>Ga0310038_10002331_pt1 | contig 13980 bp, 12 predicted proteins | sample Sb_taG_6_FD_200461 | JGI IMG/M metagenome (GOLD analysis project Ga0310038, IMG submission 200461) | Peat soil microbial communities from Weissenstadt, Germany - Sb_50d_4_PS metaG (v2) (version 2) | ecosystem: Environmental > Terrestrial > Soil > Wetlands > Peat | place: Germany: Weissenstadt... | reverse complement strand
ATTCAACCCTATGACCAGGTGTTGCCCGTAGTTCTGAAATGAAAGTTACGACCTTCAGGTAAGGAAGTCGGCCCGTGGACGAAGAGCGTGCTTTTCGCTGTTCGCTATTCGCTCTTCGCTGTTCGTCGATTGCGAATCGCGAACGACGAATAGCGATCAGCTCTTCAGTATCGGTGGAGGTCAACGCCGGTCAAGCAAATCGGGATCGGAACTCGAGTCGGTATGATGAGACTGTGAAGACGCTGAACGAACTATATTTATCACTCTCTGCCCGGCGCCGTTACGAAGTTTGGTTTGTTCGTCTGGGACTGGCGGACGGTGGCGGGGCGTGGTGGTTCCGATATTTGCTGGTGAATCCCGGCCGCGGCGGTTGCGCAGGCGACCCCAGCGGGATGCCCGTACAAGTGTGGGCCACATGGTTTCCGCAGGATGGCAAGCCGCAAAGCTTCATTCAAGGATTTCCCTTGGAGGGTCTGGACCTCAGCGCCCGAAGGCAAAATCCATTTCACTTCCGAATCGGCAACAATGAAATCGGCGAGTACTTCTGCCGGGGAGCCTTGGCCGTGGCAGGGCACGCGATTTCATGGGACTTGCATTACTATTCCGCGTTTCGCGTCACTCTGAGCAACAAGGGCTGGATTGGATTCTCGCGCACCCCGCATTCCGACGCGCTTTTTTCAGGCCACATCACGCTGGATGGCCAGAATTTTGAGGGGAACCCTTTGGGGTTCGGAGTGCAGGGACACAACTGCGGATACCGGCATCGCAACTTCTGGACGTGGACCCATGCTTATTTTCCCCGCCCCGACGGGCGTTCGAGCTCAGCGAAAGTGCAAGCGAGAGCCGGGAAAGCGAGAGCGAGCACATTCGAAGCCCTGGTATACGAAATGCCATTCGGGCTGGTCTTTCGCAAAGCGGTTCTGTGGCATGAGGGGAAGGAGCACGAATTCCGGAATCTGCAAGAGATCAGAAGGGATGCGGATGAATTGCTGTGGAATTTTCGATGTTCGACGAAGCATGGGTTCCGATTGGAAGGAGCGATCGCTGGCGCGGGCCCGAGCCTCCATCGTCTTCCCTACGTGAAGACCGATTGTACCGGCAGCTTTGAAGTCGCCAACAACAGCCTGGCGAAAGCGGTACTCCGCCTGGAGAGGCCGGGCATGCCCGTCGAAACCCTGGAGACGAGTAGCGGGGCCGTATTGGAGATGGTCGGTCGCTGATTCGCAAAATTGCGCAGCCGGCTCACATTACCGGCGGAACACCGATCCCCATCGCCGCGAGAACGCGAATAAGCTCGCGGCGAACCACGGCTACGGTGGCCAGCAGGAACTTTCTCCGGCCCTCATCCGCTTCGCTCAGGATGGGATAGCGGTGATAGAAGGTATTAAAGAGCTGCGCCAGTTGAAAGGCATGCTTGGCGAGATAAGCAGGCTCGGTCGTCGCGATGCACTGGCCCACAATGTAAGAGGTTTTCGCGGCCGCCAGCCAGAGCTCCCAAATGTCGTTGCCGGATTCGCCAGCAAGGTACTGAGCGAAATCTTCTGTAGAGACGAGGCTTGCCTCGTCTCTCGCCGCACCCGGGTTGATCGAGGATGGGTTGCCCGGGGACGCGTCTCGACAGAAACTCTCAGGATCGAGTCCCCCCTTGCGGAAAATGTTCGAAGCGCGGACGACGGCATACTGTGCGTAGGGGCCTGTGTCACCCTCGAAACTCAAAGCGTCCTTGAAATCGAAGGCGATCACCGAGGGCTTCGTGAACTTCAGCATGAAGTAGCGCAACGCCCCGATAGCAACCTGCGTAGCAATGCTGGCGCGCTCCGCTTCACTCAACTCGGGATGACGCGCATCCACTTCTTTGCCAGCCGAGGTGATGAGAGCATCCAGAAGATCGTCCGCTTTTACGCCGAAGCCCTTGCGGCCAGAAACCTCGATCCACGGCCGCGCCTTATCTTCTTCGCTGAGTTGGTAACCAAGTTCAGCGGCACAGCGCGGCGTGAGGGCGACCATCTCGTAGGAGAAGTGGGTGTAGCGATCGGCGGCTTCGCCGTGGCCGAGTCCACGCAGAGCTTCGATCACCGTGTTCTGCGCCTCGGATTGGCGCGCATCGATGACGTTGTAGATCTCGGCCACATCGCCGAAATGCGGATGATCTTTCTCGCCCTCGGTGGTTGAGCTCCAGCAGTCGTGGGCATTGGGATAGCGATAGAATTTCCGATAGCCGAAATCGCGCCCAAGCAGGCCGAATTTCCACATGTGATAGGCAATGTCTTTGCCGACGTAACCGACCGTGCCGTTGGAGCGGACGATGACTTTCTGCTCTTCCTCGGCGATCTTTTCCTCTGTGATCTTTTCCCCGGAGCCTGCCTGTTTTGCCGAAGCCCCGAGCGAAGCCGAGGGGGAAGTCGAAGGGTCCGCTGTGCCCCCTGTGGTTAAAGGTGTCGCGGCAGTTCCCGCGCGCCGCATGATCCAGCAGCCTTGGTTCTTGCCTGCGCTCTCATAAGTAAGCACGCCAGCTTCCTTCAGCTTGGCAAATGCCGCATCCCAAAAATGCAGGTGAAGTATCTCGCTCTCGCGAGGTAGGAAGTCGTACTCAATGTCGAGCCGGTCCATAGTTTCGAGATGGCGTTTAAGAACGGCAGTCGAAATCAAGTTCGCAATCGCGGCCGTCTCGTTGTTCCCCTCCTCGATCAAGCGCAGCATTGCAGCGCGGGCCTGCAGGTTCGCCTTGTCGTCTTCATACCAATGGGAAACACGGGCATAGAGATCCCAGCACACGTAATCGAACCGGGGCGCGGCGGCGAGCGCTTCAATCTGACCGCGAGACTTCTGTTCGATATGGAGGAATCCAACCACCACGTCGGCGACCTGCACTCCGGTGTTGTCGATGTAGTTCTGGACGTCCACTTCCCTGCCCGCAAAGCGCAGCAGGCGGACGAAAGTATCGCCGAGAATGGCGTTGCGCAGGTGCCCGATGTGCGCCGCCTTGTTGGGATTGATGCTTGAATGCTCGACCAGTACTTTGCCGGTGGGAACCTCGGCGGCGGGTTCTTCGTCGGCAGTTAGAGCGGAGGCCAGTTCGGCGCGGCTTACGCGAACGTTGATGTACCCGCCGCCGGCAACCTCGAATTTTTCAAAGCCGGAAATCGCGCCGACGCCAGCGACGATTTCTTCGGCAATCTTGCGCGGCGCCTTGCGGAGTTTCCGGGCGAGTTCGAAAGCGATCGGCAGCGCGTACTCGCCGAATTCGATTTTCGGCGGCTGCTCGACGACGATGTTCGCGCTTTCCAGGTCGTAAGTACGACGCAGAAACTCGCGCAGACGTTCGACCAGGCGGCGTTCCAGATATCGATACAAGGATGTCCTCTAAACTATTGAAGAAACTGTGATTCTAACAAACTCGCGAGAAGCGGCGGGTTTGACGGTAGCGCAAGCGGCACCTATGATGAAAACTCGACAAGGGAAAACGCTTTAAGCTCTTGGCTCTGGGCCTTTAGCTAAGAGCCAAAAGCTAAAAGCCAATAGCGATTTTTGCCATGCGCATAGCCTACCTCGACTGTTTCTCCGGAGTCAGCGGCGACATGTTTCTGGGCGCGCTGGTGGATGCCGGGGTTTCTCCGAAGCTTCTGCAAGACACGGTCGCGGCGCTCGACATCGGCGCCCGGTTGGAGATTTCGCGGGTGCTGCGGGGCGGAATCTCAGCGATCAAAGTGGATGTGTACTCCAACGGCGAAAAAGATCTGCCGCGCGAAGTTTTCTGGGAGCAGCGGGAGGAACAGAGTCATCCTCAGGGTCACGAGAAGACCGTGTGGGGGCGGGGCTCTGCCCCGCCCCGGACGGGGCGAAGCCCCGTCCCCACACAACACGGTCGCAGCCTGACAGAAATTCGCGCGATTATCGAGAAGTCAGCCATCAGTAGCACGTCGAAGGCAACCGCGATTCGCATCTTCGAGACACTGGGCGAGGCCGAAGCGGAGATTCACGACACCTCCGTTGAGCGCGTCCACTTTCACGAAATCGGCGCCGTCGATGCCCTGGTGGACATTGTCTGCGCCGCGGTGGGAGCGGAATCTCTGGCCGTCGAAGAATGGGTATGTTCGCCGCTGAACGTTGGCGGGGGAACCGTCAAGTGCGCGCACGGAACGCTTCCCGTACCGGCGCCAGCAACCTTGAGGTTGCTCAGGGATGCGCCGGTATATTCGTCGGGGCCACAGGTCGAACTGGTAACGCCCACGGGCGCAGCGATCGTGAAGACGCTGAGCAACCGCTTTGCGGCGTTTCCGGCAATGAAGATCGAAAAAGCGGGATACGGCGCGGGAACTCGAGAATTCTCCGAGCACCCGAACCTGCTTCGTCTGACCATTGGAGAAGCCGGGCTGGCGGATAGCGCGGGTGCGTCGCTCGCCGCATCGCCAACATCGAATGAACTGATCATCAATGAGAAGATCGTGAATGAGAAGATCATCGATGAGAGGATCATGGTGCTCGAAGCGAATCTCGATGACCTGAGCCCGCAGGTTCTGGCCTACGCGATGGAGCGCTTGCTGGCCGAAGGAGCGCTCGATGTGTTCAGCGTCCCGGTGCAGATGAAGAAAAGCCGCCCCGGCGCGTTGCTCACGGTGCTGGCGAAAATGGAAGATGCGAATCGGTTGACCAAACTGATCTTTGAAGAGACCACAACCCTGGGCGTTCGCCGCCGCGAGGAACAGCGGCAGACGCTCTCGCGACGATGGCAAACGGTGGATACGGCGTGGGGTCCGGTGCGGATCAAGATCGCCAATATGAATGGCAGCGTCTCCAACTACGCGCCCGAATACGAAGACTGCCGGACGCTGGCGGAGGCGCAGCATGTACCGCTCCGGACGGTGATGCAGGAAGCCATTCAGCAGTATCTTCGAGGCGAGCGAAAAGGATGAACCAGGGTTCGTAGCATCGGTTTCGTAGCATCTGTTTCGTAGCAGGGATCGGTTTCGTATCAGGGCCGCTGTTTCGTATCAGGACATCTGTTTCGTATCAGGGCATCGCTTTAGCGATGCCGCAAGTTAGTCGAAATCAGACGCCCCTTTAGGGGCTGCCTAATTCAATCAGGAGGTTGTATATGGTCAGAAGTTACAGGATGATTGCACTTTGCTTGACTCTCTTCGCGCTAACTCCGCTTCTCAGCTTCGCGGGGTCGGCTCCGTCGGTGGGCACCATGGCTCCCGAATTTACGCTCAACTCGCAGGAAGGCACGCCGGTCAGCCTTAAGGATTATCGCGGCAAGTGGGTAGTCTTGTATTTCTACCCTAAGGACTTCACCAGCGGCTGCACCATAGAGGCGCACAACTTTCAGCGCGACCTGTCGCAGTATGAGCAGAAGAATGTCGTAATCCTTGGAGTCAGCGTGGATAGCGCCGACTCGCACAAGCAGTTCTGCGCCAAGGAAGGGCTCAACTTTAAGTTGCTGGCCGACACCGACCACAAAGTGTCCAGTGATTACGACTCGGTGATGAACTTCGGGCTGGTCAAGGTCGCGGCCCGGCACACCTTCATCATCAATCCCGCGGGCAAGATTGTGAAGGTATACACCGAGGTAAAACCGAATGAGCACAGTGCCGAAGTGTTGTCGGCGCTCGCGGAGTTGCAAAAGTAGAGTCCTACGTTCACGAGCATAAGTTAGGAGGATTTCATGCCAACGCTCATTTTGTTGCGCGAGCTTGTGCAAAGGGTGCCAGGCCGCCTCGATAAACTTTCCAAAGACACGGCCGGAAGCAAGCCAACGCCTTCAGGCTGGTCTCCGAAGGAGGAACTGGGGCACCTGCTCGATTCCGCCGCCAACAATCATCAACGGATTGTTCGTGCGCAATTGGAAGACAGCCCGGCCATGCCCGGCTATGACCAGAGTGCCTGGGTAGCTCTGCATGATTATCAGCGCCGCGACTGGGTAGAGCTGATCGAGTTGTGGCAGGCACTCAACCGGCAATTGCTGGCAGCCGCCGAAGCAGTGCCGGACGCTGCCTGGTCGCGGACGCTTACTGTTGCCGGCTCGGAACCGCTGACACTCCAGTTCGTATTCGAAGACTATCTCACGCATATGTTGCACCACTTACAACACATCGGAATCGAAGTGGACGACATCAGATCGAATGCAGCGAACGCAGCTTAACGTTGCACTTGATTTTGGGTGGCGCAGCGGTTCATCGCTGCGATAACTGGCTTCTTTTCAGAGTCGGCTTTAGCCGCTGAGGTAAGATTTCAACTCCCAGGACACAGGACAGGAATGAGCAAGAAGTTTTACATTACGACCCCGATCTACTACGTCAACGCGCGTCCGCACATCGGACACGCTTACACCACGATCGCCTGCGACACCATCGCGCGCCGGCACCGCATGTTAGGCGATGACACGTGGTTCCTGACCGGCACCGACGAACACGGGCAAAAGATCGAGCGTGCAGCGCAGGCTGCGGGCAAGACGCCGCAGCAGTTCACCGATGAAATTTCCGCGGAATTCCGCGCGCTCTGGAAGCACATGGGTTTGACGCCGGACGATTTCATCCGCACCACCTCCGAGCGGCACAAACAGGGCGTGCAGGCATTGTGGCGGAAGATTCGCGATAACGGCCACATCTACAAAGGGACCTACACCGGTCAATACTGCGTCTCCGACGAGCTTTACGTCGATGCGGAGCCGGGCGCGCCCTGCCCCGATTGCGGCCGTCCAACGGAAACCGTCCACGAAGAGAATTACTACTTCAAGCTCTCGGCATTTCAGGACCAGTTGATCCGCCTTTACACCGAGCAGCCGGATTTCATCCGCCCTGAAACGCGACGCAATGAAGTGCTCTCGTTTGTGCGCGGCGGCCTGCGCGATCTTTCTATCAGCCGCTCGACGTTTTCCTGGGGCATCCCTGTACCGGACGACCCCAAGCACGTCGTCTACGTTTGGCTCGATGCGTTGGCGAACTACATTACCGCGCTCGGCTACGGCTCGAACGACACCAGCAAATTCGACAAGTATTGGCCGGCCGACGTGCACATGATCGGCAAAGAAATCGTGCGCTTCCATTGCGTCTACTGGCCGGCGTTTCTGCTCGCCGCCGGATTGCCGTTGCCCAAGAGCATCACGGCGCACGGCTGGCTGTTGTTTGAAGAAAGCAAAATGTCGAAGTCGCGCGGAAATATCGTCCGCGCCGAGACCATCGTGGATGTGCTCGGCACCGACGCTCTGCGCTACTTCCTGCTGCGTGAAGTCGTCTTTGGGCAGGATGGGTCGTTTAGTTTCGATGCGCTGGTGCAGCGCTATAACTCCGATCTCGCGAATGGCCTCGGCAACCTCGCCAGCCGCACCCTCACGATGATCGCGCGCTATTTCAAGGGAGAAGTGCCGTATCCGTCAAACGCCGCGCACACCCCGGCCGATGCCGCGATTGCGGAGACGGCGAGAAAAACGATCGCCGACTACAGCGCCCTCTTTGACCAATTCCAGTTCTCGCGCGCCCTAGAAACCGCATGGGGACTGGTCAGCGCCGTCGACAAGTACATCGTCGAAAACGAACCCTGGTCGTTGGGCGAAAAAAAGGACAGGGACGAAGACAGCCGCTCTCGCCTGGCAACCGTGCTCTACACCAGCGCCGAAGCGCTGCGGATTGTAACCGCTCTTGCGCATCCGGTGATGCCCGACGCCACCGCCAAGATCTGGGCCCAGTTGGGCCTCGGAGACATCAGGAAATTCGACCTCACCGGATTGCAGTGGGGACAACTGCACCTCGGCACAAAGTTGGGCGATGTGCAAGCCGTGTTTCCGCGGGCAGACAAATCGGCCGTCGAGAGGATGCAGAACATGGAAGAAAAGAGTGCAAGTGTGGGGACGGGCGCCTCGCCCGTCCAGCCGAGCGAAGCTCGGCAACCGGCCGCAACGTTGGCGACGCCGCCCGCGCCAGCCAAGCCCGCAGCCATCGTTCCCGATGGCAAAATCACCATCGACGACTTCGCGAAAGTAGAATTGCGCGTCGCCCAGGTGAAGACCGCCGAGCGCGTAAAGGGCGCCGACAAATTGCTGCGCCTGGAAGTCGATCTAGGAACTGAAGTGCGCCAACTAGTAGCGGGGATCGCCGAGGCCTATGAGCCGGAAACACTGATCGGACGCAAGGTCGTGATCGTGGCCAACCTCGCGCCCCGCAAGCTGCGTGGACTGGAATCGAACGGCATGATCGTCGCCGCCGCGCCCGAAGGCGGCAAGCCAGTGCTGGCCAGCTTTCTAGAGGATGTTCCCGTCGGCACGCGGCTGAAATAGCTGCCGAGCTTCGCTCGGCATGGACGGGCGAGGGCGCCCGTCCCCACACGATCTTCAAACCAATGTTCATCGACTCGCACGCCCATCTCGAAGGCAAGCGCTACGACGCCGATCGTAGCGAAGTGCTGGCGCGCGCGAAACAGAACGGGATCGAAGCCTATCTCGCCATCGGAAACGGCGACGGGCCCGAAACTGCCAATTGCGGGATTCAGTTGGCGGAAACATACGACGGGAAACCGGGATACCCGCGAATCTGGGCGAGCGTTGGTATTCATCCTCATGAAGCAAGCCTCGCGAACGAAGCGGCCGATTCCCAAATGCTGCAATGGGCGCGGCATCCCAAGGTGATCGCCTGGGGAGAAATCGGCCTCGACTATTTTTACGATCACTCGCCGCGTGAACTACAGAAAGCGGTCTTCCGGCAGCAGATGGAGTTGGCAAAAGCGGCGAAGTTGCCCATCATCATTCATTGCCGTCCCTCAGACAATAGCGAGAACGCATGGGACGACTGCCTGAGCATGATCGCCGAACATTGGAGCGCCGAACGCGGGACCGCCGAACCTGGGATCGCCGAACGTTGGACCGTCGAACATGGGACCGCTGAACCTGGGACCGCTGAATATGGGCGATCGAGCGGATTGGGCGGCGTGCTGCACTGCTTCACGGGAAGCGTCGAGCATGCGCGACGCGCACTGGATCTGGGTTTTATGATTTCTTTTGCCGGCAATATCACCTTCCCCAAAGCTCAGTCGATCCGCGAAGCGGCGCAAATGGTTCCGCTCGACCGCATGCTGATCGAAACCGACTCACCCTACCTGGCGCCGATTCCGCATCGCGGCCAGCGCAACGAGCCGGCGTTTGTCACCCAGGTTGCCCGCCATATCGGCGAACTGCGCAGCTTGCCTGCGGAAGAGATCGGCTCACGAACCGCGCAGAATTTCTATAGGTTTTTTGGACTCGCCCCGGAAACTTCACAGCCCGCTCTTTAACTCCCAACTTTCACCATCGCTAGATTTTGTCATCGCGAACGAAGTGTGCGATCTGCAGTTTGCGGCGAGATGCACATCCCTCCCCTTCGACTGCGCTCAGGGTCGGGATGACAATTCATAAAATGTGCTGGTCGTACCCCAGGCGTCCAGCCTTCGCAGATAATGCCTCTTCTGTTACCCTCATGAGTACATGTTTGGGGCAAACGATCCGTGTAGCTCTGCGCTTTTGGGCGGGCATCCCTCAGCATGACAATCTAAAGACTTAAAAGGCCGTAATATATTTTGACCGTGATTCTGGCGCTGACATTCCATGCCCGATAACAGTTTCGATATCGTCAGTAAAATCGACCTTGCGGAAGTGTCCAACGCCATCCAGCAGGCGATGAAGGAGGTCAGCACGCGCTTCGATCTCAAGGACTCGAAGTCCCAGATTGCGATGGAGGGCACCGATGCGATCCTGCTTCACTCCGCCGATGAATTCAAAATGAAGGCGGTAAACGACGTTTTTCAGCAAAAGCTGGTAAAACGCGGCGTTCCCCTGAAAGGCTTGACCTATAGCGCGCTGGAACCAGCCGCCGGAAGCACGGTGAAGCAGAAGATCTCCATTCAGCAGGGGATCCCGATTGAGAAGGCGCGCGAGATCGTAAAGCTGATCAAGAATTCGAAGAAAAAAGCGCAGGCTTCGATCCAGGGCGACGTAGTGCGGATCAGCAGCAAGGATCGCGACACGCTGCAGGAGCTGATCGCGATGGTCAAGCAGCAGGATTTTGGCATCGATCTGCAGTTCACGAATTACCGAACCAACTAGAAATGGTTTAACCACAGAGAACGCGGAGGCCGCGCAGAAACACTTGAAGGATGGACACATTAGAAATGAATTTTCTCTGCGTGCTCTGCGATCTCTGTGGTTAACGGGTTGACACGGACCGGATCACATTTGAGTACAACGACGTCCATTAACGGGAAAGAAATCTTTGATCTCCTGCGTGACGACATCGTCGCGATCGAAGAACAATTCGGTCGCGACACGGTCTCGAACGTCGCCGCGATTACGGAGATCGGCGAGTACCTGCGCGCCGGCGGAGGCAAGCGAATCCGTCCAGCGTTGTTGCTGCTCTCTGCCAAGCTGCTCGGCTACAAGGGCGAAGGCGCGGTAAAGCTCGCTTCGGTCGTTGAAATCATCCACACTGCGACGCTCGTCCACGACGACATCATTGACGAGGCCCAAATCCGCCGCGGCCGTCCCGCCGCCAACACGCAGTGGGGTAACTCCATGTGCGTGCTGGCCGGCGATTGGCTCTACATGCAAGCCTTTAAGATCGCGGTGCAGGAGCGCAATTTCCGCATCCTGGACGTGCTGGTCGAACTGACGCAGCAAATGGTCGAAGGCGAACTGCTCCAGATGGAGAAGCTCGGCCAGCTCATCTCGCTACAGGAACATCTCGATCTGATTTATCGCAAGACGGCCTGCCTATTCTCGGTGTGCATGCGAGTCGGCGGCATCCTCGGCGGCGCCACCGCGCAAGAGGAAGAACGCCTCGGCCAGTACGGACGCGATCTTGGTTTAGCCTTCCAGATCGTGGACGATGTGCTCGACCTCACCGCTTCCGAAAGTGTTCTGGGCAAGCCCGTTGCCAGCGACCTGCGTGAAGGCAAAGCGACGATGGCCGTCATTCATGCGCTGGCGCGCTGCACCGCCGCCGAGCGCCGACAAATCGAAACCATCCTGCACGACCGCGCTTTCAACGGCGTCACTCACGCCGACATCCTGACCATTCTGAACCGTTATGGTTCTCTCGAATACGCCTCCAAAGAGGCCGCCCGGTACGCCGAATCCGCGCGCAACGCCATCTGCACGTTTCCGGACTCGGAGATCAAACGAGCGCTGTTGTGGGCGCCGGAGTTCGTGGTGGCGCGAGAGAAATAGCGGTTGGCATTTGGCGCTCGTGTAGGGACGGGCGCCCCCGGCCGTCCAAGCCGAGCGAAGCTCGGCAGTTGCCAGTGAGCGCGGCAACTTTGGGATTCGCTCCTAGCGCTTCACCGCAGTCCCCAGCATCTCAAAACCGCTCGTGTAGGGACGGCCGCCCCCGGCCGTCCAAGCCGAGCGAAGCTCGGCAGTTGCCAGTGAGCGCGGCAACTTTGGGATTCGCTCCTAGCGCTTCACCGCAATCCCCAGCATCTCAAAACGCCCTTTGAGTAAAAGCTTGCCCGATCCCAAAAACGCGCGGGCAGGAAGTTCACGAGAAAACATCTTCACGTAGGCGGCGTTGAACTGCTGCCACAACGCAACGTCCGGCGAATGGACCTGCACCCAGACCAAATCATCCATTGACATGCCAGCCTCACGGAGCACGGCCTGGAAGCCGCCAAACAAGAGATCGAGCTCGGCATCAATACTCTCTGGCGCCTCGCCCGTCGCCGGGTCGATGCCGATGCGTCCGGAGATGTAAAGAGTATCGCCCACCAGCACGGCGTCGCTGAAAGGAAGGCCCGCGGGACGATTCGGAAGATTGATGTGGCGGCGGCTCGGGGATGACAATGGTTCCTCCTGAATTCGTAACACCTGAGGTCGTACACTTTAGCAGGAGTTCTTGCGCCCAGGTCGACCACGGTAGCTTTGTGGCGGGATTGTTATACTGAACAAACTCGATTTCACCATGACCGACCTGCTCTCACTGATTTCGCACCACGGCTATCTGTTCTTGGCATTGGTGTGCTTCGCGGAGGCGATCGGTCTTCCGCTGCCCGCCGCGCTCGCCATGCTAACCGCTGGTGCGGTCGCTGCCTATGGAGATCTGCATTTCTACCTTGTCTTCGGCGTAGCCCTGCTGGCGATGATCGGCGGCGATGTCATTCTCTATTTCATGGGCAGAGTCAGCGGGTGGGCATTGTTGGGCATTCTGTGCCGGCTTTCGGCGAGTCCGGAAACTTGCATCCTGCGCTCGGCGGAGTATTTTTACCGCCGCGGCAAGCAGACGCTGCTTTTTGCCAAATTCATCCCCGGCATCAACACCATGTCTCCACCGCTCGCCGGGAGCATGAAAATGCGGCTGGGAAATTTTCTGCAATTCGACGCCCTCGGAGCGGCTTTCTACGTGGGCGCGTATTCTGCCGCCGGATATCTCTTCAGCGACGCGCTCCGCGACCTCACCCGCGGACTGCGCTCCGCCGGCTCTGCCGCCGAGGTCGTCTTCGGCATCGGACTCGCCGGCTATGTCGTCTATCGCATCTGGGTTTACCGCAAATACCGTCTGCTCGACGTGATCCCCCGCATACAGGCCGAGGAGTTGGCAAAAAGACTGGCAGCCGATGCCGCTCACATCATGCTGATCGCCGATGTCCGCAGCCACGGCTATTATGACGCGGATTCCGAGCGCATTGCCGGATCGATCCGCATTGAACCCAACAACCTCATTGAAGAAGTGAAAAACCTGCCCAAGGATCGCGAGATTTATCTCTACTGTACTTGAGCGCGCGAAGCGACAAGCGCCCGGGTGGCGCGCCAATTACAGGAGCTCGGATTCAAAGTATTCGTTATCGCCGGTGGCCTACGTGCCTGGCGCAAAGCCGGACACGCGGTGGAACGAGTTCCCCACGACGACGTATTCAAGTTGCCAACGTTCAGTTAGAGAATTGACCTAGCGTACGACGCAAACACTCACCCCTGTAGAGACGGGGCTTGCCCCGCCTCCCTTTGCCGAACAACTAAGCACGCATCTGCGTGACCCGTGTCCTTGGCAGAGTGGCAGCGGTTTGCTATCGTGCCCTCATGGGGCGAACCCCGGCTTTTTGCGGAGTAATTCTAGCGGCGGGCGAATCCACACGCATGGGGCGCGACAAGGCGTTGCTGCCGTGGCCTCCATCAGCCGCAGGTTCGGCGACCACAATAACAACGACCGACACATTCCTCTCCGCCACCATACGACTCTTCTTTCCTCATGTTGATGAGGTGCTGGTCGTAGCCGGCAAGAATGAAGCCGCCGTGGCCCCGGTCGTCTACGCCAATGGAGCATCGCTGGTAGTGAATCCCGAGCCGGAGCGCGGCCAGTTCAGCTCGCTGAGGCTGGGCCTGCAGGAGGTTCTGAACCGCGGCCGAGACGCAGCCATGCTTACGCTCGTTGACCGGCCACCGGTCCAGAGAGAAACGTTGGAGACGCTCGAAGCGGCTTTCGTTCGCGCCACGGCACGCCGGAAATGGGCGGTAATCCCCGAATACCAGGGGCAACACGGACATCCAATTCTGTTGGGCCGCGAGATGCTGTCAGCGTTCCTGAACGCGCCGGAAACATCAAACGCGCGCGAGGTCGAGCACGCGCACCAAAGTGAAATCGAGTACGTTCCGGTGGGCGACCTGCTGGTCGTGGTCAACATCGACACGCCCGAGCAGTACGCTGCTCTGAATTTGCCGCCACATTTTCCGCCATCGAGTTAGTCCCGGCCAAGGCACTATATTTCATGACGCGTCTCACATCCCGTCAAACCGAATTCATCGAACGCGTACTCAGCCTCCGTCCGCGAATCGCCGCGTTCGACTGCGACGGCACGCTCTGGTCCGGAGACGCCGGAGAAGGCTTTTTCTCCTGGGAACTGGACCAAGGCTTGGTCTCGGAAGAGATCGTGCGCTGGGCCCGTTCGCGATACGCCGACTACAAAGCGGGCCACGTCGCCGAAGAGGTCATGTGCGGAGAAATGGTCACCATGCATCGCGGACTGCGAGAT
>Ga0310038_10002327_pt1 | contig 13988 bp, 13 predicted proteins | sample Sb_taG_6_FD_200461 | JGI IMG/M metagenome (GOLD analysis project Ga0310038, IMG submission 200461) | Peat soil microbial communities from Weissenstadt, Germany - Sb_50d_4_PS metaG (v2) (version 2) | ecosystem: Environmental > Terrestrial > Soil > Wetlands > Peat | place: Germany: Weissenstadt... | reverse complement strand
CTGCTTGTCCTTGATGGTCTCCGGCACCTCGCCCTTGACGATCTTCTGCGCCAGCCCCTCGACCACAGCGGTCTTGCCGACGCCGGGCTCGCCGACCAGCACCGGGTTGTTCTTGGTGCGCCGGCAGAGCACCTGCATGACCCGCTCGATTTCCTTCTCCCGGCCGATCACCGGGTCGAGCTTGCCCTCGCGTGCGCCCGCGGTCAGGTTGCGGCCGAACTGGTCGAGTATGACCGAAGTGGACGGCGCCGTCTTAGACGGCGCGCCCGCGGCGGCGGGCTCCTTGCCCCGGGAGCCCGCCAGCAGCTGGATCACCTGCTGGCGGATCCTGCTGGGGTCAGCGCCCAGCTTGACCAGCACCTGGGCGGCGACGCCCCCGCCCTCGCGGATCAGGCCGAGCAGGATGTGCTCGGTGCCGATGTAGTTGTGGCCGAGCTGCAGCGCCTCGCGCAGCGACAGCTCGAGGACCTTCGTGGCGCGCGGCGTGAAGGGGATGTGCCCGGAGGGTGCCTGCTGGCCCTGGCCGGTGATCTCCCCGACGTGCTGGCGGACCGCCTCCAGGCTGATGCCGAGCGACTCCAGGGCCTTGGCGGCGACGCCGTCGCCCTCGCGGATCAGGCCGAGCAGGATGTGCTCGGTGCCGGTGTGGTTGTGGCCGAGCATCCTGGCCTCTTCCTGAGCCAGGGCCACAACCCGCCGCGCCCGGTCGGTGAACCTCTCGAACATCTCGTCGCCCCCTCACCGAGCGGCCGGCGAGGCAACCGAAGTCTTGCTCGTCCCTTCGCATGCTAGCCCGCGCGCCAGGCGAGGTTGCGACGCGAATGCCGCACAAGTAAGACGTTCCCCGCCGGCAGCGGGGTGCACCCCGTCCAGCCTGGGGCAACGGGCAAGTGTTCACAGCTACGCCGGGAGCGAACGCACGGCGGGCCGGCGAACGCGCGGACCAGCGAAGGTGCGCGGCGTACAGATCAGCCAGCGGCGCGCCGCGAGGATGCGATGCGCCGCTGGTCAGCTGACTGAGCTTCGGGCTGACTGCGCTGCTGACGGTCACGGCGGGTAGCTGGCATCGCCGACCAGGCTACCGAGCCGGAAACCGCTGATCCATCCGGCGACCTCGTGGCCGAGCTGGCCGACTTCCGGCGGGGGGGTGTCGCGGCCCGGCCGACCGCCAGGTCGCCCAGGTCGCCGCTGCGATCAGACGCTGCGGCAGCTACCCGGCGCTGAGCGCGATAGCGTCCAGCACGCCGCCGGCGTCCCTCCCGGCCGTGCATCCGTCAGTACGGACCCCGGCCGGTAGCGCTGCGCCGCTCGGCCTGCCCTCCCGCGGCGGGGCTTCTCCCATGGCCTGAACGTGCACGTCGTCGGTGTCGTCGTGATACTGGCCGGTGTCGTGGGCCTGCTCTGTCGCTGCTCGTGCGCGGCCCGCTGAGCCAGCCTGGGCTGAGCCTCAGAATCCGGCCCGACAGCCCTGACGAGCCGGGCCGGGCCGTGATCAAGGAGGCTGCGGCCGCGGACGTCGCTGCGGTCCTGGAGGATGACAGGTACTTCGTCCCGGATGCGCCCGGAGGCGGGGAAGGTGATTTTTGAGCCCGGCTTTTGTGATCCGTGTTCGTGATCATCGGCCTGTCATGGCGTCCCCGTCCGGGCCCGCCGCGGCGTGCGCAGTGGCGGGGTCAGCTGGCGGGGCGGGCTGTTTGCCTGGGCTGGGGCGTCCTGTCCGGGGGGAGGCGCGCGTCGTCTCGGGGGAGAGTGGCTGTGAGTCCGGTGAGGAGGATATCCAGGCCAGCGGGACGCTGAACCGGGCCGGCTTGGCTGGCGGCTACAGATCATTGGGCTTCACCGTCATCGCCGGGGCTGGCATGCTGTCAGGCAGCCAGTGCGCATTCCCCGGTGACCCGGGCTGCGGGGGGTTCCCGCAGCCGGTTGTGCTGGGCAACCGTGGCCGGATGGCTGAGCGGAGTGGCACCGCAGTAAATTCGGCGTCCGCCCGGACACGACACGGCCGGGTGTTCAGCGTACTGTTCATTCTGGAACGTGAATTGGCCGCTGGGTCGGGACCCCGCCTTGCTGCTGAAGCAGGGAGGCTCCCCTATGTTCAGCGTGGATTTGAGTACCCGCGAATGCGACGGCCATGTTGTCGTCGCGTTGCGCGGGGAGCTTGACTTGGTAGATGCCGCGGATGTGGCGGCCGCGCTCGCGGCGGCCGTTGCCCGCGAGCCGAGGATCATCGTTGACCTGGCGGGCCTGGAGTTCATCGACTGCAGCGGCGTGGCGGCGCTAGCGCGGGGCCGCAGGCACGCCCGGCAGGCCGGGGGGGACCTGCTGCTCGCCGCGCCGCAGCAGCGGGTGCTGCGGGTTCTTGCGATCACCTGCCTGGCCGGTGAATTCTCCGTCCATGCCAGCGTGGAAGAGGCGGCCGGCAGCGCCGGACGCTCCCGGCGGGAGGCCGTGCCGGTGCCGCGGCGGCTCAGCAAGATACGCTGGCCGCGCCCCGCCGTGCGGTCAGGAACGCAAGCCCTGGGGAGCGGAGCACGGTAGCCCGCGACAGCAGGCCGGAGGGGCGGGAGCGCGATCACCCTCCGCAGCCGCACAGAAGGGCCAGTGCCCATCCTGGGTGGCCCGGGTTTCCGGTCGGCTGCCCGCGAGGCGGCCGGGCCGGATCCGGCTGCCAGATCCACTGCGCTGGCTGCACGGATGACAGGTAGCAGGCCGGGCAGAGTCTGGGGCCTGGTCGCGTCTCAGGCCGCCGGCCGCGGCGGCCGGGTGTCGGCCGCGGATGTGTGCGCGGCGGCTGTGGCTGCGGTTGAGGTCACCGGCGCGTGGCTGAGTGCCGCGCGCGGTGCGGAGGCGGGTCACCTGATGCGGGTGACTGATGAGGTCAGCGAGCTGCTCGCCGAACTTCATCTGACCCTGGGGGAGGGCCCGTGCCTGGATGCCGCTGCCTCGGGCGGCCCAGTGCTGGCCTCGGATCTGGCCGGCGGGGAATCCGGGCGCCGCTGGCCGGTCTTCGCGCTGGCGGCACGTCAGGCGGGGGCGGCGGCGATCTTCGCGTTCCCGCTGCGGATCGGGGCGATCCGCGCCGGGGTGCTGGGCCTGTACCGGGCGCGGCCAGGCCCGCTGACCGCCTTCCAGCTCGGTGATGCGCTGATCTTCGCCGATACCGCCACCTTGCTGCTGCTCGACGCCCAGGACCAGGCGGGGGGCGACCTCGCGGCACTGGCCGGCCCCGGTGGCCAGCCCGCGGACCTGGCATTGCGCCGGGCCGAGATCGACCAGGCCACCGGGATGCTCACCGAGCAGCTCGGCGCCGGCATCGGGGATGCATTCGTGCGGCTGCGCGCCTATGCTTATGCACGTGACCTGCGGCTGACCGATGTCGCCCGCGACATCGTCGCCCGCCGCCTGCGGCTGCACCCTGACCCCTCCCGGGATGGTGAGGCGTGAAGCACTCGCCCGCTCGCCAGCGCGAACGCAGCCTGCCCCGGGCTCCCGCGACGAATCATGCCGCGTTTCCTGAGAGGGTGAACCGGAATGGACGGACAACTGCTGTCGGAAACGTTCGTTGAGCTGACCGACACCATGGTCGCCGGCTTCGACGTGATCGACTTCCTGCACGTGCTGACCGACCGTAGCGTGCAGCTGCTGGACGTCTCCGCTGCCGGGCTGCTGCTGGCTGACCCGCGCGGGGAGCTTCGCGTGGTCGCCGCCTCCAGCCAGGCAGTGCGGCTGCTGGAGCTATTTCAGCTGCAGAACGACCAGGGTCCCTGCCTGGACTGCTTCCGGGGTGGCCGGCCCGTCGCCGCCGCCGACCTGGCCGCCGAAGCGCAGCGCTGGCCCCGGTTCGCCGCCGCCGCCCAGCAGGCCGGGTTCGCCGCCGTGCAGGCCCTGCCCATGAGGCTGCGCGACCAGGTCATCGGCGCGCTGAACCTGTTCCGCGCCGTCCCGGGTGCCTTCGACCCCGCGGACATACGCATCGGGCAGGCGCTGGCCGACGTCGCCACCATCAGCCTGCTGCACGAGCGCAGCATGCGCCACAGCGACACCCTGAATGAGCAGTTGCAGACCGCGCTGAACAGCCGGGTCATCATCGAGCAGGCCAAGGGCAAGCTCGCCGAGCGCCTCGGCCTGGACATGGACCAGGCGTTCAGCGTCCTGCGTGACCACGCCAGAACCCGCAACCTGCGCCTGTCAGACGTGGCCCTGGCGTTCATCGACGGCTCAGAAACCCTTGCACGCACAGGCGCTGCTCAAGAGCACCCCGCAAGGAGCGACCGATTACCTCCAGGCTGACCTGCGTGATCCCGGGGTGATTTTGCGCCGGGCGGCGGAGGTGCTCGATTCCGGGCAGCCGGCGGCAGTCCTGCTGCTCGGGGTGCTGCACCTGATCCAGGACTCCGAAGACCCGCACGGCATCGTGGCCCGGCTGATGGAACGCGGGCCTGAGCCTGGCGTTCGATGCGGGGCATCCGGAGCCTTCCTGGTGCGGCCGGTACGTGATGGGGCGCATGGCTGGCAATGGATCACCGGACCTCTTTGACTTCCTCTCCGTCTTGAAGGGTGGAGATTCCCGCCTGTCACGCCGCTTCCCCGGCGTGGCTTGGGGTGGGTTTCCTGCTGCGCTGCGCTGCGCCGGGACTGCTCCGGGTCTTGCCTGCGCTCCGCGGGCCGTCACCGCCAGCCCGGCGGCCCTGGCGAGGTTCCTTGATGACCGTGACCCGTGATGGCTCAGGTCGGCAGCGGGCGTGACCAGCGCGCTGGCACGTCCCCGATCTTGGGCAGGCGCAGCTTCCCGCTGGTCAGCACCTTGAACCGGGCGTTGGCGGTGAACCGGATGGCCTGCCGGCGGTCCTTGCGGGACCGGGACCGGGGCCAGCCGGCCTTTGGCCCCTTCCGCCTGCCGACGACGGAGACGAAGATGTTCCGGTCGCGGCGTTCAGGTCCGCCAGGGCCTGCTGGAGCGCCACGGCAGATGCGCACCGGGCCAGGCCCGCTCCGGGTGGCCTTGGCCGCGGTCAGCCGCGCCGGCAGGTGCTGCCGTCCCGGTCCAGCGCCAGCACATCGAACGCAGCCGGAACCTTCCCGGCTGACCGGCTCACGCCACCGGCCTGGAAGGCCGGCGCACTGCACCTTGTCAGGTCGCGGGCGCGTCGGTGCCGGTCAGCAGGGTCAGGATCGCCCCGACGGTGCGTTCCCGGCCGTCCGGTTCTGGCAGCGGGAGGTGCGCCTGGACGTGGTAGCGGTTGCGGCGGCCGTTCTTCTCCTTGACCACATACCCGGCCTCGACCAGGTCGGTGATGATGCCGAAGGCGCTGCGTTCGGTAATGTTCAGGCTGGCCGCGATGTCGCGCAGGCGCACCCCGGGGTCATGGGCGACGAGCAGGAGAACCCGGGCGTGATAGGTCAGGAAGGTCCAGCTGGCCACCCTTGACAGGTTACCAGATTCCGGAAAATATTTGCTAGTTTCTTTTTGCGAGTATAGCGTGGCATCAGGCACCGGACGTCAGCCGTTACCAGCGGCCAGCTTCCCGGGGCTACCGGAGGAGCTCAAGCGCATCGGCGCGGTCATTACGATCGCTGCTGACCATGACGCTCGCAATGCCACGTCCCGGCCGACTGTGCCGGTGCCTGGTCGAAGCTGCCGGGCCGGGATCCCGGCCCGCGGCAGCGATGAAAAGATGAAGGCCAGCGACGTCGAGGCCGCAGGGCGGCCGGCCCCGACCCGGCCTGGTGCTGCCGCTGGCCATCCCGTCACAGAGCAGCGGCAAGGACGCCGCAGGCGGTTCAGCTTGCCTGCACCCGGCGGTGCCTGCCACACAGCCAGCGCGAGAGCGGCCGCCCTGGGCCGCGGCTGCCGGCCGCTGACGCCGGCCCTGCTGGGCGTCGGCTAGCAGCCGCGCGCCCACCCATTCTCCGTCGCAGCGTTCCGGCCGGCCGCTGACCCAGCGGTCGCCGAGGATGCTGCGGCGGACCCCACGTATCAAGGGAAGACATCATGCCCGAACCAGCCGCGCCCCATCCGGATCCGGGACCTGCCACCACCCGGCCGCGCCCATCCCCTAACGGCACCGCCCCGCCGAAGCCACCGGTCCCGCCGATGCCCTCGGAGGTCACCAAGGCGCACAGGCGCACGCAGCGGCCCGCGGCCGGAGTGGTCCGCACGGCGATGTCGCCGCTGCGCAAGATGATGCACCGAGCCCCCCGCCATGCGTAGTCCCGGCCGGCGTGCGGGCGGCCCGCGGCCATCACGGCGTGCCGCGCGCCACCCGGCCTGTCCCCGGCTCACGTGAACGGAAGCGCGTGACGCACTCCGCGGCTCATGATGATGCCAGCCTCAGTCTTACCTCCCGGACAGACCGCGGCGGCTACTTCATCGCCGCGCTCAGCGGGGAACTCGGCATCGCGTCAGCTCCCGCCCTGCGCGAGCAGCTCCTCAGCCTGCTCCGCGCCGCCAGCCACCTGATCATCGACCTGTCCGCGGTAGACCATGCCGACGCCGGCGGCCTGGCGGTCCTGGTGGGCAGCGGACGCCGCGCCCGGCTGCTCGGCGGATCCCTGCGCCTGGCCGCACCATCACCCGAGGTAGCCCGGGTCCTGTCAGCCACCGGCATGAACCAGCACCTGGCTATCTTTCCCACGGTCCGGGCAGCGATCACCGGCCAGCCCAGGCTGCCCGACGCGATCTTCCCGTCGGCAACTGTCCTGTCGGCGATCACGAAATTCCCGGAGATAGGGGCGGTAGCAATCACGTAATACGTGATCGTCCAGACTGTCCCGGCTCGCGGCCGCATCGATGGCGTCATCGCGGGCGGGGCTACACAATCGCTATGCCTGCCAGTGACCGAGCGGCCGCCAGGGCAGGCCAGGGCTTGATTAGTTGACTGGAGCGCGAATGGGTGGGTCGCGGCAGCTCGTCTTCGAGCCCCGGGCAGGCCTGCCGGGTCCGGGGGCGGGCGCCGGGGCGGGTGCTGAGAGGGACGATTCGGCCAGCTGGCCATCGGCGGCCCTGTCAGCGCCTGGCCCTGCGCGAGACGCGCCCGGATACCGTAGCCACTGCCGAGCCGGCCTGGTTAAGCAGTCTTGCCGTGCGGGCTGACGGGTCTCGGCGGGCAGCGGCCACGGCAGACGATGAACAAGCAGCCGGGCAAGCGGCAGCGCGATGGCCAGCAGCAGCCAGGTCCGCAGCCGGGAGGAGAGAAAAACCCACATACCAGCGTCCTTTCTTCATCCCGCCTGGCCGCGTGGTCCTAGCCGCCCGGCAGCTTATTTGCGGGGCTTCTTCCGCGCATTGCGCTGTGCAGCCGGCGTCGCGGGCAGCCGGGCATGTCCCGCTGTCTTCGCGGCGCTACCCGCAGCGCGGCGCTCTAATCACTACGCCGGCGGGGCTGATTACTGCACAGGCGCCTCAGCGGTCATGGTCAGGCCCACATCGCAGTGGGTTGCCGGCCCTCCCGGGGCCTGCGTGACCATGGCCGCCGGGCAGCACATCGCGATCCGGCGGACCCGCGGCCGGGGCGAGCGTCCCGGTCGACCCGGTTCTACCTGGACCACGGCGGGAGCCCGCGCTGCTGCTGGCACGACGACGATCAAGCCGGCCAACAGGTGGTTCTGCGCGCCCTGACACTGACGCGGCAGATCTGGCTGTTATGTACTCGGCGCGACGCTAAGGCCTGAGCCCGAAAGACAGCAAATACTCGGCGATATGCGCGCATAGCCACCGATTGGTCACAGATTATTCGTCACAGTCTGTTAGCGCGGCCTGCCGGGCCGGCTGCTCGACCGAATGCACCATTTCGTCGATGTCGTCCTCGGTGAGGGCGCTGGGGTCCCACATCTGCCGCCGGGCGGGGTAGGACCAAAACGGCCGCTCCCGGCCAGCCAGCAGCAGCTCGGGAATATGCGGGAGGGGAAGGCTTCTGGACGTTGCTCAGAGGGTCATTTCGGCGGTCTCAGCGTCTGCCCTCTGGGTCGATTTCGACGGTCATCAGACTGTCACCGTGACGATGGACCACCTTCCAGGCGCCGTCCTCTCGCCGGTAAACAGACGTCGCTCTCAGCCTCATCTCCTCCGTCTCACCGTGGATATGCCGAGTGAGCCGCTCAAGCTCGACTGTGAAACCGAACGTATCGTCGAAACCGGTGACGAGGTTCTCGGCGCTCCAGGTTTCGTAGTTGAGCGTCTTGGCTGCTGCGGTCAGGAGCTCGCTCACCTCGTCAATACCGACCTGGTGACCGCCGACCCCTCCCATGAGCGAAACGTCGTCAGCATGTGACCACAGTTCAAGATACGGCCGTGGGTTGCCGCCGGTGTGCTGCCTCAGGGCGTCATGACACCGCTCGAGGAACTCGAGGAACTCGGCGGCGTCTGCATCCGGCCTGCCTGTCGTAGGCCCCATAACTTCTCCTCCTGCTGCAGAAATTCGGTCGGTTTGAGATCCATTGTGCTCGTACCCCTCGTTGCCGGTCGCTGGATGCCTGCCACCAGGAAGGATCTCGGCGGTGTCGCCTGCCATGAGCATGGGCCCTGACGGGGGTGGCGGGTCTGCGGCGGCCGCGGCGATCTGCTTGAGGCAGGCCCGGTGCCGGGCGACGGCTTTGGCGGTGTGCTTGGCCAGGTTGTGCCACAAGGCGCTGGTAGGCCGCCAGCGAGGTACCCGACATAGCGGATCCTTTTCCGGCGGCCCCCAGCCCGAACGGCGCATGCGACTTTCACCGCACACCGCTCTCCGGTGACTGCGACGCCAGCAGCGGCAATGGCTGCCCGTGGATGCTGTCGTGACAGGACGGGCAGACCACGAGGGTCTTGCGCCGTCGGCGTGTCATCAACTCCGCCCATGCGGGCCGCGGCTGTCCCGGCTTGCCGAGGTCGGCGAGCTTGCGGACCTGGTGGACATCCACCTCGCCCGCGTTCCCGCAGATCTCGCACCGGTCCGTTAGGAGCCGGATGACCAGCTCCTTATGGCGGATGATGCCCGGGACCGGGAGACGGTCGGTAAGGACCGCGTCCTTCTGCCGCCGCAGCGGAATGCCGCCGAACCGTGCGACCAGCGGCTTCCTGCCGTTGCGTTCGATCCTGGCTTCCAGGCACTTGCGCGGCCCGTACGGCGTGTCGATAGCCGCCTTGGGGGTATTCATCTGACCGGACTCACCCAGCTCAAGAGGCTCGCGGCGGATGGGTTCGATCCGGGACAAGGGCCCGGGACCAGCTCCGATGGCATCCACCTCTCGAAGTTGGTCCGCTTACATGAATAGCCCCAAGCCGCCTTATGCTTGCGGGCCATCTTCATCACCGACGAGCGGTGCTTGTCCGCCAGGGTCTTCAGCAGCGAGGTCTCCATGACCCAGTGCAGCCGGTACAGCCGTGCGACGTTCCCGGCCAGCAGGTAGTACTGGACGATGCCCCGGTACTCGGCCCCGTAGACGCTGACGATGGTGTGGTCGTCCTCGTTGCGCAACTGGGGCCGTCGCGCGGGTTTGCCGCGCGCCAGGTAGGGGGCGCTCTTGGCCTTGATCACCGCTGCCGGGACCCGCAGGCTGACGGTTCCGTTGGCCCTTCGGATGCCCTTCGTGACCTTGCGGTCGTTGTGCAGCACGGTGATCTCATAGCCGAGGAATCGCGCCGCCTGGGTGCGGCCGCTAGCCGTGCGATCGCCCAGCCGTCGGTCTGACGCGCCAGCAGGCCGAGCACCACCTCGCGAGCCTCATGCTTCTCCTGCTCCGATGGATCTAGGTGGACCAATCCGGTCGTCAGCTCGGCGGCCGCCCAGCCGTCAGTCTGGCGGGCCAGCAGCCGGAGGAGCACCTCGCGGGCCTGGCGCTTCTCCTCCTCTGTCCCAGCTAGCTTGACCAATCCGGTCGTCAGCTCGGCAGCCGCCCAGCCGTCGGTCTGGCGGGTCAGCAGCCGGAGGAGCACCTCGCGGGCCTGGGGCTTCTCCTCCTCTGTCCCAGCGAGCTGTGCCAGGCCAGTCGCCAGCTGCGCAGCAGTTCGGCCGTCGGTCTGGCGGGTCAGCAGGCCGAGCAGCACCTCGCGGGCCTGGTGCTTCTCCTCCTCTGTCCCAGCGAGTTGGAGCAGGCCAGTCGCTAGCTGCGCAGCAGTTCGGCCGTCGGTCTGGCGGGTCAGCAGGCCGCGCAGCACCTCGCGGGCCCGGCGGTTCGAGGCCCCCCAGAGGGGTGCGCCGCCGAGGTCACCGAGGCGGCCTGACCGCGCAAGCTCCACCCGGGCCCGGCCAATCATCTCTGCAACCTCGGGCGACCAGTCGGGCTCGCCGGACTCGACGGCTACGCGCGCGAGGAATCCCCGGAACTCCCACGCGGCATCAATGACGGACAGGTCCCCGGGGATCTGGTCCGAGCACGCAGCGCGACAGATCAGGTCCCGCAACAACTGGTCGTGCAGCGGGTGCATGGCGAGCGCTGCAGGTGCCGAGTATTCCCAGTCAGGGTCATACCAGATGTGCGGGAGCAGGGCCTCGGCTGCCTGGTCTATGGGCAGGTCGGCAATATGCTCGGCCACGAGATGCTCACGTATAGACCGGTGGGTGAAGCGGCGCAGGGTTTTCCCGCTATCAACGTCGGGCGGGCCGAGAGGGCTTGCGACGTGATCGAGTGCGTCTTGGTCGGCTTCAGTCAACGGACTACGTTCGGTATTGATGTCGTCCACCCATTTCCCGACGGCAGAGACTGCGTTACTGACTTCACCTGACCAGGCCCAGTTCCTGAGCGTCCAGAGACAGGCACCCACGTCGAGCTGGCGGTGATGACTACCGCGCCAGCGGCCGGTGAGCATTCGCTTGAGCACTCTGCTGTATAGGTCGCGCCGGAAGACCGGCAGCGGTTCGGTGCCGCTGACGATGCAGTAGAAGGCTAGAATCAGCGGGACGGTAGCGGCCTGCTGAAGGTCCGGACGCCGCGCGAGCTGAGCGGCAAGACCGTTGCCCCGCTCAGGCGTGCCGGAAAACCAGTGGTGGACAAAGGGCTCCACATCGTCGGGGTAGCGCAACGGCTGCAGCTCGCCGACGAGTTGGGGATCGTTTCCCTTCTCGATAATGAGCTGATGGTTCCACGAGCTAGGGCGACTCGTGAGAACGATCCGCCACGGCAGCGTACCGGCCTGACGGAGTCGCTCGTCGGAATCATGGGCTTCATCGAGGGCGTCGATGACCAGCACAGTTGGCGCGTTCCGCTCGGTGAAAAACGCCCGCAGGGCCGCGCTCAGCCGGGAGCCGCCCAAATCACCGAGCTGGTCGAGGGCGCTCGACACGACTGCATGACGGATGTCGCCGTCTGCGCCGACCAGATGCGAGCAGGTTACGTAGAGCGGCAGCTCAATCTCATCGAGTGTCCCGCCCGCCGCCAGAGCCTCAAGGGCATCCTCGGCGCAGCGCCGGACCATGCGCTTGGCCAGCCAGGTCTTACCCGAGCCCGGCCCGCCCAGCACGACCAGGCGGCGACACCGTCTCGCCAGATCGTCGGCATCGAAGTCTTGCTCGCTTGCCCAGATCATGGCAGTCACCCGCAGCTTGCGCTCCAGGGCGGCAGGGGTGAGCGCAGGCTGTTCGAACTGCCGGTCCCGTGGCTCGAACAGCCGGTCCTGCGGCCACTGGTCGGTGTTCAACCAATCGATCAGCGTCGTAAGGTACACAGCAATCTCGCCCCGCTTCGCAGGCCCCGGCGGCAACAGGTCCAGCACTCGGTCGAGCTGTCCGACCACTGTGGTGAATCGGGCAACAAGATCGGCGTGCAAGTCAAGCAGAGCCTCGTCTAGCGCGGTCGCCTGGTCGGATTCCATCCGCTGGAGGCGGGTGAGCGGCACCTGCTGGAAGACCTTCGGGTCAAGATTGCAGACGGCGAACTCCAGCAGACCCCGAGCGACAGCAAGTGCTGCCGTATGCGAATCTTCGGCTGTCCGGCCGTCACGTGGTGGCAGGCAGGAAGCGATTCGAGTGGCCAGATCCTCGACCGTGCCGCGCCCGAGCAAGGTCCAGGTCTGCTCGTCCTCCAGTAGCCGCCGCACAGCGTCGAACTCGGCCTGGGCAAGATCGACGGAGTTGCCGGTTGCTGCACTCACAAGGCGGCTCAGGTCATCCGTCCGTCGAAGCCGCTGGAACCAGCGCTGGGCCGCGCTGGCGAGCGCTTCCGCCGCCCAGTTCACGGGCAGAGCGACTGTCGCCGGGCCGAGCGCAGCGCCGAGCAGCCACGCGAGCACGAGAAAAGGTTAACCTCCCTCGTCGCGCACACCGGAGGTCGGCTGGACACAGTCGGCCTGTAGGCGGGCCTCGCTTACCTGGTGAGTGCTTCGCGCAGCGCAAGGAGGGTGCTAGCGGGATCGCGCCGGCCGCGGTGTCAAGCGGCAACCGCGCTTCCAGTGACGGTTACATCAGGAGATAGCGAAGCTGATGCTGGAAGCTCGATTTGGACGGAATCTTAAAGGACCTTACAAGTTTTCAGGGGTCAGACTCTAGCTCGATTCAGAAAGTGCAAACGGGCTGGCGCTCAGCTCGCCGCGCACAACCGTCCCCGGTGGCGGTGCTGGCGGGCAATGCGGATGGTCGGTATGACCGCCTCGGCGAAATGTGGGACTGCGTTTCCCGGTCATCCGCTGGCAGGGACTGATGAGCTTTGGAAGAGCCTGTCCATGGCCTCTGCTCCGGTAGTAAGAACAGGCCGTAGCTCGCGCCTGTAGACCACTTCGGTGGTTCTGGTGTTGGCGTGGCCCGCTAGCCGCGCGATTTCCTCGACAGGTACTCCCGAGCTGGACATCAGAGAGACGAAGGAGTGACGCAGTTCCCGCGGTGTCCACCGCTCTCCGAGCTTCGCCGCCCGGCAAGCGGCCTTGAATTCCCGCCGGACGTTGGCCGCGTCCAGGGTACCGCCCGTCCGAGTGCAGAAGACCAGGTCATGATCGCTCCATTGCCCGCCCGCGGCGAGCCTTTCCTCTATCTGCCGCTCCTTGTGGTCTCGGAGCGCGTCCACCGCCATTTGCGGCAGGCCCAGCGTCCTGCGCGATTTCTCGGTCTTGGTGTCCCCGTGGGACCGGACCGAGCGCCACACTGCCGCGCTGGCCGGCACGGGCGGCTTGGCGGCCGGATCACCGAAGACGACATGCTCCCAGCGCAGCGCCCGGGCCTCTTCGGTGCGGATGCCCGTGGCCAGGCACAGCGAGATGTATCCGTGCATCCTGGTGCCCTCGGTCACGGCCAGGAGCGCGGATGCCTGCTCCAGGGTCAGGCTGTTGCTCGGCCGTCCGGACTGGCCTTTCGGGGTCTCCACGAGCGTGGCGACGTTGCGTCCGACAAGATCCCGCGCCTCCGCGTGCCGGATGGCGCGGGTGAGCGCGTTGTGGCCTATGGCCACGGCAGCGCTGGAGTAGCGCTGGGCCATCACGGCCAGCGCGTGCTGCACATCCCCGGCCGTTACGTCGCGCAGTTTCCGGGCGCCGATCGCTGCCAAGATCGGTGCCAGGACGTTCTCGTTCTTCTTGACCGTCTTGGCCGATCGGCCGCTGAGCCCGTCCCTCAGCCAGTCTTCCGCTGCGTGCCGGACCGTATAGCCCTGCTTCGTCCGCAGGCCGGATTCGAGGTCCTCATGGAGCTTCTTCAGCCTGTCCTGGACGATGGTCTTGGTCTTGCCGGAGACCCTGGGCCGGACCCGCTTCCCGTCAGGGCCGAACCCTAGACTGACTGAGCCTCGCCACCGCCCCTTGCAGTGCCGGTGCCTCTCGCTGTCACGGCAGGGGCCGTCATGGTCGAAGTAGATCGCGTCCTCGTGCCAGCCGCGTCGTGCGCTCATGGTGTCATAATATCAGTAGCGGGAGCCATTTTCGGGAGCCAATTGCCAGCAACATCAAGCCACGTCGAGCGACGTCAGGCGACATTACCGCAGCTAGATTGATATATGAGTTCTCTCCGAACCTGGTCAACACATTGCAGTGTTTCCATGGTAAGGGAGAAGGTCTGTAGTTCGATTCGGTCACTTGCGCCATTGCGGCAGCA
>Ga0310038_10002310_pt1 | contig 14042 bp, 14 predicted proteins | sample Sb_taG_6_FD_200461 | JGI IMG/M metagenome (GOLD analysis project Ga0310038, IMG submission 200461) | Peat soil microbial communities from Weissenstadt, Germany - Sb_50d_4_PS metaG (v2) (version 2) | ecosystem: Environmental > Terrestrial > Soil > Wetlands > Peat | place: Germany: Weissenstadt... | reverse complement strand
GGTGACGCAGCTCCTCGGCGCCACGCGCCGCACCGACACGCTGGCGGCGCTCACGCCGCGCGAACGGGAGGTCCTCGAGCTCATGGCGGAGGGCCGGTCCAACGCGGCCATCGCCCACGCGATGGTGGTCAGCGACGGAGCCGTCGAGAAGCACGTCGCCAACATCTTCGCCAAGCTGAGTCTCCCCGTGTCGGAGAACGACCACCGCCGGGTGTTGGCGGTCCTGCGCTTCCTCGAGTCGTGACCCTCAGACCGATGCGCCGTGGGCGTCGTAGGGCAGCCCCCGGCCGGCGGCCAGCTGCCGGCCGGCATTCATCTGGAAGGGGCTGATCCCCCCGGGCTCCCAGGGCCCGGTCGACCCCGCCGCCACCGCCGCCGGCGCCTTCGGGACGAGGTTGAAGCGCGCCCGCACGTCCTCGCAGGTCCGGTCGGCCACGGCGAACCAGTCCATGCGGAGGAAGTCGATGCTGTCGGACCCCGTCTCGCGGTCGTGGCACAGGGCGCCGCGCCGCATGGCGTCGGCCAGGCGGACCGCCATGTCCGGGCTCGACGAGAAGTGGCCGGGCGAGGACTCGAACAGCCCGGCCCCCGTGGCGAGGTAGCCGGTCTCGAAGAGCGAGATCACCATGGCCAGCAGTGAGAACGCGTGCATGTCGTCGTTGGCCCGGGCGATCAAGCCGAACACCTCGACCTCCGACTCCACCGTGGTCCCGTAGTCGGCCAGCACGTGGACCCAGTCGTGCTGGCACAGCAGGGGCGGGGCCGACCCCGGCGTCCCCGGGAACGAGAACCCGCGCGCCTGGTACATCTCCCACACCTTGCGACCGAGGGTGTCCGGGGGGAGGGCCTCGAGGGAGGCCCAGCGCGCCGCCAGCGCGGGATCGGCGAGGGAGAACTCCCAGGCGTCGTGCAGCACCCGCGTGGAGTGGAGCGCGCCGGCCGACTCCTCCTCGTGCCACGTCCCCTCGTACCCGTTGCGAGCGAAGTCGATGGCCGCCAGGCCGAGCGATCCGGCGGCGAACTCCCGTGCCACGTCGACCATCCCATCCTGCACTCCGAGCTCCGCCGCGAACTCCGCCACGCCGCCGGCCACGTCGTCGGGAAGGGGGTGCCGGACCAGCGCGCAGAGGAGCATCGCCTGCACCATGCGGGAGCGGAACGGGAGGTCGCGCCGGGACAGGGCGGCGGCGAACTCACCGGCGGTGATCGGTCGCCGGCCCTCCAGCGACACCGGGTGGCCGGTCATCGCCGAGAACATCGCCTCGACGAGTGAGCGTTGCACGGGCAGCAGCCCGTCACGCCCGGCGGCGGCGGACGCCACGCCGTCGGCCAGGAGCTGCGTCTCCTCGGCGTCGGGCGGATGGAGGTTGACCGTCTCGGCCGTGGGGAGCGGGACGGGCACGCGCGCGCTATCCGCCCGCCAACAACGCCACGCCCGAGCGCAGGAAGGCCGCGCACGCCGCCGCGCCGCCGGCACGCGAGCGCGGCACATACGCACCGAACGGCGCGTTCCAGTACCCGGGATCGCCCGGCCGTTCGGGGCCCCAGGGCCCGACGTACGCGTACGGCTCCTCCGAGAAGAAGTCGCCGCCGGAGAAGCCGAGGTTGACGCCGGCACCGGAGCCCAGGTCGACGGCGGTGCCGGCGTCGAAGTGCTCCGGCCACAGCTGCACGGTCGCCCGGTTGGGCGTCACGGACGCGTCCGAGGTGACGGCGTCGAGCACCCGCCAGCCGAGGTCGAACCAGCGGTAGAGCCCGTCCAGCTCCGCGGCGTCCACGCTCAGCGGAGCGTCTGTCGGCTCCAGCGGGGGCGTCGCCGGGCCCGCCGAGAAGTCGGCGTCGAGGTCGGCCCCCCCGAAGCGGGCCAGCTCGGCCAGGGTCGAGCCGTCGAGGGGCATCGACCAACACTGCGTCCCCACCTCGCGCACGAGGGTCGACCCGGCCAGGCGCAGGACCTCGGGCTCGGGCCCGAACGCCGGAGTGGCCAGACCCTCGGGGCTGGCGCGCAGGCCGAAGTGGCCGCTCACCGCGCAGCGCCGGCGGCCCAGCACGTGCGCCGCGATGCGGTGCAGGTCGTCGCGGGTCGAACCCATGTCAGCTCCGCAGAGTAACGGCCGGTGCGCTCAGATGATGCAGCCCTCGTGGGAGCGGGCGTTCCTCCTGGCCTCCCCGGCGGCCTCGGCCACCTCGTCCGCCACCGTCTCCTCCGCCGAGTGACCCCAGAATCCGCGCGGCATGCCAGGCCGGTCGCCCGAAGAGCCGGGAGGCGGTCCCCAGCAGGGCGAACCCCGCCCCGTAGGTGAGATTTCTGTGAAGCGTCGGACAAACAGGTAAGAAGTGGGGGTGATGAAGGTGATCCGTGGGGGGTTCGGGGGCCGCAAGGCTCCTTCGATCGGGCTGGTGCTCGGTGCCGGCGGTGTCGTCGGCCAGGCCTACCAGGCCGGCGTGCTGGCCGCGCTGCAGCGCGAGATCGGCTGGGACCCGCGCCGCGCGTCCATCATCGTCGGCACGTCGGCCGGCTCGGTCACCGGTGCGGCGCTGCGCGTCGGTGTGCCGGCCACCGACCTGGCGGCCTCGCTCTACGGGGTGCCCACCTCGCGGCGCGGCGGTGCCATCCTGCGGCGCATCCTCCCCTCCGAAGCCGAGCCGCTGCCCACCCCGTCGGTGCGGTCGCTCCTGCGCCCGTGGAACCTGCCGTCCCCCGCGCTGCTCACGCGGGTGGCCCGGCGGCCGCTCGCCTTCCGCCCCGAGGTGGCGGCCATGACGCTGATGCCGCGCGGCCAGGTCGACGTCTCCGGGCGGGCGCGCGGCCTCGACGAGCACATCGGCGCCCACTGGCCGCGCGGGCTGCGGATCTGCGCCGTCCGCCGGTCCGACGGCGCCCGCGTCGTCTTCGGCCGGCCCGGCGCACCGCCGGCACGGCTGGCCCCGGCGGTGCTGGCGTCGTGTGCCATTCCGGGCTACTTCCGACCGGTCACCATTGGGGAAACCGAGTACGTCGACGGTGGCGTGCACTCGGCCACCAACGCCGACGTGCTCCGGTCCGAGGGTCTGGACCTGGTCGTCATCATTTCGTCGATGTCCGCCGCCCACGGCAGCGCGAACGGGGCCGACGGCCTCCTGCGCCGCTCCGTGCACCGCCGATTGGAGCGGGAGGTCGCGCGGCTGGAGGAGGCGGGAACGGCCGTGGTGAGCCTGGAGCCCGGTGCCGGGTCGCGCCGGGCGATGGGCTTGCGCGCCATGGCCGAGGACCGCAGCACCCGTGTGATCGAGGCCGCCTACGAGGAGACCCTGGGTGAGATCCACGACACCCCCCTCCTGGCCTCGCTCGGCGAACGCATCGTCGCCGCCAGCGCCGGCTGACCCGGGAGATCGACGACCGCCCGGTAGTAGCGTTCGGGCCCGAACTGCCCTGAATGGAGGGTCGATGAGTGCTGATCGATTGAGCCCCCTGGACGCATCGTTCCTCCACATCGAGGACCACGTGTCCCACATGCACATCGCCTCGGTCGCCATCTTCGAGGGGCCCCCGCCGCCGTTCGCCGACATCGTGGCCATGGTGGACGCCAAGCTCGATCTCGTCCCGCGCTACCGCCAGAAGGTCAGGTTCGTCCCCTTCGAGCTGGGGCGGCCGGTCTGGGTGGACGACCCGCACTTCAACATCGAGTACCACCTGCGCCACACCGCGCTGCCCTCCCCGGGAGGCGAGAGCGAGCTGCGCAAACTCGTCGGGCGCGTCATGGCACAGCAGCTCGACCGCTCAAAGCCCCTCTGGGAGATCTGGGTGGTCGAAGGGCTCGAGGACGAGCGCTGGGCCATGCTGGCCAAGACGCATCACGCGCTGGTCGACGGGGTCTCGGGGACGGACCTGCTCGCGGTGATCATGGACCTGAGCCCCGATACGCCGCGCCCCGAACACTCGCAGTGGGTCGCCCGCCCGCTGCCCTCGGGGTTCCAACTCGTGGTGGACGCGCTGGAGAACATCGTGCGCTCTCCCTACGAACAGGTCCGCGCGGCGCGGGCGCAGGCCCGTGTCGTCCGCCGCGTGGTCACCTCCGCCCTGGAGGTGGCCAGCGGCTTCTTCGCCCTCAGCGGGCTGGTGCGCCCGACGCCGCTCTCGAGCCTGAACGGCCCGCTCGGCCCCCATCGGCGCTACGCCTGGGCGACGACATCGGTCGACGACATCAAGCGGGTCCGCAAGGCGCTCGGCGGGACCTTCAACGACGTGGTGCTGGCGTGCATCACCAACGGCTTCCGGGAGCTCCTGCTGTCACGCGACGAAGACGTCGAGCGCGTGGTGCGCACGCTGGTGCCGGTCTCGGTCCGGCCACGCGACGCCTCCGGTAAGGCGGTGGGGGACGGCACGTTCGCCAACAAGGTCTCGGCGATGTTCGCTGAGCTCCCCGTCGACATTGAGGACCCGGTCCTGCGGCTCCACACCATCACCGAGCAGATGAAGGACCTCAAGGACTCCAAGCAGGCGGTGGCCGGCGAGGCACTGACCTCCATGTCGGGCTTCGCCCCGCCGATGTTGCTGGCCCTGGGGATGCGCCTGGCCACCAGGGCAGGGCAGCGCAACGTCAACACGGTCACCACCAACGTCCCCGGACCGCAGTTCCCGCTGTACGCAGCCGGGCGGCGCATGATCCGCGCCTTCCCTTACGTGCCGCTCGCCGGGCAGATCCGCTTCGGGATCGCGATCTTCTCCTACGACGGCGAGGTCAACTTCGGCATCACCGGTGACTACGACTCCACGAAGGACATCGACGTCCTGTCGGGCGCGATCGAGGACGGGATGACGCAGATGCTCAAGGCGTGCGAGTAGGCGCTGGTCCGAGGCTCACTGCGCCAGGTCGGGGATGCCCGCCAGCTCGTCCCGAATGTACTGACGCAGGTCGGTGACGATGACCCGCTCGACCGAGCGCCCGACAATCGGCGCGCGCACCCTGAGATCGCCCTCGACATGCACGATGGTGCTGTCCGGGCCGTCGTCCCCCTCCTCGAAGCGATAGCTGCCACTGGCGCTCAGCCGGTCGGGGTAGTGGTCGGGCAGGACCACCCAGCTCGTGCGCGCTTCTGCCGGCCACACCTCCGTCCGGGTGACCCACGACATCTTGGCGGGGTCGATCACGGCGCGCACCGCGGGCGACAGCGAGCCCGTGAAGGCGAAGCGCACCTCAATGAGGACCCGCTCGCCCAGGTCGTGGTGGCGCACGACCTCCACCATCGCGATGTCGTCCCGCCCCGGGCGCCCCACGTAGAACGCAGGTGTCCCGTAGGCGGCGACTGCCCGCGCCGGCGGCACGGCGACCGCTTGGCGGATCGCGATCTTCACGGAGTCGTCGGGCGCGTCGGGGGCAGCCCCAGCTTGCGGTGGTCCCAGCTGACCGTCCGCTCCACGTTGAGCTTCACCGCCACCCTCTTGTGCAGCATCGTCTCGAGGAACGGCTTGAGGTCGTCGGAGTAGGCGCCGTAGTAGCGCTCGAACACGCTGACGCCGAGCGTCCAGAGCTTGTCGGGGTCGTCGACGACCTCCGCCCGCCCGACCAGCTCCACGCCGCGCAGCTCCTCGTAGTAGTCGCCGGCCTCGAAGAGGAGCGTGAGCCGGGGGTCACGGCGCAGGTTCTGCACCTTCTGCGACTTGGCCTTGGTCTCCACCGTGACGCACCCGTCCAGGAAGCCGTACCACATCGCCACGGCGTGGATCGACCCGTCCGGGGACATGGAGCACATCGTCATGGCGCGCCGCTCGGCAAGGAAGGCCTCCACCTCGTCGGCCGTCATCTCTATGGCCTTGCGCTGGTTCACGCCGTGGCCCATGGCCTCGGTCATCGGGCACCTCCCACTCGTGTGTCAGGGGAGGTTAACGCCCGGGGCGGGAACGCAACGTTGAAGAGTTCATCTGCAGAACACTTGTTGGTTGCACCCGTTTCACGGCACGTTCACCTCGGATCCGTAGCGTGAGGCCCGATGGCCACCGTCGATCAGCGTCTCGATCACACCGGCCGGGTGCCCCGTTCCGCACCCGCTGCCGGGCGCCGTCGCGGCCAGGACGCCATGGCCGAGGTCATCATGATCCGACCGGCGCGCTCACACCGCACCGGGCTCATCGGATCCTTGACCACCATCGCGCGGGCAGTCGCCTTCCCGCGTGCCCAGGCGACGTCGGTGCGATCCACCCCCCATCCGCCGCCGTCGCCTGACGCTCGCTTCACACCGCCCCGGGTCCCCCACGACGCTGCCTGAGGCGGAGCACTACATGGCGATCACGAACGCACCGGTGACGAACGGCCGGTCCCCGGCCAACGGGCCGCCGCGGGACAACCGTCCCCTCGTCCTCGTCGTCGACGACGAGGAGTCCTACCGTCAGGCCCTGGCGTCGGGCCTGAAACGGGAGGGATTCACGGTCGAGAGCGCGGGCGACGGGCACGAGGCCCTGCGTCTCTTCCACCGGGTGCATCCCGATCTGGTCCTCCTCGACGTCATGCTGCCCGACCAGTCGGGGATCGAGATCTGCCAGCAGATGCGGAGCCTCAAGCCCGTCCCGATCATCATGGTCACGGCACGCGACTCCGAGGTCGACATCGTGCTCGGCCTGGAGCTGGGCGCCAGCGACTACGTGGCCAAGCCGTTCCGCCTGCGCGAGCTGGTCGCCCGCATGCGTGCCGTGCTGCGCCGCGGCGTGGCCGTCGCCGAGCACCACGAGGAGGTCCTCACCGTGGGTCCCGTGCGGCTCGATGCCGGCCGCCGCGAGGTGACGGTCAGCGAGGCCCCGGTCGACCTGTCGCGCAAGGAGTTCGACCTCCTGGCCCTGCTGATGTCGCACAGCGGTCAGGTCGTCACCCGTGACTGGTGCATCGACAGGCTGTGGTGGGACCAGGAGCTGACCGACACCCGCACCCTCGACACCCACATCAAGCGCCTGCGCCGGAAGATCGAGCCCGACCCGGCCAACCCGCGCCACCTGGTCACGGTGCGGGGCGTGGGCTTCCGCTTCGAGCCCTAGCCCGGCACGGCGAAGCCACTTCGCTCTACATTGAGCGGATGCACACAGGCGACGTCGTCCCCGATTTCGAGCTCCCGGACCAGACGGGCACTCCCCGCACCCTCAGCGGGTTCCTGGCGGACGGGCCCGTCGTCCTCTTCTTCTACCCCGCCGCCATGACGTACGGCTGCACGAAGGAGAGCTGCCACTTCCGCGACATGGAGGCCGAGTTCGCCGCCGCCGGGGCGCAACGCGTGGGCATCAGCGCCGACACGGTCGACAAGCAGAAGCAGTTCGACGAGAAGGAGTCCCTGGGCTTCCCGCTACTGTCGGACCCCGACTTCGCGGTGGCCGGGCAGCTCGGCGCGAAGCGTGGTGGCCCCAAGTGGGTGCCGAACAAGCGGATCACCTTCGTCATCGACACTGACCGCACGCTGCTCGACGTGATCCACACCGAGGTGTCGATGGGCGCCCACGCCGACAAGGCGCTCGCCGTCCTGAAGGCGCGCCGCGCTGCCTGAGCGCTCCGTCGTCATCACGGGCGCCGCATCGGGGATCGGCGCCGCCACCTCGGCCCGGCTGCGCACGGCGGGATGGCACGTCGTCGGCGTCGACAAGGCCGAGGCCGACGTGGTCGCCGACCTGGCCACGCCCGAGGGGCGCGCCCGTGCCGTCACCGAGGCGGCGGAGCGCTGCGGCGGGAACCTGTCCGGCGTCGTGACCTGCGCCGGGCTGGCGGGCGAGCCGAGCCGAGCCGGCTCACTGCTCGCCGCCGTGAACTACTTCGGCACGGTGGACGTGCTCGACGGGCTGCGCCCGCACCTGTGCGCCGGCGGCGCCGCCGTGGCGATCAGCTCGAACTCGACCACCGTGCAGCCGGCCGTCCCCGCCGACCTGGTGGAGGCCTGCCTGGCCCACGACGAGGATCTCAGCGCGCGGATCGCCGACGCCAGGGGCTCCATGGTGGCCTACCCGGCGACCAAGCTGGCGGTGGCCCACTGGGTCAGGCGCCAGGCGACGGGGCCCGAGTGGGCCGGGGCCGGGCTCCGGCTCAACGCGATCGCGCCGGGCATGATCGACACCCCGATGGTGGCCCGCATGCGGTCCGACCCCGAGACGGGCCCGCTCCTCGACATGCTCCCCATTCCCGTCGGGCGCCCGGGCCGGCCCGAGGAGATCGCCGCGCTGGTGGAGTTCCTGCTCGGCCCCGACGGCGCGTTCTTCTGCGGCTCCGTCGTCTTCTGCGACGGCGGGAGCGACGCGCTGCTGCGCTCGAGGGACTGGCCCGCCGCCTGGGACATCTCCGTGCGCGACCTGGGCCAGCAGCTGTCCTGACCGCCGGCGGGCCGCACCCGCCGCGCCGCGCCCGACCGTAGGCTGCTGGCATGCCGGGCCGGATCCTGGTGGACACCACCCCGTTGCGGCAGAGCCGCGACTTCCGGCTCCTGTTCACGGGGCAGCTCATCTCCATCATGGGGACGCAGCTGACCGTCGTGGCCATCCCCTACCAGGTGTACTCCATGACCCACTCCACGCTGCAGGTGGGTGCGATCAGCCTGGCCCAGCTCATCCCGTTCCTCGCCGGAGCCCTCTCCGCCGGGCCGATCGGCGACGCAGTCGACAAACGCCGCATCATGGTGTGGACGGCGGCGGCCATGACGCTCACCAGCGGCGCCATGGCCGTCAACGCCGCCGTGGCCCACCCGTCCCTGGCCGTGCTCTACGTCGTGAGCTCGCTCGCGTCCGGGCTGATGGGATTCTCCAACACCGCCCGCATGGCCTCGGTCGCCGGCATGGTCGAACGCCGGCACTTCGCGGCCGCGGCGGCCATGATGCAGGTCGTCTTCCAGGTGGGGGTGATCGTCGGCCCCGCGCTCTCGGGCTTCCTGCTCGGCATAGGGCTCCCGCTCGTCTACGGGCTCGACGCGGCCTCCTTCGTGGTGGCCACCGTCGCCTCGGCCATGCTGCGACCGATCCCCCCGGCCGAAGGTGCCGGTGGCATGTCGCCCTGGCAGTCGACCAAGGAGGGCCTGCGCTACCTGCGCGCGCGCCAGGCACTCCAGGGTGTCTACCTCATCGACATCAACGCCATGGTGTTCGGCATGCCCCGGGCCCTCTTCCCCGCCATGGCGGGCTCCGTCTTCGGAGGCGGCACCATCACCCTCGGCTTCCTCTACGCGGCACCCGGTGTCGGGGCCCTGGTCGGTGCGCTGACCACGGGGTGGGTCGCCAACCTGCGCCGCCAGGGGTGGGCGGTGATCATCGCCGTCTGCGTGTGGGGCGCCGCCATCGCCGTGTTCGGCCTGGTCGACACGCTCTGGGTCGGGCTCGCTTTCCTCGCCGTGGCGGGGTGGGCCGACGTGATCTCGGCCGTCCTGCGCAACACCATGCTGCAGACCTCCATCCCCGAGCGCTTCCGCAGCCGCATGTCCTCCATCCAGATGGCCGTCGTGCAGGGCGGGCCCCGCGTCGGCGACCTGGAGTCGGGGGCGGTGGCCACGCTGACCAGCGTGGAGTTCTCGGTGATCTCCGGCGGCCTCGCCTGCATCGTCGGCGCCGCCGTCATCGGCGCGCTCATGCCGTTGTTCCGTCACCACGTGGCGGGCGAGATCGACGACGTGCCCGTATGATCCGGCCGTGACCTCCACCTTCGCGGAACCGACCTGGGGCGAAGTCGATCCGGGGGCGTTCTCGCGCATCCTCGTGCTGTCCCCGCACTTCGACGACGCCGCCATGGGGGCCGGCCATCTCATCGCCAGTTACCACAACACGACCGTCGTCACCGTGCTCGGCGGCCGCCCGCCTGCCTACCCCGAGGAGCCGTCGGACTGGGACGCCCTGGGCGGCTTCGTGGCCGGCGACGACGTGGTCGCGGTGCGCCGCGAGGAGGACGTGGCCGCCATGTCGGTGCTCGAGTCGGGCTACCGCTGGCTCGACTTCGCCGACCACCAGTACCTGCTCCCGGAGGACCGCCCGACGCCGGACGAGGTGGCGCCCGTCCTCGGGGCCACCATCGCCGAGCTCGACCCCACCGCCGTGTTCTTCCCCATGGGCCTCGGCAACCCCGACCACGTGATGGTCCACGAGGCCAGCCTGCTGGTGCGGACCGAGCAGCCCGGGCGCGAGTGGTTCTGCTACGAGGACCACGGCTACAAGCACATCCCGGGGCTGCTCGCCTGGCGGGTCGCCAAGCTGCTGCGCTCGCACCCCTGGCCCACCCCCGCCATCGTCCCCCATGTCCCCGACGAGGAGCGCAAGCGCCGCGCCATCTGGTGCTACACCTCGCAGATCGCCCCGCTCGAGCGGGACCACGCGCTCACGGCGCGCATGGAGGGCCGCGTCCCCGAGCAGTTCTGGCGCCTGGCGCCGCCCCCCCAGGGGTGGGAGGGGCTGGCCGACTACATCTGAGCCCGGGCGCGAGACGACCCGCCCAGGGGGAGCCAGGCGGGTCGTCTGCGGCCTCAGTGACCGCTGAGGTGCTGCCGCTTCGTCGTCTTCAGTCCGCCGCCGCGTGCGGGGGGCCGTGTCGGACCGCTGGGGTGTGTGCGAGAGATCAGGCCATGGCCGGCTGCGGCGAGAGCTCGGGGACCTCGATGTCCTCCTCAATGAGCTCGGGCGCACGCTCCAGGTCCGTTTCGATGTCGGACAGGATCCCCGGCTGGCGGCGGTTGACGAAGAACAACCAGCCGGCGCCCACGGCCATCCACCCCAAGAAGACGTAGGGGAACAGGTTCACCGGGTACGCGGGCTGCGGGTAGAAGCTCCCGATGGTCGGCACCAGCAGGCACAGCACGGCGATACAGGCCAGGACGACGTTACGCCAGCTCAGCTCGCCCAGCTTCTTGAGGTAGACCGGTGCCGCCACCGTGATGAGGTAGTAGGCCACGAGGAAGCCGAAGGCGGCCAGCGTGCCGGCGTCGCCGAAGGCGGTCAGCGGATTGGTGAAGATCATCAGGAACGCCGGCAGCGCGAAGATCATCGCGATGTACACCGTGACCGCCACGTGTGGTGTGCGGTTGGTGGCGTGCGCCTTGCCCAGGTGGCCCGAGAAGATGCCGTGCCGGGCCATGGGGTACATGATGCGCGAGCCTGCATTGAGGCACGACAGCGACAGGGAGAAGAAGCTCACCATGGCTCCGATGGAGACCGGGATCCTGAACCAGCTCACGTTGTACGCCACCGCCAGGTAGTTGAGTGGGGCCGAGGTCCATGCGGAGCCGTAGTTGGAGGTTCCACTGACCTCGACGTAGGCCATGAAGACCATGAATGCCCCGGTGATGAGCAGGCTGGCGATCACGGCCCGGGGCAGGTTGCGCCGTGGGTTCTTCGCCTCGGCCCCCATGGTGGTCGCCGCCTCGAAGCCGACCAGGGAGAAGATGCAGGCGACGACGGCCAGGCCCATGCCCCGCACGTTCACCCCGCTCAGCGACAGCTGCTTGGTGTCCACCGAGAAGCCGTGCTTGAACAGGATCACAAACGCCAGCGCGGTGATGCAGGCCACCGAGGCGGCCTCGAGCACCATCGTGAGGATGGAGGAGACGCGGATGTCCTTGTAGGCGATGACCCAGCAGGCCACAGCGCTGATGGCGAAGAAGATGACCGGGTGGACCGACCCGTGGTACCCGAGCGCCGAGAGCAGCTGTGCACAGAAGACGGCGAACCCGCACATGCCCGCCACGGCGATGAAGAAGTAGGCCCAGATGAGCGTCCAGCCGGAGAAGACACCGGAGCTCGGCCCGAGGCCCTTGGCGGTGTAGGCGTACATGGAGCCGGCGAAGGCGGACCGCTTGGCGAACTGGTTGAGGCAGAACACGACGAACAGCAGCATGACCGTGCCGAACGCGTAGGCCAGCCACGTGCCCTGACCCGCGCTGGCGAAGGCCAGCGGGATGATGAGCACCGCCGTCATGGTGGGTGAGATCACGGCGAGCGACTGGGCGAACAGCGCGGGCAGCCCCAGCGCGTTGGGTCGTAACCCGTGCATCCTCTTCATGGCCGAGGCATCCTTCGTGCCGGCACTCGTGGTCATCGTTCCTCCTTTGTCGTGTTGCTCGAACGGATAGGGGGCTGTCGATCGGCGTCTGGTCAGTGTGGGAAGGACTGGTCTTCCAGTAGGAGGTCCTCGTAGAAGGCGCCGAACGTCCGCTCGGGGTGCGCGATGGCGATCTCGAGCACCCACAGGTTCGGGTTGGGGCGGAACGCCACCTCGGCCAGGGGCCCGTCGTAGTGCGCCGAGTGGGGGAAGTCGGAGAGGCGGTGGCCCGACAGGTCCATGTTGAGCTTCCACCCGCAGCCCGCGGCGACGTCGACGGCGTGGTCGTAGAGCTCTTCGCCGGTGATGCCCTCGGCGAACCACGTGTCGCGCACCTGATCCCAGATCAGACGAACCTCGTTCTTGGCCCGCAGGTGGTCGGGGTCGTCGCCGAACACGAACGTGTCGCCGGCGTCGCCCTCGGTGTCGCCGTAAATGGGCCCGATGTCGACGAAGAAGATGTCGTTCTCGCCGAGCACGACGCCCGGCTCCGACCTCTCCATGAAGTCCTTCGTGGTGTTGGGCCCGCACCGGACGATGATGTGGTGCCAGCCCCGTCGCATCCCGATCTCCTTGAGGGTGTCGCGGGCGATGGCCTTCGCCTCCTCCTCGGCCATCCCGGGGTGCACCTGGTCGGCAATCAGGTGCACCGCCTTGCGGGTACGCGCCCGCACGTCCATCAGGCTGTCGAGGGAGAACCCCTCCCCCGTGCCCTCGAGCTCGGCCAGCATCGTCATGGTGGGTCTCCTCCTGGTCAGTGATTCAGTGGTCGGTGATGGATGCGCTGAAGAGGGGGTGGTTGCGGAAGTCGTTCGGCGCGTCGGCCGCCACCACCAGGACCTCGGCCGGACCGCCCTCCGCGCCGAGCCGGTGCGGCCGGTTGGCGTCGAAGTGCGCCGTGGCACCGGCCTCCAGGAGATGGACCTGGCCGTCGAACTCCAGCCGCAGACGCCCGGCGACGACGAAGATCCACTCCTCGCCGCGGTGCCGCGCCGGCTCCGGGGGTTCACGGTCGGGGCTGATCCTGATCTGCAGCGCCTCGAGCGTGGTCGAGCCGGGGAAGCCGCTGCACGGTGCGATCGTGAGGCCGTTTGACTCGTGGGTCGGTGTCCCGCGCCGGTACGTGGCGATGGCCGGTGCGCCGCGCCGCTCGCCGACCAGCGTGCTCATCGACACCCCCAACGCCCTCGAGAGCGCGATCAGCGCGGCCACCGACGGCTGGCGGTCGCCCGACTCCAAGCGGGAGAGATGGGCGGTGGACAACTCGGCCCGCTGAGCCAGCTGCTCCAGGGTCAGGCCGGCCCGGGTGCGCTCCTCGCGGAGGCTCTCGGCGATGGTGCTGAGGGCTTCACTGAGCTCCATCGGTTGATTGTGGGCCGGACTTGCCTCAGAGGCAAGCAAACTTGTCACAGTTCACGATTCAGAAATATTCGCGAAACGGTGGCGAGATCCATCGGGTGCCGCCGTGCCGGTTCCGGCGGCGACCAGCGCGGCGAGCCGGTCGAAGACCAGGTCACGCCGGGGAGCGCGGGTCTCGAGCGAGGGCAACGGTGGAGCGACGGGCGGCCACCGCGCCATCGGGGTCCCGGGCCGCGTCCGCCGCGAACAGGCCGACGTCGGGCCGCCCATGGCGACCACACCGGCATGGCCCGAGGCGTCGGGGGGGTCACCGGCGACGTGCGGCGCACGTCGGCTCCGATGCCGGCCCGGGCCAGCACGTGGCCGATCGCCCGGGCAGGCTCGGGCACCACGTGCCCGATGACGAGGCAGTTCGCCAGGCGACTACACACGATAGGGGGCGACGCAACCCTGGCGCCGTGCCGCTCCTGCGTTAACATTGCGGAAACAGGCTCCCTGCGGCCCGGACCGGAGCGCATCGCATGTTCGACCGAATCCTTCTCGCTCTCGATGACTCGCCCGCCGGCGAGGTCGCCACGGTCTTCGCCGCAGCGCTGGCGCGCCGGACCGACGCGACCGTGCACGTGCTCCACGTCAACGAGCGCCTCGTTGGCGGCAACGGCCTGA
>Ga0310038_10002309_pt1 | contig 14044 bp, 14 predicted proteins | sample Sb_taG_6_FD_200461 | JGI IMG/M metagenome (GOLD analysis project Ga0310038, IMG submission 200461) | Peat soil microbial communities from Weissenstadt, Germany - Sb_50d_4_PS metaG (v2) (version 2) | ecosystem: Environmental > Terrestrial > Soil > Wetlands > Peat | place: Germany: Weissenstadt... | reverse complement strand
GCCCAGCAGATCCCCCCAAGGGGCAATTTCCATCGAAGGAAAGTCTGAAGGCGACCGCTGATGAAGCTGGTGAATGCGACTCAACTTTGCCGCACCCAGCACTGGCCGCGTTGCCGCGGGGATGCAAACAGGCTGCGGGCTCACTGAACAGGTGAGGCCATTGGCCTTGCAACTTGGGCTTCAAACACCAGACGCAAATCCGGGCAAGCCGTCATGATGTTTTCTGTGCAGGGGAGTCGGAACCAGCGGCTGATCAGCCCAAATTGGACACCTGCGAGGTAGCACACTGTGCCACAGAGTATGCCCAGGTCCAGCCGCAAGCTAAATCGGCGCAAGTAGTAGAGGTCGCAAGCAAGCTTTCGGCGTACGCTGGCCAAATCGGTATCGGGAGGCAACTGTAGCTGAGCAAGCCCAGTGATTCCAGGGAGCACATGGAGACGATCTGAGTACCCCGGGATCTCCCGCTCAAGAGTTGGAATAAGCTCGGGTCTCTCCGGCCTGGGCCCAACCAAACTCATCTCGCCTTTGAGCACATTCCAGAGTTGCGGCAGCTCATCAAGATGTGTCCGACGCAAGAGACGGCCGACGGTTGTAATTCGCGGGTCCCCGATCATGGCCCAGCGAGGACCGGAATGATGCTCACAATTGTCGTACATGGTGCGGAGTTTGTAGATACGGAACGGCACGCGATGGAGACCCAGGCGCGTCTGCGAATAGAAGGCCGGGCCGCGCGAAGTCAGCTTGACCAGGACGGCGGCAAAAACGATGAACGGCGACGCCACAATCAAAAACAAGAGCCCCATCACGAAGTCCGAAAGCCGCTTCACACACCAATAACCGAACTTTCCTGGAGAACAAGTGGGCGCATCCGAGCCGGAATAGTCCGACCTATCGGCTTGCTTCAATTCCCGATGTGCCAAGTCCTGTCTAATCAAGATGACCTCCACCCTTAGCAGTATGAGCTTGGGCACACTCGCGCAAAGACGGCACTCTGCAGGAGCCATCAGGAGCTATGCGGCGAACTCAAAGAACTCGATGAAGCAGCACGCGGGTCGGCAAGCCTGCGCCTTCGCGCGGCCGGAAGGTAGCATGTACCCGCATCAATTTTAGGCCCACGGCACGCTTGCACTTGGCTGGCTTGGGTTCGGAATGATCAGAACAGGCTCATCGTAACTGGTTGAGAAGGGTTACTGGCGTGATACCTCGGCGCGGCATGCCTCCCTGTGCAATGTCCACGGCTCGCTCTGAACCTTGCCCGACATTTCTGCGCGCACTCCGTGCACATCGGTTATGTGTGAGCATTTGACATAAAATACTGGCATGCTTGCCTTTGCGTCACAGATCCTGCCTTCCTGGCGGATCGACTCAAGAAACCTTGAAAAATAGTTCGACTCCTCATGCCAACGGTAAGGCTAGGCGTGCAAAAATGAACGAAACTGTTCAATTCTGCAAGGAGTCGGAGCCCTTATTCAACATCAACTCAAGGTCGTTTACCTTCGATGAAGCAAATCGCCGTTACCCTGAAGAACCGATATGGGCCTTAACATCGAGGAGTCGATATCAACGGAAACCCCTCTCTGCAAAAGGTTGACTTCTACGAAGAATCGGAGTTTGGAGCCTCGTCGCAAGATCTTGCCTTCCATCCCAACTAGGGGACCTGAAGCAATCTCCACCGGGTCACCAACTTGCAGCCGGTCCTCAGGCATTAGCGGCGCACCGGACACGATCATCTGGTGCACGCGTCTCAGGTCGGACCATAACTCACGTTGGTCAACGACAGGCAAGCAAAGCATCACAAGGTTGGTCTGTAGGGCCGCTAACCTCGAATCGCTGTCACCGTAGAGAAAAAGATAGCCACTGAATAAGGGATTGTGGGAGCAGACCCAGCGACCTTGAGCACGCCAACGCTTCTCGTACAGCGGCAAGAAGAACGAAACCCGGCTATGCAAAAGACGGCGCGAAAGAGACTTTTCCAAACGTGGGCGAGTTTGCAAGACCCACCAACGCGCCGGAGCGCTGGCCTCTTCACCGAAATCGTTGAAGAGATGTTCAGGAAAAACGAACGGCTCAAGAGGCAATACTGGCATAGGCGACCTTTCATTGGAGGTAGCCGGTAAGACCTATCGGTTATTGAGCGAACCCTTGTAGCGGCTGAATTCCCTTCCGCCGACAGCGATCCCCAGTCCCAGCGAGCCACTCGTTCGTAGCGGAGAGATGGCGACCCAAGGCCCAAGCTACACTGTCTGCGAAACCATCAAGTTAGGTTTCGTCAACTGTCAAACCGGGAACGATGGATCGGTGGAGAGATCGGGCGTCGATGAAGGCAAGAACAGCAATGTTCCTCCCAAAAGACTCAATGTGGGTGAGACGCTACCGCCCAAAGCGGCAAGCAAAAGCTGGTGCACGAACTATGAGCAAGACGGGCTCCTCGCCACTCGTCCTGCGCATCGCCAACCCTGCGAAGGATTGGAACTCGATCCACGGGCCCAGCTTTCGTCTTCCACTAGAGCAATCCTTGTGCCCAAGACGCGGACCCTCCTCGCTTTCTGAGGTTTTCTGGAAAGCCTGGCTCTAACCATCTGATTGTCGGCAAAGGATTTGAAAAGCAGGTAACAAACGAGTAGCCTGAGTCACCAACCGCCCTCGGTTCCTGCGCCAATAAGCAATGTTAACAAGTTGTAAGCTGACGTGTTAACGAATCCTTACACGTCATTTATCGGTTCCCCTGACAATCCTGGACACGAGTTCATGAAGCTGTACCGCTCCGTGGAGACTTGGGTACCCTGGCTCGACCTTGGCCTCTTTTCTCAATCGAGCTGAGGAGCCAAGCCGTATCAAGACCAAGGCCCTGAATGGACGGCGGTGTTTTGTCAAGGCTCGATGATGACCCGCGTCTCCCAAAGAAGTGGGGAAAGTTCACTTCGGTCAATGATCCGACGGCGGGATCCCACAATCTGGATAATTTGACCAAACCGCGGGGTCACCGGGGACGCAGCAACGCAGGCTTCAACCCGGCTGGGGGAGAAGAAGTTCGCTGGTTCGCTCCTGAACTGGCGAGCGACCACATTGTGCAGGGATTTCGGAACCGAGACATCCGCGCGGGCCTGTTCACCGGGTCGCGCAACGATTCGCTACGGCAACGTCGCCACGCTGCCATTGGCCGCCTGCTGTAACGCTTATACGTACGCGGTCTGGTGATCAAACTGCCCCGCAGCCTACGGTGGCGCAGCACGGGCCGGGGCAGGCGCGTGTGGGAGACGCACTGCAAGCTTTTTGTCGCTAGCAGACGAAAACTGCGTGGGAACAACAGATTTCAACGAGTACAGTCTCTCGCGCGCGAGTCTTTCGGATGATTCTTGACTGCCAAACGGGGAGATTTGAGCCATTTTGAGACTCGCGACCAATATTTGCGTTACACTTCCGCGAGACTGGTGCGAACAACGCTTAAATAACGCCATAATCATGCGAATCAGAGAGACTGCACCAATTTCCACAGCAAAAACTTCTCCGCATCCTGCGGAGAAAGTCAGAGAAAAGACACTAATACAGTGTACGGGCCCCAAAGTGGCGGCGTGCTGCAGATTCGCGACTCGGCGCTGATTGGATTACGTGTAATCAGGAGTGCTTATATCACAATTAGGAGAAAACGCCACTCTCTGTCCTTAGCGAAATAAGATCGCCGCGAAGAGTGCCCTTTTCTTGTTAGACACGGAATTGTCGCTGTGCGACAACATTGGCCCGTGAACGGCCAAAACTAGCCCACAAGCAAGCGAGAGTACCTTGTGACAGCCAAAGGTCGCTTGGCGTAACCTTCGTCGGCATGCGTGGTTATGAGACGTGCGGATAGAACGGGGCGCTCAGAGGCTGGCAAAAGACCCAAAGCGGAGGATTTGCGTGAATGGCATGGTTTTTGCGCCCGCCGATGACAGACCCTTGTCCGAATCACAAGGAGAACTGTCATGGCGGACGCATGCATGCCGGAGAGATTTTATGAGTTGGCTCGGCCAATGTTACCTCCGGAAAAGGGAATCGGCCCGCAGGGAGGCCGACCGCAGACGACTCATCATGTCGTATTGAAGGTGATTTGGTTCGTGCTCGTGACGAGTTGTCGTTGGAAAAATGTGCCCCAGGAGATGGGCTGTTGTGGCGAAACCGCACGCGCGCGGCTGCAAGAGTGGGAACGCGCTGGTATTTGGGATCGAGTGCACGAACTGTTTTTGACCTTGCTGCACCGGGAGAAGCTCTTGCACTTGGAAACCTCGATCATCGACACCACGCAGGTGCGAGCATTTGGCGGTGGCGAGGCGACCGGCCCCAGCCCCGTCGATCGCCTCAAGAAAGGCAGGAAATTCACGCTCATGGTCGATGGCGAAGGCGTGCCGTTGGTGATGCGTGCCGTGCCTGGCAATCGCCGCGACCAATTGGAGATTCTGCCCACGGTCGCGGCATTTCCGCCCGTCGGCGGCGGGCCGGGCCGACCACGCACGCACCCTAAGTAACTGTACGCAGACGCCGGCTTCGACTGCGAAGCGACCCGGAGCATTCTGCGATGGCTGGGGATCGAACCGCACATTCGCTATCGTGCAGAAGCTCATGGCAGCCATCTCGGTCGCGTACGCTGGGTGGTGGACCGGACGATTAGTTGGATCAAGGGCCTACGACGGATGCGAGTGCGCTACGAGCGGTCGGCCACGTCAATTGATGCGTGGACAAGCATCGCTGCGGCCGTGGTTTGTCTGCGCATCCTCATGGGTGCCGAGACATAACGTAAGCCGTTTCTATATTAACCGGCTTTTTGGCAGCCTCTAAGCCGGTTGGATGGGGTGCACAATGTGCTCCGCGGACCCTTTGCGTGCGGCACATTATTCGTCGCCCGCAACGTTTGGAGAATTTCCGAAATCACGCGTTCTGGCAGAGACCTACTTGTTCCCTCGGTGGATGCTGTTGCACCGGCGGAATCGTTAGCGCATGCTCGCACGGAGGAGAAGAGCGCGAACAACAGCAACTTTCAGGCGACCGAGTCGGCGGCTGCGCTCGTCGGCATTCTCACTCCTCTTGTGAGGCGTTTTCAAGCCAGGCAGGGACCCGAAGGCATGAAAGGTTCGAAGCTGACCAGTATAGGACAGGTGTTCGATGGATCCACAAACCGAAGCACGACCAGAATCTTTGCGAATCTTCTAATGATCGTAGCCGTGGCTTTTGCATTTTCAACTTCGACCTCAAGCATCTGCCAGCGAAGCTGGTGCAGCAGGTGCGTGCCTTGTTGCGGGTAGCTTTGTAAACCGGCGCGAGAAAGTGCTAGCCTTTGGCACACCTGGCTCTGGGAAGACTCATAAAGAAGCGGAGTATCGATGCCTACTCACAGTGCTTTTCCAGGAACTTTCGGCAGGGGATAATTGTCATCGTTGGAAGGAACGCGTCGGGAAAGTCGTCCAACTTTATCGTGTGCCAGAACCTTGCTGTTCAAAGGCACGACGACTATCAAGAGCTTGTGAACGAATTGATTGCGCGAAACTACTCGCAGCCGGGGCAGCGGCTGCAATGGTTCTTCGCGGTGGACTATTACCATCAAGTGATTGAATTTACTCCAGCACGCCTGGACGCTCCCGAAGGCAAATGGCGTGGGGTTTGCCGCATTACCCTTGCCGGCGGGGACTGGCATCGATGGGAAAACCCAAAGCCCTTTCAATCGCTAATACTGGACGGGCAGGCGGCAGCGAGCTGAGGCACTAAAATGGGCACAAGTTGAGCTTAGAGCCGGTCCCTGAAGAACGCGCGAATACCTGCAAAACCCAAGCCGACCCGGGCGTTCAGCATTGTGATACGCAAGGAGGTCAGGGGTCAGCCCTGCGTCCATGACCATCATTGAGCTTGTCTCTCATTGGGAATTCTTGCCGATTGGCCTTCTGTTGATGGCGATGGCATTTCGACCCCGCACGACGACGAGGCTGGCAAGGGAGTTTTTCCTAGCCCGGACGCCGCCGATCAATCTGGCTGTCTTGCGAATAGTATTATTTTCCGAGATCATTCTGAATTCGTTCGTCCTGGGTGGCACCCCGACGTGGGATGAAGCCATCTGGTTCTGCCGGGTTCCCACGGAATTGATCACCCTCCCAGTGGGTATCCGGTTCCTGGTAAAGCAGATGCACATCCCGGCCGACTGGCTCGTGAACGAAACGTGGGTGCGGTTGTGCTGGCAGGCGTTCTCCATCACTTGTTTCACCGGTCTTGTTGGCGTGTGTTCGCGCACTTCTGCGGCGGTCGCGGCTGTTTCTGGCTTCTTCGCTATGGGGATCCCAGAGTTCTATGGCTTTGTAGACCATTACCACCATTGGCTGTGGTTTGCTGCGCTATTGGCTGTCAGCCCTTGCGGCGACGCCCTTTCTGTGGATGCGGTCTATGCGAAGCTCACAGGCGGGGCGATCGCCGTCGGCCGCGCAGCGTGCTACGCGCTGCCGCTGAGGTTCGCCTGGCTGCTGATTGGCCTGATCTATTTCTTCCCAGGATTTTGGAAGCTCTGGAATTGCGGATACAAATGGGCGCTGAGCGATAATCTCAAGAACATGATGTATGCCACATGGCTTGGGGGTTGGAAGCCAGTCTTCCAGCTCGATCAACATCCATGGCTCTATCAGGCGGGAGGGGTGTTTACTATCGTGTTTGAGTTATCCTTCATCTTGCTTATTTTCGTCCCCAGGCTCCGGCCACTTGCGCTAATCGGTGGTCTCCTGTTCCATTTTTCCACATGGATCTCGCTCGATATTTTCTTCTGGGACCTGCTAGGACTCTATGTGGTTTTCATCGATTGGAGCGAGCTTCTCTCGCGTCTACGGAGGTTATGGCGAAAGGGACAGCAGCAGAATTCCCCAGTTTTCTCAATTCCGTCGGAGGATGCTCCGCGCAGGCGCGCTTCCACAGTGATGGTTGCCATTGTTGGGGCGATCCTGGTGATAGCTAATGCGTTTTTTGGCGCGCGGCGCTTCGAACAGGGATGGCCGTTTGCCTGTTACCCAACGTTTGCCGCCATGGTTGGACCTACTACGGAAAGCCTAGCTTGCTATGAGATGACCAAAGACAAGTACTACGTACGCATCGATCTGGTCGAGGAACTCGCAGCGAAGACGCCTGCTGGGCCGATACGGTGGACGGGCCTTCTGAATCAAGTTGTGGAGGCATCGGATCAAAGAGCTCGCGACGCCAAGATGCAGGCCTTATGGCAGGTAGTGGAGCGGTCGGAGCTCGCATCCCCGGATGTAGTCGGTGTGCGATTTTGCCGCGAACTCTCATGGCTTGACCCGGACCGGCGTCTCGAGAACCCGATCCGTAGGGAGTTGATCTTCAAATGGAGGCGCCCCGACAGCTCTGTGCATGGTCCATGAACTTCGCTCCGTTGTGGACTCCGCTGATCGCGCTGCAGAACCAGGCGCTGTGCAAGAATTTAGCGTACGCGTTTGTTAATTTGGTCGGCCAATCGGGTCTACATTGAGTAAGCAGCCCGCCGCACCATCCCCGCCCTTGCCTTCCTAAGTCTTGAACAGGTAGCGACAAAGACAGTAGGCACGAACGGGATGGTGCAGAGAAGATTCCCTTTCCGGTGCCGTTGTATCGTCTCAAGGGCAATGGTGCAGATCATGTGTGACAGTAGGCAGACCGCGGTGCTGATCGCCAGAAGAGTGTCCAGTTTGGCGGAGCTGTAGGATTGGAGTGTCGGGCGATGGTCTCTGGTAATTTCCCTCGCCATCTCGACCCGGCGTTTGCCGAACCCAAGAACCAGCACCAGCGAGAACCCGCAAACAACTATCCAGGAGGTCGGGGCAACCCCGATGGCCGCACAGCCAGCAAGAAGGCGCAGGACGAACCCCGCCGCGATTGACATCACGTCCGCAGTCACATTGTGGTTGATCCAGACGCAGTAAAGCACACTGTTGGCTATGTATACGCCCGCCAGGATGACGAACTCCGCAGGCAGGTATACGAAGCCTCGTTACGGTCGCCGACGCCAGCAGGATACCGATCAAGCCGACGGCCTGCGCCGAGGATTTGCGCCACGCCGCGATCGGGCCGTGCTGTTTGCCTGGGCGCCGGCGGTCCGCCTCAGCGTCGATAGGTCGTTGAGCACGTACACCGCACAGGAAATAAGACAAAAGCAGCCTGTCGCTAGAAGCGACTCGAACAGGGAGGCGGCATGGGCGACCTGTTGACTGAACAGCAGCGGGGCCAAGACGAAGACATTCTTGGTCCATTGGTGCGGCCGGCAGATTTTAACTTGACGAGGTCCCAGAACCAACGGACCCGCGATTGGGGAACTACACTCATTGTGTGGACAGTCAAGTGGCGACCTTCTGGGGGGTAAGAATCAGAGGCGATTTCCACCCCGCGGTGCCGGCCTCCCTTGGACGCACCGGCCGTCGCCGTCTACCTGCCCCTGCCGTAAAGTACATTTCTTGCTGGACTCCGGAATCTCGGTGGAATAGCATCATCGCCAAGGATAGCTCGACCGCCGGAGTGACTCCGGTTCGCCCTGGCGATTCAACAGTCTCTGCGCGTAGTGCTGATCTTGACAGAAAATGGCCTCGCAATGACCCCTAATCCGGATCGACAAAGCAGTGAATCGGACGGCCATGACGTGCCGGTCCGACCAGCGCGCTGGGCGGGAGAGTCTTGCCCCCACGCAGGGTCTCAATCCTTGCCCTTGCCCTCCTTGCGCATAGGCGTGGCGTGCTACGGTTTGACAACTTGCTTGGTGCTAGTGGGCGCGTATCTAGGTCATGGCCTTGTTGTCTCGCCGCCGGGTGAGGTCAAACCCAATCGTTTTTGCGATTGTTTGGCCATCAACTGGGATGGACGTTGGTACAGGGAAATTGTCCGCGACGGCTATTCTTTTAATCCACAGACGAATTCGAGCGCGGCTTTCTTCCCCGCATACCCAGCCTTGACCCGGCTTGTGACAAAGACAACCCAGATCAGTCCGGAGATCGCCCTCTTGATCGTTTCCCATAGCTGCTTGGCCGGCGCGCTGGTACTCCTAGCTGCATATGTCCGTCTACGGTTCGGCAGCGCCTCGGGCGATCTATCGGCATTTAGTGTACTCGCCGCCGGCGTCTTTCCAACTACCTTCTTTTTCCGCATGGGGTACTCGGAGTCCTTATTCCTCCTCTGCGCGGTCCTGGCATTCTACTTGATGGAACGGAGAGCGCCGCTCTGGCTCGTGGCCGTCGTGATCGGCCTCACCACGGCTTGCCGGATTCCGGGAGTCTGTCTGCTCTGTCCCTTCGCCCTTCATGTCTGGCGCTCCTCCGATGACAAGCGCGCCGGCGTCCGGAAACTGCTCGTGCTGTCGCCGCTCGCCTGCTGGGGCATTGCCGCCTTCATGCTGTACACCTGGCACAGGTTCGGCGACCCTCTCGCGTTCGTCAAGGCGCAGTCCACGTGGCACGCCCGCCTTTCTCCTTCGTGGAGCCACAAGCTCTATTGCCTGGCGATCTTCGAGCCTCTGCGATCGGTCTTCGATTCATCCAGCGTGGCCTACTGGAAGATCCGTACCTACCATCAGATGGCGGTCTTCAGCTTACCCGCTTTCAATCCGTTGTACTTTGTGCTGGGATTGGTCCTGGTTGCCGTCGGGGCGTGCAGGCGTTGGTTATCGCCCATGGAATGGAGTTTCGCCGGGGCGCTTCTGTTTATCGGTTATGTCGGCCGCGGTTACGAAATGTGCATGCTCTCCTCCGGACGATTTGTGGCGGTCGTCTTTCCGATTTACCTCGTACTCGGGCAATTGCTGGTCCGTTGTCCGCCCCCGTTGGCGTGCGCCTTTCTTGCCTTGAGTTCTGTCTTCCTCACGATCTATTCCGCGTTGTTCGCCGCCGGGCAGTTCCTTATTTAAATCGCGTGCCGTGCGACCGCGGTCTGGTCCAGAGCCTGGTACCAATGGTCGTGGCTAGAATGGCAGATGTGTTCCAGGATGTCAGCCGGCCCCTGGAAACCCCCACGCGAAGCAGGTCGGCATGTTTCGCGCCGAGCTGTACAGCGCCCTCACGCCCGAAACTGTCTTCCGGGTGGTGTGCAAGTTGGTGGAACTGGCGTTGCCGGCGAAACCTGGGCTGTGGCTGAGTTGCTTGACCGCAACCTTGGTAAGCCGCCCGCGAGTGCAACAATGGCTGACCATGATGAAAAACGGGCGTTGACGAATGTCAGGCCTGATCAGCACCGCCACTTCGTGGTAACGGGAAGCTGCCGTGAAGGGGTCCATGTCTCCTCCCGTCTAGTGAAGCAAACCTTGATCTAGGGTAAATGTTTAGCGCTTCGCGCGCAGTGGGACAGCCGCGGCGGGCTGACGCGTGGGAGGCGAACGAGCAGAAGTGAGGAAGCCGTCGATGTCCCGTCGGCTCTCTGCTAGCTGGAGTCGGCCAAGGGCAGCGGCAGCCGCGCGCCCGCCAGCTTGGCCCGAACTACATCCATGCCATAGTGGATGAAGCGAGGGCCGTTCTTCATGCTGGTGACGATGATGCTCTTGATTTGGGCAAAGGCTCCGGCACTCCATTCGACCCGATGCGGGCCGCCATCGTCGCGTGCCGCCGCCAGGCCGCGAATGTCGCGTTCGCTGCCATTGTTGTCGGCCGGCACACACGCGTCGTACAGGAAGGTAAACAGTTCGTCACAATGCCTGACCAAGCGCCGCCAGATGCGTAGGCAGTGCGGCTGGCGTGTGTGCGTGGTCAGCAGCAAGTCGTCGAAGCGATCCAGGATACGCTGGCGGGGCTCGGCGAAAGCTTGGCTAGTAAGCTGCTCGTGTTCCTTGGCCAACTGCATAGCATCCTGGAACAGGACGATGAGCGGCTGCACGTAGGCCCGCACCGCTTGGCAAGGGAGATCGTCACGCAGTTTCGCCAGTTCGCGGAGCAAATGGACCAGGCAGCGTTGCTTGGGGCAAGCCAAGCCGTTGTAGGCCGCGTAGAAATCGCTGACCAAGGTGCCTGCAAAGGATTCCCCCAAGACGCGGACGACGACCTCCTGGCTGCGATGGCGATCGATGAGGAACAGGGCCAGGCGCAGGTCGCGGAAACACCAGTCCCAGGCCACCTGGCCGTTAATGCGCCAGCCGGTCTCATCCCCTTGGACCACGGGCGATTGCCGGAGCAGTTCGAGCAGTTCCTCGACAACGGGAGCGAACAGTTGGCCGCCCCAGCGCAGATGGCCCAGCAGGCCAGCCCGACTGACGGTCAGGCCGAGGAAATCATGAAGCAAGTGCTGCGTCTGGCCCAGGGAAATGCCGAGATGAGCGCGGGCATAACAGGTTAGCAAGCGCGTGCGTGGACCGATGTGGGCGCCCGGTAATTCCAAATCACCGCGGCCCTGACAAGTTCGTTGACAGGCGCGGCAGCGATGCACATGGCGGCGATAGCGGTGCCACTCAATTTTGGGTTCGGGGATATCGGCGACGATGTGATCCTGGAACTGGCCCGTTTCTTCGAGGTCGGTGGAGCCGCAATGGGTACATTGCCGGGGATGGATGTCGTGCTGCAAAAAGATCGTGCCGGGCGGCGGTTCGGGTCGAAAGGAACCAGGGTGCTTGCCGTGTTTCTTGCGGCGGCGATCCGTGCGCGCGTTCTTGGGTTCCGAGCGTGGATGCGAGAGCTTCCCACGCTGGCGGATTTTTTGGAGTTCGTGCTCCAATTGCGCCAACCGTCGACGCAACTCGGCGTTTTCCGCTCGTAACTCGGCGTTCTCTTGTCGCAGTTGTTGCAGGTCGACCATGACGACCGTAGTTTGCTCAAAAATCCCGAAAGGGGAAGAGCAACTGCTTAACAGTAACAACCATCAAGTGGCTGCGAGGAGCGACTTTGAGACGAGGTTCGGGAGATGGGTATCAGTGGTTGGACGGGTCAGTTGCGGATCTGCATCACTCGATTCGCGGCACGAAAAGAGCCACTGGCACCAGGCCGAGTTGGACCGGTTCCCAGGCCTGACTGTCGTAAATTACGATTCTGCTCGGCGCCGAGCAGCTGCGCGTGACCTTCGGTTCAATCCATTCCGTGAAAGCCTGCGAGTGTATTGTTTCACCCCAAGGGCGCAGCGCCTAAGTTGGAAGCCGACCTCGTTTGGTACGGATTTCAGACAGCGGTTGGAATCGCTTCATTGATTAGGTAGAATGTGTTCTTGGTCCGGCACTCTTCGGAACAGTGCCGGCCACCCTCTTCGCTCTGCTGGCTGCAAAGGATGCGGCAGCCCCGTGTGTGATGCGAACAAAGTTAAACGCCCGATTCATCGTCTATGCCTCGGCCATTCTGGTCGTACTAGCTGCGGCTGCGCACATACTGCATGGCTATCAGGTCGGCCGCAATGCCAAAACCTTACTCCGCGTCGCCATCCAGGCTGAAGAGATCGGAGATCTAGGAAGGTCCGTCTTTTACCTGCGGCACTATCTGAGCTACGCGCCGACCGACGCCGAGGCTTTAGAGAAGCTTGCGTCGATTCTCCAACGTCAGCCCGAGGCCCCGCAGGTCCGTAGTGAAATCACATCGACCTATGATCAGCTGCTTCGTTGGCATCCCGATCACCATGACGCACGTCGCCGCATGGCGGATTTTCTCATGGCATCCGGACGGTTCGAGGAGGCCGCGACACACTATGAAATCCTCGATCGAGCGAACCCAAACGATAGTGAACTCGAACGGCTCCTGGGAAGCTGTGCGGAGGCCATCGGTGACAACAAGAAAGCTCAGGATTGGTATGCGGCTGCCATCAAGGCCGCGCCAACGAACGCCGAGGCTTATTTGCGCCTGGCCCAGCTTTACCGGAAACGCCTGAATGATTCCGGACAGGCGGATCAGCTCATGGAACGGATGCTAAAGGAGAATCCTCATTCGTTCCAAGCATATCTGGCACGGGCCCGGTACCGAGCTACCTGGGGTGAAGGAGGCGCCGAGCGCGATCTTGCGGAGGCGCGCAGACTTGCTCCCAACGACGCCGCTGTTTTGTTGGCCAGTGCATCTCAACTGAACAAACCTGGACGCGCCACCAAGCAGGATCTAGAGGAAGCGCGCGGCTACTTGCAACACGGAGTAGCGCGATACCCTCATGACGCGCGCATGTACCAAGCCCTGGCAGCATTGGATCTGCGTGCCGACCAACCGGAAATGGCCGCGGCTTCATTGCGCTCCGGCCTCAAGGCTTTGGAAGGTGTGCCGGGCCGCAATGATCTGCGCTGGCTTTTGACAGATCTCTTGATTGGACAGGGCAAAACGGAGGAAGCTAGTGCGCAGATGACACAGCTGCGCGCGGAAGGCAATCCGCCCGCCATGCTCGACTATCTGGATGCACGCCTAGACATCGTCGAACAGAAATGGGGAGCCGGGCGCGACATCCTGGATCGAATCCGTCCGCTCGTGGGACACTCACCAGATTTGAGCAAGCAGACCGATGTGCTTCTCGCCGAATGTTACGAGCACCTGGGCAGGCCGGACCTGCAACTAGAGGCCTATCGCCACGCCTTGGCTACAGATCAGTTGTGGTTGCCCGCTCGGAAAGGCTTGGCTGCCACGCTTCTGGCGATGGGTCGGATCGATGCGGCGTTGGATCAGTACCGCTCCTTGATCGCTGACCTTCCGGAAGCCGGGATCATGGTCGCGCGGTTGTTGATCCTGAAGAACTTGCGACTCCCGCCGGAACGGCGCAATTGGCAGGAAATCAAGGCAGTTCTCGACAAACTCTCTGCCGACATGCCGGGAACCGCAGATGTGGCCCTCTTGAACGCGGAAATCCTCTTGGCTCAGGCGAAGCTCGCCCAGGCTCAACAATTGCTTGAGCAGACCTGCGTAAAGCGGCCCAGCCGCATCGAACTCTGGGTTGCCCTTGCTGAATGCGAGGATCGTCAAGGAAACGCCACCGCCGCCGAGCATACGCTGGCGGAAGCTCGGCAAAAGCTCGGGGATCACTATCAGTTACGCCTGGCGCGAATAACCATGGCAACCGGTGCCGCTTCTCCGGAAAGAGGCCGGGTTTTGGAGCAAACAGAGAAACAACTTCGCAATTTCAGCGCTGAGGA
>Ga0310038_10002307_pt1 | contig 14053 bp, 13 predicted proteins | sample Sb_taG_6_FD_200461 | JGI IMG/M metagenome (GOLD analysis project Ga0310038, IMG submission 200461) | Peat soil microbial communities from Weissenstadt, Germany - Sb_50d_4_PS metaG (v2) (version 2) | ecosystem: Environmental > Terrestrial > Soil > Wetlands > Peat | place: Germany: Weissenstadt... | reverse complement strand
GGTATGCGTCTTCGCCGCCCCGACCCAACTCGACTACCAAGGCGTGCACGTACCCACAGGCCTGTCGCGCGCCGGCCTCGAGAGCTGGGCCGCCGACCATGCGGACGAGGTCATCTGCAACTTCGGGTTCAGGATCGGACCGTCTTCACCGATCGCCGCGGCGGCCAACAGCGTCCCGTGCGGCAACGGGCCCGGCGGCGGCCCCGTGAGCGTCAAGCAGGCTCCTCCGGGATCACAAGGCCAACCGCAAGCCTCCCAGGCCCAGATCAACGAGGCGGCCCGCCTGATCGCCCGGATGGACTATTCCGATTACGCCCGACAGTTCCTGTATCCGTCGGACTCGTTGATGATCAAGAGCGGGCTGTGGCTCGAACTCGAGGCTGTCGTCGGGTTCGTCGTCGCATTGGGGCTCGGATCGCTGATCGGGCAGCGGACGGTGGCAGTGATCATGATGATCGTCCTCGAGGTCATCCTGACACCCATCCTCTCCAGGGCGCGGATCCCCCACCTTTCGAACCTGCAGCGTGCCGTGGTCGGCCTGGCCACGGCCCACCTGGCGCCGGGCGGGCTGCCCGTGCTCGGCGGGGGCGGCGGAGGGCCCGCGGGTGGCTCGGGGAATCCCGGACTGTTGCCGGAGTCGACGACCGTGGCCGTATGCGTGATCCTCGCCTGGCTGATTGGCTGGACGATCCTGGGTGCGTGGCGGATGATGACCAGGGACGCGTGACAACGACGTCCAACGGCCGGCAAGTCCTCGGGTCTGGGTAGCACTCACCACATCCCGTACCCTTTGGGCGCGGTCAGCGATGTGACGTCGAGGGGCCGTAGACCTCCGACTTCAGCGCTCTCCTGCGGGCCACCGAGCGCATCGGACCAGGCGGTACCGCGGGGTGCGCCCAGGGGTAGGACCACTCCCTGTCGGATCGAACCGAGTTTCGTGGCGCAGCTGCAAGTCCGAAAACAAGCTTGGCAACACGTTCTTCGGCCAGTAATATGCTACACATGGTACCTGGCGGCACCACTAACCTGTTGACGCAGATGCGCCGGGGCGCCATCGAGTACTGCGTGCTGGCCCTCTTGAACAACGAGGATCGCTACGGATTCGACCTCACCAGGTCCCTGGCAGCGGCAGACGGACTGGTCACCAGCGAAGGCACCGTCTATCCGCTGCTCACCCGTCTTCGCCAGGAAGGTCTTGTCGAGACCTTCTGGCAAGAGTCTTCCCAGGGCCCGCCTCGTCGCTACTACCGCTTGACGAAGGACGGTCGCGTGGCGCTGAAGGCATTCGTTGTCCAGTGGCGTCGATTTCGCGACACGGTTGACTCATTGCTCGAATCGGGGGGTGCCCCATGACCAGCGAAGCCCTGAACGCGATCGTCGACGAGTACTTCCACAGACTTGACGTGGGCCTCTCTCGGCTGTCGCCCTCACGACGGGGAGAGTTGATCGACGAGATCGCCGAGCACGTGAGAGAAGCCCGTGCGGGGCTCACCGACGAGACCGAGGTGTCCCTGCGTGATCTCCTCGACCGCGTCGGAAGACCTGAGGACATCGCGGCAGCCGCCAGGGCCGATGACACACACGGTCACACCGACCGCCGTTACCTGTCGAGGCCGCTTGTCGTACGACTCGGGATGCTGGCAGTCGTCCTGGCGGTGATCGGTAGCGTCCTGGGCGTCGTGTTGGGGGGCGGAGGCGCCACGCCCACCTCGGCAGTGGTGGCTCCCACTGCGGCGGTCGGGGGATTCCCGACCGGGATCGTCTTCGATCCATCGACCCACACCGCCTATGTGGCCGACGGCGAGGCGAATTCACTCTCGATGATCAATACGAGAACCTGCAATGCCGCACAGACAACCGGATGCCACGGCATCAAGTCCGCGCCGACTGCTGGACAGGACCCGATCGGGGTGGGTATCGACGATCAGACGCACACCCTCTATGCAGTGAACGGGGGTTCGGGGTCCGTGGCGATGATCGACACCAGGTCCTGCAATGCAGCCGATTCATCAGGATGTTCGAGGACCCGGGCAACGATCGCAGTGGGTGGAGGTCCGGAATTCCTGGCCGTCAATCAAAGAACGAACACCATCTATGTGGCGGATACCAATTCTGGCGCGGTCTCGGTCATCGACGGGAAGAGATGTAACGCCTCGGAGACCACCGCTTGCCCGAGTAATCCCGCCTCGGTGATGGCCGGAGCCGGGGCCTTCCCGATCGCAGTGGACGACTCCAACAACACGGTTTACGTGGGGACGAACGATGCCGTCGCCGTCATCGATGGACGAAACTGCGATGCCTCGGTCGTGAACGGCTGTAGCAGTTCGCCCGTCATGGTTCCGGTCGGTTCGAACCCTGCTGGCATCGCCGTGGACCCGACAACCGACACCGTGTTCGTGAGCAGCGAGAACGGAACGGTCTCGATCATCGACGGGAAGAGATGCAACGCCTCGGAAAGCAGTGGTTGCCCGAAGCATCCGACTTCTGTCACCGTCGGCTCGGACGCCCGGGGCGACGCCGTGGACGCGGCAGTACACACCCTCTACGTCACGAACGCCGGATCGAACACCGTCTCGCTCCTCGACACCTCGAAATGCAACGCATCGGCGACAGGCGGCTGCAGCTCGGTGCCAAGGGCGATCCCAGTGGGTCGCAGCCCGAGACGGGTGGTCGTCGATCCGACAACCCAGACAGCGTACGTGGTGAACGTCCTCGGCAACACCGTCTCGGTGATCGATGCGGCGACCTGCAACGCCGCTGCATCCCAGGGTTGTCCCACCGCCTCTGCCGCGCCGGTGGGCGCGGCAGAGGCGAGCCCGGGCGCGGTTGCGGATTCCAACTGTTCGCCGACAACGGCGGCGAGCGATTCAGGCGGCCCTGCGACGGAGATCACCCGCTCGTCGACAGAGGTGGCCAGAGGGACCGTCGCAGGGCACACCTGGAGCCTGTGGTCCAAGAAGGGCGAGACGGGGGCCAGGGCCCTAGAGGATGGCGGCCTTGTCCTCGACAACCGCTCCTACGGCTTGTGTCCGGGCTACCCCAATCCGGCCGAACTCGAAATGCTCGACGCCGGTTCGCGCGGCATCGTCTACGGCGTCGTCGGTTACCCCGGACGTGCGAAGCTCTACCTGAGCGTCGGCACGGTAGGCAGCTTCCAGACGGGCAAGGCGCTCCCCTCTCCCGAGGTCCGGGTCGTGAACGGAGTGTCTTTCTTCCTCGGGTCACTGCCGAAGTCGGCCTGCGACTACGGCGCTCTGGAACTCAACTCGACCTCACCGGGGGTCTCCGCTGAGCACAACCTTGGTTTCGGCAGCTGCGTCACGAACGAGATCGTCCCGATCACTGCCAGCCAGGGGATCTGGCAGCTGCCCCAGGGGCACTTCCCCACCGGGTTCGGTTCCGGAAGTGCCGGTTCCTCTTCTGCTCCAGCCGGAAGAGCCGGAAACGGCGGGGTGGCGAACACCAACGACGACTGCAGCCCACAAGCCACGAGCTCCCAATCCGGGATGCACGTGGCCCAGCTCACCGCAGGATCGACCGAGGTCGCGTCGGGGACGATCGAGGGGACTCCCTGGAGCTTGTGGGCCGCGAACGGTCAGAGCGGGGTCGTCGCTGTCGAGCAAGGGGGATTCGTGGTCAACGGACGTTGGTACGGCATGTGCCCCGGCGCCCCGAACCCCGCGGAGTTCGAAATGATCGATGCGTCTCCGATGGGCATCGTGTACGGCTATGTTGCAAATCCCGGCAGCTATTCGATTGCATTGCGCTCCTCGGGCCAGGCCCTTCCCGTTGCCTCGACCACAGAGGTCAACGGGGGCACCTTCTTCGTTGACCTGCTCACAGGGTCGGCGTGCTCATATCCGAGCCTCGATCTCACTGCCACAACCTCATCGGTGAGCGACCAGCACCACTTCGATTTCGGTGCATGTGCCGCCGACCAGCTTGTGCAGACGACGGGTGGCTACGGAAGCTGGTGAGCGGGAAGATTCCTCCACACGGCTTGCCCAGGCCAAGAGGGTCTCTTGCTGTACGCGGGACAACCGCGAGCGCCTGGTGCGAGTCGGGACGCCCGGCGCATCGTCTGATCCGTCGACGCTTCACTGACGACTCAAGTCGGTGTGGGGCTTCTCCTCATCGAGAACCGGGTCCCGGACCCATCGAGACATCCCGTCAGGGGCCGTCTCGGGGCGCAGACCGGCTTCTCGGGCGAAATGGGCAGCAACCGACGGAGCCGCAATCATGTGGTCAGGGTCGACGTCGACATAGGTCACGTGGATCACTTCATCGCGCTCGTGCCACTCGACGCTAACGATCTCGCGCTCGGCCATCGGGCCTCCCGGGTCTCGCTAAACCGAGGAAGAGGCTAATCAACCGCACCTTCGCGGTGGCGGATTCCCGGGGGGCACTTGCAGCTCGGCTCACGAGCGGTCACTCCCAGCTCCGCCAACCATCTGTAGGAATGGTGAGCGGGGTGATCGTCGTCCGACGTCGATCGGTAGCCTCCTCGAGGTCGATCGGGCCTCGGTGGGACTCGACTAGCACCTCTGAAGGTCGAAGTGGCCCACGGAGACGCTCCTGGGGCCGAACGGCGTTTCGACCGTGATGGCGACCGGAATGGGGACCTGGTAGCTCAACGACAAGCGCTCTTGGCGTTGTACGTTCCTTGCGCCAACAGGGAGCGGGTAGTGACAGACGCGGGACGCGTTGGAGAGTCCGACGCTGAATTGCTGCCCCGGTCCTACCACAAGGCTCGCCGAATCCGGGCCGATCCTGGGCACGGTGCGCCCTTGATGCAAGCTGAGCTCGAGGGTCCGTCCGTCGAGCATTGTTCGTGTCGACAGGCGGTCGGCGAAGTGCACGCTCGTGACCGTCCACGAGCGCCACGATGTGTTCTGGACGCTTGCGAACTGCACGCCGTTGACGCCGGCTCCCCCCACCGTGTGGAACTGGGGGGCGAGGATGCCACCTTGGATGGTCGCCCCGAAGGCCACCACGGCAACGAGCACGGCGCCCGCTGCGAGGTGCCACGGTCGCCCACGGTGCGCCAAACGGCCGATCACTCGTCCTCCTACCACCATTGATCCTATGTATCAATACATTGACACATTCGTGAGGACAAGGCAAGATGTGGTCCATGTGGGCATACCGAGTGGTCGACGGACTGTGGGCAGTGTTCCCCGTCGTGCTCGCCCTGCTGGCGGTGCGACCTGTGTCCTCTCGTGAACTGCGCACGTTCAGCGCGCGCTACGGCGTCGAGCTCACTTCGGAGACCAAGCCCGCCATGAATCGGTACATCCGGCGCGGCCGGACCACGCGGCTGGCCGGCGCGGCCCTCGGCCTCAGCCTCCATTCGGTGCTGTATGCGGTCGGGCTGAGCATCCCGAACGATGATGCCTTCTACGGCTTTGTCGGGTACCTGCTCGGTGTCTTCGTCATCGCCTTACTCCCGGAATCGGAAGGGAACGAACCGCGCAGGGCGTCCCTTGTTCCCCGTCGACTGAGCGACTATCTCCCGCGGGCGGCTCTGATCTCGCTTCCAACCGCGGTGGGTGTAAGCGCCTTGGCCACTGTTGTCTACGAGATCGAGCCCCGACGGGTCCTGCCCGGTTTCACGGGAAGCAACGCCGGCCTGGTACTGGCGGCGATCGCGGCGGCAGGAACGCTCATGTCCATCCGGTTCGTCGTTGCCCGATCGCAACCGATCACGACCCGCGGCCTCGTCGCCGTGGACGATGCCATGCGGGCACAAGCGGTCCACACCCTTGCTGGAACCGGCATCGCCATCGCCCTTCTCGGCACCAGCTCGTGCCTGTTCGAGATGGGTGGCTATGCCTCGCCCACCTGGCTGCACGTGACGGGAGGCGTCGCCGGTCTATGCGCGATCCTCGGAGCTCTGCTCGCCTGGATCTTTACCGGAGCGGAATGGCAGGTCCGCCGCACTGCGCTGAAGTGATAGTCACCATCGACCCTGATTCGCCTCTTCCGCCGTATGAGCAGCTCCGCATCGCCATCAGACGGCTCGTGGCCACAGGAGAGATTCCCGTTGGCAGTCGCCTGCCCACGGTCCGCCGGCTGGCGGCCGATCTCGGCGTCGCGCCCGGCACCGTCGGACGAGCATTTCGAGAGCTCGAAAGAGAGGGGATCATCGAATCCCGGGGCAGGCACGGCACTCACATCAAGAGCGCGCCCCGACCCCCCGAAGCTGCCGAGAGAAAGCGCCGCATCCGGGACGCTGCCCATGCCTACGTCGCCGTCGCGGCTGAGCTTGCATTGGACCCCGAGACCGCTATCGCCATGGTGCGCCAAGCCCTCGACCGCTGACGCTCCCGGGAGACGGTCTCAGGAACCGAGCGACTCGAAGAGATCGCCCAGGGTCTCCACCCGTGCCAAGACATCTCGGGGACCGAACGCAAGCAGCCCTGCGCCAGGGCCATCGGCTCCGCCATCACCATCGGCTCCCCTCCCGACCTCATCCCACGAGAGGGGGGTCGACACGGTGGGTCGCTCGAGCGCCCGCAGCGAATAGGGCGACACCGTCGTCTTGGCCATGTTGTTCTGACTCCAGTCGATGAGCACTTTGCCTGGCCGCAGCGCCTTTGCCATCCGGGACACGGCCAGGTCGGGAAGGGTTCGCTCGAGCTCCTCGGCCAGCTCACGGGCATAGTCGTTGACCCGATCCGCCGACCAGCGTCTTGCGGCGATTCGAGCATAGAGCTGCACACCCTTGGAGCCGCTGGTCTTCGGAATCAACTCGATCCCGTCCTTGCTCACCCGGTCTCGCAGCGAAAGCGCGATCTGACAGCACTCGGTGATCGTCGCCGGGTGGCCGGGATCGAGGTCGAGGACGAGCAGATCGGGTGAACGCGGCTGACCCTTCTGACCGATGCGCCACATCGGCGTGTGAAACTCCACGGCTGCCAGATTGACCAGCCACATCAAGGTGGCCAGGTCCTCCACCACGACGAACCGCGTTGTCTCCCGGTCGTTCTCCGATCCGGACGGCTTCCCCCACCGATCGGTACCTTTGCGAGGGAGTGTGACGGTCCTGAGCCAGTCGGGTGCGTGTCGGGGAACGTTCTTGGCGATGAATCCCTGCTGCTCTACGCCCTCGGGGAATCGCTTCACCGTGACCGGACGGTCTCTCAGGTGTCGAAGCATGACCGGCGCGATCCGGGCGTAATAGTCGAGCAGGTCACCTTTGGTGAAGCCCGTGGGGTAGAGGGGTTTCTCCAGATTCGAAAGCTGGAGCTCACGGCCGCCCACATCGACCATCACGCGCTGGCTGTCAGGACTCACGGCGCACCTCGTCGGGAGACTTGTCGATGCGCAATCCTCGCCACGAGGGTTGGCGCAAACGACCCTCTTTGGTCCACTCGCTGAAGCTCACCTCTCCCACCACGGTCGGTACCACCCACGCAGCCACGCTCGCGTAGCGACGGGGAACTTCGGTGATGAACGGGCGGTGGTCGGATCGCAGAGGACCGAGCCTTGCAGCCAGATCGTCGAGCACCTCATCCGAGAAGCCCGTTCCCACCTGGCCGACGTACTGGAGACCGTCCCCGGAGGGGATCCCGAGCAGCAGTGATCCCAACCGGCCCTGTCGGTTCCCCTGGCCAGGGGTCCAGCCGCCCACCACCACCTCCTGGGTGAGCACGTTCTTGATCTTTCTCCAGCTGGGAGAGCGCCGGCCCGGGAGATACGGCGAGTCGAGCCGCTTGGCGACGATGCCTTCGAGGCCCTGGGCCATGCTGGCGTACAGCACATCGGAACCCGGGCCCGTGAATCGGGGGCTCAGCGCGCAACTCTGTGCCCCCTTTGTTGCCAGCTTCAGGCCTTCGAGGCGTTGGCGCCGCTCGACGTAGGGGAGCTCGAGCAACAACGTGCCATCGAGATACAGGACATCGAAAACCATGTACACGACCGGCTGCTCGGCCGCCAAGCGCTTCACCTTGTCGGCCCCCGATGCATGGATGCGCGGCTGTAGGAGTTGGAAGCGGGGACGCCCGAGCTGATCGAGTGCCACGATCTCACCATCGAGGACCACCTGGCGAGAGCCCAACTGCTCGCCGACGGCCCGGAGCTCAGGAAATGACGCGGTGAGGTCGTTGCCGTTTCTGGATGCGACGTGAATACGGCCACCGTCGACATACGACAGGGCGCGAACGCCGTCCCATTTGAATTCGTAGGCCCAGGACTCATCGTCGCTCGGCAACATGCCCAGAGTGGCAAGCATGGGCCGGAGGTCCCGGGGAAGCGGGGTGTATCCCTCCGGGGCATCGTCCATGCGGTGGATCATCCACGCGCGGCTCGCCGCCCCGTTGCCTTCCTTGCGGGAGTCCTTTGTGGCGAAGAGCACGTAGGTCCCTTGCATGCGCCGGCCGTGGAGAATGACCATGACCTCACGATCGGACCATTTCAACTCGTCATAGGTGCCACTGTCCCAAATGGACACCTTGCCACCCCCATACTCGCCCTCTGGGATCGTTCCCTCGAATGTGGCGTACTCCAGGGGATGATCTTCTGTGTGGACGGCCAGGTGGTTGGTCTTCTTGTCGAGAGGTAGCCCCTTGGGGATGGCCCAGCTCACGAGCACTCCGTCACGTTCGAGCCTGAAGTCCCAATGCAGCGCGCGGGCATGGTGCTCTTGGATGACGAACATCTTGGGCCGGGCGCTTTGACCACGGCTGCGGGGGCCCGTTCGAGATGGAACGGGCTCGGGTGTGACCGACGCGTCTCGTCGCTGACGGTAATCGTCGAGCTTGTCGCCCGTCTTCGCTCGGTTTCGGGCCGGGCGCGGTGGTGTCACGGGGTCACCGCAGCGGGGCACGCTCCACCAACTGCCGGCACAGGGGGCACCGGGTGGCGAGCAGGTATCTCACGGGACCCTTGTACCCACTCGCCGCGGCCTTCAAAATCGACGTGGGAAGAACCTGGCCCAGCCCCACTGGCCCCGCCCGGTTGGCCTCGTTTCGGCCCTCGGACCACGGCAGAGCGACCCATGTCGCTCAGCGACACCGGGCGGGCCCGGGGGATCGCGTCATCGATCTCGACCATGGACAGGACCACTGGCCGGCATCGGCGACCGCGTCGCAGAGCATGTCGGAGTGCCTCCGTTCTCAGGTGGAGCTCTGGAGGGTAAGGCGTCGCTATGGCACCGTCAGCGTATCGACAGTCCGAGAGGTCCCTGAACCGACCGCGCGGATCCGCCGCCAGGCGGCCCAGGCCCGCCCGACTCCGTACGACAAGGCGCCGAACACGCCGACGAAGAAGCCGATGGGCCAATTGGTCACAAAGGAGATGGCGATGGCCGACCACACGGTGGCCAGCGCGATCGCGACCGACAGGACGATGGCCAGGGGGGGCCGGTTCGTGAACGAGCGGGCCGCCGCCGGTGGGCCGATCATCAGGCTGAAGATGAGCAGGGCCCCGACGACGGGCACCGTCATGGCGGTGGACAGGGCGACGACGACCAGGAACGCCATCTCCATCCGGTGGCTGCTGACACCCTTGGCCTCGCCGATGTCGGGCACGACGGAGGAGAGGATGAGGGGACGGTAGAGGGCCAGGACCGCGGCGATGCACACGAGCCCGAGAACGGCGACGGGCAGGATCTCGTTCGAGGCGACGCCGAGGACCTCTCCGAAGAGCAGCGAGAAGATCTCCGGCTCGTATTCGGTGGTCTGGCTCAAGAACACCGCACCCAGAGCGAGCATCACCACCAGGCCGAGGGCTGTCACCACGTCATGGCGCCCCCGCCGGCCGAGCGCGCCGATCCCGAGCGCGGCCAGCACTGCGAACACCCCCAAGCCGGCCAGCGTGTTGACGCCGATCAGGCTGGCGCCCGCCGCCCCCGCGAACGCACCGTTGGGAATGGCGTGCGCAGGGAAAGCCGAGCCGCGCAGGACCACGAAAAAGCCGACCACACCGGCGATCACGGCGACGATCGTGGCCACTGCCCAGGCATTGATCATGAAGTCGGCGAACATTTCCCTACCTCGTCGGCCCGGCGCTCTGCCCTGACCCGACGCGGCTCATCGAATCGAGATCGGGGGCGGTCGATGCCCGTGTCTCGTTCCGTCGCGTGGTGGAGGTCCGAATGAACGGCAGCTCGGTGACCAGATAGCCGAGGAAGATGGCGACGACGATGAAGAAGCTCACCGGCCAATAGGCATGGCTCGAGCTCCAGTAGTAGCTGTCGTAGGCAAGGAGGACACCGAGCAGGACGGCTCCGACCCCCGTCACGCAGGCCGTCACCATTGCCCAACCGATCCGCTTCGTCAGGCGCAAGGCGATGGCGGCCGGCCCGATCAGCAACGCGGTGGAGAGAATCGCTCCGATGGCCAAGGAGGACAGTCCCACGGCGAGGGCCAGGGCCAGCATGTAGAGCAGACCGACCACGCGCACGGGAACGCCCCGGGCGGCCGCCATGTCGGTGCTGACAGAGCTCAACAGTAAGGGACGGTGGACGAGGGCCATGATCCCCACGCACAACACGCTCAGGAGGGCGACGACCGGAATCGTCGAGCTCACGATGCTGAAGATCGACCCGAACAGGATCTGCTGGCTGGCACCGGTCGTAGACGACCGGGTCGTGCCGAGGTAGAGGAACAGGGCGGCGAGCCCGATCGACGCTCCCAGCACGATGCCGGTCGCCAGGTCCCTGCCTCGGGCCCGGCTCACGCCGATCATCTCCATGGCTCCTGCCCCGGCCACCCCACCGGCCACGAAGCCGAACAGCGGGCTGACGCCGGCGAGGAACGCGCCCGAGCCGCCGGCCGTCGCCACGTCCGCCAGCGAGTGGCCGGCGAACGATTGCCCCCGCATGACGGTGAACACCCCGACGACCCCCGAGACGATGGCGACGATGCTCCCGACGACGCACGCGATGTGCACGGGTCCACTGGAGAAGAAGCCGGGCTCGAACACCCAGTGCACCGGGTCAGACGGCCTTGAGGCTCGGATCCGGGGGCAGCCCGGACTCCTCCATGGGCCCGGCGACCACCAGGATGCGACCGTGGAGGGTGTGGACGTGGACCTCGTACCCGTACAGCGCGCTCAGGACCTCGTCGCGCACGACCTGATCGGTGGGCCCGCTGGCCGCCCGACCTCCCGCCAGGTAGACGATGCGGTCCATGACGGGCAGCAGAGGGTTCATCTCATGGGCGGACAGGAGCACGCCGATGTGCTGTTCCTCGGCGATCCGGTCGAGCAACGTCACCACCTCTTGGCCGCTCTTCAGGTCGAGGTTGGCGAGAGGCTCGTCAAGCAGGAGCAGTTGGGGGCGGCCGATCAGGGCGTGGGCGATCAGCACCCTTTGCTGCTCTCCCCCGGAAAGGGTGCCCACGCGGGCATCGCCGAAACCCTCGGCGTCGACGGCGTGCAGCATTTCGTCGACCGCTTCCCGGCGTTGTCTCGAGGGTGTGGGAATACCGAAGCGGTTCCCGTCGATGCCGAGCGCCACCAGGTCCCGGGCCCGCAGCGGCATGTCCGGGTCGAGCATGATCTTCTGCGGGACGTACCCCATCGATCTGTTCCGATGGCTCCGAGGCGCACCGAGCACAAGCACTCTCCCCGCGGTCGGGCGCTGAAGGCCGAGGATCACTCGCAACAAGGTGGTCTTGCCGGCTCCATTGGAGCCGATCAGGCCGGTGAATTCCCCGGCGCGCACGCCGAAGGTCACATCATCGAGGATCCGTCTGCCCGACAGCGACACGCTGACGCCTTCTACCTCCAGGAGCTCACTCGACGTCGCGTCCGGGCCGGTCGAGTCCATCAGAGGTGTTGGGTCGAAACGCCTTGCGTCACGGCCCTCTGGATGGCGTTCACCTCGGCCTCCATCCATGACTGGTAGTCGTAGCCGGGGGTGGGCATCGTCTCGTACACGCCGACCACCGGCACCCCGGCCTTCAGGGCACCGAGCCGGATCGACGTCGTCAGGGCGTCGACCACCTGCTGGTTGTAACAGAAGACCTTCACCAGGTGGTCGCTGAAGAACCCGTTCTCCAGAGTGACATCTTGAGGCGCCGGTTCGACGCCGTTCATGACGTCGGCCTGAAACGGGAACGGCGTCTTGTTGATCGCCCCCATCGCCTCGAGCAGATAATCGGCGACGGGCTCGGTCGTGGCCACGGGCGTTCCCCCGTACTTGGTCTTGAACGTTGCAATGGCGTTGAACCACGGGCTCAGTGACGCGTCGAACCTCTTCAGGTTGGACTGGAAATAGGCGGCGTGCGCCGGTTGCAGGGCGGAAAGATCGGCGGCCATCGCCTTGGCTGTGGCAGGCATCGTCTTGGGGTCGTACCACAGGTGCGGATTCGGCGTGGTGTCGGGCAGGCCGAGGAGGTTCTGCACGACGATCACCCTGCGCGTCGAGCTCGGCGACGCCGACTCGATCTTGTTCATGAACGCGTCGTAACCGACCCCGTTCTGCACGATGAGCTGAGCGGCGCTTACCTCCGCAGCCACGCTCGGGCTCGACTCGAACGTGTGGGGGTCGGTGTTCGGGTTGTTCAGGATCGACGACACGCGTACGTCGCGACCACCGATCTGGCTCAGCACGTTTGCGTACTCGTTCTCGGCCCCGATGGCGTTGATGATCGTGGTCTTGGCCGCTGCGGGTCTGCTGCTTCCGCACCCGGCCGCGACGACGGCGACCACCGCCACCACGGCAAGGGGCCCTGTTGCCCGACGCTCGGCCCTCCGTCGCCTCGTCCCCGGTGATCCCGGAATGATGATCACGGAAACCGAATGTAGTATGGGAATGAGTCTCAATGCAAGGTGGACGCTCGACCCCGGAGCCTCGGGCCCGCCCTAGGGGTGCCGGGGCCCACGATGGAGGGAAAAATTGACCATGATCGAGCTTCGATCCGAAAGGGCCGCCGCCAGGCCCAGCAGGATTCCACGAGAGCCACGGCCGAAGAAGGGCGGGGAGACCGCGATGGCAGCCAACGGAAGAGCCGACGAGGTCCACGTCGAGGTCGAAGCCCGACTCCGACACCTCGACCAGCGCTACACCCGCGGTCGTCGTGCCATCATCGACCTGCTCGTCAGCGCCGGCCGGCCCGTGAGCATCAGCGACGTCGCCGAGGGCCTTCCTGACCTTCCCCTCAGCTCGGCCTACCGCCACCTGGCTGACCTGCAGATCGCCGGCCTCGTCCGGCGCGTCGCCGCCAACGACGAATTCGCGCGCTTCGAGCTCGCCGAGGACCTCACCGAGCATCACCACCATCTCCATTGCGTGTCCTGTGGAACGGTGATCGATTTCACACCGAGCGCCGCATTCGAACGCAACGTGACCCAGACCGTCGACAAACTCGCCGAGACCGAGGGCTTTCAACCCCACAGCCATCGCCTCGACGTTCTCGGACTCTGCGCCAATTGCCACTAGACGGATCGCAGGGGCCGTATCTGTTCACACCGGGGGTGACGCAACGACAAGGACCCGGTTCATATGACTGCCACGGCCAACTCGGACAGCCCCGGCTCCGTCAGGCTCGTTCTCCCGGCTGGCGCCGTATGTCGCCTCCCGGCGAGACTTCCTCTCCGTGATCGCTGGTCTGCACAAGCGCATCCGGACCTTGGAAAGCCGAAGGCGGACTTGCACGCTGGGGCTGTTGGCCCTGGTTGCGGCGGCATGTTCGTCGGGCCCGCCGGGCCCTCCGCCGGCATCGGCCGGCACCACCGAAGCGCGCGCCATCCCTGCGACGATCTCTCACGAACCGCTCGAGAACCAATACGGAAAGGCGGTGACTCTGGCCTCATTTCGTGGAAAGACGGTCATGGTCGTGCCTTTCCTCACTCTGTGCACCGACATCTGCCCGTTGACAACCGGGAACCTTTTGCAGGTCGAGCAGTCCCTGCGCGCTGCCCATGCTGCGGACAAGGTTCAGATCATCGAACTCAGTGTCGACCCGGGGCGCGACAACCCCGCCCGGCTGGCGGCGTATGCGCATCTGACAACGGCCGACTGGGAGCTCGTGACCGAGACACCGGCCGCGCTCAAATCCGTCGCCCAGTTCTTCGGGTTCGTCTACCAGAAGGTCCCGGAAGGCAA
>Ga0310038_10002305_pt1 | contig 14057 bp, 10 predicted proteins | sample Sb_taG_6_FD_200461 | JGI IMG/M metagenome (GOLD analysis project Ga0310038, IMG submission 200461) | Peat soil microbial communities from Weissenstadt, Germany - Sb_50d_4_PS metaG (v2) (version 2) | ecosystem: Environmental > Terrestrial > Soil > Wetlands > Peat | place: Germany: Weissenstadt... | reverse complement strand
CACGGTAACCACATAAGTGAGAAGAGCCTGGCTTAGCGGGTAGTTCTCGCGTCTGATGCGTTCATAGTCGTCGATGCCCAGGGTATAAAGCACGCTGATCCACCTCCGCCTGGATGGTGGCACTGCGTGATCGCCCGGTGATGAGCCCCATCTCGCCGATCGTGGTGTGCGGTCCGAGACTACGTACGCGGGTCGAGCCACCCTCCTCCGGGCTCACGATGATTCCCACCCAGCCTTCGACAATGAAATGCATGCAATCGGCGGCATCGCCTTGCGAGGTCGGCGGCTTTCTCATTTTGATCGGCTTTCTCACCCGACCCGTGGCCTTCATCCTCGCTGGCGACATGGCGGTCGCCTATTTCATGGCGCATGCGCCCAGAGGCTTCTTTCCAACGCTCAACGGTGGTCAGCTGGCTATTCTCTTTTGCTTCGTGTTCCTTTTTCTCGTTTTCGCCGGCGCCGGTACGTGGAGTGTAGATGAGCACCTAGCTCGCTCGCGCTCACGCTGAACTTGCGCTGGTTGGCGGCGACGAAGAGTTTCTGTCCATTGTGATGGAATATAATCTGACCAATCTCAATTACTGGTTTCTGTCCGACCGGGCACTCACTTGCGTGGGACGCACCGGAGGCCAAGCGAGGGTGCAGTGCGGAGCCGGTTAAGGCGCCGTCTTCCCCTACACGATCCAACCGAGCTCGCGCGCCTTGTCGTTGGCGAGCTTCCAAGCGCTCGTGAGAAATTCCGCCTGATTCATTGGGGCGCGATGATCGTTCTTCATGGGGTAGCTCTTGGCGAGAAGTTGAGGCGAGTTAGCCGGTTTATGAAACGTCACGGTGTAGCTCGTGCCCGGCACCCTAACGACGATATAGCCGTTCTGAACTTCGGCCAGCAAATCCCAGCGCGATATTTTGATCCCCCGAAGAAAGCCGAACTGCGCTGTGGGGGGTATGCGTTCCCAGCGTCGGCTTCGGCCGGCGGCCCTCGACGTTCTTTAGGTGTGCGCGGGCTCCAGAACTGCCGTAGCTATCGGGTGGCTGCTAAACCGACCAGCATCCCGCGCACGCCTCAAGCTTAGACGTTTGTCCCCGAATGGCTCTTAGGAAAATGCGCCAGAAGGCGTCTGCTTCGGCCGGCGCGCTAACTTTTTTGTTTCGGAGCGTTGCTAGAGCGGCCCTGGAACGGTCTGTTACAAACCGCCACGATTAAGCTGTTCGAAGTTCGTATGCACTGTGCGTGATGGGCTGCACCATCACTTCTCCAAAGAGCGAGAGGCGTGGGGCTTCTTCTTTCTTAGGGCGTCGGCTTCGGCCGGCACCTTTTGTCGCAGGTGGCCAAATTGCAACAGACTCCGTACCGGGGAATGTTATGGTGAATCGAGACCAAGAAACGGGGGACTGACCTATGCGTGTCTTTCTAGCTTGCGCCATTATCATTACCGCTGCGGTTGGACTTGGTGGCTGCTTTCACCACCAGCAGTCGGTCGTCGAGCAGCCGATTTCGCACGCGCCGCTGAAATAGTGGAGACCGGACCAGGGACTTGATGGAAACGGGCTAGGCTACTAGGCTTACATTTCTCTGCATCTTACTCTCCTGCAATTGCCAGCCTCGGTCGGGTACTCCTCGTCCGGGGCTTTTGCGTCGAGATGCACACAGTCACGGGCCTCGGCTTCGTCGGCGTCCTTCTCTTCTCGCTGACGTGACGCCGTCGCGCCATTTGGCCGCGTCGTTAGTTTGAGACGGACTGATTAACGTTTTCGCCGGGTGGCCTTCGCGCCATTTGTATGTTCGAGCCCTCCCTGAAACCACGTCCTTCCTGCGCGAGGCTTCTCCTTTTGGGTCTGCCTCGCTCATGGCAAGACAACCTATCGGCGATAAGGCAATGACGGGGACCGAGCGACAGCGGAAGCGGCGTGAGCGGTTACGGCGAGAGCGCGAGGAAGCAGCGCGCGAAGCCGAAAAGTCACTCAAACCGATGCCCAGGGCAGAGCCCTAGACGGCTCCGGAACGACGACCTCAGTTGCGAGGGGTGGCGGCTCGGTCAAATCGGCAAGCTAATTTATTGGACTGCCTCGGTACTTGGCGTTATAGCCCTCGGCCTTGCCGCCTATGTCGCTGTGGCGCAGCAACTGAGGCGCAACCCAGCCCCCAAGGGACCTCCGCCATCTTGCGCGAGAAGGCCAGCGCCGTGCGGGCTTGGGAGAGCAGGTCGATGAAAATGCCGAGCCGCTCGCTATTTTTGCCCGGTCTTTCTTGCCTCGGCCCTTCTGACCGTGCGGGGACCATTTGAGGTAGAAACGAGCAAGAAGCGCATTTAAAAAAACCGATGCCGTGTTGCACGTCGCTTGGCGTCGTAGATCCCATCCCGCCGTGTCACTGCCACCCCCACAGATATTCACTGCACCGGGGGCACGGCGTTGAATCTAAAGGAGTCGGACGCGGCCCTGAATCTATAGAGCACCCCTTCTTCACCGAAGTTTGCAGGACGGCATCGAACTCGCCTTTCAACCTTGTGTATTCGGCCATCCGGGCCGGATCATTCACCATAAAAGCCGTCGGCCAGAAGACGACCGGAGCACCCGAAGGAGGCACTATTTCCCAAGTGTGCTTACTGTCGTCCCGCTCACCGCCTAGGTTGAAAGCTCTTTCGGAAACCAGCGCGGCTTCTTCGGCGAGTTGCCTGCAGTTGAGCTGATTATAGTTCGGTGAGAGCTGGCAAGAGACACGAGATTGCGCTGCCGCAAAGTGAAGAGAGCACCCTATGAGCGCGGCCGACTGGACGGCTGACGAGCTGCTCAGCAACGCCTCTCCGATACCTGCTCGGCTCGGCTTCGGCCGGCGCCATCTTCATCGCTTTTGGGCCCCCCTTTTGCAGCATCTGCTCATCTAGCTTAAAGACCAGATCAGCGATTTTCTTATTTTTGGCCATAATCTCTCGTAGACGCTGCTCCGTGAGTTTGTTGTGTTCCATTGCGTCGAATACCTCAAGCCAGTAATGAGCAAATACGGCGATCATCCCGCACCTCGGCAAGATCGAGCTGCAAAAGCTGAAGCCTTTGCAAGTCACCAATTGGCTGGCTGCGATCAGCAAGAGCGGTGGCCATGACGGGCGCCCCTTGATGGCGAGCACAGTAGGCCACGCGCGTTTGCTCCTATGCAGCGCATTTGCCGCCGCACAGCCCATAGGCAACCGACATGATGCTGCTGATCAGGCCGGCGAAGAGGTCTCTCGAGCCTGTCGCAAAGAGGCCGGTTACCGGGTTTCCGGTAACACCGTTGACGGACATGCCGACCAACCCTTCCAGGTCTCAACGCCTCGCCGGCTTCGGCGCGCGGCCCTCGGCCTCCCATCGTTGCCGGGCGGTTGCTAGGCTTTCGCGCTCGAGAAATTATGGCGTGATTCCGTGGTGACGCATAAGTTGGCGATATGACAGTTGTCTGACGACCAAGCGATCTGGGCCTACTCCGCCGCGTGCTTGGCCCGCTCGCCTGACGCGGCGCTGAGCTTCTGCAACAGGTCGATGGCGGCTTCGGCGATGGGCGTGCCGGGGCCAAAGATCGCCTTGGCGCCCGCAGCGCGCAGCTCCTCGTAGTCCTGTGGCGGGATGACGCCGCCAACCACCACCATGATATCGCCGCGGCCGAGCGCCTCGAGCGCCTCGCGCAAGGCCGGCACCAGGGTCAAATGGCCGGCGGCCAGCGACGAGACGCCGACGATATGCACGTCGTTCTCGGCGGCCTGGCGGGCGGCTTCCTCAGGTGTCTGGAACAGAGGGCCGATATCGACGTCGAAGCCCAGATCGGCGAAGGCCGAGGCAATGACCTTCTGCCCGCGATCATGGCCGTCCTGGCCCATTTTGGCAACGAGGATGCGCGGCCTCCGGCCCCGATCGGCCTCGAAGCGCTCGATCAGCTCGTTGACGCGGGTCAAGCTTCCGTCCATGCGGCCCATCTCTGCCCGATAAACGCCGGTCACCGCCGTGATTTCGGCGCGGTGCCGGCCGTACACCTTCTCGAGCGCATAGGAGATCTCGCCGACGGTCGCTTTGGCGCGTGCGGCTTCAACGGCGCCCTCGAGAAGATTGCCTGTACCTGTCTCAGCGTAACGGGTCAGCGCGTCAAGAGCCGAGCGCACCCTATCCTCGTCGCGCTCGGCTTTGAGGCGGGCGAGCTTCTGCAGCTGCTGGCGTCTGACCGAGCGGTTGTCCACCTTGAGGATGGCGATCTCGGCCTCGTTGTCTGGGCGATATTTGTTCACCCCGACGATGGTTTGGCGCCCTGAATCGATGCGGCCTTGGGTCGCCGTCGCCGCCTGCTCGATCATGCGCTTGGGGATGCCCGCCTCGATGGCTTTCGCCATGCCGCCAATCTTCTCGACCTCCTCGATATGGCTCATAGCGCGCTCGGCAAGATCGTAGGTGAGACGCTCGACATAGAAGCTTCCGCCCCAGGGATCGATGCTGCGGTTGGTTCCGGATTCCTGCTGCAGCATCAGTTGGGTGTTGCGGGCGATGCGCGCCGAGAAATCGGTCGGGAGTGCGAGCGCCTCGTCGAGCGCGTTGGTGTGCAGCGACTGGGTGTGGCCTTGCGTTGCCGCCATGGCTTCGACGCAGGTGCGCACGACGTTGTTGAACACGTCCTGGGCGGCGAGGCTCCAGCCGCTCGTCTGGCAATGGGTGCGCAGCGCAAGCGAGCGCGGGTCCTTGGGCGCGAACGCCTCGGCCATCAGCTTTGCCCAGAGGAGACGCGCGGCGCGCATCTTGGCGATCTCCATGAAGAAGTTCATGCCGATCGCCCAGAAGAAGGAGAGCCGCGGCGCAAAGGCGTCGACGTCGAGGCCGGCCTTGATGCCGGCGCGCACATATTCGATGCCGTCGGCAAGCGTGTAGGCGAGCTCGAGATCCGCGGTCGCGCCGGCCTCCTGCATGTGATAGCCGGAGATCGAGATCGAGTTGAATTTCGGCATCTTCTGGCTGGTGTAGGCGAAGATGTCCGAGACGATGCGCATCGAGGGGGCGGGCGGATAGATGTAAGTGTTCCGCACCATGAACTCTTTGAGGATGTCGTTCTGGATCGTGCCTGAGAGCTGCTCCGGCGGCACGCCTTGTTCTTCGCCCGCGACGATGAAGAGCGCGAGCACGGGCAGCACCGCGCCGTTCATGGTCATGGAGACCGAAACCTGGTCGAGCGGGATGCCGTCGAACAAAGTGCGCATGTCGTAGATGGAATCGATGGCGACGCCTGCCATGCCGACATCGCCGGTGACGCGGGGATGGTCCGAATCGTAGCCGCGATGGGTGGCGAGATCGAAGGCGATGGAGACGCCCTGCTGGCCGGCGGCGAGGTTGCGGCGGTAGAAGGCGTTCGAGTCCTCGGCGGTGGAGAAGCCGGAATATTGCCGGACCGTCCAGGGCCGCTGCACATACATGGTGGGGTAGGGGCCGCGGAGATAGGGCGGCACGCCCGGCAGGCCATTGAGGAAGTCGAGCCGCGCAATATCGTCGGCGCCATAGACCGGCTTGACGGCGATCCCCTCGGGCGTTTGCCAAGCACCGGCCCCGGCAGGCTCGACGCCGGCGCGGTTGCCTGCGTCGAAATTGATCGCAGCGAAGGCCGGGATGCGGGTCATGCGCTCAGCCTTTCATAGGCACTCTGCAGGACGCCAAGCGTATCACAGCCTTGATAGATGAACGTTCCGATACCGGCGGCTTCCAATGTCTGCCGGTTGTCGCCGGGCCTGCCCGTCAAATAGTTGTGCCTGGCTCCAGCAGCGGCGAGCGCCTTCGCCGCATCGGTCGCTTCGCTCGCATAGACCTTGTCGGACGAGCAGAGGCAGGCGAGCCTTGTTCCCGACGCTTCGAATGCCGCGGTGAGAGCGGCGATGTCGGTCTTCACCTCTCCCATAGGGAGAGGTCGGGCCGGCGCCGAGGGCGACGGACCGGGTGAGGGGTTAGAGCTTAGACGTGAGGCTTGATCCCCCTCACCCGACGCCTGCGGCGTCGACCTCTCCCCGCCGGGGAGAGATGGCGCCGAGGCGCCTGCGTAACTGATTGCCGCGATACCGCCCGACTCGAACAGGCTCTTGGCGAAGCTCGCCCGCGCGTTGAAATCTGAGGGGCGTCCGAGGCAGGCAAGAAATACTTTGGGGCGTCCGCCATGGCGGGAGAGATAGGCGTCGCTTTGAGCCCGCAAGAGCTCGAAAGGCTCGGCGAGCCTGAAACGTGGGAGCGGCTCGATGCGCTGGCCCTGCGCGGCGTCGACCGTGGCGTTCTTTGGCGCTTCGAGCACGGCAACCGGTTCCTCGGTAAGATCGGGGAAGTCGCTGGTGCCGATGAGAGAGTCCTTCCGACGCGCGATATTCGCCTCTCGTTCCGCCCGCACCTTGGCCACGGCCTGCTGGATCGACCCGGTCTCCAGCGCTTTGGCCGTGCCGCCCGTCCGCTCGATCTCCTGGAACAACGCCCAGGCGCGCATGCAGAGCTGATCGGTGAGAGATTCGATGGCGCCGGACCCCGCCGCCGGATCGGCGACGCGTTGGAGGTTCGCTTCCTCGATCAGAATGGTTTGCGTGTTGCGGGCGATGCGGCGCGCAAACGCGTCCGGGAGCCCAAGCGCAGCGCTGAAAGGAAGCACCGTTATCGCGTCGGCGCCGCCGATGGCGGCGGCAAATGCGGCGATGGTCCCACGCACGATGTTCCCGTAGGCGTCGCGCCGCGTCATCATGCGCCAGGCGGTCTCGGCGGTGACGATGGCGCGCGAAGGCTTGAACCGGCAGGCTTCCTCGATGCGCGTCCAAAGTTTTCGGATCGCCCGGAACTTGGCGATGGTGAGGAACTGATCCTGGTCCGCGGCGAGGCGAAAGAAGATGTAGCGGCGCGCATCGTCGAGCTTGATGCCGCCCGCTTCCAGCGCGCGTAAGTAAGCGATGGCATTGGCGAGCACGAAGGCAAGTTCCTGCGCCTCGGAGCCGCCCGCCGCATGCACGGGCCTGCCGTCGGCCACGGCGAAGGGGCCGGTGAAGCCTTGATTCGCAAGACCGGAGATCAGGCCCGTCACCATGGCTGCAAGCTCGGTCCAAGGCATGGGGACGACGCCCAGCGTCGCCATGGCGCCGAGCGGGTCGAAGCCGAAGCGGATCTGCAACGAAGAAGGCGCAAGCCCTTTCGCCTTGACGTAGCTGGCCACCACGTCGGCGACCTGCCGCGATAGCGGCCCGAAGTCGAGCTCCAGCGTAACCCCGGCGTCGAGATGGACGCCGTTCAGCGCTTGCGCGATCGCAGCTTCGGTTGCCGACAGCGTATAGCCGAAATCGCCGACGGCGCCCGCGAACACGAGCACAAACCCGCTAGCGGCGTTGTGCAGATCATCGAGGATTTGCGCGTTTGCAGCTTCGGGGTCGGGGAGATCGATGCGCTGCATCATTCCCCAAGGCGCGCCTGGGGCGCGGCCTGGGATCACGCTTGCCCCGACCGCGCGCGCATAGAGCGGCTCGATAACGATGCCGTCATAGGTGGTCGAGCGGAGCGACGCGAAGGGCGCCCCCTTCAGCGCCTCCTGCACGAGCGCCTGCCAATCCGCTTCTTCAGCTGAAGGAAAGTCGCGCGCCAAGGAAAATTCAGCCATCGTCATCCTAGCCTTACCCCGTCTCGTCACCTCCTAGCACGAAGCCTAAGGGCCAAGAAAGCATGCGGCCTTGAGACGAAAAAGAGCACGGCCAGCCCCTGGAGCCGTCTTTGCGGTCGCCTCCGGCAACCGGTAGATTGCAGATTGATTCGTGAGGAGGAGTGGCCATGGCCAAGCGCAAGGCGGCGCCGAAGCAAGGCAGCGGAACCGGCGGGACGGCTGAGACCGCGACTGCCGAAAGCGTCTATCTCGGGAAAAGCATCAAGCCGGAGTTCATTCTTCTCCGGCTTGCCAACCGGCACGGCCTGATCACGGGCGCTACTGGTACCGGCAAGACGGTCACGCTCCAAGGCCTGGCCGAAGGCTTCTCGGATCTGGGCGCGTGTTCTACGCCGACGTCAAAAGCGACCTTTCTGGTCTTGCCGAGGCTGGCACACCGAAACCGTGGATTGAGGAGCGTGCCAAGGAGATCGGTTTCAAGAACGAATTCCGTGGTTACCCAGTGATCTTCTGGGACCTGTTCGGCGAGCAAGGTACTCCGATCCGGGCCACGATCTTCGAGATGGGTCCGCTGCTTCTCTCCCGCCTCATGGACCTAAATGAGACGCAAGAGGGCGTGCTGAACATCGCCTTCAAGCTCGCCGATGAGGAGAAGGCCAAGGATAAGAATTTTCAGCTGGTTGATCTCAAAGACTTGCAAGCGTTCCTTGAGGATTTGGCCGCTCGGTCCGATGAACTCACCACGAAATACGGCAACATCGCCAAGGCCACGGTGGGGACCATTCAGTGCTCCAGGTGGTGCGGCTGATTCGGTCGAAGGGCGTCGGCGTCTATTTCGTGACGCAGAATCCGCTCGACGTTCCCGACACGGTGTCGAGTCAGCTCGGCAATCGCGTGCATCACGCGCTCCGCGCCTTCACGCCGATGGAGCAGAAGGCGGTGAAAGCGGCGGCCACCATTTTTCGCGCCAATCCAGCCTTCGACACCGAGAAGGCGATCATGGAGCTTGGCGTCGGCGAGGCTTTGGTGTCCACCCTCGACCCCAAGAGGCAGCCGACGATTGTTCAGCGCACGCTGATCCACCCGCCGAACTCACGCGTGGGGCCGGTCACCGATGCCGAGCGCAAGGCCATCATCACGTCGAGCCCGGTGGCAGGCATATATGATGAGGTCGAGGACGGCGAGTCGGCCTATGAGATCCTAAAGAAGCGCGCCGCCGACCGCACCGATGCCGAGGCCTCGGCGCAGAGCGATCAACCCGCGGCGAAGAAGTCCGGGGGCGGCTCTCGCAGCGATGGATTCTGGACAACGTTCGGCAAGCAGATCATCAGATCCGTCGTGCCGGCGGCAACGCGGATGGCGGAACGTGCCATCAAGGATGGCGTGGCCGGCGCAATCAAGCGCGGTACGTTTGGGGGCATCAAGCGCGGCGGCAATTTTACCGGATACAGCCTTAAGCCGCTGGAGAGGGAGAACGATAAGTAGGTTCTGGCCGGCTAGCAGTGATAGCGGGTGACCGCTCGCGCGCAAGCCCTCGATCAGTTGGCCGTTTGGCCGTTTGGTCGCGGCGGCGGCTTGGGCGGGGCTTCACGGGAATTCGCTGAGTCGCTATTGCTGCCCCATGCTCACCCTTGAAGGCATTACCCTGCGCTTGGGCGGCCATCTCGTCCTTGATCGCGCTTCTGCATCCCTGCCGCCGAAGAGTCACGTTGGCCTCGTGGGGCGCAACGGTGCAGGTAAATCGAGCGCAAAACCGGCTAAAGGCGCTGGCGGCGATGGAGCCGATCGCTGCGGCGGTCGAGGACCCCTCGCTCGTCTTCGACTTTCCGAGCCCCAAGGAGCTACGCCCGCCGCTCATCGTGCTCGATGACGCTTCGGTCGGGTATGTCGCCGGCGTGCCCGTGCTGTCGCGGTTGAATTTACGGATCGATCCCGATGACCGCCTTGCGCTAGTGGGCCGCAACGGCAACGGCAAGACGACATTGGCGCGCCTCCTTGCAGGTCAGCTGAAGCCAATGGGCAGATCGCTGGTCGCCAGCGGCAAATTGCGGGTCGGTTATTTCGCGCAACATCAGATCGAGGAACTGGTCGCGGACGGGACGCCGCTTCAGCACATGGAGCGCCTGTTGCCAGGAGCTAAGCCCGGCGAGATCCGTGCTCAGCTCGGCCGCTTCGGATTCTCGGGCGACAAGGCGAATCTGAAGGTGCGCCAGCTCTCCGGCGGCGAGCGGGCGAGGCTGTCGCTGGCGCTCATCACGCGGGACGCGCCGCATATTCTGATCCTGGACGAGCCGACCAATCACCTTGACGTGGATGCACGCGAGGCGCTGGTTCAGGCCTTGACCGACTTTGGCGGGGCGGTGCTGGTGGTCAGTCATGACCGCCATTTATTGGGGCTGATCGCCGATCGGCTCCTATTGGTCGACGACGGGACGGCAAGAGAGCTTGAAGGCAGTCTCGACGATTACCGCAACATGGTGCTGGGTGCCGGCCGCGGCGCTGCGGAGGATGTCCGGTCTGGCAAACGAGTCAGCCGAGAGACCGAGCTGATGAAGGCGCGGGCCGAGGTCGAGTGCAACATTGCCACAGCCGAGCATCGCTGGCTGGAAGCAAGCGAGGCCGCGGAACGCGCCAGCGTCGACATGGCAACGCGCGGCGGGCAGACCTCCGCGGACGCAGAGCAACACAGTTAGGGGCGTGAACGGTCGCCGTTGAAACGCGGACGGGCAGCCCGTTCGAGCCGCCTGCTGCAAATCCGTGCAAATCCGGCAATAAGCTGCCTTATTTCGGTGCGGAGTCGAGCAATTCCTCGACATGTTCCCAATTGACGAGGTTGTCGAACCAGGTCTCGAGATATTTCGGCCGCAAATTGCGGTAGTCGATGTAATAAGAGTGCTCCCACACATCGCAGCCGAGCAACGGCCATCCGCCATGGGGAAGCGGGTTTTCGCCGTTCGGCGTCTTGGCCACCGCGAGCTTGCCGTCGTTCAGCGTGAGCCAGCACCAGCCCGAGCCGAACTGGGTCTTGCCCGCATCGATGAAGTCGGCGCGGAACTTGTCGTAGCCGCCGAGATCGCTGTCGATCATGGCTTGCAGCTTGCCCGGCAGCTTCTTGCCGCCGCCGCCCTTCTTCATCCAGGGCCAGAAATGATTGTGGTTGAAGTCCTGGCCGGCATTGTTGAACACGGGCTGGTTCTTGCCGTAGCTCGCCTTGACGATCTCCTCGAGGCTCATGCCCTCGAAGCCTGAGCCCGGCAACAGCTTGTTCAGCATGTCGACATAGGCTTGGTGATGCTTGTCGTGATGATATTCGAGCGTCTCGGCCGACATGTGGGGCTCGAGCGCGTCATAGGAATAGGGGAGTTTCATGAGTTCGAAGGCCACGGCAGTCCTCCCGGGGGCGGGGTTTCTCGGGGAAAGTCCGGCGAAAGCTAACGGTTCCCGACTGTCGAGGCAAGCGAGCCGATGGGCTTTGCCAGACACGCAAAAGCGCGAAGGCCGAAAGGCCTCCGCGCTTCTGTAAGCAGGAAGGTTAGTTGGGCGTGCGAGCCGAGTTTGGCGCAAGCGCCGTGAAGGGCGCATGAAGCGCGAATGAAAGCTAAATGAACGGGTTGGGTGAGTTTGGGTGGGCGCGGAGCCCCTGAACTCCGCGCCAGGTGCCGAGGAAGGTTTGCTTTATCAGTTACAGGGATCTGACGCTTCGGACATTGCGTCCCTGCGCCTGAACCCCGCATGAACCGGCAATGCAGGATCGGTTCAGGAAAGAACCAATGGGTAAAGCCTACTTCACCAAGACCTGCAGCTCCTTGAACTCGGGCGTGCCGGCTTTGCCCAGCCACTCGAACAGTACCATTTCGCTGTCGACGACGTCGGCGCCGGCCTTGAGCAGACGGGCGAGGGCTAGCCTGCGGCTGGCTTTCTCTCGGGAGGCAACCGCGTCGGCGACCACGAAGGCTTCGAAGCCCTGCTCCTCGAGATCGATTGCGGTCTGCGTGACGCAGACATGAGCTTCGATGCCGCCAATTACCACTTGCGGTCGCCCCTGGCGGCGAAGCTCATGTAGCCGATCGCGCAACGGCACAGCTTTCAGGCAGGAGAACTCGACCTTCTCCACGACCGCTCCGGCGTAACCAAGCGCCTCGCGAAGGGGCTCGACCGTGGGCCCGAGCCCCTGGGGATACTGCTCCGAGTATGTAATCGGAATTTCGAGCGTCCTGGCGGCGTGCACGAGGCGCACGCAACGCTCGACGACGCGCTCCTTGTCCGACACTGCCGCCAGCAGCTTTTCTTGGACGTCGATGATGAGCAGCTGGGATTTGTCGCGGGTGAGGAGCATGGGTTCACGTGCCGATGTAGGGCGAGACTCAGTACTCTCGCACAGGTGACGGCGAGCCGCCTAGACCTGCGATCAGAAGAGCGAAGGCGTAGGCGAGCGCCACCTCCTTCAGCCGCTCGAAACGGCCCGAGGCGCCGGCGTGCCCAGCCTCCATATTGGTGCGCAACAGAAGCAGATTGTCGTTGGTCTTGCGCTCGCGCAGTTTCGCCACCCATTTCGCCGGCTCCCAATAGGTCACGCGCGGGTCGGTGAGCCCGGCCAGAGCGAGAATGTGCGGGTAGCCTTGGGGCTCCACATTGTCATAGGGCGAATAGGCGGCGATGGTGCGATAGGCCCCTACGCTCTCGATCGGATTGCCCCATTCGGGCCACTCCGGTGGAGTGAGCGGCAAGCTCGCATCCAGCATGGTGGTAAGCACGTCGACGAACGGCACCTCGGCGATGACGCCCAGAAACAGCTCGGGCGCCATGTTGGCGACGGCTCCCATCAGCATGCCGCCGGCGCTGCCGCCATGGGCGACGATGCGACCTTCGGAGGTGAATCCTTCACGCGCGAGATAGTCGCCCGCGGCGATGAAGTCGGTGAAGCTGTTCATCTTCTTCTCCCGCTTGCCCTCCTTGTACCAGCGGTAGCCCTTGTCCTTGCCGCCCCGCACATGGGCGATGGCGTAGACAAGGCCGCGATCGACGAGGCTCAAGGCGTTGGTGGAGAAGCCCGCGGGGATCGACATGCCATAGGCGCCATAGCCGTAGAGCAGCAGCGGTGCCGAACCGTCGAGCGGGGTCTGTTTGCGGTAGAGAAGCGAGACCGGCACCGTCTCGCTGTCTTTTGCCGGCGCCATCACCCGGCGCGTGACGTAGTTGGAAGGGTCGTGGCCGCTCGGGATTTCTTGCGTCTTGCGCAAGGTGCGTTCGCGCGTCTCCATGTCGTAGTCAAACACCTGCGCCGGCGTCGTCATCGACGAGTAGGTAAAGCGGAGCGTGCTCGTGTCGTCTTCGTAGCCAGGCGACATGCCGAGCGCGTAGGCCTCCTCGGCGAAGGCGATCTCATGCTCGGCTCCGTCGGCAAAGCGCCGCACGACGATGCGCGGCAGTCCGTCCTCGCGCTCGAGCCGCACGAGATGGTCCTTGAAGGTCACCATGTCGAGGATAAGACGGCCTGGCCGGTGCGGCTCGATCTCGCGCCACTCCGCGCGGCCGGGACTTTCGACTGGGGCTTCGACGATGCGGTAGTCCTCGGCGCCGTCCGAATTGGTGAGGATGACGAGCCGGTCGCCACGATGCTCGACGGAATAATCGTGCTCGGGCTCTCGGGGACTGACAAGACGCGGAGGCGCCGAGGGATCGTCGGCGTCGATCAGGCTCACCTCGGTGGTCTCGTGGTCGTGCACGCTGAGCAGCAGGAAGCGGCGGCTTTGGGTGGCGCCGAGGCCTAGAAAATAGGCGGGGTCGGGCTGCTCGTGCAGGACGGCATCGGCGATCTCGGTACCAATATCATGGCGGAGCACCCGGCGCGGGCGATGCTCGTCATCGAGCCAGATATAGAGCAGGGTCCGGCTATCCGACGCCCATTCGAAAGCTCCGTTATTGTCGGCGATCCGCGCATCGACGACGGCGCCGGACTCCGCCTCGATGATCTGGATCGTGAAGAACTCCGATCCCTTCGTATCCACGGCATAAGCGATCAATTTGTGGTCGGGGCTGTGCGAGGCGTTGGCGATGCGGAAATAGGCATGGTCGCGGGCAAGCGCGTTCCCGTCGATCAGGAGCCGCTCCGCTCCGCCGCCCCGCGGCTTGCGGCAGAACAGCGGGTGCTGACCGCCGGTGACGAAACGCGTGTAGTAGGAGAACGTGCCATCGGGGGCCGGCACCGTCGCGTCATCTTCCTTGATGCGACCCTTCATCTCGGCGAAGAGCGCCTGTTGCAGGGCCTCGGTCTCAGCCAAAATGCCTAAGCTGTAGGCGTTCTCGGCTTCGAGATGGGCCTGGATCTCGCGGTCGAGCTCATTTGGATTGCGCATCACCGCTTGCCAGTTCGAGGCGCGCAGCCAAGCGTAGCCGTCGACCCGCACGATCCCGTGTTGGGACGAGGTGGACGGCCTGC
>Ga0310038_10002290_pt1 | contig 14113 bp, 17 predicted proteins | sample Sb_taG_6_FD_200461 | JGI IMG/M metagenome (GOLD analysis project Ga0310038, IMG submission 200461) | Peat soil microbial communities from Weissenstadt, Germany - Sb_50d_4_PS metaG (v2) (version 2) | ecosystem: Environmental > Terrestrial > Soil > Wetlands > Peat | place: Germany: Weissenstadt... | reverse complement strand
GTCCGCGTCCCGGTCTCCCATGGTCCTGCTGCGGGCACAGACCCTGCTCACCAGCCTGCTGAACGCGGCACCGCAGGCACGCCAGCCGCCGATCGCCCGGCAGCTCCATCGCGCCGAGCAGCTCGCCGCCGGCAATTTCCCGCTGATCTGGCAGCAGGCGACCAGCGGGGAAGCAGGATGAGAATTGCCATGCCGGTCGCAGCCGCTCCGCGTTGACCAGGGTGTTGCGCCCTTCCGCTGCCGGATTGACGGCGCCCGTTCATGACACCGCTTTCCCGAGATCACTCGCTGGGCTAGCAGTCTCCTCCCTCGGGCGCCTGCGGCTCATCACCCTCACCCGGGGGACCACCATTGCGCATGGTAAGAACAGGGAAGGGGAAGTGTATGGGTATTGAGGTGGTCACCGCCTGGATGAGATCAGCAGCGGCGTGGCCGGCCGGCCGGGGCGGGCGGCAGGGCAGCAGGCCGACGGCCCTGAACTCTGCGGGGCTACCACCCGCTGGAAGAGTCAGGCAGCCAAATCGCCCCCGGTCATTCGACCCTGGCCGGATCGCCGACCTGGAATACCGGGCGTGGGTCGGGTACTACCTGCGTAAGTGGCCTCAGGTGCTGGCGGCCCTGGCCGGGCTGGTCAGGGAAGGCTTCGGTATGAACTGGTACCGGACCCTGTACGGCGCCTGGCTGCTGCTGCGCGCCAGCCAGCTATGGGCCCCCCTCCCCGACAACGACCCTGACGGGGCACGGGCCTGCCTACGGCGGTTCTACGCCCTGGTCAGGCTCAGCTACGGCGAGCCTGCCAGCCCGGCCAAAGCCGCCGCGCTCGAGGTCGACTGGTGGCGCGTGCACCGGCAGGCCCGGTATCCGGCGGCACCAAGGGGCGCCGGAGACGAGCTGGTCGAGTCAGTAACCCGCCTGTACTGCTACCTCTATAACGAGCCAGAGGCCCAGATCAGGCATGCCGCGATACACCGGGCCCACGCCATGGACCTGTCTGACCGGTGGGTCACGGAAGGCTGCCGGCCGGACAGCCCGCTTCTCGCGCAAGAGCACGCAGCGCTTGTGCGGTGCTACGCCGCGCTGCTCGCAGCCGTGCATCACTGACTAGCGCACGGAAGCCTGGCGTGTCCGGAGGAACCGTGACGGCGGTGAGCCGGTCCTCCACGTTTCGGGGCTATCCGCTCGTCGATGCGCGGGCCTGCCACGGCCCGCCGCGAACATTGTCGCCGCGACACAGGGCATGCATGCCACCGAGCTGAGCGTGCGACAAGGTCGCGGCAGGGCAATCGGCTGAGGCCAGCGTCTCGCTACCGCTCCGCTGGGTGTCCGGCATAGGTGTGCCATAGTCCCGTACTGTCCGGCCAGTCGTGGGAAGGCTGTGAGAGACGCCTGTCTCCGCTCAGGCAGGCTTGGCCCGGCACCAGCCCGCTTGCGACGGCCAAGACCGCAGGATGCTCTTACGCTGGAGATCATGCCTGATGCGATCGGTGGCCGTTTTGCCCCTTCCCCCACGGGCATGTTCCACGTCGGCGGAGCCCGGTCCGCCCTGTTCAACTGGGCGCTGGCCCGCCAGGCGCACGGAAGGTTCGTACTGCGGATCGAGGACACGGACGCCGTGCGGAACCGCCCCGAGTGGGTGGAGGGAATCATCAGCGCCCTGGCGGCGATCGGGATCAGCCGCGACGACCCAGCGTTCGAGGGGCCGTACTTCCAGTCGCACAGCACCGGGCTCCACCGTGAGGCGTCGCTGCGGCTGTTCGCGGAGGGCAAGGTTCCGCAGGACGAGGCCTCGTGGGCCAAGGCGATGACGCCCGTCGCGGCAGGCATCCTCGCCTCAGTGCGCAAAGACTGGGCCAACGCGGAATGGACGGCGGAAGTACTCCGAAGCGGCCTGGAGGAAGCAGCCACCGAGCATGGCCTCAAGCTAGGCAAGGCGCAAGCACCCGTCCGGGTCGCCCTGACCGGCCGTACGATCGGCTCCCGCTGTTTGAGTCGGTCGAACTGCTGGGCCGCGAGCGCACGCTCGCCCGCATCGACGCCGCGGCGGCGAAGCTCACCCAGGAAGCACAAGTACCCACGCCATAAGTCCGTCAGGCCGCTGGCGTTCCCCGTCCCCGCCGGTGGTGTGCCTGCTGGCGCAACTCATCCCCCGGTCATCACTCCTCTCCGTCTTCCTTGTCGCCGCCGGACCCTTGTGAGTGGTCGCCGAGTCTAGGGTCGGCGTAGCCGATCGCATGCGACGGCGCGCAGGGCCGCCCTAGACGCGGCGCCGCAGGCGCCGCCTTGACTACCCGCGCCGCCATGGCCTATCTGCACGGTGGTGACGAGCGGCAGCAGGCCATCGCGGACGCGCTGAGCAGCCCGCGCGCTGGCGGAGCTGAACCGGTCGAGACGGGGCCATCGAGCATGCAACGGCACGGAGGCGGGGGAGGGCATCGTGAGCATTCCCGGTCAGCCTGGCCATGTGGGGCATTGAGCTGCGGTTCTGGTTGAGCGCGCCCGACAGGATGCGAAGGAGGACCTGCCCCCACAGCCAGACGGCCCGCTGCGGCGCGGTATTCACAGTGTCCACCATCACCACCCGGGTGACGCCCAGGACGGCCAGCCGATCCGACAGGCGCAGCACGGAGCGGGTCATCGTCGGGTAGGCCTGCACCTCCTGCAGCCGCGCCCCCGGATGGTCCCCGTCCGGGACCCGCACGCAGCACGTCAGCTCGGCCTTGCCGATATCCAGCGCCGCGACCCGCTCGATGATCTCCTCGCTGTCCTGCGTCCTGCTCAGCATCTGGCCTCCTCGTGCCATCCCGGGAAGGCCGCTGCCCGCAGGAGCCATAGGGCACAACTGGAGAAATCTAATCCTCGTGCTCGAAGCACACTGAACGGCCCGTGAACCGGCTCCCAGCGCCCAGCTTAGAAACGACCTCAGCGATCAAGCAGTAGACGACGTCAGCGAGCAGCAACCACCCCCGATTTTCCGCCCGGAACGGGCATCCCACCAGGGATATCGAAGGCTTGGAAGGCATCGGCGAGCGAGCGCTGTAGTCCCATCAGTAAGGCCAGCGTAAGGGCATGTCGTCTCGGAGTGAGATCCGCATAATTATCTGCTCCCACATCCTGAGACGAGGAATCGTGTCTGGCGAGCTTCCGTCCGGGCGATGCCCAGCGATACCTGGGCTAGACGAGAATTCGTGGCACTGTCGGGTCGACCCGAGCAATGTCGTCGGGGTCGCTGGTGACGATGGCGTGACGACGCTGCCGGGCGCAGAGCACGACATGTACGTCAACTACGTCGTCATGGTTAGCGTCCGCGCACATCAACCCGACGCTCCGCGCCACGTTCAGCGTCATGACCGCGATGTCGATGCCGGAAGACTTGAGCAGCCTGGCGAGGCGGGCCTGGCGGGAACTGCGCCATGCCTGTGCGACGACTTCGGCCGGGATGCAGATAGTTCCCCCACGCCGCCGGGCCTCGTCCAATCGTGCCTGCATGGCTACGGCCTTGCCCGGGTGGTCGAGCGCTAGAAGCGCGCCAGTGTCGAGCGTGAGCCCCGTCGTCGCAGCCGCGTTCACCCCGCCAGCCTGTCGCCGCCCTCTGGAAGACCAGTCAGCCCCGCCTGGTCAAGCTCGGCCTCGACCTGTCGCTGGACCTCCTCAGGCACCGGAGTCTCTTCCCGCCAGGCGGCCAGAATGTCCTCCAGGGTCTCGCACTCCTGGTAGTCCTCCAGTGCGGCGGCCACATACGAACTGACCTGTCGCTTGCCTCCGGCAGCGCGCTTGATCTTCTCTACCAGTTCGTCGGGGAGACTCACCGTGATGCGTTTCATACAAATATCATACTCGGCAGCACTGCACTTTCCGGCCCACCGCCGACGGGATGAACACCATATCCTTGTCGGCGAACAGGCCGCGTCGGCCAAGAAGCGCCGTCGATGGCTCGAGGCGCGGAGTTGAACCATTCAGCCCACCGCCAACCAGAATCCCGCCGTCGTCAGCCGTCGTTGACAGCTTCCAGCCGCCCCGATCGGACTGCCTTCACGAATTCAGAAAGTCCCGCTGGTTCAGATCAGCGTAGCGCTCCGAGAAACCGGTGATGAATCGGTCGAAGGCCTCATTAGCGCCGAGGTATTCGGAGATAACGATCGGTCCCCTGGCCGGGCATGCGCCAGCGTCCACCTGCACAGGAGTTCACCCGGCCCTGGGTGACCTCAGGGCCAGACGTCTTCGGTCAAGGTTGGGTGGGAGGACGGCCGTGGTTCTTGATCTTCTTTTGCTTGGCGCGGCGATAGCCCTCGATCCGCTGCCGCTGACGGCGTTCGTCGTCGTGCTGACCGCCAAGCGCGGCGTGAGAAAGGGCGCGGCATACCTGTTTGGCTGGCTCGTTTCCCTGGCCATCGTGGTCACGGTCACGGTGATCGCTACCGGCAACAACCCGCCCAAGCCGAATACAGTCCCCTCGCTGGCGTCGCTGGCGGTGAAGATCGCCATCGGAACCGTCCTGGTCGTGATCGCGATCCGGCATCGCCGGCGGATGCGGGGGCCGAAGAAGCTGAAGAAGGCGCCGAAGTGGCAGGAGCACGTGGACAACATGTCGCCGTGGTTCGCCATGGGCCTGGCCCCCGCGCTTCAGCCCTGGACCCTGATCGCTGTGGGGGCCGCCACCGTCGTGGAGGCCAAGCTGTCCAGATGGGAGAGCTTGCTCGCGCTGATCGGATTCTGCGTCCTGGGCTCGGCGTCCTACATCGCCATGGAGATCTACGCCGCTTTCAGGCCCGACCAGAGCAAAGCGTTCCTGACCAGGTTCAGGACATGGATGGAGACCCATACCGACCGGGCGATCGTCATCGGGTGCCTGCTCCTCGGCTTCTGGCTCATCGCAAGCAGCATCTACTACGTGATCGAGAGCTGAGCGGAGACCGAGACCAGCAAGCCTGCGCCAAACAGCTCCGGAGAGCGAAGGCAGCAATGGCAGCAGAGACGGAGTTCGCGATCGGGGCCACGGCAAGCTAGCCGGGAAGATGGCCAGGTTAGGGCTGAAGAAGAAGGCGGAGAGGCTGTGTGCCAGGCAGCGCTGCTGGAGAGCCCGCGTATGGTGGAGGTGGCCGCCTTGGCCGGCAGGCGGCGGCCGATGGCGCTGGCCCGTCGGCGTGGCCGACAGGATCGGACCCAGGCGCTGGTGGCCGGTACTGCCGCTGGGCACGGCCTGCCGTTCCTGGTCATCAGCGCCGGGACCCGCCACCATTTGGCGCAGCTGCCGGTTGTCGCTGGGATAGGAGCATAAGACGCGCGTCTCCCCCGTCCCCGGTCTTCCCCATATCCCGCTTGACCGGCAACCGAGTAAGCGCCACCTAGCTCCAGGCCGCCCCATGTTGCCCGGCCTAGCTGGCAAGTCCGCTAGCCCAGAGCCTGGGCCTTGCCCTTCTGGAATTCCGCGACCGTGATGACGCCCCGGTCGCGCAGCTCGGCTAGCTTGGCGAGCTCGTCTGCGCTGCCTCTTCCCTGCGCCTCGAAACGCTCATACGTGCGGGCCGCCTCATCCTGGGGGGCATTAGCCGTCTCGGCCTGCTCTCCGGCCAGGTGGGCGCCGCGGGCGATCAAGTAGGCGAAGACGCCTATGAAAGGCACCAGGATCACGACAATGAGCCAGCCAGCCTTGCCCAGCCGCTAAGGTCGTGGCTTCTGATGACGCTCAGGATGGCCTAGATGACCAGGACGATCAACACGATCCAGATGAACAGCCACAGCATGGTCAAGAACAGGTTCCGCAATGGGTAGTTCATTGTGAACGCCCACCTCCGTCCGGGGCGCCGCAGCCAGGGACACCCTGCAGATAAGTTTTGGCGGGCCATTCCCGGCGTGCCTCACCCCCCGCAGGGTGAACGCAACGGCTAAGCAGGCCTTACTGTTCCTGATGCGCCTGGGCACCGACGGCTGCCCAGGCGGGAATCCCTGGCTGTCCAGCGGGAAGTCCTCCCGATTATATGATCTGTGGCTCACCTGACCGGGACGCACAGCCATCCGGGCCATGTCAGGTCACGCGCGACCGCGCCGACAAGGCGCCGCCGAGGATCACGGCGGATCATCGCTCGGGGTCAAGGGTGTGTATCGGGCCGGCTGGTTCCTGCCGTCCCGTGGGTTCCGGCCTGGGCTGAGTCTGCGTTCTCGATCGGTACTCGTATGCCTTCCGGCTTTACCTCGCGCACCGGGACGCTGACCTCGAGGACTCCCCGCTCGTAGCGGGCGGTAACGTCGTTGGCATCCACCCTGGCGGGCAGCCTGACCAGCCGGGTGAGCGAGCCGTAACGGAACTCTGAGCGATAGGGTCCGCTGTCCTCCTGGCGGCGCTCCGCGTGGATGGTCAGGGTCCTGCCCTCGACGGTGACCTCGATGTCCTTCTCCGGGTCCAGGCCGGGAAGCTCGGCTCGGATCACGTAGCGGTTGTCCCGGGCCATTTCCTCGACCCGGAAACTCTGGGCCGCCGTGAACTGCGGCGGCCCCGCCCATGGCGACTCCAGCCAGTCGGCCAGGCCCGGGTACAGGGCGCGGAATATCGCGGGTGCCTGAGGGCGCGGCAGCTTAGGCATGATGTCCTCCCGCTTCATATGGTGCCACCGCCCGGGTGCGGGTTCCTCACCCTCCCAGGGTGGTGCTGGCCGACCCGTGCGTCCGTAATGTCTGGCCTAAGGTCGCGACAATCAGGAGCATGTGCGGCATGTCCACACGAGTTTTTCAACAGCCGCCGCGGAAGGTCGCCGAACGAGGCAGCCGGTGCGTCGCGTATTGACCGGCAAGGTTGGCGTCGGCGGGCATGCCGGCAGACCCTGTTGCCGCGATGGAGTGCCGCCCCCGAATGCCCGCAAGCTAACAAGTGGGAGGCAATGGGTGGAGGACGTCGCGGGAGAGGGTTCCCGTGTGGCCACGTCCGGGTGTGGTGGTGCGGCCGCTCGCTGACCGCCCGCTCGGGCGGTTCGGCCGGCCCCGGCGGCGGCTGCGGGCCGGCCTGGTGCAGCTGCTGTGCGCGCTGGCTGGTCTCGGGCTTGGCTTGGTGCTGCCCCGGATCACCACCGATTCCACGGTAGCCAGCACAAGGGTGACGGATGCGCTGGTCGCGGCGGGCTTCGGCGTCCTGGGGCTGGTGACCGTTATCTTCTCGCTGCTCTTCCTGGTCGTGCAGTGGGCCTTCACCAGCCTTTCACCCCGGCTGAACCTGTTCCGTGACGACCCGATCGTGTGGCGGACATTCGCCTTTGCCGTCGGGGTGTTCGTGTTCTCGGTCACCACTGCCATGGTCATCGGTGACCAGCAGAAAGTGTCAGTGATCGTGCCGGCCGCCGAGGTGGTGGCGCTGCTGGCCGCCCTGGCCCTGATCCGGAGCCTGCAGGTGAAAGCCTTCGCCTCTATTCAGCTGGCGCCCACGCTGTCGGCCATCGCCGGGCAGGGCCGCGGCATTATCGACGACCTGTACCGCCGGCCGTGCACGCCAGGCTGGCAGGCGGCTGCCCCGCTGCCGCCGCGGCGCAGGGCGGTCCTGTGGCCGCACCGCCAGGCGATCTTGCAGCAGCTCGACCTGGGCCACCTGCTGCGTGCCGCTGGCGGCGCGGTGATCGTGCTGCGGGCCGGCATGGGCGACACGCTTCAGCAGGGGGCCCCGGTCGCCGATCTGCACGGCGGCGAGGTGGCCGACACGGCGGTCCTGGCCGGGCTGGTGACCGGCCAGGAGCGCACCTTCCACCAGGATCCGCTGTTCGCCTTCCGCCTGCTCGCCGACATCGCCATGCGGGCACTGTCGCCGGCGGTCAACGACCCGGCGACCGGCGTGCAGGTGCTGGACTCCATCGAGAGCCTGCTCCAGGCTCTGGTATCACGTGACCTCGACGTGGCCGACGTGACCGATAGCGCCGGGACGGTCCGGGTCGTGCTGGCCCTTCCGTCCTGGGATGACTACCTGCGCACCGCCCTGGACGATCTCATCGAGTCCGCGTCCCGGTCTCCCATGGTCCTGCTGCGGGCACAGACCCTGCTCACCAGCCTGCTGAACGCGGCACCGCAGGCACGCCAGCCGCCGATCGCCCGGCGGCTCCAGCGCGCCGAGCAGCTCGCCGCCGGCAATTTCCCGCTGATCTGGCAGCAGGCGACCAGCGGGGAAGCAGGATAAGCGAGCAGCCGCCTGGGGTGAGTTTTAGTGAGCAGTCCTGGCGAGCCTGGCACCATGGCCGGCACCGGACCGGCTGACCGTCCGGCCGCCGTCTCCGCGCCGCAGCCGGATGATCGCCGTGACCCGTGGCTGGGCCCTGTGCCTGATGGCGCCGATGTGCACGCGCAGGCCAAGCGAGTGGGTGTTACTCGTGATTACTGTTCGTAAGATCACGCGGACCCTGACCGCGGTCATGCCGGGATGGCTGATCGTCATCTGCGGCGTGTGCCTGGCTATTCCGCTGGCTCGGCTGGCGGCCTTGCTGTTCACCGCTGGGCTGTGCCTGGTTCAGCCCGCGAAAGTCCGCCGCGCGGCCAGCGCATGGAAGGGCGGCAAGTCGCACCGCGCCTTCGATGGAATACTTGTTCTGCCCCCGGGGTCTGCTGTTCGGCGGCGAACAGGGTGACCAGCGATTGGGAGTTGGCCTGCTTCCAGGCGGGTGACGCGCATCGTCCGGATGTGGAGGGTGATCGGCATGGCCAGGCAAGAACTGTACCGGCACGTCGAGATCAGCGACGTTGAGCACACAGTCGCCGCCGCCGAGGTCACCTCCGAAGGACCTGGCGGAACCGCCTGAGCGTCGTTGCGCGCGGAGTCCGGGCGCTTCCAGCCCGAGGCGGCGCGCGGGGCTGGTCGATGCCGTGCTGGACCTTCCCGAGGTGAAGCAAACGCACACCTGAGTCTGGTGTTCCCCTCGGCGGCAGCGAGACACTGCAACGACTCCAGGAACGCTTGTCCGGAGTGGCTCCCAGCCGCACATGGCACCGGGCACCATGACGCCTCGGTCCTCGTGGCCAAACATCGGACCTTCGACCGGCGGGAGGACCGCGCGTTCCTTATCCGTTGTCCTTCTGAACGTTGAGGACAAAGCCGCCGGGAGGGCGCTGCCTACTGCGAGCAGCAGGTGAGCCGAACCTTGCCGCCGGGTCGTCGGTCATCTGAACTGGCTGACGGCTAACCGGCCCAGGTTCTGATCCACCGTTCAGCTGGTGCCTGGCTGCTCGTTCTCGGCGCTGCCGTGACCGCTAAGCCAATGGAAAGGGCAGGAATCACCCCGGGAAGGGTGACGATACTTAGCGGCGGCCCGAGCAGGATCTTGAAGGGTCTCGAATAGGGACCGAAACCGCAGACGACGGGTCACGTGTCGCCGTCGGCCGGCCGGGAGTGAGTTATGACGGATCAAGTTGACGTTTCCAGAGAAATCCCGGGCCTGCCGGCGAGCTATCCAAGGGAAGGCCGCATCAGTACGATCTCACGGCGGCGATGGACTGATCGTGGGGAGCGTCATCGGTGTCGGCGGCATTTCAAATTGCTGATCTCCCTGGCGTTCTACGGCCCGATCGCTCTCGTCTCGATGGCGCTCACGACCGTGGGCATGGTGGCAGCCGAGGGCAAGCTGCGTGAAAGCGAGCGGACGTGGTCCTCGCCGGTGGCCCCTAACTGGGCTGGATCATCCCCGGGTGGATCCTCGCCTGAGCCGCCGTTGAACTGCACATGCGCCAGAGCTAGGCCCGCGCCGAAGAAGCGGGAGCTCAACGCCAGGCCGGCTGTCCAGGCCAGCGCCTGACGCTGTTCCCCGGGCAGCAGCGCGACCCGACGCAGAAGGGACTGACGATGGCGGATAAGAGGGCGGAGCGGATCGCGGAGCTGATCAGGCCGCTGCGGGTCAAGCCGGGATCGAGGGTGGACCTGGCCAGGGATTTCGATCCGGGGTACAAGGCTGACCTTGTGAAGAAGAAGGATGGCAGGCAGCTGCTGGAGACCGGTATCGGGTTGCTGGCTGATTATCAGCGGCGGCTGGCCGCGCAGGATACCTACGGGGTGCTGGTGTGCCTGCAGGCGCTGGATGCGGGCGGCAAGGACGGCACGATCCGGCACGTGATGAGCGGGGTGAACCCGCAGGGCGTGCAGGTCAGCGGGTTCAAGGTGCCCTCGGCGGAGGAGCTGGACCACGACTACCTGTGGCGGTACGCCTGCCGGCTGCCCGCGCGGGGACCCGGTTCTTCAAGCGGCTGGACCTGCCGGAGAAGAACTGGAAGTTCTCCGCGGCCGATGTCCGGGAGCGGCAGCGGTGGGATGACTACCAGCTGGCGTTTTCGGAGATGCTGTCGGCCACAAGCACGGACTGGGCGCCGTGGTATGTGATCCCGGCGGACCGCAAGTGGTTCGCGCGGATCTGCGCGGCCGCGGTGCTCGCGCACACCCTGATCGGCATCGATCCGCGCTACCCGGAGGTCACCGCCGACCGGCGCCGGGACCTGCTGGTGGTCAAGGGCGAACTGGAAGCCCAGGCGCCCAAGGGCGCCCCCGCCGACCCGTTCGCCGCCAAGAAAGCCAAGGCACAAGCCAAGGAAGCCAAGAAAGCCGCGGTCAAGGCTGAAGCCGGGGCCGGGAAGGCAGAAGCCAGCGAAAAGGCGGAAGCCGAGGCGGAGGCCAGCCAGGTTGCCGTGAACGGGCACCGGCCGCAGGAGAGCCGGGGCCAGTCGGCGCGGACAAGCCGCGCCCGGAGCAGGGCGGGCAGCCAGGACGGGGCGCGGCAGGCGGCCCCGCGGGCCAGCCGGGTCCGCAGTGGCACGGCCAGTCAGGGCCAGGCAGCTCAGCCGAGCCCCAGGACGAGCAGGTCCCGGGGCAAAGACCAGCCGAGCTAACGGATGTCCGGATCAGGGGCCTGGACCCAGGAATGCTCGCCGGTAACACGGGACAGTCGGCCGCAACGGGCCGCAACGGGCAAACGAGGTGATCAAAATGGCAATTGGAGTGCGTTCTGAGGTGGGCAAGCTGCGCCAGGTTATGGTGCACCGGCCGAGTCTGGAGCACACCCGGCTAACCCCGTCCAACGCCGAAGAGCTGCTGTTCGACGACGTCTTGTGGGTGAGCAGGGCCAAATCAGAGCACGACGCGTTCTGTGACGTCATGCGCAAACGCGGGGTCGAAGTGTTCAAAGCCGAGCAGATGCTGACTGAGGCGCTGGCCGAGTCCAGAGCGAGGGACTGGGTCTGCGACCACATCCTCAGCGAGCGCGAGGTCGGCATCACGGCCGCACAGCGGGCCCGGGAGTGGGCCGGGACGGCGGATGCGGCGCTGGTGGCGGAGTTCTTGATCGGCGGGATTACCAAGGCCGATGTCCAGCGAGACGTCGGGCTGGTGTGGGAGTCAGCCGACCCGACAAGCATGCTGCTGCCGCCGCTGCCGAACTTCTTGTTCCAGCGCGACCCGTCGTGCTGGATCTACGACGGCGTCACCATCAACCCGATGACCAAGCCGGCCCGCAAGCCGGAAACGATGATCATGGAGGCCATCTACCGGTTCCACCCGATGTTCGCCGCCGAGAAGTTCCCCATCTGGCTGGGCGGGTCGGATGAGAACTGGGGCCGCGCCCACGTCGAGGGCGGCGACGTGCAGCCGATCGGCAACGGCGCGGTGATGATCGGCATGGGCGAGCGCACCACCCCCCAGGCCGTGCTCTGGATCGCCCGGTCCCTGTTCCGCGCCGGGTCGGCCCGGCTCGTGCTCGCCGTGCACCTGCCGAAATCACGCAGCTACATGCACCTGGACACGGTCATCACGATGTGCGACCGCGACCTGGTCACCTTGTTCCCTCAGGTAGTCGGCGGCGCGCACGTGGGCGATCCGGCCGGGCGAGTCGGCTGATGACCTCGTAACCGAGGAACAGCACGGCACGCTGCCCGAGCTGATGGCCGAGGCCCTGGGCGTGGCCAAGATGCGCGTCACCGAAACCGGCGGGGATTCCTTCGAAGCCGAGCGCGAGCAGTGGGACGACGGCAACAACGTGGTCGCACTCGAACCCGGGGTCGTCATCGGCTACGAGCGCAACACCGGCACCAACACCGCGCTGCGCAAGGCCGGCATCGAGGTGATCACGATCGAGGGGTTCGAGCTCGGCCGTGGCCGGGGCGGCTCGCACTGCATGACCTGTCCGCTGCAACGCGACCCCGCGTTCTAATACCACCGGAGCCTTCCATGGCGTTCAACCTGAAAAACCGCAGCTTCCTCAAGGAGATCGACTTCGAACCGCGCGAGCTCCGCTACCTGCTGCGCCTGGCCGAAGCGCTCAAGCTGGCCAAGTACGCCGGTACCGAGGCCAGGCAGCTCACCGGCAAGGAGATCGCGCTGATCTTCGAGAAGACCTCCACCCGCACCCGTTCGGCATTCGAGGTCGCCGCCTACGACCAGGGCGCGCACGTGACCTACCTCGACCCGTCCGGCTCCCAGCTCGGGCACAAGGAATCGGTCGCCGATACCGCCGCCGTCCTGGGCCGCATGTACGACGCGATCGAGTACCGGGGCAACCGGCAGGCCGACGTGGAGGCCCTGGCCGCCCACGCCGGCGTGCCGGTCTACAACGGGCTGACCGACGAGTGGCACCCCACCCAGATGCTCGCCGACTTCCTCACCATGGGGGAGGAGAGCGGCAAGCCCTACGACCAGATCACCTACGCGTACACCGGCGACTGCCGGTTCAACATGGGCTGCTCCCTCCTGGCCATGGGCGCGTTGATGGGCAGCGACGTCCGCCTGGCCGGGCCTGGCGAACTGCATCCGCCCAAGGACGTCGTCGACCTCGCTATGGACATTGCCGGGCGCACCGGCGCGCGCATCACGGTCACCAAAGACCCCGCGCAGGCCGTCGCCAGCGCCGACTTCATCCACACCGACGTGTGGGTCTCGATGGGCGAATCCAAAGACGTCTGGACCGAACGCGTCAAGCTCCTGACCCCCTACCAGGTCAACGCCGACCTGATGCGCAAAGCCCGGAACCCGGTCGTCAAGTTCATGCACTGCCTGCCCGCCTTCCACGACCCCAACACCACCGTCGGGCGCGAGATCATGGAGCACACCGGCATGACCACCGGCCTTGAAGTCACCGGCGAGGTCTTCACCTCAACTGCCAGCATCGTCTTCGACCAAGCCGAAAACCGCCTGCACACCATCAAGGCTGTACTCGTCGCCACCCTCGGATAACAGCACTTGCGATGCCCCTCACGGGGCGGGTGACACTTTGAGCGTTTCCGACCTCGCCATTGTGGCCGCGCTGGTGTTCGGGTGGGGCACGCTGTCGGCGAGGCTGGAACGGTTTGACGTCACCGCGCCGATCACCTTCGTACTGGCCGGGCTGCTGCTTACCCACGGGCCGGTGGCCTTCCTGAGCGTTGCACCCAGTAAGGAGCTGATCAAGGAACTGGCGGAGTTCACCCTCGCCCTGGCCCTGTTCTCGGACGCGTCGCGGGTCGGGCTGCACGAACTGCGAGTGGATGCGGGCCTGTACCTGCGACTGCTCGGAGCCGCTCTTCCGCTGACGATCGGCCTGGGAACACTGCTCGCGTTCGCCCTCGACGGCACCAACATCTGGCTCGCGCTGCTGGTAGGGGCGGCGCTGGCGCCAACCGACGCCGCACTGGGCGCGGGCATGATGTCCAACCCGGTGATGCCGGCCAGGATCCGCCGGCTGATCAATGTCGAAAGCGGCCTTAATGACGGCATCGCCACGCCCTTTGTATCGGTCGCCCTGGCGGGAGCGGCGACGGGGGGCCAGGTCGCCGGGCACGGTCCAGCCGCGGCCGCCGCTGAACTGGCTGTGGGCATTCTCGTCGGCGTGGCCGCGGGGAGTGCAGGTGGCCTGCTGGTGAACGCCGCGCGCCGACGCGGCTGGGCCGCTGAGGGCTTTGCCGGCTCGGCGGTGCTGGGCCTGGCGGTGTGCGCCTACGCGTCCGCGCTGGCGGTACACGGCAACGGGTTCATCGCCGCGTTTGTCGGTGGTCTTGCGTTCGGTACGACAGTCGGCCGGCGCGGCGAGCCCCTGGTGCCGTTCGTCGAGGAAACCGGCGCTCTGGTGTCCTTGCTGGTCTGGCTGGCGTTCGGCGCTGTCGCGGTGGTCCCTGCGATGGAGATCCTGACCTGGCAGAT
>Ga0310038_10002288_pt1 | contig 14119 bp, 9 predicted proteins | sample Sb_taG_6_FD_200461 | JGI IMG/M metagenome (GOLD analysis project Ga0310038, IMG submission 200461) | Peat soil microbial communities from Weissenstadt, Germany - Sb_50d_4_PS metaG (v2) (version 2) | ecosystem: Environmental > Terrestrial > Soil > Wetlands > Peat | place: Germany: Weissenstadt... | reverse complement strand
CTGAACCTCCTCCGTCAGCTGGCGACGGATCTGCTCGTTGGCGGGGGGACCGTCAAAGAGGCCCAGCAACAGGGCCTTGAGATAAAGAGGCGTCCCGCCGACCAGGAGCGCTCGTTTACCACGTTGCTCGATGTCGCGGACGGCGTCGCCAGCCTGTTGCAGCCACCAGGCAACGCTGGCTGACTCCCACGGGTCGAGCAAATCCAGCAGATGATGGCGAACCCGAGTGCGCTCCTCCTGCCCTGGCTTGGCGGTGCCGATGTCCATGCCTCGATAAACGGCCATGGAATCCATCGACACGATTTCCGCGCCCAGGACCTCCCCCAATTGCATGGCCAACGCGGATTTACCGCAGCCCGTGGGCCCCGTCAGGACCAGAATGTTTTGGAAAGCGTCGGATGTCATTCCGAATGGTGACCTGCTGACGGCACTACAGGACGGAGGGCAATCCAATCAACATTGTAGCATGCAGCGGGGAGCAGCTGTTCGGCGGGCTCCGTCGCCGGCAGTTGATTTATGGCGTGGCCTCAACAGTGTGCCCGCACCTGAACCGAACTCCGCCAGGCAACGCCGACCCTTCCTCTTTCAGCGTGCGAGTCGGCATGGTTCAAAAGTAATGCCGCTCGGGGATTGTAGGGCAAGCTGATAGCTTGCTCCAGATTGCCGAGGAGCAAGCTGCCACCTGGATTCGAATCATGCCCTCTTTTAGAGTCCATTTCCCCCACTCGCAAGCAGCTTGTGCATGCGCATGCATGCATGCGCATGCGCCTGGGGAAGGGAAAGGAAGGGAATGGGAAAGGAAAGGAAGGGAAGGGACCGCGACGCAGCTTCGAAGAGAATCACGCGCATCACCAATCCGCCAACCGCGGAGAACCTTGCCAAGGCCTATGGCTCTCGCCTCCTACCTCAGCAGCACGGCTTGCCGGCGGACGACGGTACCGAACCGACCCTGCCGGCCTGCGCGGGAAATGAGGAAATGAGGCTAGGCCGACTTTTTCCTTGCGTCTCTTCCAGCCGCGTCGTTATAGTAGATCCTAGCAAAGCCATGCCGTGGAACCCCTCTAAGAGCGGAGTTGCCCCATGTTTGCACCATTCCGGAAAGCCTGGTTCATGGGCAGCGCCCTTGTGCTGGCCGCTTGCTTGCCTGGCGAGATTCAGTCGGCTCCGAAAGAGGCTGCTGCAGCGCCTGCAGAAACGACGGGGACGACAGGCGTACCCGTGGTTCAGAGGCCCTTGAGCGTTCTCTTCGTGGGCGCGCCGGTTGATGTCAGCGCCTTACCACCCAATATTCAAGACGCAGCCAATACGGGAACGGGGCTAGGGTTCGGAAATGCCATGACCGAAGGCAGTTCGTCGAAAACGGGCAGTTCTGGGCTCATGTTGAGCACGGAAGGCCTGCCGTTTAATGGGCTACCAATTGCCACAGGAGTGCCTGCCAGCTGGCTGCGCCAGTTGGGAATGACGACCGGTCACGGTGGAATTGGCACCAGCGGCGGCACCACAAGAGCAGGGAGCGCCAACAAAGCGGGCGCCCATCGCCCCCCGCGTCCCACCACGGTGAAGCATTAGCCCCTTGGTGACGAAAGAACCCTTGGGAGCCCTCAGCAAATCGACAAGTCATAGAAGCAACTTCCTTCCAAGTTAGGGCAGCTATTTGGCCAGGTGCCTGGTGCGACCAGAGTCACCAGGCTCGCGTCATGATCAAGTTGAAGCGAGCTTATGAAAAACCGTCCCGGTCGGATGGGACACGCATCCTCGTGGAACGGCTCTGGCCGCGCGGACTCACCAAGGAACGCGCTGCCCTGGATCTATGGCTCAAGGACATTGCCCCCAGCCCGGCGCTGCGGAAGTGGTATGGTCACGATGTCGCGCTCTGGCCGCAATTCGAAAAACGCTACCGGGCGGAATTGCGCAAGAAGCAAGATTTGCTCGACCTCTTACGGCAAAAAGAGCGCGAAGGAGTGGTCACCTTCGTCTATGCTGCCAAGGACGAAGAACACAACTCGGCACTCGTACTGAAAGAATTCCTGGAAAGCGCCGAGGAGTGAAACCTGTCGCGCGCTGGCCGGAGCACTTCAACGTACATAGTTTTCGTGGGACAACTCTGGCTATACTGCGCTCCAGATTTCGAGGCAGCGGGACGCCCAGGCCTTAGCGAGGGGACTTTCGCAAATCGCTCATTGACACCTATGTGGAAGTTGTCAGATTGGTAAAGAAGAGCTTTTCAGATGCGGATTCTGTGCAGAGGGGCCCCGACGTGCGCAAGTTTGCTGCAACCCTTCGGGCGCTGGGCCGCAGGCCTATCGCCATGACTATCGCTTCACTCCTGGGCATCAGTCTTGTTTTTTGGCTGATCCAGGAGAATGCGAACGTCGAGTCGCCGCACGCGTCGGTCGACGATCTCATCCGCGAGCTGAAGGACAAGGACATACGAACTCGTTATCGAGCCGCTGGCGGACTGCGGAGTCTGGGACTGAAGGCCGAGCCGGCTATTCCCGCGCTAATCGAATCGATGGAGCGTGAGGCCTTGTCTGACAACGACGCGGTCTTCCATGAGGCCAAGCGAACGCTTACGTCCCTTGGCCTTCCTGCTGTCCATGCGATGATGAAGGATTGCCGGGCTCACCCCAACCAGATGGTTCGCGTCATACTGATCCAGGCCCTGGGCGACATGGGGCTCGAGGCGCAGCCCGCCATCCCTGTCCTGCAAGCGGCTCTCGCCGACGAGGAGGTGGGTCTCTATGCCGCTTACGCTCTCTGGCAGATCGACCCGCAGTGCAAGCTGATCCTTCCCGCGTTTGCTACGGAGGTCCCGTTGCCGATTCCAACACTAATCGGCGGTTTGAGGCACAAGAACGACGAGGTGAGTCAGCGCGCCGCTTCGCTCATCGAGGCCATTGGCCCAGACGCCAGGGAAGCGGTGCCGGCTCTTGTCGAGGCGCTGGATCGGGAAAGGGTCGGCCCGGCGGTGCTGCGCGCGCTCAATCGGATGCCGCGCTCGAATGAAGCCATGGCGGCAGTTCCCAGCCTCGCGCGGGCGTTGAGGGACGAGCATGAGCATCTAGGGTACAACCGAGAGGCGATCGAGGTTCTGGCTCAATTGAGAAGCGAAGATCCTCTTGCGGTGTCGGGACTCGCCGGCGCACTGAAAGACTCGGACATCGAAGTTCGGCGACTGGCGGCAGGCGCTTTGGCGGATTTGGGTCAAGCCGGGCTGCCGGCGCTCCCAGCATTGCTTGACCTGGTTCATCATCCGGACGACCGCGATCTATGGTGCACGGCAATCAACTCGCCGAAAGAACTCATCAAGAATTATCCTTGGCCGGCCCGGACAAGTAGTTATCTGGCCGCCGCGTATGCATTAGGCCGAATTCCCTCGGGCCGCGAGCGGGTTCTCCCCATTCTGCTCAGGCAGTTGAAAGGCAGCCCTCCAGCGAGCCCTATGTTTTCGCTAGCTCTGGCACCTCCGTCTTCGCAGTTGCGGAGTGAAGCCGCTTCCGCCATTGGACTTCTGGGAGCCGCTGCTGCCAAGGAGGGAATCCCAGCGCTTGCCGGCGCGCTGAACGACAAATCGGAGGAGGTCCGCCAGACCGCAGTTTGGGCGCTCGGCGAACTTGGTCCTGCCGGGGTACCTGGACTGCTTAGTGTGTTAAAGAACGTAGATCCCGAAATTCGGCTACAGCCAGCCGAGGTACTGGGAACGATGGGACCGACGGCAGCGGAGGCCGTACCAGCGTTGACGGATGCCCTCAAGGAAGACTTCCCGCTCCACGGCCAAGCCCTGCTCGCCCTTGCCAGGATTGAGGCTGCATCCCCGGACTCACGCGATCGGCTGCTTCAATTACTCAAAGATCCAAGGTATCCTTCAAGTGCGCGCGCGCGTGCAGCCGAGATCTGGCGGCAGCGGAGCCTGCCGGTGGATCCGATCCTGCCTCTTTGCGACGCGATTTTGGCGGAAAAGGATCCAGCTGTCTGTCATGGAATTATTCTCATCATCGACCGGGCGAACCCGCCTAGCAAAGCAGCCGTTCCATTCCTTTGTCGAGCAGCAAAATCTTCGAATCGCTACGTCAGCATCCCGGCGATCGAGGCTCTCGGCCGCCTCAGGGGACTTGCCGCGGATGCAGTGGATACGTTGCGCGGCGCCCTGTCGGATCCGGTCGAATACACACGATGTTGTGCCGCACACGCTCTGGGTCAGATCGGTCCAGAGGCCCGGGCCGCGCTGCCGGAGCTGGCCGAGTTACTCGACGAAGATCCAAGCCCAACTGCGCGCACCGTCAGCATGAGGGCTATTTCCGCCTTTGGCAGCGACGGTGCCGCAGCCCTTCCCGCCCTGTGCTCCCTTGTGCTGGAAGGAAGAAACGACACGGAGGCGCTGGCCGCCCTTTCGAGGTTCAATCGATCTCCTGCGTTTGTGCTACCCGCGCCTTTATTAGGCTGGGAAGATTACCCCTGGAATAAAGAGAACCCCGATGAAAGGCGGGGCACGATTTCCGAGCATGCCATCCGGGTGCTGGCCACCATGGGCCCGGCGGCAAAGGACGCCGCCATACCGGTCCTTCTCTTGGCCCTCAGGGATGAGCGCCTGACGGTCCGCTTGGCCGCCGCCCATGCCCTCCAGAAAATCGACCCTGAGGCTGCCGCCGCAGAGCACATGTCGGCCCAGGAGCTGGATGCCGCCTGGGAGTCGTTGGGAGAAACCGACCTCACCCCGGCCTATCAAGGCGCCTGGGCGCTCATTGCCGATCCAGCAATAGCAATCCCGTACTTGCGCGACCAGCTTGCAAAGGCACCCCCAGCGCGCGCTTTAAAGCATGACCGCACGCCGGCAGACCTGCGTGTCCAGCGTGCGACAGCCATCCTGGAACGGATCGGCACCCCCGAGGCGAGACAGGTCTTGCAGAACTTGAAAGGCGGGAGCCGCCCGACCAGATGAGCCATCGTCAGCGCGTCTCGATCGTCACCGCCATCACCACGGGTGCCGTATCATCCGGCCCTTTGCGTAGCTCAATTTCCTTGATCGTCTGCTCGCGCTGCGGGTAGATCGCCAGGTAGCGGATCTGCTGGCCGCGCAGGCGAAAGGCGAATTTGGATCCAGGCACATCCACCCGGCGAATGTAATCCGCGAACTGTTCACCGTTCTTGAGTGAATGGTCCTCGGTCTTGCCGTCTTCGTAGTGCAGCCGGACGACGAGCGACACCGAACCCTTCTCACCCAACGGATAGCCCCAGCCACTCACGCCACTGAGCAGATGGACCGCCTTGGCCGGCGCATTGCATGGCAAACGTACCGAGCGAGGCATCTTGGGCGGAATCTCCCCTTGCGGACCGTAGAGCAGAATGACATTGCGCACCCGGCCGCCTTGAGGGTCAACAAGGTTAAAGGGAATGCCGTCGAAAACCTTCGGCGACCAGTCCTCGAAGACGAGCCGTTCTGTTCGGGAATCCTCGCTGAAGAACATGCCGCGCGTGCTGACAACGGTGGCGGCCTTGGCGAGCGGCAGCGGCAGAAATTTGCCGCGTTGCGTGAGGAACTCCAGCAGATTCGCCAAATCGTCTTGCGAAAGCTGCTTTTCGAATCCCTCCGGCATGAGCGACTTCGGCGTGGCCGTCAGTTCCGCAATGTTCTCGCGGAGCACCACTTGTTTCTTCGCCTCGGCATCGAGTAGCTCGACCGAGGTCCTCGTCTCCGAGGCCAGGAGCCCATTGACGAAGCGGCCATCCTTGGTTTCCAGGACGTAGACGCGGAAATTCCCTTCCACGCTGCGGTTGGGATCGAGGATGTCGATGAGCAGATGCTCTTTCGGGTGCACTGCCATTCCAGTCAGGTCTGGGCCGACCTTGTTGCCCTCGCCGCTGTGCGTGTGACACTTGGAGCATTGATTCTTGAACACCAGCTTCCCAAGGGCGGCGTTCCCAATGCGCCGGGTCAACGACAGGAACTGCTCCACCACCTTCTGTCGATCGGGGCTGACCAGGCCGCCACCCCGTTCCAGAAGTTTTCGGGCGCGCTCGGCAATGCGACGATCGGGGTGCGACGCGAGCGCTTGCCTTTGATCCAGGGCGAGATCCATGAGGGAAATCTGGACCTTGTCCACGGCATCCAAGAGGGCCCGGGTCGAGTCGGCCCGGCCAAATAACACGCGCAGCCCGGCAGCGCGCGCGGCCGGAGTCCAACTGCCGAAACGCTCGACGATGGCGGGCCCGACGCTCGAGGATTCGCTCGAGCCCAGGGCGTCGATGATGCCCGCGGCAAGCTGGGGCGATGTGCGGGGCGAGACAAGCGCGAGCAGTCTCGACACCACGCCGGTATCGCTGGGCCGGAACTCGACCAACTGACGGGCAGCCAAAACCCGTTGGTCGTCGCTCTGTTTCTCGTCGGCCGCGGCGGCAAGGAGGGATCCGACAATCTCGTCGGCGTACTTGCCAAAGCTCTTGCTGCCCCAGGCCGTGGCCAGTTTGATCAACTGTCCCTTTGCCCCCGGCGACAAACGAGGCAATAGCTTCTGCAGGGCCAGTTCTGTATCCTCGCCGAGCTGGGCAGGATGATTCTTGGGCCAACCCTTGGCGAGACCAGCCAGCACGGCTGCCGTGAGCTTGGCATCCGCATCTGGCAGGGCGACGAGCAACGGTCCAGCCGATGCCGCAGGGCCGCCACGTGCGTAATGCTCGGCGACGATTGCCAGGGCCTGGAGCAGCTTTGGAGGGCAGGGCATCTTGTCGGCCGCGATCGCCTTGAGGAAATACACATCGTGTGCCGCACCGGCAATCGTGGCCGCGTCGGCCAGCCAGCGATCGTCGATGTTGTCCGGGTTGTGCGACACTCTGGCGACGGCGGCCCCAGCCTGCGCATCCGCAGGCATTTCGGACAGTGCCAGAAGCGCAGCCAGCCGAACCTGCGCGTCCGGATCGTCCAGAACGCCGCTTCCAAGGAGGGCCTGAAGAGATTCGGCGTTCCGCGGCAGGACTGCAACGGCATTGCGGCGCACGCTAGGGATTAGGGAAGAGGGGTGAGGGGCGAGAGAGTTTCGAGGCAGGACTGCGATGGCATTGCGGCGGACTCCCGCCGATTTGTGATGGAGCGCTGCGAGTGCCGCCGCACTCGCCTCCGGGTGCGTTCCGTCAAGTGCTCCCAGGCCCTGCAAGGTCCAGAGCGCGTGGATGACTGCCGGGTTCAGCCCAATGGCGTCCACCGAGGTATCGCCGGTCAGGCGAATGAGCGCGGGCAGAACGTCCAGTTGACCACGCTCGACCAGCAGGCGCTGCGCGTGCAGTCGCCAAAACATATTGTCGTTCTTGAGTGTGTCGATTAGTTTTTCGGTGGAAGCACCCTGAAGCGACAAGGGTGCTGCCGGCTTGGTGCTCTTGCTGACCAGGCGGTAAATGCGGCCGTGTTTCTTGTCGCGCAGGTCGGTTTCGTAAGCGCCGCCTTTACCCGTCCTGAAGCCGGGCGGCGTCGGGTTGTGCTGGACGATGTAGTTGTACCAGTCGATGACCCACACCTGCCCATCGGGTCCGACCTCCGCCATGATGGGGGCGCTCCACTCGTCGTTGCTGGCAAGCAGGTTCCATGCCGGGCGCGACCGGAAGTTGCTGCCATACCCCTGAATGGCAAACGTCGCTACCAGGTGCCCCGTCGGCTCCGCGACAAATGCGGTCTTGTTCCAGTACTCCGGCGGATAGCTGCGCGCGGTGTACAAGGCATGTCCCGCGGCCGCGGTGAAACGCCCGTGGTAGTCCACTTGCCGGACCTTGTCGGTGATCGGGTGAAACTTGGGATCGCCGGCGATGCCGGGGAGGACCGTCGAGGACCAGCCGCGCACCGACTCGTAGTAGCGATTCGGGATGGGCAAATAGACGCTGGGATTGCCGTTGGCCGTCGAGCCGAACAACAACCCCTCCTCGCTGAAACCTACGCCCCAGGAGTTGTTGTTGGTGTTGCGCAGAAACTCGAGCTCGGAGCCGTCCGGCTTGAAGCGGTAGAAGCCCTGGCTGAAGGAAAGATGCGTGCCGCCGACCGTGCCGTTGTAGCCGGCGTAGCCCACGATGCCATAGATCCAGTTGTCCAAACCCCAGCGCAGATTGCTCGGCCCGGCATGGGTATCGCTCGTCGACCAGCCGGTGAAAAGCACCTTGCGTTCGTCGGCCACGCCGTCGCCGTCGGTATCCTTGAGGAAGAGCGTTTGCGGCGGCTGGTGCACGATGACGCCGCCGTTGGCGAACGTCAGACTGGTCGGCAGGCTCAGCTTGTCGGCGAAGACCGTGAATTTGTCGGCCCGGCCGTCGCCGTCGGTATCCTCGCAGATGACGATGCGATCGTGACCCTGGCCCTCCCGCTGCTTGTTGTTTGGATAATCCACCGTCACCCCCACCCAGAGCCGGCCGCGTTCGTCCCAATTCATGCAGATCGGCTTACCCCCCAGGTCGGGCTCGGCAGCAAAGAGCTTCAACTCGAAATCGGCAGGGTGGACGAAGTGCTTCATGGACTCCGCCGGTTCGAGCGGCACCTGCATTGTGCGGATCGGATCGCTGGTGACGCCCCAGCGCTCGCTGGGTGGGTAAAAAGGCACTTTGGCCTCGACGTATGCAAATGGCTTGACATCCTTGGCGAGAGGAGTCATCTCCGGTTCGTCGGCGAAAGCCGGTACGACAGCCGGGTTGCTTCCCACCGCCCAGCGGATGCCGCGTTCGAGCAGGTTCTGAAAGCCGGGATTGCCCCACGTGCGCTCGTCGTGGCCCCACGCCGTGTAAAAGACGCGACCCTTGCCTTGCGTGCGGACCCAAGTCCACGGCTCCTTGACGCCATTCTCGATGCGGTACTCGAGAACAGTGCGGTCCTTTTCATTGTGCTTGGTATGCACGTAGGTTTCGTCCCAGCTCTCGAAGCCGCGGAAGCCTTTCATGATCGGATGGTCCGGCTCCGCGATCGTTGTGCGAAAAACTCCCGTGCTGTGCCGGAGGAACTGGGCGCCGACAAGATCGATGTACTTTGGGGAATTGAGGAAGCAGTACGAAGCGCAATGGAGAGGGATGAAGCCCTTGCCGCCGGCCACGTAATCAAGCAGGGCGCGCTCCTGGTCCGAGTTGAGCGCCGTCGTGTTGGCGTAGATCAACAGCCCGTCGTAAGCGCCAAGCGTTTTCGCGTTCAGCGCCTCCACGCGGTCTGTATAAGTCAGGTCGATGCCGTGAGCCGCCAGGACAGGCTGCAACTGTCGAAAACGCAGCGCAGGCTGGTGGTGGCCGTTGTCGCCGAGGAACAGCACTTTGATGCTGGGATTGTCTGCGCGAGCCGGCGACTGCGCTCCTGTTACCACGGCAAGAAATAGGAAGATGATTTTTTTGAGCATGATTTAACTCTTATTCCGGTCCTCACCATGCCGCAAGTTTAATCGATCTCACCGTCCAACACCCCATTGATCCTGCAAGCGGCGCATTCCCCTCAGCCAGCGGTCGTGGTCGCTGGCCTTGCGGCGAACATACTCCGCGACCTGGGGATGGGGCAGAATAAGAAACTGCTCCGCTGCGAGTCCAGCAATCACCGTTTCAGCTACCGCCTCCGGTTCGAGCACTTCCGCACGCAGCATATCGCGCACGGGACCTATGGTCTCATCCAGAAGCTTCGTGTGCACGCCCATGGGGCAGAGGCAAGAAACCTTGATGCCCCGGTCTGCGTAGGTGATCGCCAGCCATTCCGCGAAGGCGACGGCGGCGTGCTTGGTGACGGAATAAGGCGCGGCGCCGACCTGGGTCAAAAGCCCCGCCGCGGATGCCGTCTGCAAGAGGTAGCCCTGGCCGCGGGCAAGCATCGCGGGGAGGACCGCGCGGGCGGCGTAGACGTGGGCCATGACGTTGACTTCCCAGGTCTTTTGCCAGCTCGCGTTGGCTACTTCCGGGCCCCCAGGCTCCCCCGCAATCCCGGCGTTGGAGCAGAACAGGTCGATCGGTCCAAAAGCTGCCGTCGCCTGTTCCACGAGACGGACGATCTCTGGTTCGTTACTCACGTCGACCGGCAGCGCCAGCCCGCCGATCTCGGCTGCCACCTTGCGCGCGCCCTCAGCGTCCCTGTCCGCCACGACCACGCCACGGGCGCCCTCGGCCCAGAAACGCCGGCACAGCGCCTGGCCAATGCCGCTCGCGCCTCCCGTAACCACGATCACTTTGTCGCGAAGGTGCATCGGGTCTCCTCGAAGGTTAATTCCAGGCCGATTGATGATAACAGAGCTACCGCAGCGAGGAGTAGGGTGTGTCAAGCGTACTCGCGCCGACGCACTTTTATGCGGGCCATGCAGTGAAAGCTGCGCCAAGGCGCCCTCTTGGAATGGTGCGTCGGCGCGAGTACGCTTGACGCATCCCTACAGACTGAAATTATGCATTCACACAGTTGCGCGTAGTGGTCGAACTCCGTCTTAAGGGGTGAAGCGTCAAGGAGAACGTAGTGATTTCTGACCCGGATGGGTTGTTGAGTCTCCTGGAAATGCATGGAGCCGAGTTGCACGCGCTCTTTGCGCGGCTCACGATGCGCACCGATGTGGCCGAGGATCTCCTGCAGGAACTCTTCCTCAAGCTGCGAAGGTCAGGCCGGCTCATCCGTGCGGACAACCGCAAAGCCTACCTGTTCCGCACGGCCATTCACCTGGCCTTCGACTGGCGGCGAGCCCAACGACCAACCGTGCCGTTGCGAACCGAACCGGCGGCTCCTGCGGAATCGTCCCTTAAGAGGCTGATCGACGCTGAGGAACTGGAACAGATCCTCGATGCCATGAGCAACCTCTCCGAGCTGAATCAGCAAGTTCTCGTGCTGCGCTATCTGCAACATCTGGAATATACAGAGATCGCGGAACAGCTTGGTAAGACGGAACATCAGGTGCGTGGGCTGTGCCACAAGGCACTTGGACAGTTGCGAACGATCCTACGACCGGCGGCAAGCGAGCCGCAGAAGGGAGGTACGCAGGAATGAGCGATTTCCACAACGACGAATTGATCCGCCGGCTTGAACGGCTGGGCAACCTGAAGCCAACCCCCGAGGCCACACGCACCGCTGTGGAACGGGTGCGACTTGCTCTCCTCCAGGCTCGCGTGACCAAGCTATCATCCAGGAGAAAGATCATGCTGAAACGCTTTGCTGTTGCCGCCGCGGTCTTATTGGGCGTTGGCACCTTGTTTGCCTGGCTGTTGCCATCGCCGTCCTCAGCCCGTACCGCCCTTGCCGAGGTGCAGGCCGCCATGCAATCGTCGCATTCCGTGACCTGCCGACAGGTCACGCGGATCAAAGGTGAACCGGACGAGTCGGTTCGCATGCTGATTCTTGGCAACGGGCTGTGGCGCACCGAAGGGAGCGACGGCAGCTACACCATCATGGACATCGGTAAGCACCGAGTACTGCTGGTCAATTCGCAAAAGCGCGAAGCCACACTTGTGCAAGGCTGGAACACGCCGCAGGTCAATCTGTATGAACACGTCAAGAATCTGCCGAACGATACCTCCGCCAAGGCCCTGCCCGGGAAAAAGCTCAACGGCAAAGAAGTGCTCGGCTTTGTGGTCAAAATGGCAGGGTCCGGCCCAGTAGGCTCGCCACCTGATCTCACGGTCTGGGCGGACGCCAAGACCCGGCTGCCGGTGCGCATCGAGGTCGAGGGGAAAGACGACGGCAAGGCCGGCGAGATCATCGTGGATGACTTCGTTTTCGACAAGGAGTTGGATGCCAAGCTGTTCGCCTTTAAGCCGCCGGCCGGTTACAAGCTCGAAACCGAGGGTGTCGCCGAGTTGCCGGCTGCTCCTGCCGATCCGCAGCTCAAGGACTTAGTCGTCACGCCGCTCGTGGGAATCGGCCCCGTGAAGTTCGGCATGTCACGCCCGGAAGTGGAAAGGCTCCTCGGCAAGCCGGATGGAGTCCAGGAACTGGGCAAGAACGGTTACGTCGATATGAACTATGGCTCGCGCGGCTACTTTATCGGCGTGAACAAGGTATATGGCGTGGCAATGATCTCCTGTGTGTCCCAGGTGGAGATGGCTGTGCGGGTCCGCGACTTTAGCGGCAAGACCGACAAAGGTATCACTCTGGGCGCGAGCACAGCCGACATTATCCGGGCATACGGCGAGCCGGACTCGAAGAAGACAAACATGGACTCGAGCTTCCTTGACTACCGCAAGCTGGATGCGCATTTCTCTCTCTTCAGCGATAAGCTCGTCCATATGATGTTCAACCGACCGCGACCGACGAAATGATTGTCTGTTCGATGTACAATGGTGAAGTTGACGCCGGCCGCAAAGGCCTTGAATCTGGACTCGCGACGCTCATTTCACCACGATCCAGGAGCAGGGATGCGTCAAGCGTACTCGCGCCGACGCACCATTCCAAGTAACGAGCACGGCACCACTTCCTGGTGGCGCTTCACCACGCGCCTTGGAGTACTCGAAGACGCACGTCTTGTTCTGGCCATTGGGTGAAACACGCGCCAAAGCACCGACCTTGGAAAGGTGCGTCGGCGCGAATACGCTTGACGCACCCTGCAGACTCAGGAGAGCTTCGCCATGTTTGACTCGCCTCCCGCTTATTGCCATTGAGCCACGTCTATCATCCCTCTAAAATCGCCGAAGCCCGCTTGACGCTCCCAAGCTTCGCTGAAATCTCCCATCGGAGTCGTTCATGCCAAGGACCATACAGACCATCGCATTGTTCACACTACTGGCACTCGCGCCGGTGCTGCTCGGCGCGGAGCCGGTCGAGACCGCTTTGGAGCGCATCAAGAAAGTAGGCAGGGAAGGACAGGGGAATGTGGAAGCGGCCAGCGCATGGCGTGAGCTGGCCCGGCAGGGGCCCGAGAAGCTGCCGACCATCCTCGCCGCGTTCGATGGCGCCGACGCCACCGCCGCCAACTGGCTGCGGGCGGCAGTCGATGCCATCGCCGAACGCGAACTGGCCGCGGGGCGACCGCTGCCGGCTGCCCGGCTGGAGAAATTCGTCAAAGAGACCGGGCACGACGGCCAGGCGCGACGGCTGGCTTACGAATGGCTCGTGCGCGTCGATGCGGCAGCGCCCGCGCGGCTGCTGCCAGCCATGCTGGAAGACCCCGGTGCCGAGTTGCGCCGCGACGCCGTGGCTGCGGTCTTACAGGAAGGAAAAGACCTTTTCAACAAGAAACTACGGGCCGCCGCGGCCGCCGCTTACGGAAAGGCCTTGTTCGCGGCTCGGGATCGCGACCAGGTTGAGCTGGCCATCAAGCAGCTCAAGGCCCTGGGCATCAGCATCGACGTGCCCAATCAGTACGGCTTCGTGCGCTCCTGGCAAATCATCGGACCTTTCGACAACACCAACGGAAATGGCTTCGGCCCAGCTTACCCGCCCGAGAAGGCGATCGAGCTGTCTGCGGACTACGAAGGCAAGAAGAACGCCCACGTCCGCTGGAGCGAACACACGACCAGCGATCCCTACGGCATCGTAGATTTCAACAAAGCACTTGGTAAGCACATGAGCGCGGTGGCCTACGCTTATGCCGTTGTCGATTCGCCCGTCGAACGGCCCGTGCAGGTGCGCGCCGGCAGCTTCAATGCCGTCAAGATCTTCCTCAACGGCAAACAGATCTTCTTCCGCGACGAGTACCACCACAACATGCGAGTCGACCAGCATATCGGCACGGGGACGCTTCGGGCCGGCAAGAATGACATCCTCATCAAGGTTTGTCAGAACGAACAGACGGAGTCGTGGGCGCAGTCGTGGTTGTTCCAGCTTCGCCTCAGCGACGCACTGGGAGGGGCAGTGCCATTCACGGTCGATACGCCCAAGAGCAAGCCCGCTACAACGGAAAGGAAGGCGCAGCCATGAATATGCACCGTGCCCTCGGCCTGGCCTGCTGGCTTGTGGCCGTCGCTTCGCTGCCGGCCGGCGATTGGACTCGGTTCCGCGGGAATGACGGCACCGGCGTGTCCGCGGAAACCGGGCTGCCGATCAAGTGGAGCGCCTCCGCAAACATCCGCTGGCAGGCGGATCTGCCTGGCCGCGGCCTATCATGCCCGGTCATCGCCGGCGGCCGGGTCTACATCACGGCGTCGAGCCGGCACGACCAGAGCCGGCTGCACGTGCTCTGTTTCGATCTCGCAGGCGGCAAGAAGCTCTGGG
>Ga0310038_10002285_pt1 | contig 14127 bp, 5 predicted proteins | sample Sb_taG_6_FD_200461 | JGI IMG/M metagenome (GOLD analysis project Ga0310038, IMG submission 200461) | Peat soil microbial communities from Weissenstadt, Germany - Sb_50d_4_PS metaG (v2) (version 2) | ecosystem: Environmental > Terrestrial > Soil > Wetlands > Peat | place: Germany: Weissenstadt... | reverse complement strand
GGCCGCTCGATTTCACTGCGATATTTGCGGATGGCAAATACGGCGAATATCTGCGGGATGAATTGAAAAATAATCTGAATGATCATCAGCGAGGAGAGCAGGCGCTCGAGCGAAAGCCAGCAGAGCGGAATGGCCATGGCATTGATGGCCAGCAGCGAAACCGTGGGGAAGTGGCCGGTAGGATGGACGCGGCCGAACACTTTGAAAAAGCTGCCCTCTGCGCCCGCGGCGTAGAGGATGCGCGATAGGCCCAGGCTCATGGTGAAAATCCCGCCGAGCGTCGCGACTAAAATGAGGCAAGTCATCACGGAGGCCGCGCGCGATCCATAGAGCTTTCCGATAAAGTCGGATACCACCGCATGAGAGACGGCCGCTTCGCGCCAGGGAATCGTGCCGATGATCACCACGCTCATCAACAGATAGAGCACGGCGACAATCAGCACCGAGAGCACGATCGCTCGAGGAATATTCTTCGACGGATTCTTGACCTCGGCTCCCAGGTAGGTGATGTTGTTGTAGCCGCCGTAGTTATACATCGCGACCAAGGTAGCTCCCGCCAGCCCATAAAAAAATGACTTGGAGAGATGAAATGCGCCGGGCGGGAAATCGAAGGCCATCTTGGTGTTGATGTGGATCAGGCCCGAGAAAATCACCCAGAGCATCGCGACTAACACCACACCCAACATGACCACCGAGTAGCGCCCCACCGATTTCACGGGACGATACAACAGGAAAGTGACGAGGACGCAAACCGATGCAGCAAGGGCGCCGACTCCGGCATGGCCCATTCCAGGGAAAAAATAATGGCAATATTCGGCGAAGCCGACTGACGCGGTCGAGATTCCGAGAGGGGCGACGAAAATTGTTTCCCACAGAAACAAGAAGGAGAACAGATGCCCCCAGGTGCGCGGGTTAAAAGCTTCGCGGAAATAAATAAAAGCTCCGCCGGCGCCGGGCATCGCCGCCCCCAGCTCCGCGTAAATCATGCCATCGCAGACGGAAAAGAGTGCGCCGAGAAACCAGCCCAGCACGGCCTGCGGGCCGCCCATCGCGGAAAGGATCACTCCGATGGTGATGAACGGGCCGATGCCGATCATCTCCAACATGTTTACGGCGGTGGATTGCAGCAAACCCATGCCGCGAACGAGTTTTTCGGAGGCTACCGAGATCTCGGGGGGAAGATGAGGTGCAGAGTTTTCGGCCAAGTCGGGCGCCCTGGACAATTCGTGAATCGAATATCGAGCGGGGACTATAGCAGCGGGAGCGGGCAGCGGCAACGGTGGAGTGCGAAAATATTGAAACGTTTCGGCATGCGCTGGGATTGGGCGCGAGGGACGATTGCAGGATGATGCGGGGAGTCGGAAAGAAAATCGCGCGTGGACAAAGCGCGCGAGGCTACGCTACGCTGCCTGCGATCTTGCGGTTAAGGAAATAATTGTGACGCTGTGCGGGACTTTACGGCGAATTCTTCTGGGCGCGGGTGCTGCGTTGCTTTTTTCTTGCACGCTGACTTTTGGCGCGAGGCAAAATCCAGGTTCGCCTCCGGCGCATCCGCCTCAAGCCAGTGCCCCGCTCTCTGAAGCGCAATCGTCTCTGGCGCGCGGAAATTCGGAAGATGCGATCCGTATCCTCTCCGAATATCTTCAAACTCATCCCGAGGACACCGCTGCGCGGACACTGCTCGGCCAAGCGTATGCGAGCATCGGGCAAGACGATCGCGCCGCGGAAGAGTTGCAAACGGTATTGCAAACTGCGCCGGATGATTCCATCGCTCTGGCGGGGCTCGGCGAGATTTATGCGCGCGGAGGGCAAACGGAAAAAGCGGAGCCATTGCTGGCACATGCGGCGAGAGTCAGCCACGCGCCGCAGATTCGAACGGAGTGGGCCGTCGTTCTCGCGCACTTGCACAAGTACAAGGAGGCGCAGGGCGCGTTGGCGGGCATATCGCCGCCGAGTGGCCGCGAAGAATCCATTCGATTCCACCGATTGAAAGCCTCTGTGGCGCTGGGATTGGGAAATGCGCCGGGCGCTGCAACCGAAATGGAAGCGGCCCTGGCTCTGAATCCGGCGGACGATGCGCTTATCCTGGCGACCGCCGCGGCAGAGTCACAGGCGAAAAATTGGAAACGCGCGGCGCATTTGGCAGAGCCGCTATTTTCGCGCACGCAGGAGCCGCAAACCGGCCTTATCTGTCTCGAGGCGGAATTGGAAACGCATGGCGATTTCCATGCAACGCTGCAAACGCTGCGTGCGACTCAACTGAATTCTTCAGAAGAGCTGCCGTTTAGACAGCGTCTGGCGGAGCTGCTGATTTCTCACGGCGCGTATTCTGAATCGATTGAAGATCTCGAGGCAGCAGCGGCGCTCGACCCGCGCCGTGCGGACTTGCAGTTCAATCTGGCGCTTGCACAGTTCCGGGCCGGGCGGTTTGACGATGCCGCGCAGAGCGTGGAGAAGTGCAAGGAACTCGGGGATGACGCCGATCTCGAAGACCTTGCCGGCGACATTCAGGAAGCGCGCGGGGACAGTCTGGCGGCCGTTAAGAGTTATCAGGCCGCCGTCCTTCTGGCGCCGGATGAGGAGAAATATCGTCTGTCGTTGGCGGTGGAATTGATTCGGCACGAGAACTTCGACGCCGCCAAGGTCGTTCTCAAGCAGGCAGAGGCGTCGCAGCCGAAATCCTGGCGGATTGAACTGACCTTGGGCATGGTCGAGTATTTTGCGGGAACCGACGAAGAGGCTACGAAATATCTGCTGCGCGCGGCCGACCTCGCGCCGGACCCGCAAACTGCCTTGCGATATTTGGGCGACATTCAGATGGACCGGTCGTCCGCGCCCGACGCGGCGGCAATTGCACGGCTCTGCGAAAATGCAGACCGCCAGCCGAAAAATGGGCTCATGCAGTACTACTGCGGCGGTGTGCTCTTTCGCAGGGATTACGGTGCGAGTGATAATTCGCACGCGGAGGAATTCCTGAGGCGCTTGCGCACCGCGGCGCATCTGCTGCCGAATGATGCTTCGGCGCATTGCCAGTTGGGAAAAGCGGATCGCTGGTTGGAACGCTGGCAGGAGGCTCTGAGCGAATCCGAAACCTGCGCGCGATTGAATCCGGACTCCGCGGAAGCGCACTTCCGCCTGGCGCAGATCTATCAGCACATGGGAGCGGCGGAGAAGAGAAAAAAAGAAATGGAATTGTACGAAGCTGCGTCACTGCGCGTGGCCGACGAGAATGCGCGCCGCGCGGCGACGATGAAAACGTTTATTTATACGCTGCAGAATGGTGCGGGGGAGCAGAAATAGGATATGGTGCGATGCGACAGAAGATTGGCGGACTTGTTCCGAAATGCCCAGCGCTAAAGCGCACCCTTATATACGACGCCTTTTCGGAGCGCTGAAGCGCTCCTCCCCCGCATGAATGCGGGGGCTGCCACCTGAAGAAACATGACCTCAGCGGCTAAAGCCGTTGATATTCCGCAAAGATTACGGCACGACTGAAGTCGTGCCCTGACAAAACTTGCTTGCTGCAGCTAAGAGATGAGCTCATTTCATTCGCTCAGGATTTTTGGCTAGGCTGACCATGTTGGCGAAAATGCGGTACGCGCCGGGGACGCCTTCGGGCATCTGGCGGTAGAACGCGTAGGCGTTGTAGATGTAAACGCCCTTGCCGTATTTTGCGTAAACGAGGCCGCCCTTCTGCGGGGCTTGCCCCGGGTCGTGGGTTTCTAGCAGCGGCTCGTACTGCGAATCCCAGCTATCAAGAAACTTCGAGCCGCGCTCTTCCACCCAATTTTCAAAATCTTTCGCGGTGATTTTGTTGGGCCAGGTGAAGACGGGATTTGCGGGCTCGAGGATTTCGACGCGGGAATTCTCGTCGGTGACTTCTTCCGCCATTTGACCCATCTTGTAGGGATAGGGTCCGTAGTTGTGGTCGTATTCCTGCGTGTTGTATTGCACGATGACCACGCCGCCGTTTTTCACGTAGTCGAGGATGCGGGCGTTGTAGTTTTTCAGATCTTCACGCACGGCATAGGTGCGCACGCCGAGAATAATGGCGTCGAATTTGGAGAGATTTCCGGCGGCGAGGTCTTCCGCGCTTAGGAAATGAACGGCGATACCCAGGTTCACGAGCGACTGAGGAATTTCATCGCCGGCGCCGACGATGTATCCGATGTTCAGATCCGGCGCGACTTTCACGTCGGTTCCGGTGGTGCGATAGGTGGAAGCGCGATAGAGATTGTAGGGACGCAATCCAGGATAGCCGATGGTGTGATAGCCCTCTTTGTATTCGTGACCGTCATAGGTGGCGACGGCTGTGATGGCATACGACTTTTCCATCAGGCCTGCGGGCGTGACGTGGAATTTAAGCGCTTGATCATCGCCGTCCTTCGACGTTGAAAATTCTTCCTGCGGGGCCTTCCAGCCTTCGGGCAAGTCGAGTTTTACGGTGCCCGTGGCAGGCCCTTTGACGTTGCTGTGAATGTTGACCGTCACCTCGAAGGATTTAGAGTCGAGCGGAACAATTCCCGCTTGCGGCGAGATGGAAACGGAAATCGCCGGGGCTACGATCACCGGCTCGAGCACAGTTCCGGGGCCGGTCACTCTTTCGACGGACTGCACCACTTGCGCGAGCTCGAATGGAACGCCGTCGAATTCGAATCGCACGCGGGCAGAGAGCGGATAGGCCGATAGGGGCTTATTGAGATCGTTTGGTTCCTGGATGTCGTAGTAGGCCTGCTCGATATTTGGGCGCGTGAAATAGGGACGCGTGAAGCGGGCGTTGGGGGCGGCGTGTACTGTGAAGCGAAGATCCGCGGATTGATTTCCTTTTAGCGTGCTGCCGGTCTGCGTGGCGGGATCGATGGTCCAATCTTCGTTTTTGGGGGATTCCAAAACCGCGGACTTGAGTTCCACCGGAAGATTGGTGGGATTCGTGGCATGAATTTTGACCCAGAATTTTTGGTCCGGGATCGCCACCTGGAACGTAGGCTCGTTTCTGAAGAAGCGCGCGAATGGGCCGGACGGTTCTTTTTCAGGAGCCAGCGTCGCTAGCACCGAAATGCCGAGGGATTCGGCGAGCGCATTTTCGAACTGCGCTTGCTTCACTTTTAGTTCGTGAGTTACGTCGGCTTTCGAATCGGCGGTCAGGTTGCTGGCGGCTACTTTCTCGATTAGTTCGTTCGTTTTCTTCAGGCCTTCAGCGAGTGTGGGAGCAATCGCTTCCGGCTGCTGGGCCGAAAAGGTGCTCATGGATTTCTCGACTAGAGAGTTGATCTGGGCCAGTCCATCTTTCAAGAAAGCGGCATCGCCGCCCTGAGCGAGACCCGCGATTCCTGCGAGTGAGATGTCTATGCCATCAAAGAAAGTCGACTCTTTGTCGGGGACGGAGACGACGGAAGCGAAGCGATGATAAGCAGTCATCTCGGCTTCGGCCGGAGGCAGGCCGGTGCCGCCGCTCTGCGATTTCTGATGACCGAGGCCTACTCGCGAGATCTGCACGTAGGTCAAACCGATGAGCGGGTTGTACTCGCCTTCGGGAATTTCCACGGAAGGTGAAAGAGCGCCTTTGATGACCGTGCCGTCGGTGTAGTTGGTGAATTCGGCGGGATAAAATTTGCCATCGGCATAATTGAAAATGCCCTTGTCGGTGACCGGGGAGAAGGGCACGAGGGCATAGTCTTTGAGCGGCTTCCAGGGGCGAAGGCCCTCTTTGATTTGGTCGGGGAACATGTTCGGATCGGCAGCGGCCTTGAAAGCTTCCTGCGCCATCTGGCCGGCAACCTGGTGATTGCCGTGACCGTCGGTGAAGCCTCCGACAAAGACTGAAGTGATGACGAGAGGGCGGGTCATGCGCACAACGCGGACGACATCGGAAAGAGTTTGATCGTGCCCCCACTTCTCGAGGGCTTCTGCTTTTGTTTTGGAGAAACCGTAATCGGCCATGCGCGTCCAGAATTGCTGCACTCCGTAGTAGCGGTCGGCAGCCAGGAGCTCTTCGGTGCGCACGAGGCCGAGGGCGTCAAAATAATCGGAAGACATGACGTTGGCGCCGCCTTCGCCGCGGTTGAGCGTCAACAAGGCGACGCGCGCGCCTTGGCCGCGGGATTCATAGGCCAACATTCCGCCGTCTTCGTCGTCAGGATGCGCGACGATCATCAGCACGCTCGAGCGCGTGTGGAGTTTCAGCAGGCTCTGCCAGAGCGCGGCGGCGCCTTGATCAAAATCCAGCGGGTGCGCAGCCACGATCGGGCGCGAATCGACGGCCTGGGGAGATTGGCCGCTCACGGGACTTGATTGAAATAAAAACGGCAGCGCGCAAAGCAGCGCGGCGGAGATTGCAGCTACTATCCTGTTGGATCCTGAGGCCATTTCTCTCTCCTTATGTCTGCCGCGAGATACTTGGTGGAAAGATTGCTGATCGCGGGCCGCTGCTCGCTGCTACTGAAGGAGCGCCGCGCACACAGTTTCGAATTGAAGGAACGGCCAGTCCTCAAGCGAAGATTTTTCCTGGCTCTGGAAAATACGTGCCGCCATCGCTGAAGATGCGGCTTCTGGGATCCGGCGCGCGAGGTGCGATGCGGCGCGCATTCGTCCAATTGCTGCGGCGTCTTGCATTCCGCCTCCGCATTTTCGTTGGAAGCAACGGCATTGTACGCCTGCAAAAAGCCTTGTCAATACTGATGCCAAAACGTTTTGGCATCCGGGAGGAGCTGCGGACTGGCGGCGCATGAGTCCGTGTAAATCTGCAAAAGTGACCGCAGAAGCACGATTCAGGAGAATTGGCTTGACAATGATTTTTGCGGATGCTAAATCTGCGACCATTCGTATCCGAATCGTTTCGGCATGCTAGGGGGCGGGTTTTTGGGGGGCTGGCGTTTCTATCGTGCGATCGTGTTTGCTTACCCCTCTCAAGAGCATTCCGACTTGGTTCGATCTGCGTGCGGGGAACTGCGCGCAGGTTGCGGTGATTCGATCGAGAGGCCGGAAATTCAACGTGATCGGGTTTACCGGCCTAGCGGCCATTCGAGTCCAGTCAATGCGACGAGGCACTTAGATCGTTTTTTTTGATTCCAAGTGAGAGACGGATCCCTTAGCATTTGTGAGCGCGATTGTTTCAAAAGTGGGGAGACCGCTCCTCGAATCTGAAAAGTGGAGGCTTCAATGAATCGAGGCTTGAACACTCGGAGATTGCTCGGCTGGGCGACTTTGCTTGTGGCGCTGCTCGTGGTTTCCTCTGTTCCTGCGTTTGGGCAGATAGACCGCGGGGCCATTGTTGGCAGGATCGTCGACCAGACCGGAGCGGTTGTGCCGAAGGCGGTCGTGACGATCACAAACAAGGCGACAGGGGTCGTGGTGACCCCGTCAGTCGATAGCAGCGGAGAGTATCAGGTCGAGACATTGATCCCCGGCAAATATTCCGTGAGGGTGAGCGCCGACGGCTTTGAGAGTATTCTGCGCGATGACATCGAAATCCACGTGCAGGACCGTTTGTCTCTCGATTTTACGTTGCAGGTTGGTTCGGTAAAACAGGAAATAACGATCACGGGTGGCGAGCCCATTCTGCAGACTGAGACGGCCGATGTGGGAAATGTCGTGAATGAGCAGCGCATCAACGAGCTTCCCTTGAACGGGCGCCGTTATGCCGATCTGGCGCTGTTGGAACCCGGCGTAGACAAATATTATGGCGCGGCGAACCCTGCGCCTGACCGGTTTAGCGTCAGCGGAAACCTCGAAACCCAGAATAATTTCCTGCTGAATGGCATCGACAACAACTCGTTTTCTGAAAACCTGCAGGAATTGTCGGTGCAGGTAGTGCAGCCGCCACCCGATGCGCTTCAGGAATTTAAGGTGCAGACGCGCACGTATTCGGCGGAGTTCGGGAATTCCGCGGGAGCGGTTGTGAATGCGACCATCAAGTCCGGCACCAATGGATATCACGGAGTTCTGTTCGAGTTCCTCCGCAATAAGGTATTGGATGCAAACACGTGGATCAACAATGTGACCGGTACGCCGCGCGGCGGCTTCTCTCAAAATCAATTCGGGGGTACGTTCGGCGGCCCGGTCAAGAAGGACAAGCTGTTCTTCTTCGGTGATATGGAACGCTTTACCAGCCGGGAAGCCACTACAGTCGTGAGCACCGTCCCGACACCATTGATGACACAAGGCAACTTCACGGAATTGTCTAACAGCTTGGCCAATCCGACGGTCCCGGGCCAGTCCGGCTGCTATGTGGGAAATATCATCCAAGCGACGAGCACAACGGGCCAGGCCTGCTTCGATCCCGTTGCCCAGAAGCTAATGGGATTGGTCGCCGGTACGGAGGTGCCGAACATTCCCGGGGCAGTGGCCGTGGAAGGACAGCCGGGCAGCTGGACGGGCAACCCGAACTACGCTTTCGCGACCTCGGTTCCCGATGACGTGTGGTCCCTCGACGGGCGTATGGATTTCAACATGAGCGCGAAGGATCAGATATTCGGGAGCTACAGCTACCGCCATGTGAACCGCCAGGACCCGCTGTATACCTCCAATCCCTTAATCGGCAACGGCAATTTCGCGACACAGTATCGCTGGCACCAGCAGTCGCTGGCTTTGGGATGGACGCACACAATCTCGCCAAATTTGATCAACGATGCGCGATTCGGCTTTAGCCGTGATTACGCGCATAGCGATCCCAATGGTCTGACTCTCGGTACTTCCCAGGCCGAATCGGCGATTGGCTTGACCGGAATCCCTGCCGGGCCGAACGATGCCGGCATACCTCCGATCTTCTTCTTCGGCAGCCTGCGAACGATGGGAACAGGAGCTTGGCGGCCGCAGTTTCAGATTTCGCAAGCCTACAACTTCATTGACAACCTGAACTGGCTAAAAGGAAGCCATAGTTTCAAGTTCGGATATCAATACCTGAGGCGCACAGACAATTTCTTCGACATCGAAGCGCCACAGGGCCTTATGATCGAGTCCGGAGCGGTGACCAACAGTTTCAATATCGCGCTGCCCGATTTGCTGTTGGGAGACGCGAGTATCGTGATTTTCACGACGCCCCACGTGGTCCATTATTTCCAACCGGGTCACTCCTTCTATGGCATGGACACCTGGAAGCTGACCTCGAAACTCACGCTGACGTACGGTTTGCGGTACGAACTTTTCGCTCCATTGATGGACAGGAGAAACGAGACTTCGAATTTCTCACCGGCCAACGGCGGGGGAATCATCACCGCGGCGAGTAACGCGAGCGGCTGGTTTAATCGTGCGCTGATTCACCCGGACCTGAATAATTTCGCTCCGCGCCTGGGTTTCGCGTATCAGCTGATGCCGCGACTCGTGGTGCGAGGCGGGTACGGAGTCTTTTATCAGCATGAAAACCGGATCGGTTCTGAATCCTTAATTCAGCTCAACCCGCCACAGTTTGTGGATACGCAGCTGACTTCAGGCGCCAGCAACCCCGTCTTCGTGCTGAGGAATGGGTTTCCATCGGCGGCCATCGCCGCGGCTGGAGTTAACTTGACCTCGATCCAGTTACGCGCCCAAGATCCGAACCAGCGAACGCCTTACGTCGAACAGACGAGCTTCGGAGTCGAGTATCAAATCAACAAGGACACTTCGTTCTCGACCACCTATGTTGGCAACTGGGGCCGCAAAGAGGAACGCGTGCGCGACTATAACCAGCCGATAATCACGGGCTTTGATACGGGCTGTCCCATTTTGCAGTATCCCTTCGCCAATCTGACCAACATGACGACAGTCGACACTTTTACAGCTACTGGGTGCTCGAACCCGAGCCAACATGCGTACCTGGAGACAGCCACGAATGACGGGAATACGGCGTACAACGGCGTCGAGTTTCAGGTGAAGCAAAGGACGGCCCACGGCCTGAGCTACGCGCTGGGTTACACGTTCAGCCACGGCCTCGCCAATTTCCGCGACAACCTGACGGCCGGACAGCTACCGCAGAACTCCTACGACTATGGTGCGGAAATGGGGAATTCGGTCTTCGACATCCGGCACCGCTTCGTCGGAAATTTCCTGTGGGAGTTGCCCTTCGGTCGAGGGAAGCGCTTTATGTCCGGGGACAATTTCGCAGCCCGTTGGCTGGGCGACTGGCAATTCAACGGGATCGTAACGATGCAGACCGGAACTCCGTTTAACGTCACCGCCGACATCAACAATGTGATTGACGGCAATAATCCGGTGTATGCGAGCTGCGTACCGGGCGTGAATCCACATGCCGGCGCGACGACGAATCACAATCTGTACACCACTACGGGGACCTACCTCAATCCGTTGGCGTTTACGGCGCCCTCTGTCGGGACTTTCGGGACCTGCGCTCCCTATCAGTTTTACGGTCCGGGAATTCAGATGTGGGACTTGAGCCTTTTTAAGGAGTTCCATTTCACAGAGCGGTTCAAACTGCAATTCAGAACGGAATTCTTCAATGCCTTCAACCATCCCAACTTCGGAAACCCGAATGGAGATATCAGCTCGGGAGGGTTTGGAAAGGTCTCAAACACCCTTGCGCCGATCCTAGGGGCCGATTCGGGCGGACCGGGCGATCCGCGTGAAATTCAATTCGCGCTGAAGTTATATTTCTAGCACCTATCGCGGGAGCGGCATGGGCCGCTCCCGCATCTTCTTTCAAGCGTTTCTGATTCCAATAGCGGGTGCGGATGGAATCGAATGCCCTTCTGGGAAGCGGATTGGTATCCACGTGTCAAGTTATCGCGGCGCCCCCGACGATCAAAGTCCTGAAAAATCGGTCTGTCGAACGAGACGGAATCGGGCGCGTTCGAAGCGGATTGCAACGCACGTGTCCTCGAGGATGAATCCTCGCCGGACGTGCGCGGCGACTTGGGAGTGACAAGATTTGGAGTGAAGGGCTGCGGCTCCCCGGGGAGGTAGACGTGGGCGGAACTTCTTACGCACAGGAGGTGTTGATTCACCCGGCGCCGGTCGCGAAGGACAAATCCGGCGTACTCGTTGCCGTGACGCGGGAGCGCGCAAACTGGAAGACCATCAACTTCTCGGTGCGGCGCCTGATCGCCGGACAGTCTTGGCAGAGCAACACGCGAGACGAAGAAGCGGTGCTCGTAGTCTTGGGAGGAAAGGCGACCGTCGAATGGGGCGAAGGGCCGCGGGAAATTGGCGGGCGCAAGGACGTTTTCAGCGGCTATCCCTACGCGGTGTATCTGCCGAGCGGCACGCCTTTCGAGATCTCCGCGATCAGCGATTGCGAATTCGCGGACTGCCGCACTTTTTCCGCTGCGCCGCTTAAACCTCGCGTCATTACCCCAGCCGATTGCCGCGAAGAGATTCGCGGCGGAGGAAATTGCACGCGTCAGATCGTCGATATCGTTCGTCCGGAGTTCCCTGCCGATAAGCTCTTGCTCTGCGAGGTCTATACGCCGAGCGGAAATTGGTCGAGCTATCCTCCGCATAAGCATGACGTTCACAATCCGCCGTTCGAGGTGGACCTCGACGAGATTTATTACTACCGGATCAGCAAACCCGAAGGATATGCATTCCAACGTTTGTACGACGCTGCGGGAACGCGCGACGACACGTTGACGCTCATGGACGGGGATTTAGTGTTGATCAAAGACGGCTACCATCCGGTGGTCGCGGCGCATGGCTACGACGTGTACTACCTCAATGTGCTGGCCGGTAGCGCGCGTTCCATGGCTGCCAGTGATGATTCACGTTACGCGCATCTGCGAAACACCGGTTTGGAGCGCGATCCACGTGTGCCTTTAGTTCGCGCCGGTGGCTCGCCGGAAAGTAATTCGTAGTTCGGGCTTTGCGCTGCCGCGGGCATGCGGCTGCGAGTTACTCCGCGACCGGCGAATTCGCGCCGCGGCGGAATCGCTCTAGGAATGAGCGGCTGTGCAATTCGGGAGCAAGAGAGACGAGGGCGGGAATGCCACACAAGATCGGAATTATTGGAGCGGGAGGAATTGGAAGCATACACGCGGCGATCCTGTCGAAGGACGCGCGCGTCACTCTGCAGAGGTATTTTGATTCAGATACAGCCCGCTCCCAGGCGATGGCGGCGAGATTCGGCGGGCGGGCCGCCCGATCGCTCGACGAGCTTTTCGAGGAATGTGACGCCGTCTACATCTGTACTCCGAATACGACTCACGCAGAAATTGCCGCGCAAGCTCTGGAATCCGGCAAGCACATTTTTTGCGAAAAGCCGTTTGCGTTGAATCTAGAATCCGCCGGGAAGTTACGCGATCGGGCCGTTCGCTCCGGACTCATCTACCAGGTAGGCCACAACCGCCGCTTTGCGCCGGTCTACAAAACTCTGAAAGGCGCGATCGATAGAAACGAGCTTCGCCCGCTTTCCGTCCATGCCAAGATGAACCGCGGAGAGCTGGTGAACCCGCCATGGGTGTGGAACGCGAGCCTTACCGGAGGCTTTTTGTATGAGACGCCGGTGCACATGTTCGATTTGATGACCTTCTTTTTCGGAAAGGTCGATTGGGTCGAGGTGGCAGCGCGCGCTCACGAGCACGGCGAATTGGACGATTTTTCCATCCTACTCGGTTTTCAATCCGGCTTGCAGGCGACGATGAAAACCTATGCGCACGCCAGTTGGCACTTTCCTTTCGAACGCTTTGAGGTTTACGGAAAGCACTCCACGTACGAGACGTTTGAAATGGAGAGAATCTCCTTTACGAATGGCTTGGAAAGCCGTACGACCTCTTTCGATTTTTCCCTCGCGCCGATGCACGAAAAGTGGGGTTACATCGAGGAAAACCAGCTTTTCGTTGATGCCCTTGACGGCAAATCGCCCGCGCCCGTCACCGCCGATGACGGATACAACGTCGTCGAATTGATCGAAGCCTGCTATTCGAGCGCCAGGGAAGGCGTCCGGGTGCACTTGGGAACCCTCTTAAAGAAAGTTTGAGAAGGCCGCGAAGACGTGCAGTTGATCCGGAACTGCCGCAGTACTGAACGCATTCACTTACGCCGCTTGCAGCTTCATCTGGGGTCCAAAGGCCTGAAGGTATTCCGCCAGCACCTGCTTGGCCACTTCGGGGCGGCCAACGAGCGGATTTTTTTCGAGCGCTGCGAGCGCCATCGCGCGTGAATGTTCTACCGAAGCGCGCACTGTAAGACGCTCATACTCTTTTACCTGCAGCAGCAAAGAACGAACAACTTCCGGGGCGCGCCCCACGGGCAGCACTTGAACTCCGCGCGAAGAGACTTGGCAGGGCAGCTCGACGGCGTCATCGGTGGCGAGATCTTCCAGTGCCTTGCCATTGCGAACCGTTAGAGGAATCAGTGATGGAGTCTCGGAGTGCAGCGCTTGCAGCACCAGCAGCGCAATGCGCTCGTAACCCGAAAACTCCGAGTAGAGTTCCTGATTTTCCCTGCGCCGTTCGCCCGCCGTGGCCTCGATGCTGAAATAGGAGGCGTTTCGTTCACGCAAGTAGTCTTCGTAGATTTCGATGAGCTGCGAATCGCCGGCCTGTGCGAGTTTCTGAAATAGTTGCGGGTTCATGGCCGCGATGGCCTGGCCGCGCGACTGGCCGCTCTGTTTCGTATTTTTAATCGCGACTTGCGGGAAGTAATAGAAGTAGAGGTATTCCGTGGGCAGCAGCCCCAATTTCTGAATGAACTCCGGCGGGAAAAGTCCGTGGCGGTAGCATTTCTGAATGATCGCGGGGGAGGCCAATACTTTGGGCAGCAGCTCCGTGTTTGCCTCGTCGCGGATCGAGCGCACCCAGCCCAAGTGATTCAGCCCGAGATAATCGAAACGGAGCTCGAATGGATTGCGATCGAGCGCGTGGGCGATGGCTTCGAACGTTTCGAGCGGCGTATCGCAAACGCCGATTACATTTACTCCGGAATGATTTAGAAGGCCCTGAGAAATAATCCCGACTGGATTTGTGAAATTGATGAGCGTCGCGCGCGGAGCCACTCGATCGATCATCTTTGCGTAGTCGAGCATCGTGGCAAGATTGCGCATGGCGCAGGCGAATCCTCCGGCACCCACGGTTTCCTGGCCGACGAGGCCGTGTGCCAGAGCGATCGTTTCGTCTTTGACTCGCGCAGCGATGCCGCCCACGCGAATGCTGCTGATAACGTAGCTCGCTCCTTCCAGAGCAGCCTCGGGATCGGAATAAGCTT
>Ga0310038_10002279_pt1 | contig 14170 bp, 9 predicted proteins | sample Sb_taG_6_FD_200461 | JGI IMG/M metagenome (GOLD analysis project Ga0310038, IMG submission 200461) | Peat soil microbial communities from Weissenstadt, Germany - Sb_50d_4_PS metaG (v2) (version 2) | ecosystem: Environmental > Terrestrial > Soil > Wetlands > Peat | place: Germany: Weissenstadt... | reverse complement strand
GCGGTATCGCTCGCCTTCGCGAGGGGAACGACCTCCTTCACGCCAGCACGGACACTTCGCCGGCATCTCCGTCGACTCGAACGCGCATACCGTCGGCAATGCGCTCGGTCGCGTCACGCGTCCCGACGACGCCAGGGATGCCGTACTCACGGGCGACGATCGCCGAGTGGGAGAGAAGGCCGCCGTTGTCTGTCACGATCGCCCCTAGGAGCGGCAAGAGAATGTTAAATGCCTCCGTTGTCGCCTCTGTCACAAGGACATCGCCTTGGACGATCCGGTGGAACTCCGAGGGACCAGAAACTCGCCGAGCCGGCCCTTCATAGAGGCCCCGGCTCGCTGCTAACCCACGGAGAAGATCCGCTTCGTGCTGCTGTTCGGAGCTCCCGAACACCGAGCCCATCGCGATCCCGGTGGCGATCATCAGCCGTGCCACGGCCGGGGGGAGCCCAGAGGGGTCCGGTGGCGGAGCGGCAGGCTCTCCTATGACGGCCGGCGCGTCCTTGGCCCTATGAGTCTCACGGTATTCGAGCCGCGCCTCCAGCTCGTCTGCGGAAGGCCCTCCTGACCCCAAGAGCAGCGAACGCATCTCCTCGAAGCCGGCGTCAATGAGATGCGCTGCTGCGTGGACGGCGCCTCTACTCTCAAGGCGTCGTCCGGCGGACAGCACGGCGCGTCGCATCAGTCCCGACGCCCATATGTCGCTGTAGACGCCGCGCTCATCCCGGAGCCTGTACGTCAACCGCGCCTCTCCGAGCAACTCGTCGAACTCGCTCCGATGCTGCTCGGGTACCTGGTTGCGCACGTCGGCGATCCGATCCTCTGTCTCGGAGGTACCGAGGTCTCTCCCGTTGACGGCCACCCGGATCGCCCGGATCAGCACATCGGGCAACTCGAGCGCCGACGGCTCTGAAATGTCGAAACCGTCGAGGGGCCGGTATCCGATCAAGTCGAGGTAACCCGAAACGGCCGATCCTGCGTCGCCCCCAAGAGCGCGCAAGGCCGCGAGCACTTGGGCGGGGTCGTCCTCGGAGTTGAGCAATTCCCGAGCGGAGGAGTCCTGAGTAATCGTGGTGATCAGCCGCTCGAGCTCGTCGGACCCGCCTGCAGACACCGAGGCTGCGCCGCGCATGAGACCGAGCAGTTCGGCCGGGGAGAGTCCGGTCCAGGCCCCGACGTGCGCAAGAAAGTCCCCGGTCGGGAGCATGGCTGCGGCAGTAAAACGCATGTGCTGCGTCAGCATCGCCGCGTGGTGATCTCGGCACCGGATCAGATAGTCAACCAATGCCTGGTCGGAGAGTGCGTCGGGATCGATCGCCTGGATCTCCCGGTGCGTTGCGATCGAGGACGGCTTGCAGACGTCGTCCCATTCCCGAAGCTGCTCCCGCCATAGCTTTCCTTGGAAGACCTCTTCGGCTCGCTGGAAGCGTTGAGGGATCTCTTCCTCGGCCACGGGCGCCAAGGTGTGGTAGCAGAAGCCGTTCACATACGCCATTTCCAGACCGCCGAAGAGCATCCCGTAATACTGCGCGAACTCGCGGGTACCCCGGCCGGCGGCTTCGGGATGGATCTCTGTCCAGTAGCGGGTCACAGGGCGGGGAAAATGCACAGGGTCAAGTTCCCAGGTCCCTGGCCCAGGAGAGTCGAAATGAACCTCGGCTGCCGTATCTGACCCCGCCATGTCTGGACTCCTTCAAGCCTTGGCGCCGAGACGCCGGAGCCCGGATTATGTGTTCCGCCCCACCCGGATCGCAAGGCTGATGTTCTGGAGCAATCGCCTCAAATCAGTTGCCCGTTCGCCCGTACCCCGGCACCCTCGGTCCTGGTCTCGTTCGAGGCTCTTCGCGCCCACCCACTCAGGGAGGGCGGGAGCCAACGCCAGGACGGATCAGGCAAGGACGGACCGGGAAAGGGAGGACCGAGACCGGAAGGACCGGGAAGCGGGACGGGGCTCAGCAACCGGAAGTGGAGACAGGAGGGGGCGAAGGCTCGCTGGCCCTACTCGGACCGCAGCAGCAGAGCCGTCGGCGTGTGCGCCGCGATACGCCCCGGAACGGTCGCGATGACGTTCGCGAGCACAAGCGCCCCGACGGCGATAAGAACGATCGTCAGGACTGGCACGCTCGGAGCCGGTACAACGTTGATCGCATGGGCAAACAGATCCCACAATGTCCGCCCGAGGACGATACCGAGCGGTACGCCGACGACGGTTCCGATGCCGACAGCGACGCTTGACTGCCAGGCGACAATCGATGCCAACTGACGACCGGTGAAGCCCAGCGCCTTTAGAAGCGCGAGATCACGCCGACGCTGACGAACCGCTGAGAGCAGTGTCAACCCAAGTGAGAGAGCAGCGCCAGCGGCCAATGCCACTCCCAGAATCGCTGGCGTGTCCCCCATCGACCGGTAGTTGACGATCTCTGCGGGACGTTGCGCTGGCAAGACCGACACGGGGCCGTTGTTGTTCGCCCCCGAACTGAGCGCTGCCGCGACCCCGTCGAGCGTATGGAGCGCAGTAGAGAAGCTCGCTCCCGCTCCTCGCAGCCGCACGAGGATCACGTTCGGGTTGTATCCGCTCGAGCCCCTGCCTTCAATGAGCTTGTAGGAGACTAAGGCCCCCGTTCCCATGGTGGTGTGAAGGCTGGTCGAAGACCCAATGGTGGGCATCGTGGCCGTCCCGACGATGTGCAGTCGGACCGGAAGGGATCTCCCGTAGTTCACTTCGATCGACTCGCCGACGGACTTGTGCAGATCGTCAAGCGTCGTGCCGCCGAGCACAATCTCGTTCTGAGCGGAGAGGGCGTGTCCGGACAGCAGCGGTGGCTGTACCGAGGCCCTCGGTCGCTCGCCGAGGGCGGGCACAACTTGCCCATCGATCACGACATCTCCGTAGTAGACACCGGCCCATGCCACGACATAGGGGTCGTGGTTGAGCAACGTGGCTGCTCGCTGTCCTGGAATGCCGGCCCCTCCCCCGAAACTCGAGTTCAGCTCGTAACTCCAGTTCCAGCCGTAGAGGGCGGGATGCGAAACGAGCGTGTCGAGGCTCGTTCCGAAGCTGACAGTGGCAACCACGACAGCCCGCTCGGCCTTAGCTTCGGTGATCGACGGGACCGCGAAGTTCCCGAGAGCCCCTGGATACACCCGAAGGACCTCTCTCTCGACAGCCGACACACTTCGACTACCCCCGTTGAGCTGGAGCCCACTGGTCGCGAAAGCCACACAGCCGGGGCAGGAGTGGATGATTTGCCGGGTGAATGCGGGCGTCAGGAGGACGTATGTCGTCGATCTATCGGTTACATCCTGAACCACTTCGTCGTTGGTAACGACGATGCCAACGATCTTGGCGGTGATTCGAACACGGGGCGCGAGGTTCGTGTAGCCACCGGGTCGACTCTCCTGCGCAAGGGAGTAGAAGCCGAGTCGCGCGACACTCCCGACATGTGCGCCTGCTGTCTTGGCAGCTTGTGCAGTCAAGACGATCTCGTTGGCACGGGCAGGGTTGGCCATCCGACCCTGAACCACGGTGACCCGGTCCTGGGCAAAGAGCTCGCCGTCGACACTTCCAACTAGAACCGGTTGAGCTCCGGTGCTCCCGCTGCCTCCGCTTTGAGCGGGCAATCCGATTGGATGAAGCAGTTGAACCCACGGAAATCCGACATAACTCTCGACGTGTCGGACGTGAGGCAAGTGTCTGAACTCGCCCACGGCTGCTGGGTCGTATCCGTAGTTGTTCCCCTGAGCGTTGGCGGTGGTGACGATCAGGTCAGAAGGGTTGGTAATTGCCAAGTACACGGGGAACGACGACTGGGTGCGCCGGGAACCCGCCACCGCGCCCATGGCCAGGCCACCGACGAGCCCGATGAGCAGGACCACGGTGAGGTAACCGCCCCACCGACGACCGAACGTGGCTCGGAAGCGGTACCAGGCGACCCCGATCATGGTGAGGTTCGGCCATGCCGGGCCCCGCCCACTCCGAAGACCTCCCCCTACGTGCCAATCCGGCCCCGCCCTCCCAAGTCTCTCCCCATTTGGACCCCCGCCCAAGGCGGTCAACCGGTGTGGCGGCCCTCGTGTCAACACCACCGAGGGTCTTGGGCATCACTTTGGGTGGCAATCTCCTTGCGTCGGCGACGCTCGCTCCCAACAGCTCGGTCAGCCTCCCCTGCAGGCTCCGAACCACCTCCCTGCGTCAAGATGCCGTCGGTGGCCGCGATGACGCCAACCATTGGCGGTAGCCGCCAATGAGATCGGTGGCCCTATGGAGTCCGAGTTCTTGGAGGGTTGCCGCGGCGAGACTTGAGCTATATCCCTCGTTGCAAACAAGAATGATCCGCTGGTCGTAGCCGGTCACACCGCTGATCCGGTGAGGGCTCGCCGGGTCGAGTCTCCATTCCAGTACGTTGCGATCGACAACGACAGCTCCGGGGAGTGAGCCGTCACGCTGGCGCTGTTCGACTGGCCGGATGTCAATAACCAGAGCGCCAGCTTCCCGTTCCGCGTCGAGATGTTCTGGCTTAACACGAACGAGACGGGCTCTCGCTTTGATCAGAAGATCATCAACGGTGCGACGTTGCACACACTCCCCCAAGGAATGACCAAAGGGATGTCGTTTGGTGCATCGATGGTATCGGAGCCGACCGTTACAGCTTGGCCGCAATGCGCCGCAAGCCCTGGAACCGAGGCGGTCAGTGCATTTGACCGAAGAGTGCGGTGGTTGTGCAAATCCTGCGCTTGGCGTCGGCCAGCGGGTAACGACGAATTGAACGGGTATCCGATCGGGTGCATCTCCCGCTGACCGTGGCAGCGGCGATAACCGGAACGGATTGAGCCACAAATGCCCGGGCGGTGCCAGCCGTTAGTGGCCGGTCTCCCCACCGTCACACACGCAGAACTCGTTACCCTCCGGATCGGTCATGACGATCCAATGGCTCCCGTGCTCGGCCTCGACTCCCTGGCTGACACGACGGGCACCCAACTCAACCAGCTGATTCGCGAGTCGGTCAATATCGCGAACCTCGATGTCGAGGTGCATCCGGTTCTTCCCGGCCTTTTCCTCGGGCACCCGCTGGAGGAGCAACTTCGGGCCGGGCCTGGAGTCCGGCATCAGCAGCACGAAATTCTCGACACTCCCAAGAGTCACATAGCCCAACGCCGCCGCCCAGAACGGCGCGAGTGCTTCGGGATCGCGGCAGTCGAGGACGAGGCCCAGGGCCCGCGGTTCAGTCATACGCAGCGTCTCCCACCTCTGGGCCGATGTATCTCTGCGGCCGACAGCCCGCATCGATCGGGCACTGAGCCGGCATCGCAAGGCCCTTGAGCGACCGGACTGCGGACAAGTCGCGCCGATGCGGCTGTGCTCAGAATGCATCCTTCAACGGTCGGCTCGGAGATCTGCGAGGCGGTCGGGGCCGCTGGCCTGGGCAGGAAGGGTCTCACGGAGGCGATCGGCGTCAAGGAGATGATGAGTTGCATCATGGGCAGCATGTCGAGCGATCCGGTGCGCTTCCACTTCATTGTCGCTCACGATTGATGTCAAGCCGTAGCAGAGTTTGGTAGCTCAACGAGCCGGTTACGCAACATGTATGCCTCATGATCGATACCACCCAGCGCCGCGTCGACATCTATCTGACGCGCCCAGACCCACCGTACGAGGTCACGGCTAGTCGTCAGGGCGAGCCGGCGCGGCGTCGTCGGGGGCGTCTGCCCCGCCTGCGTTCTCTAAGGCATCACCCCCGGCCGGGTCAGCTTCCCGTAGGCGCCGACCCTCGGTTGCGTTGTAGCGCCAAAAGGCAGGCAGCGCCAGCGACACCAGGGCGCAGCCAAACACGCACAAGATGCCACCCGACACCACGGCCGTGCGCAAACCGGCAAAGGTCTCGACGAGCCCGGACTCGACGTTGCCGAGCGTCGGCCCCGACGAGTAGCTGAGGAGTTCCACTCCGGCCATCCGTCCTCGCACGACGTCGGGGATCGACTCGTTCCACATCGTTGTGCGACCCAGCCCGCTGAGCATGTCGCCCGCGCCGGCGACGGCGAGCGCAAGCACCGCCAGCCAGGCCGCGTACGAGAAACCGAGGGCGATGATGCCCAGCCCCCAGACCACCGCGCCCACGGCGATCATCCGACCCCGTCGACGCACGAGCGCGGTCCACCCGCTCGTAAGGGTGACGGCAGCGGAACCGACGGCTGGCGCCGCGTAGAGGAGCCCCAGGACCGATGGACCGCCCAGGCGTGCCGCAAGTTGGGGGTACAAGGCGTTCGGGAATCCGAAGAACATGGCGTTGATGTCGACGAGGTAGGACCCGAGCAGGTCCTTTCTGGACACGGCGTAGCGGAGTCCGCCAAGGACGGCGCGAAGGCTCACCTCCGACCCAGCCTCGGGTGGGGGTGCCGCACCGAGCCTGGAGAGCATGATCAGGGAGAAGGCGTAGGTCGCGGCATCGATGCCGTACGCGGTGCGCAACCCGGAGACCGAGATGAGCACTCCGCTTAGTGCCGGCGCGGCGATCATGCCGACCTGGGAACGTAACGACATGAGCGCCGACGTGGCTGGCAGTTGGTCCGGCGACACCAGCCGGGGCACGAACGAGTTCAGGGCTGGGCTTTGGATGCCGTCCAGCGCTGCAAGGAGGAAGGAGATGACGAAGAGCACCCAGAGCTGGGAGTGCCCCAGAGCAGCGTTCACGACGAGGATCAGCGAGCCGATAAGCAAGCCCGTTTCGCTGACACGCAGGAGGCGTCGGCGATCGAATGCGTCGGCGAGCGCGCCACCGAGAAATCCGGTGAGAAGGAGGGCGACGAGCTCAGCCAGGCTCAGCAGGCCGACGATGAGCGAGGAGTGCGTGAGCTGATAGGCCTGGTACGGGATCGCCACGAACGTGAGCATGCTGCCGGCAAACGAGATCCCGCCGCCGATGAAGAGCAGGCGCAGGTCCCGTGACGTCCGAATCGGCGTGATGTCGAGCCGCGCGCTGCGGCCGAGCTTCCACGTCCGACGCGGTTCGGCCCGTTGGACCTCGGGCAGCTCGGGCAGCTCGGGCAGCTCGGGGTAGCCGGCCATCGGATCAATCTGCCGTACGGTCCACATTCATCCGGTGCCGCAGAGCAGCTCATGGCTAGGCACACCCAGCGGCGACCCATCGACGTGAGACGCCCGAACGAACCAAGCGCAGGTGAACAACCGTCGCCAAGCTGAGCCACGCCATTGCCGCTTGATCGAGAACTTCTACGACCCTGCCCGGCGCCACGGCGCCTGAACTACTTCACCCCGAACGAATTCGAGGATCGACACTCAACCCACATCAGCCGGCCACGTTGTCATAACCGTGGTCCACTGAACGGGGTCAAGGGCACACAGTGGAGACGACGGGACTCGAACCCGCGACTTCCTGCTTGCAAAGCAGCTTGGATTGAGCGCTGTACTCGCCGCGGCTTTCCCAGGTGGCCGGGGAGCGAAAGTGGCGGTACTAGGTGCCTTTGGTCGTGCCGCCACCCAGCCGGTCTGATGACGCACGGAACTTGGCCGGCTCGATCAGCCTCCGAACACCGACCGGTTCGGCGATCAGCTTGGCGCCCACTCACACTCCGTGGGCGTGAGAGGAGACCCGATCCCCGGGACGAACCTGATCCACCACCGGCAGGACCGATCACCCCTGGCAGTCCTCGAGCGACAGCCGCTCAGCACCTAGCAGTCCTGCCAGGCCAGGAGATTGAGATGGCCCTCGGGAGCGCGCTCGTATCGGTCCATCACCTCTTTGATCGACCTCTTGGCCGGCGACGCGTCGGGCCCTTCGATCACGTCAATCGAATACCCAAGCTGCACCAATATGCCGAGCACGTCCTCGCCGCTCATCTTGGAGACCGACTCCAAGGCGGGCGGCGAGAACTCGAACACGATCGTGGGTTCGCTCGATTCCAGGGTCGAGCGGCCACCGGAGAGGACGATTCCCTCGGCCCCCTCGACGTCGATCTTCAGGGCATGGACCGGCCGTCCGCCCAATTCCCGGTCCAACGTCGAGGCCCGCACCAGGTCGTGGTTGGCCAGTTCCCTCGGATCGCCGCCGAAGACAGACACGACGCCGTTGGCGCCCGAGCGGCTGTAGGCGAACAGGCCCGGGTGGTCGCTGAGCGCGATCTGGTGGACCTCGGCCCCGACGACGCCGTTGGCATAGAGGTTGAGCAAGAGGAGCGATTGGTTCTGTGGTCCCGGCTCGAACGCGATCACCGATCCCGATGGGCCGACATGGCGACCGATCTGGGTCGCGAAGTATCCGAACGACGCGCCGACATCGACGAAGGTGTTGCCCGGGACCAGGCGCCGGCGGAGCACCGACAAAACGTCGGGCTCGTAGTTGCCATGGCGCGAGAGGTGCGGCCCGATCGCGAAGTCGGCCGGGTCCAGGTGGAAGACCAGATCGTCGATGACCACCGTCGTCGGTGCTTGGTGCGATCCGCGTTCGTCACCGAGCTGACGTTGGCGGAACTCCGGTGAACTCGTGAAGTGCCTGACCAGTTCGTCTCTCGTGATTCCAAGCTCGATCAGGCTCAAGAAGTCGAGCTCCCCCCTGCGATCGGGCTCCCGGCCCAACAAGAGCCGATAACTGGCCCGCAGATCGGCCGGGGTGGCGAGGGCCCGAACCCCCGGGCGCGATAGCCGCCGGGCCAACGAGAGAACCGTCACCCGGACCCGGAACGGCACAACCCGCCGGAACAGCGCCACGATGCGGCGGCGGATCGAGGCGAACACGGCCATCGCGGCGGCATGCTAACCGTCCCAAGATTGCCCCAGGCCGCGAAGAAAAGCATGAGCGCTTACGAGGTCGCCCGCAAGTACGGGGTCGCGATAGTTACGTCGCCCGGAACGGCATGATGGGGCAGGCCACCGGTGGCCATAATGGTCATGTGGCGGCGAGAATTCACCGACACCCACGGTGGCCGTGCAGGGCTGTCAGTACAGTTCTCGTTCTCGCCTATGTCGTCGGTGGCGTCTCGGGTGTCAGCGGTTCTTCTGTTGTTGTCGGGACTCCAACGCACCCTCAGATCCTCACCTGTTATGAAGAAGCGACGCATTTCACGGGCACTCTGTCCCCAATCGGGCCAAATGACGTCGGATTCGGCCCCGGGTATTTCCCTCAGGCACGCCTGCTCGCGTCCATGAATCCACCCAATTCGAACCGACTGGCTCAACTCACCGGGTACAAGCTCCCCCCGGTGGTCTATCCGGGAGCCACGGTGACCATGACGATCGCGCGTGGCGCGCGGTCCTACGTCGTGCAACAGAACCCATGGTCACCTCGCCAGGGGAGCGTGTCGGTGACATACCGGGCCTGTTTGCACAAGCGTGGGTTCTTCCCGCAGAGCTTTCGGTTCACCGACGGTCGACGGCGGGGCTGCGTTCCGCTCGACTTGCGGGTCGATGGGCAGCGCAAAACGCGGCGCATCGTTCTCTCGTTCTTCGCGGGACCGTGCAGAACTGCCCGACCGGTAGCGCCGCCGCCCATGTGATCTCGAGCCGCGGCGCGGCCCCTTGCCGCAATCTGGACACTCGGACAGACTGCCGGGGTCAAGTGTGGGGCCCGACACTCGAGCTGTGAGGCGGGTCGGGATCATCGAAGAGTTGGGGGACGATGCCCAGCGTGACGGACAACACCGTGAGCACCAACGAGGACCCTGCGCTCGCCGATGGGCGGTTGTTCGACTCACTCTCTTGCCTCACCCCGCGAACGGTGCTTTATGGCACCCTCGCCTGGATCGGGCTGTTTGCCATCGGCAGTGTGGCATTGGCCAATCCCTTCTTCACCGAGCGATCCGCGGGAGCTGCCCTCGATTACTGGAACACGATGTACCTGCATGGACTGCTCATCGGCATGGTGGGCATCGCTCTACTTGTCGGGATGATGGCGTTTCACATCCGCTGGCGACACGCCTGGGTCCTGGTCGGTGGCGGCGCCATCCTCGCCACGTTGTTCGCCACTGTGGGTGGCATCTTCGATCGGGACGCGTCGCCGACTTCCGCGGGCATGTGGACCCAGGTGACTGGTTTCTTCGCTTTGGACGAGATGCTTGCCGTGGTCGTGGTGGCCCTTACGATCGAATGGTTCGCGCACGCCGAAGGGTCGCGCCGACTCAGCTTCCTGGTCGCGTGGCTGTCGGCCATTTCGATGCTGATCGCCGCGGTGATGGGTCACATCGCCGGATGGCTCCTGGACTACGGCCCGCACCCCTGGTTCGTCGTCTCCTACGCGCGCTTCGTCGGGGAGAAGGTCAGCGATCTCCAGGCCAACCTCACGGGCTCGCACTCGCACGAGATGGCGGTCGCCTTCAGTTCCTTCGTGATCGCCGCCGGCGTCGCCTTCGTCGCCGAGCGCCAGGACCGCGCTCCGGGCGGGATGATCCGTGGCCTGGGTCTGTCGGCCGCTGCCTTTGGCGTGGTGGGGTTCACTGTCATCTACGTCGCCGCCGGGTTCACCCCCTGGGCCATCCCGACCATGTTCAAGAGCGCCGGAGGGACCAATGGGATCGCGGCCGACGACCTGGTGACCGGCCTTGCCATGGTCGGCAGCCTGGTAGCAATCGGCGGGGCGCTGTTGGCCAAAGTGACCCGGCCTATTTGGCCGGTCGTGGCCGCCGCGTGGACATGGCTATTGTCGGTCGGCCTGGTGGCGGCGAGCGGGTACTGGATCGAGCTGCACGAGACCCACTTCGGGGCCGGCGACCCAAAGGCATCGGGGGCATCAGCGGACGCTGTGTTCACCTGGTTCCACCAAGACATCGGGCTGTTCCTGCTGCCACTCGTGACCGCGGTCATGTTGGCCACTGCCTATCTGGTGGACTCACGTCGTCGGACCGCGGTGGCGTTGACCGCCATCGTCGGCAGCTCGATCCTGTTCACAGGTGGGATGGTCTATGTGTTCGTCGACTCGGCCAGACATGGCCCTGGGTATGTGATCTCAACGATCGGGCTGCTGCTCCTGGGCTCGGCCCTGCTCGGTTCCATCTGGTGGGGGTTCGCCGCCAACTGTCTCCGCAACCACCGCCGGGCTGCCCCGCCGGCGCCCTAGGGGGGACCGACCGCCAATCCGCGGCGGCCATGTTGGACACTGACAGCGTCGGTCTCGCCAGCTCGGGCGGCATCGTTGGTTGCCGCTGTGCGGGTCGGTTCAGAATGTCGGTCATTTCGTGTCCTCAAGTGACGTTCGAAGCGATAGAGACGCCGCCACGAGCGCATTTGCCTCCTGTCTCAGGCGGGGGTCAGGTCGAAGGACCAGTTGGCCATCGGCCCCATACGGCTCAACGTCACCGACATCGGCGCGCTGTCCGGCGTCGCTTGCTTCAGGCCCATCTCCACGCGAACGGATGAGGGGTCGACATCGATCGACAGGCCGACCGGGTTGTAGCCGAGTGCGCCGACGGTTCCTTCGATGCCACCGGTGGCGCCGCGCGCCAGGGCACCAACGAGGCCCGGCTGCTCGGGATCAAGCAGACCGTCGACCACTGGGGTGAAGGTGACGGTGACCTGGTTGCCGTCCACGTTGACGCTGCGGTCGAAGCCAGGCGGCAGTACGGGCGTAAACGCGAGCAGCTTGGCAACCGCCTCCGGACCTGTGCCGAGACCGAGTGCTCTGGCCACCCGCTCCCCGACGACCCAGGCCGGCATGATCCAGCCCTCCTCCATCGCCGTCTGGCCGAGCCTCTTGTCGACGTGCTCGGCGATCGACCCCTCGTTCGCTGCCGCTTTCAGATGCGACTGCATGAGAAACTCGCGCGCCACCGCCGCCAACGCTCCGTCGGTGAGCTGGTTCAATCGGAACTCGGGCCGGAACGGTCCGCTGTAGTCGGCGAACAACCCGGGCGTCTCGCCGCCGCTGATCGCGTTGGGAACCCCTGCGAGCGGGAGCCGGCTCACGTACTCGGTCCGGGGGATCGGTCCCACGGGCTCATGAGTGTCGCTGATCTCGATGGTCCAATGACAGTGCGGATGCCTGTCCGCCGGGACGCGCGGTGGCCGATGGATCGGCCGGATCCGTGCCCGCGGGTTCGTAGCGAGGGCGGTGGCGTCGAACGTCGGATCCTCAATCGTGTGGCACATGTGGAACACGGCCGCTTCGCCCGCCGGTTCGACCATTAGGAGGGCGCCGCAGTGCAGCAGCCAAAACTCGCCGTAGTTCGGGTTGGCGGGATCGATGCGGTAGGCGACGTTCATGAACCCGTGCACGAAGCCCATGTCGAGCTGGAGCGCCTTCATGATCGCCGCCACATCGTGGCCCTCGATGCCCATAAGCCGCCGCATTCGGTTCGTGTAGACGGGACTCGAACCCATCCACTCCTCGATCGTGATGGCGGTGCTCGTCTCGGCCGGGATGCCGGCGCCTGCCAGCGTCGGGCTGCCGCCCGGGCTGCCCAGCATCCCGCTCAGCATGTACTCATGAGTGACTGCGAGCAGCAGTGGACGAGTCAGTGACTCCAGGTCAGGAAATCCTGTTACCACCGGCAACCCCCTTCTCCGACTCAACGATCGGAGCCTGCTTCCACTAGCACTTACTGTTCCGAGGCAAAGCAACAGTTAGATCATGACAAGTGGAGACGACGGGACTCGAACCCGCGACTTCCTGCTTGCAAAGCAGCATGGATTGAGCGCTGTACTTACCGGGGACTTCGCAGGTGGCCGGGGAGCGAAAAGGGCGTTACTAGGTGCTCTGGTCGTGCCTACCCCGCCGGCGTCGTTGGTGCGCTGGTGACGCACCGATCTTGGCGGGGTCGATCAGCCTCCCAACCTCGACCGATTCGGCGATCGGCATAGCGTTCACCCACACTCCGTGGGGGAGAGGAGACCCGAGCCCCCGGACAGGCCAAAAGACGGAACGCCCAGGAGACCGGAAAGGGGATGCAGAAGGGGGGCAGGAGCCAGCCAGCGGCGAGATAGAACCAAAGTGGAGATCGTGCGCTCTGGTCAGCGACGAGGCACTTCGGCTGACAGTGTCAGGGCAGTCTCCGAGCTCGGCCTTATCCCCGTTCGGCACCATGGGGCAGGGGCGAGAGTCCGATTGCTGCCATCAGCCGGTCAGTCGAAACTGCCGAGCATCGCGTCTCGTCATGGCGTTCCGAACCAGGTAGTCAGGGCGTCACGCAATCCGGTATCTGTGCCGTCTCCCACCCAGGCGACATGTCCGTCGGGCCGGATCAACACGGCAGTGGGAGCGGTGACCGCGCCAAGTACCGGAAGCTCCCAAAACCCGACATATTCAGCATCGATCATCTGGACCCGGTCGGTCCATGGAGTGATGTCAAAGCCGCCAGGCTCACCGAGGTTGAGCAGCACCGGCTTAGCATTGTGCAGCAGGGTGAATACCCGCAGCGGGCCGTCGGCGGTCACGAGGTCCAGATCGGGCATGCGGCGTCCGAGCAGGGGGTGGCCCTCGCCGAGGTCGTAGGCGACGTCGAGGCCGGAGATCATCGCGGCGATGTGCTTGCGTGGTTCATCCATCGTCAGCAACTCAGCCAGGATTCCTCGAAGCGCGGCCGTGCGCTCGTCGTTGGCGCCCACGGCTCTCTGCGCCATCGTGTTCTGTAGTACGCGAGCAGCAATCGGATGCCGTTCAGCGTGGTACGTGTCGAGAAGGCTCACCGGGGATGTTTCGTTGACAACCTGAGCCAACTTCCACCCCAGGTTGACGGCGTCCTGCACGCCGATGTTCAAACCCTGCCCGCCCATTGGAGCGTGCACATGTGCGGCGTCACCCGCGAGCAACACCCGGCCGCCGCGATACGCGACCGCCTGACGCGTCATGTCGGTAAAGCTGGAGATCCAGTACGGGCTGTGTACGCCGTAGTCCTTGCCGTCAACCCGGATGAGCGCGTCGCGGACGTCCTGCAGGGTGGGCTCATCGGTGCGGCCGAGGTCGGGCACGATGAGGGTGACGCCCACCCGTCCATCCTCGGCTGGGCCGATGCCACCACCGCCACGCAGGCCGAATTCTGGCACCTCCTGCATCTCGACCTCGGCAATGATCCAGCGCGTGGTTGGCTCCCAGCCCGCGAAATCGATTCCGGCCGCCTTGCGCACAGCACTGCGGCCCCCGTCACAACCAACCAGGTACTGCGCCCGCAGCGATGAGCCGTCGGAGAGCGCGACATCGACGCCGCCATTGTCTTGCGTGAAACCGGTCACCTC
>Ga0310038_10002270_pt1 | contig 14198 bp, 10 predicted proteins | sample Sb_taG_6_FD_200461 | JGI IMG/M metagenome (GOLD analysis project Ga0310038, IMG submission 200461) | Peat soil microbial communities from Weissenstadt, Germany - Sb_50d_4_PS metaG (v2) (version 2) | ecosystem: Environmental > Terrestrial > Soil > Wetlands > Peat | place: Germany: Weissenstadt... | reverse complement strand
GGCCGAAGTCGCCGAGCTGGATCGGCACCACGATCACGGCGGCGAAAGCGGTGATGTAGATCAAGATATCCTTGACGATGGCGATCGATGCCGGCGCCCGCAGCCCGCTCGAATAGGTGAAGGCCGCGAGGATGACGAAGGCGATGACTAGCGGCAGGTCGGCGGCATAACCGGTACCGCCGACGCCCATGGCGCCGATCACCACCTGCAGGCCGACCAGCTGCAGCGCGATATAGGGCATGGTGGCGACGATGCCGGTGATGGTGACCGCCAGCGCCAGCCAGCGATTACCGAAGCGGCCGCGGACGAAATCGGCCGGCGTGATGTAATTGTGCTTGTGGCAGACATGCCAAAGCCGCGGGAAAACCAGGAACAGGATCGGATAGATCATGATCGTGTACGGCACCGCGAAGAAGGCGATGGCGCCGGCGCCGAAGGCGAGCGCCGGAACGGCGATGAACGTATAGGCCGTGTAAAGGTCGCCGCCGACCAGGAACCAGGTGATGATGGTGCCGAAGCGCCGCCCGCCCAGGCCCCATTCGTGCAGCTGATCGAGATCGCCCTTGCGCCATTGCGCGGCGGCAAAACCCAGCCACGTGATGAAGCCGAACAGCGCTATGAAGATGATCAGGGCAGTCCAGTTCACTTCCTGCACGGCGTGCCTCCCCGGCTTTTACGTCTTGTTTCTTGCGTTTCTGATTGTTCGATCCCGCGACGGCGCGGGACGGATCTAGTCTTCGGTCGCGAAATAGACGATCGCGGTCAGAACCGCCGCGATGACGACCCAGAGCATCTGGTACCAGTAAAAGAACGGGATGCCCGCCCACGCCGGCTCAGCCGTGTTGTAGAACGGCGGCCACAGCACCACGACGAATTGAATGATGAGGAGCAGGTACCACCAACTCCAGCCCGAGCGCTCTTCAGTTTTCTGATCCATCAGAGTCCACCCCGCGAATTCCATCCCAAACGAGCCTTTCGAGGCTCTTGCGGGCAAGACTAGCCGGTGTGGCAGGTCCGATCAAAGAGAAAAATCAGCGGCAAAACGCCCGGGAAGCGAGTTCCGCTGCGGCGCGGTTGGCCTGCCAGCCGAAAACGTAAAGCTTGGAGCGGGCGATGGGAATCGAACCCACGACACTCAGCTTGGGAAGCTGATGTTCTACCACTGAACTACGCCCGCGCGTTGCGCAGAATAGCGAAGCGGGGCGGCGTGCGGCAAGGGCACGCTTGGCCCGGATTGCATACTGTATGATGCCGTGTGCAGCGATCGATTGCGGAAGGGTTCGGGAAATGCCGTCGGATGATATCGAATTTCTATCGCCGCCCGGCGCCATCAAGCCGACCGGCCCGTGGAGCCTCGGCGTGCGCGCCGGCGATTTCGTGTTTGTCGCCGGCATGCGCGGCATCGATCCCGCCACCAACAAGCTGGTTGAAGGCGACGAAGCCCGCATCCGCCAGGCCTTTTCGAACATGAAGACAGTCGTGGCGGCGGCCCGCGGCGCCTTGCGCGACGCGGTGCGGCTTGTGGTCTATGTCACCGACATGGCCCGCTACCGGCCGATCGTAAACAAGATCCAGGAGGAGGTTTGGGGCGGCCCGCCCTATCCGCCGCGCACCATCGTCGAGGTGAGCCGTCTCAATCAGGACGACATCGTGGAAGTGGAAGGAACGTTCTTTTGTCCATCCAACAGCCGGGATTAGTCCCGCCCGAACTGCTTGCGCAGCTCGATCTTCGCCCGCTGCAGCGTCTTGCGCCGTGACGCGGGGAGATTCTTGCCGGCGCGGTTGATGTAGAAGGTCAGCATCGACAATGCCGAGCGGTAAGGATTGGATTTGCGCCTATGGCTGCGCTCGGCGGAGCGCTTGAGCGACGCGGCGATTTGCTTCGGGTCGCGCAATTTGAATACACCGCTTTTGAGATCGAGGGCGTCGCTTTCCCGCGTCACCCGCGCCGACCAGCGGCGGCCTGCGCTTCGCCGCATGGACTTTCGGATCGCTGTTCCTGCCATGGGCGGTCTCCGCACGCAAAACTGACCTGCAAAAACAATAAAGCGGCCGCAGCTTTGTTCCCGGCCGTCTATTTGCCGCGCCGATCCTTGACCCGCGCCGCCTTGAACTCCGTGCGCGGCAGCGTGCCGGGCGCCAGCACCTCGACCGCCGAGCGCACTTCGCAGCGGCTGCGGATTTCTTCCACCACGGCCGCCGCGACCTCGTCGCCGGCGTGATGCTCGACCCGCACCGTCATCACGTCGAGGCCGTCGGCGTTGGTAACGAGCACGATCTCGAACTCGTCGCCGATGCCGGCGACCGAGCGCACCGCGTGCTCGATCTGGCCCGGAAACATCTTGATGCCGCGCAGATTGATCAAATCGTCGGCGCGGCCGGCGAACGAGCCGACGGCGCGCACATGCGTGCGCCCGCACGGGCAGCGGCTGCGGTCGAAGGTGGCGTAATCGCCGACCAGAAAGCGCAGCTGCGGCGAGGATTCGGAATTGAGGTTCGTGCACACGGTGAGTCCGCGCTCGCCGTCGCGCTGCGGCTTTTGCGTCTGCGGATCGATGGTTTCCCAGACCTGGACGTCTTCGAGCAGATGCGTGGTCACCGGAGCGCCAGGCGTTTGCGAATGCGGGCAGGAGAAGCCGCCGACATGAGGCGAGGCTTCGGTGCAGCCGTAGAATTCGACCAGCCGCGCGTCCCACAAATCCTGGATGCGCTCGCGGGTGGCGGCAATGCTCATGCCGGGCTCGCCGGCGACGAACAAAGTCCGCACCGCGGTCGCGCGCGGATCGATGCCGAGTGCCTGTAACGTGCGCGCCAGATGCAGCGCGTAGGACGGCGTGCACAGCACGATGGTCGGCCTGAAGCGGATCACGATATTGGCGCGGGCGCGGGCGTCCATGCCGCCGCCGGGCAAGGTCGGCAGGCCCATTTTGGCGAGCGCATATTGCACGCCCCAGGCCCAGACATGGGGGCCATAGCCGGTGATCATGAACACGGTGTCGCCGTGGCGGAAATCCATGGCGTGCAGCGCCCGCGCATTGGCCCAGGCCCATAATTCGCGGTCGATGTGAGTATAGCGAAACACCCGCGGCGTGCCGGTGGTGCCGGACGAGGAGAACATCATCCAGCCGCGCTTCGCCCACAGCTTCTCGCTCATCGCCGTATAGGTGCCGTAGGGCGGCTGCGCCGCGGCGTCCTCGGCCATTTCCAGCTTGTCGACCACCGGCCATTTCGCCTGCAGGTCGTCGACATTGCGCAAGTCGGTCGGCACCAGGCCGAGGCGGTCGAAACGGCGCCGATAAAAGTCGCTGTTCTCGTAGAGGAACGGCGCCACCGCGGCGATCTTGTCGTCCTGGATGGCGCGAATTTCGTCGCGCGACGCCGTATCGAGGCGCGGCGACCAATAATCCGCCGAACCCGGCGCATCGCGGTCGTGGCGGTGGCGCTCGATGGTCTCGAGCCAAGCCCGCCGCGTCGCCTCGGCGCGGACCGTGCGATCCGTCATGGTTTTCCTCCCGTGCCGCGCAACGTATTACAAATAGCGCGACGGCTGCTAGAAGCATGTTCGCGCCGATTTGAAACATCTATCCCGGGCGCAGCGCAGCACCATAAGCGCGTTCACGCGCGTCTTGCGCGCGCTATGGTGGTGCGCTGCAGAACCGGGATCGTTACAAACTCAGGGTACGTAACGATCCCGGATCAGCGATGCACCGTTTCACGCTGCATCGCATCCGGGAAAAGTAACGTGAGCATCATGCATCGTCCGCCATTTCGCGCCGACCATATCGGCAGCCTGTTGCGCCCGCAGGCATTGCGGCAGGCTTACCGCGCCTTCAACGATCGGGCGCTCGACGAAGCCGGCTTTGTCGCCGCGCAGGATGCGGCGATCCGCGACGCCATCGCGCTGCAAGCCGAGGCCGGGCTTGCCGTGGTCACCGACGGCGAATTCCGCCGCGCGTCGTATTGGAGCCGCTTCGTCGAGCGCACCGAGGGTTTGAGCGTCAGCGAGTCGCGCTTCACTTTCCGCGACGAGCAGGGTCAAGAACTCTCATTCACCGCCCCGCTGGTGACCGGCAAAGTGGCGCGGCAGCGGCCGATCGCGCTCGATGAATTTCTCTTCCTCCGCGACAACGCCAAGGCGCTGCCCAAGGTGACCTTGCCGGCGCCGTCGACCATGCATTTTTGGCGCGGCACCGGCTATGCCGCTCCCGGTGTCTATGACAGCCCGGAAAAATTCTTCCGCGATCTTGCCGCGGTCTATCGCGCCGAGATCGCCGCGCTGGCCGCCGCCGGCTGCCGCTATATTCAGCTCGACGAAGTCGCGCTCGCCATGCTGTGCGACCCGGTCGTGCGCCAACGGGTGACCGCCGACGGCAACGATCCGGCGCGACTGACCGGTCTCTATGCCGAGGCGCTCGGCGACGCGATCGCGTCGGCGCCGCCGGCGATGGCGGTCGGCGTGCATATGTGCCGCGGCAATTTCAAAGGCAAATATCTGGCCGAGGGCGGTTACGACGCGATCGCCAAGGCTTTGTTCGGCGTCACCGGCGTGACCCATTTCCTGCTCGAATTCGACACCGCGCGCGCCGGCGATTTCGCGCCGTTGCGGTTCGTCGCGCCCGATAAGGGCGTCGTGCTCGGCCTGGTCAGCTCGAAAAGCGCGGCGCTTGAGACGACCGAGGATTTGCTCAAACGCATCGACGAAGCGACGCGCTATATCGACAAGGACCGGCTCGCCATCAGCCCACAATGCGGCTTCGCCTCGACCGTCGCCGGCAATCCACTGAGCGAAGCTGACGAGCGCAATAAGCTCGCGCTGTGCGTTCAGACGGCACAGGCTGCGTGGGGCTGATCGCTGCGCGTCGGTGGCTTGAGCCTTGCCGGTCCAGCGCCTCATGTCACAACCTTCAGTTTTCTATGTCGTACCTACTCCCATGGCGATAGACTGGGCCAAGCGTCGCGATGATGTTTTCAGATCAGGGAGGCCAGAGTTCATGGGCTCAGCAGCCGCATCGGCGAACTTCAACTACGGCTACCCCACGCCGGGGCCGCAGGACCCCACACCGCAGAAGGTCATGGATCACGTCTTCTTCCTGTCCCACGCAGGCTGGAAGCAAGCGCGTGAAACCGAGCAGTTCGACTACGTAATCGTCGGCAGCGGGTTCTGCGCCCTCGGTTTCGCCGAGCGGGCGCTGAAGCACGATCCGGCGAAGCGTATTCTGATCATCGAGCGCGGCCCATTCTTCCTGCCGGAGCACTTCCAGAATCTGCCGTTGCCGTATCAGCACACGCTCGGCGGCTTGAGCGAGACCTTCCCCTGGACACTGTCCGCCAAGACCGCCGCGCAGCCGCCCGGGAAAATCGGCTGGCAGCACGGCATGGTGCCCTTCTTTGGCGGCCGCAGCATACTTTGGAGCGCCTGGTGTCCCCGCCCGACCGACGACGAATTCGCCGGATGGTCGCCGGTCGTTATCGCCGCCGCCAAACGCAATTTCGCCGATGCGGAGCGGCTCCTCAATGTCGTCCCGGCAGACCGCATCGACAGCGATCTTGATCCGGCGAGCCTTAAGGCCGCGGCCAAGCGCCGGCCGATTTACGGCGTCATGCAACGCGCCCTGCAACGCCGGCTCGCCGACAACCTCGGCCGCGTCAAAACCGCGACGCGGTCGATGGCCGCCCCCATAGCGGTGGGCGCCGGCATCCAGGAAGATCTCGACTTCGCCAAGTTCTCGACACCTGCACCGTTGCTCGACCTGGCCGATCGGCAGGCGCAGAGCGCAAGTCTGGGCCAGGGTGCACCGCTGCGCATCGTGACCGAATGCGTCGTACAGCGAATCCTTCAGCAAGACGGGGTTGCGACCGCGCTCGAGACGACGCGGGGCATCGTCAGTCTCGGCAATGCCAAGCTGATCCTCGCCATGGGGGCGCTGCCGCCGGCCACCCTGCTGATGAACTCGTTCCCGCAGGCGCCCAAGGTCGGGTCGCGCTTCACCGCCCACTTCATCTCGTCGATCGTCGCCCGCATTCCGCGGGCGCAATACCCGTTTGCCGGCGAACTCGCCGAAATGGAGCTTGCGGCCATCTACATGGCCGGCAAGAACCCCGCCTCCAAAATGCAGTACCACGTGCAGCTCTCGGTCCTGTCCGACAAGGCGCCCGAGAAAAACGCCCGCAGAGCGGCCCGCTACATGCCCGACGTGGTCGCGACCGCGTCGCTGCTGCAGCTGCAGACTTCCAAGGACTACCTCGTCTTCGTCTGCGCCGTGCTCGGCGAGATCGATAACCAGAACCCGGAAAATTGGCTGAAACTCAACGATCAGGCGGACCCGACCACCAACGTCCTGCTCCAGGTTCTCGCCAGCGAAATCGACGCCCAGACCTGGGATACGATGGATGAAGCGACGTTTCAGATGCTCGAGGACGCGCTGTCGCCCCAGGGGCCAAGCCAAGTGGAATACTGGCATGGCAGCGCGACCGAAGGATCGTGGACTTCCGCAAGACCCGCTCCCGAAGCGCGGCGGGTGCCGGGCCTGGTGCACGAAGGTTCGCCGCTTTGGATCGATCCCGACCCCGCGCAGGGCCCGGTGGGCGAGGATTACCGGCCGCACCATGTCGAGAACGTCTATGTCACCGGTGCAGGGCTTTGGCCCACGAGCGGATCCTGGAATCCCACAATGACGATGGTGGCGCTGGCGCAGGATTTGGCCGACCGGCTCGCCGGTTTGCCGAGCGGCGCGACCGGAGGAGCCTAACTCTCCGAGCGTTTGTTCCGGCGACGCTGGTTCAGCTCACTCGGCAGCGATGGCGTGGGCCGGCTGCGACGACAACGCGACAAGGCATTTCGACAGCGCCTCGCCTTCGGGATCGAGCAGCGCCGCGGTGCGGGCGCTGGCGATGGCATCGGTAGCCTGCCGGACCGGCATTTGCCCGGCGAGCGCCGGCTCGATCACCTGCGCGACGATGACGCGAAAATTGTCGCTGCCGCGCTTGTGGGTGTCGCCATAGCCCTTGATCAGGCGGGCGCACTCGGCGATTTCGATCGCAAGCTCGGCGGACAATGGGGCGGCGCGCAAGATGAGCTTGAGCCAGTTGCCGATGTCGCGCTGTTCTTCCCGGTAGCGCCACGTGCGCGGCCGGAAGCGGCGCAGCTTGGCGAGGATGTAAAAGCGCAGGAAGCCCGAGAGCGATGCGGTGTTGATCTCCATGCCCCAATGGGCGGCGGCGAATTTTGCATGGCGCTCGGCCAACGCGAGGACGGGCCGCGCCAGCCACGGCGGCAGGATCGAGCAGAATTCCTCGACGCCGGGCTTGAGGAATTCCGTGATCGCGAACGGCTGATCCGGCTTGATGTCCATCTGCGCCGCGATGCGGGCGAAGCGCGCCGGATCGATCTTGGCCTGGGCGACGCGGATCACGTCTTCATAGGACATGCGCACGGCGAGATGCCGCGCCGTCTCGGCGAGCAATTGCCCATCGGCGCCGGCCTTGGCATCGGCATTGCGGATCGGCCCGAGGCGATCCAGATAAAGCCGCGCATAGGCGAGGTCCTGATAGGCGGCGAGCCGGCGCACGCCTTCGGTCATGAACGCGCGCGCCGCCTCCGGCATGTTCGCGATCTCGTTTTCCAGATCGGTCAGCGAGGCGGCCGGCGCCTGATGGCGCTTCGTCGGACCGGCGCGCAGATGCGAGCCGCCGCGCGCCGCCGCAAAGCCCGAGCGGAAGCCGCGCAGATTGGCTTCGACCGCCTTGCCGTCGGCGCGGATCGCCGCTTCGAACGCTTCCGCCGGGATCGGCAGCGCGCCGGCGCCGGCGATGGCGCCGAGCATCACCGCGTTGATCATGGCGCCCGATTCGCGCGCGATCGCTTCGAGATCGAGCAGCAGCGTGATTCTCGAATTCTTCTCCACCGATTGCAGAAGGCGCTGCTGGTCATAGCGGCCGTCGCCCATCGCCATCTTCTCCACCACCAGGTAGGAGCGGCTGGTCGAGGCGATGGTCGTGGTGCGGTCGGGCGTGACGAAGCCGCCGGCGATGGCGCGGCCGGCTTCCATCAATTCGCTGGCGACGACGAGATCGACGTCGCCGATGCCCGGTGCCAGCGCGAGAATTGGACGACGCTTGTCGGACATGCTCGACGGCGTCGGGACAAGCTCGATGTGATAGGTGGTCGCGCCGGTGCGCTGGGCCACGCCCGGGATCGACGTCGATTGCACCGGAAAATTCTGGCTCTCCGCCGCCGCCACGATCCAATCGGTGAGCACGCCGCCACCCTCGCCGCCAAGCGCTGCGATCAGAATCGTGAGGGGACGTACGTTGCTTTGCGGCCGGGCAAGACGCGCCCCCTCTCCCCAGAGGGGAGAGGGTTGGGGTGAGGCGGTTCGGGAGTCTTTGGGAGAGTCGCCGATGGGCCCGAGCCTACTCACCATAGCCGATGCTTCGCATCGGCGTTCTTCACTTAAAGAACGGCGGCCGGAGGCCGCCTGTGCCTCTCCCGTCTGGGGAGAGGGAGCAGTTTCGCTGCGACCGCTGAGCCAACCGATAGCGCTGCTGCGTAATTGGTGCAGCGTGCGATCCCACCGATTCGGATTGCTGATGATGTCGGCGCGGTAGAACGACGGGCAGAGCACCGCGGCGTGGGCGACTTCGCCGCACAGCCCGCAGCCGACGCAGCTTTCGATCACGGTCGCCACCGGATCCGTTCGCAGCGGATCGGGATTGGGCTTCACGGTGAGCGACGGGCAGCCGGACAGCCGGATGCAGGAATGGTCGCCGGTGCAGATTTCGTCGTCGACGCCGAACCGCGTCTTCACCACGCGCTCGCCGCGCTTGAGCTTTTCGGCGTCCTCGGCGCGGATGCGGCGCTGCCGCGCCAGCATGCATTCGCCGTCGGCGATGATGACCTTGAGCCCCTGCTCGGCCGTGCGCATGGCTTCCTTCAGCGTCTTCACCATTTTGCCGACGCTGTAGGTGCGCACCGTGCGCAGCCAAGTCACGCCGAGCGAGCGCAAAGTCTTTTCAATGGTGATGCCGGTCGGCGTGCCGCTGCGATTGGCGGCGCTCGACGGCAGGTATTGCTGGCCGGTGGCCGAGGCGTAGCCGTTCTGCATCACGATCAGCACGCCGTCGCCCTTGTTGAACATGTTGGAGGCGACGCCGGTGATCAGGCCGTTATGCCAAAAGCCACCGTCGCCCATGATCGCGATTGGGCGCCTCTCCATGTTTGGGCCGACCGCGGCGGCGCTGGCGAGCGACATGCCGTAGCCGAGGATCGAATTGCCGAGCGAGAACGGCGCGAAGGTCGCGAACGAATGGCAACCGATATCGGCCGAAATGTGCGTCGGACCGATCTCGCGCTGGACGAGCTTGATGGCGGCAAACACCGGCCGCTCCGGACAGCCGGTACAAAAGTTTGGCGGCCGCGCCGGGATGTCGCCGGCATCGGCCACGGCTACGGGCTTGTGCGCGAGAAATTCCTCCGCACGCTTGGCAACCGCATCGGCATCGATGCCGCCGGGACGCGTCTGGGTGAGGAACGCGGCGATGCCGCGCAGCAGCGCCTCGGAATTATAATCGCCGCTGCGCGCGAGACAGCCTTTGCCGAGTACGCGCGTCGGAATATCGACGCCACGCAGGATCATATTGATCTGCTGCTCGACATATTCGGGCGAGCCTTCCTCGACCACCAGCACGGCGCGTTTGCCGAGGCAAAAGTCCTTCACTTCCTCGGGTACCAGTGGGTAGGCGACATTGAGTACGTAGATCGGAATGCGGCAGCCGCCGTAGAGATCGGCCAGATCGAGCCGCGCCAGCGCCCGCAACAAATTGTTGGTGAGGCCGCCGAGCACGATGATGCCGACCTCGTTCACTTCGCCCGGGATCACTTCGTTGAGTTTTTGCTCGCGGATGAATTTTTGCGCCGCCGGCAGGCGCTCTTCGACCTTGAGCCGTTCCTGGGAGAAGATCACCGGCGGGTGGGCGAGGCGGCCATATTCGAAACGCGGCGGACCGGCGAGGCGGTGCTGGCCGCTATAGGCGCCGCGCTTGTTGTTCTTGGCGGTGAACTCGCCGGTGACGTGGCAGGCACGAACGCGCAGGTCGAGCATCACCGGCGCGTGGCTCGCCTCGGACAGCTCAAAGCCTTTTTCGACCATGTCGACGATGGTCGGCAGATCGGGCCGCGGATCGAGCAGCCAGATCGAGGATTTCATGGCGTAGGCGTAGGAGCGCTCCTGGATGACGCTGGCGCCCTCGCCAAAATCCTCGCCGAGCACGATCAGCGCGCCGCCGATCACGCCGGGCGACGCCAGGTTCGACAGCGCATCGGCCGCCACATTGGTGCCGACGATGGATTTCCAGGTCACCGCGCCGCGCAGCGGATAATTGATCGAGGCGCCGAGCATGGCCGCCGCGGCGGCTTCGTTGGTGCAGGTCTCGACATGCACGCCGAGATCGGCCAGCAGGTCCTCGGCATCTACCATGACGTCGAGCAGATGCGACACCGGCGCGCCTTGGTAGCCGCCGACATAGCTCACGCCCGATTGCAGCAGCGCCTTGGTGACGGCGAGAATGCCTTCGCCGCGAAACGTCTCGCCGTCGCCCAGGCGGAGCGCATCTACTTCCTTTTTGAACGAGCGTTCCATCGGCTTTGCTTCCGGCACAGGTCCCTGTAAGTCAAGATATATCCGGTTTCGCGGGATCGTTTAATATGGGCAATCTTCCGGGACGCCCGTAACGACGGGCCGGGGCGTGGGGACTTCATGGACGGCCAAGGCCAGATCGTCATCGAGGGGGTGAACCACACCTATCGCCCGGCGCGCGGGCGCACGGTGCTCGCCCTTTCCGACGTGTCGCTCGAAGTCCGGCCGCGGGAATTCCTGGCTTTGCTTGGGCCCTCGGGCTGCGGCAAATCCACCCTGCTCTATCTGGTCGGCGGGTTTTTGCCGACTGTCGCCGGCCGCATCCTGGTCGAGGGCAAGCCGGTCACTGCGCCCGGCCCCGACCGCGGCATCGTGTTCCAGCATTTCGCGCTGTTTCCCTGGAAAACCGTGCGCGGCAACATTCTCTACGGGTTGGAGCGGCAGGGCCTGCCGCGCGCCGAGCGCGAGAAGCGCGCGCAGGCCTTCATCAATCTGGTCGGCTTGCGCGGTTTTGAGGACAGCTATCCGTCGCAATTGTCCGGCGGCATGAAGCAGCGCACCGCGATCGCGCGCACGCTGGCGTTCGATCCGAGCATCCTGTTGATGGACGAGCCGTTCGGCGCGCTCGACGCGCAGACCCGCTCGCTGATGCAGACCGAGTTGCTCAGTATCTGGCAGCGCACGCCCAAGACCGTGATCTTCGTCACCCATGACGTGCAGGAAGCGGTCTACCTCGCCGAGCGGGTGGCGGTGATGTCGGCGCGGCCGGGCCAGATCAAGGCCATCGTCGACACCAAATTCGGCAAGCGCGATCCGAGCATTTTGCGCAGCAAGGAGTTCGTCGAGAAAACCGACCAAATCTGGAATCTGGTGCGCGACGAGGCTATCAAGGCCCAGGAGCAGAACGCATGATGCGAACGGCCGCCCGATATCTGCCGCTGCTCTTGCTCGCGGTCGCGTGGGAATTGGCCGCGCGGCTCAACATCGTGTCGTCACTCGCTTTGCCGCCGCTGAGCAGCGTGGCGACCGCCTGGGTCGATCTGATCCGCGACGGCGAATTGATCGACAACGGCGGCGCTTCGCTCTATCGCGCCTTCATGGGCCTGCTGCTCGCCGTCATTGTCGGCGGCGGCCTGGGCATGGCGATGGCGCGGGTGCGCCTGCTCGACGTGTTCGTCAATCCGCTGGTGGAATTGTTCTATCCGCTGCCGAAATCGGCGCTGATTCCAGTGACCGTGCTGTGGCTCGGCTTCGGCGACGGCTCAAAAATCCTGCTGATCTTTCTCGGCTGCATGATCCCGGTCACCATCGGCGCCTATAACGGCGCGCGCGGCAGCGATCACGCGCTGGTCTGGTCGGCGCGCAGCATGGGCGCTGGCCCGCTGCGCATGATGTGGGACGTGGTGATGCCGAGCGCGCTGCCGGAAATGCTCAACGGCATCCGCACCGCGCTGGCTTTGGCGTTCATTCTCCTGGTCAGCTCCGAGCTGATCGTGTCGCAGAAAGGCTTTGGCTACCTGATCGGCTATCTCGGCTCGACCGGCTCCTACGAAGGCATGTACGCGGTCGTGCTCACGGTCGCATTTCTCGGCTTTGCCGCCGACCGGCTCTATCAGCTCCTCATGCAACGGTTGCTGCGATGGCGCGAGTAGAAGACCAGGCGGCGCTGGCCGCCGAGCCGGGCGACCTGGCGCACGAGCGCGCCAAAGGTCTCGATGCCGTATTCCGGCTCGGCGCCGGCGTGTTTTCAATCCTGGTGCTGCTGATCGCCTGGGAGCTGTTCGCCCGCAGCGGCAAGGTAACACCGTTCATGCTGCCGCCGTTTTCCGCCGTGGTCGCGCGCATCTATGCCGACGCCGTCGGCGGCGATCTGTGGATCAATCTCGGGCTCACGCTCTATCGCGCCATGACCGGCTTTTGCATCGCCACCGTCGGCGGCATCGCGCTCGGCGCCGCCATGTCGCGCATCAGGTGGGTGCATTGGTTCTTCGACCCGATCATCTCGGTCGGCTTCCCGATGCCGAAGATCGCGTTTCTGCCGGTCATCATGCTCTGGCTCGGCCTTTATGACGTGTCGAAAATCTCCATCGTGGTGTTCGACGCGATTTTTCCGGTGGTGACGGCAACGCTCGGCGGCATCGCCGGCGTCGAGAAAGAGCTGCTCTGGTCGGCGCGCAATATGGGCGCCAACGAGCGCCAATTGATGTGGCAGATCGTGCTGCCGGCGGCGCTGCCGCAAATTCTCACCGGCCTGCAGGTGGCGCTGCCGATCTCGCTCATTGTCGCCATCGTCGCCGAGATGGCGATGGGCGGCTACGGCCTCGGCGGCGCCATGATGAGCGCCTCGCGCTTTGCCGATTCCCGCGGCGTGTTCGCCGGCATCGTCGAGATCGCCATCGTCGGCTATGTGCTGATCAAGGCCATGGCGCTGATCCGCCGCCGGCTGCTGGCGTGGCACCAGGAGACCGCGGAGCACAACTGATCATTGCGGCTTCCTCGATCGGTGCGGCAAGCCGTAGCCTTGCGCCGGATCGGCCTTTGCGCCCACTATGCGCCAACTCTGGGAGGAGATCATGCGTGCAAAAATCGGGCTATTGAGCCTGGCCCTGCTTGTGTTCGGCGCCGCTGGCGCCAACGCCGAACCGGTGAAAATCCGTGTCGCCTGGGTGGCGCCGGTGGCGAATTGGATCTCGATCTGGCTCGACAAGAAGGACCTCGCCAAGCATTTCGGCCAGTCCTACGTCTTCGAGCCGGTTCACTTCGCCGGCACTCCGCCGATGGTGACGGCGATCGCCAACAACGAGGTGGAGATCGGCGATCTCGCCTATTCGACGCTGCCGATCGCCATCAAGAACGCCGGCATGGACGACATCCGCATCATCGCCGACGACTTCCAGGACGGCGTCGACGATCACTGGACGATCCGTTACACCGTGCTCACCGACGGTCCGATCAAAAAGATCGAGGACCTCAAGGGCAAGGTGCTCGCCACCAATGCTGAAGGCAGCGCCGTCGACATTGCCATGAAGGCGATGCTGCACAAGCACGGTCTGGAGAACAAACGCGACTACACCGTGATCGAGGCGCCGTTCCCGGCCATGAAGGCGATGCTCGCCGAGCATAAGGTGGATCTCATTCCGGGCATCCTGCCGTTCGCGCTCGATCCGGAAATGGCGAAGATCGGAACCACGCTGTTCACCGCCAAGGACGCCATCGGCGTGTCGGAATTCGTCACCTTCCAGGCACGCAAGCCGTTCATCGACAAGAACCGCGCCGCGCTGGTCGATTGGCTGGAAGACACCCAGCGCATCCTGCACTGGTACCTCGACCCGAAGAACCACGACGAAGCGGTGCAGATCGCGGCCCGTCTCGTCAAAGCGCCGCCGGAACGCTTCGGCTGGGTCTTCACCAAGACCGACCAATACCGCGATCCGGCGATGCTGCCGAACCTCGGCGCGCTGCAGAAGAACGTCGACATGACCAAGGAGCTCGGCTACGCCAACGCGAGCTTCGACGTCAAAGCTTATACCGATCTCAGCATGGTCGAAGAGGCAGGCAAGCGCC
>Ga0310038_10002264_pt1 | contig 14206 bp, 12 predicted proteins | sample Sb_taG_6_FD_200461 | JGI IMG/M metagenome (GOLD analysis project Ga0310038, IMG submission 200461) | Peat soil microbial communities from Weissenstadt, Germany - Sb_50d_4_PS metaG (v2) (version 2) | ecosystem: Environmental > Terrestrial > Soil > Wetlands > Peat | place: Germany: Weissenstadt... | reverse complement strand
CGCGGCTCCAACGACATCGGTTACAAGGACCGCATCAAGATCATGAAGCTTCTGTGGGACGCCATCGGCACCGAATTCGGCGCCCGCCACGAGCTCTATGAAATGAATTATTCCGGCAGCCACGAACTGGTGCGCATCTTCCCGCTGCAACAGGCGCAGTTCACCGGCCAGCTCAAGCAGATGGAAGCGCTCGCGGAAGCGTGCATGGCCGATTACGACGAGGATGGCTGGAAGCACCCGGCGTACAAGGATGGCGCCGACGTGAGCGTGGTGGAGAAGGCGAACAAGTAGCGCCGGAGGAAATTTTCATGATGCGCGCCAAGACCGAGCAGAAGGTCAAGCGCTGGAAGGACCAGCGCTGGCTGATCGACAGCGTCATCCAGGCCGTCGGCATGGAATGGGATCAGCCGCGGCTCAATTACACCATGTATCCGGCCGGCCCCGACGCCATCGGCGATTTCCGCACGGTGGGATTAAGGGTGCGCAAATTCGCCGACATGCACCGCGAATTCGCCGCCGCCGCCCATCGCCGCGAGGTCAAGGCGCAGAATTTCGAGAAGCAGGGCCGCAACATCTCGGCGCGCGAGAGCTACTTCATCGCCTCGCTGCTCTATTCCGCGGCGCGCTGGCCGATCTTCGAGAGCAATGCCAAGTCGATCGACTACAACGCCCGCATGGTCATTTGTTACGACAAGTTCGCCGCGCTGATGAACCGGCCGATCGAACGGGTCGAAGTGCCGTTCGGCAACGGCAAGACGCTGCCTGGCTATCTGCATTTGCCGCGCGCGCCAAAAGCGAACGAAAAGTTTCCTTGCGCCATCGGCATCGACGGTATGGACGGCTCCAAGGAGATCATGTGCTCGATGTACGGCGACAAGTTCCTCGAGCGCGGCATGGCGCATTTCATCTATGACGGCCCGGGCCAGGGCGAATGCACCTATCGCGACATTCTGGTCACCGAGCGCAATCACATGGACGCCGGCCGCGCGGTCTATGAGTGGCTCAGCAAACATCCGCATATCGACGCCGCGCGCTCGGTGATCTGGAGCGTCAGCATGGGCACGTTCTTCGGCCTGCAGGCCGCCGCGGCTTTGGGCGACGCGATCCGTGGCGCCGCCGTCAGCTTCGTTTGCCACGAGCCCGGCTTGACCAGCCTGATGAACCGCTCGGCGCCGTCGTTCAAGATGCGCTTCATGTATATGTCCGGCTACGACGACGAGAACGAATTCGACCGCTTCATGGAGAAATTCAGCCTCATGCCGATCGCCGACGGCATCAAATGCCCGGTGCTGATCCAGGCCGGCGAAGACGACGAGCTGTCGCCGCTCGAGTTCTCCGACGAGCTCGCGGGCAAAATCCGCGCGCCGAAGAAGCTCGTAATCTACGAAGGCGAGCGCCACGCTATCGGCGGCAACAATCTGTCGTCCGCCTTGGGTGAGAACTGGTTCACCATGCTGGCCGACTGGTGCCTCGACCGCATCGAGGGCAAGCCGGCGCCGAACGAGCGGGTGTTCATCAATTCGCTCGGCCAGGCGGCGGCGGAGCCTTACGCCCGGTGAAGGGAACCCGCGGGCGACCTGGCGCGTTGGTTCGAATGGTCTCAACCGAGGAGCTGGCTATGGACGCAATCGCCCATCAGACTTTCGCCCCCGAGACTTCGGAGCAGTTTTCCCGCGTGCTCGGCGAGGCCGTGGTCAGGATTTGGGGCCATCTGCCCAACACCCTGCAAAGCCGCCTGTTCGAGGAGGCCGTTACGTCTCACGACGTGGAAATGCGGCCGCAGCTGGCCGTGTTCCTGCACGAAAAACATCCGCGCACCGCCGCGGCGCGAAAAGCCCGGGCGATTCTCGAGCCCGACAGCCTCGGCGGTTAGAGCATGATCCGGAAAAGTGGAAGCCGGTTTTCCGAAAAGATCATGCTCCAAGGAAACTCTACGCCGCGTGACGTTCCGCTTGCCCGATACGCAACAAGGCCTGCCGATAGGCGGCATTGATCTTCTTGGTCTCGGCTTCCGCGAGCGCCCGGAATATTGGCGCCATGCCGTGCACTCGGTCCGGGTGGTTTTGCTTGATCAGCGTCTTGTAGGCGTCCCTGACGTCCTCGATGGTCGCGGCCGATGACAGGCCGAGTACGGCAAACCAGGTGTCGGCCGCATTATTCTCGTTTGCTTCCGTCCACTGCGACGGGTCGAAAGCCGCCGGATCCTCCTCCGGCGGCGGCTCGGCCGCCCGGAGCGGATCGGAATAGGCCAGATCCCGAAATGCGCAGATTTCCAGCTCGTAGTCGCGGCGCAGACGCCCGCGGCGCAGCAGATAAAACATCGCGGCGGCGGCGACGGCGAAGCCGGAGGCGACCGCGTTGGCGTAGAACAGGCGCGCGTCAAGCGGATACCAGACGAGCGCAGGTCGCGCATTCAATTCGTCGGCCCAGGCCGCTTGGCCGGGCGCTTGCGACGCGGCGATGGCGAGCGCAAGCGCCGTCCCATAAGCCGCGATAGCGCCGGCCAAGGCCGATTGCGCGCTGGCGGCGTGAACCCATGAATAAAGCCGCTGCAGCGGCCGCCGCTTCAAGCGCGCGATGGTCCCTCGTAAATGCCGGGCGTGCGCCTGCAGATCCTCGCGTTCTTCGGCATCGGGCGTATCGTCGGCGCGATCGAACAGCGCGCGCCAAAAGCGCGCCGGCGTCGCCGCTTGCCGTTCGATGGTCTCGAGGCGGTTGCAGACCCGATCGTACAGCGCCATGGCGCGTTCCAATTCGGCGATTTCCGATTTGCGCAGCGCGAAGTGCGGCGGCATTTTTCGCGCCGCCAGGGCTTGCCGGATGTAGCCGAGAATGAGCCCGGGCAACGCCGCCCACAACGCGAGCAAGACCGCGTTGACGACAAGAGCCGACAGCTCGCCGCCGCTTTCCGGCACGACCATGCACGCGACTCTACTGAACGCTACGCTACAAACGCCGACAGTCGCGGGCGCACAACTTCGCCCTCGGCGAAAAGGCTAGGTAGCCTTCCTGACCGAATGCTGGCGGCAGACGGGCAAAATACGGGCGGGGCGGGCAGATCGAAGGCGGACGACGTCAGCGCGATGGAGCGAATGAGGGCTGGTCGTCGTTGGTCTTTTTCGCCGGCGGCGGGGGCGGACTGGCCTGAGTGTCGGAACCGCCCGAGGGCGCAGCGTCGTGGGACGGCGGCGCGCCGGACCCTTGCTGCTGGTGCTGCGCCGATGCGCTCGCTGTCGCGTCCGGCTGGGTGGCGTCCTTTTCCTTGCTCTTATCGGGAGTCTTCTCGGTATCCTCGTCGTGGCGAGAAGAGTGGTGGGTCGAATAGTGCGACGAACCCGACCGGTAATGTTGCTGCGGCCCGAAGTTGAAATTCGGGATCATGAACGGGGATCTGGGCCATGGTTGCGGTCGGCGCCAGCGCCGCCAGAGCAACGAAAAAGGCCATGGTCGCCACCATTGACGGTTTGCCGGTACCAGCCATCGACCCCTCCATTGCCGCACCCGGCCGCGCATGCCGCCGGGGCTTCCGGTTCGGACTATGTCGCAATCGTAACATTTCTTAGATGACATTGGCCGTTTGCGCGCCGTGGCCGGCAACAATTTTTTCGGCAGCCCTGGGTGGCAAGGACGCGCCTTTGCCGGCGATGCTCGCTCGTCTGAGGGCGTTTCACGAGACGGTCCTTGAAATGGAGCGAGTGCGGTTGCCGCGAGCGGCGTCGTAACCCGCTTCCGGGCGGCTTCGGCGGATACGCCCGTCCGGCACCATGATCAGGGATTTTTCTCGTGCGCCCGAGCCCCCTCACCCCACCCTCTCCCCTCCGGGGAGAGGGAGTCCACGATCGTCGCGAGGATAACTTCGCTCATCCGCCCCCTCTTCGCGGTGGCGGATGGAGGCTGCCGCTATCGCGGCGAAGGCGCCGGCGCCGGCACCTGATGGCCGTCGAGCCCGATGCCGGTGAGATGGCCGAACAGCGCCTCGAGCTTCGCCTGGTCGGCTTGCGGCAGCGGCGGCTTGAGCAGCGAGGCGATATTGGTACGCAAATGCGCGGCATCGCCGGTGCCGAACAGCACGACGTCGACGCCCGGCTCATGCCGCGCGAACCGATAGGCCGCCTCGATCATGTTGGCGGCGCCGGCCTCGTGCACCAGGAAGCCGAGCGGATCGTCGGTCTCGCCAAGCCACGGCTCGACCAGACCCTTGGCAGCGAGCGCCTTCAGCTCGCGGGCGACGCGCGGCGGATCGGCAAAAATGCTGCGCACCGCGAACATGATGAGCGTCCCGATGCCCTTTTGCCGCGTCGCCGGGAACACATTCGTCCGAGCGCCCTGGTGCATCATGTGGAAGCCCACCATGAACACCTCCCAGACGGCATCGTTCGCGGCGCGCTTGAGTGTCTCGTTGCTGTGATCGAGGATCGGATTCTCGGTGAGCCCGATATGCCGGATCTTGCCCATCGCCTGCTGCTCGACCAGCGCAGGCGCCAGCGTGTCGCGTGCGTATTCATACATGAACGGATCGACGGCATGCAGATTGAACACGTCGACATAGTCGGTGCCCATGAGGCGGAGCGAATTGTCGAGGCTCGCGACCACGCGCTCCGGCGTCCACCATTCGTTGTTGCGGTGAACGGTGCTTTTGGTCGCCACCACCACCTTGTCGCGCGGGATCGATTTGAGCGCCCGGCCGACCACGCCCTCGGTGCCGTAAGGCGGCGCAGTGTCGATGAAATTGACGCCGAGCTCGACCGCCTCGCACACCAGCCGCGCGGCCTCATCCTCGGTCTTGCCCGTCTTCAGCCCCATCCGCGAAAAGCCGCCGGTACCGAGCCCGGCAACGCTGACGCGAAGCCCGGTGCGGCCGAGGGTGGTGTAGTGCATGTTTTGCTTCCTATGGAGATCACCTTGAAGGAGAAATTTCGGGTCGGCCCCGACACCTTGCATTTTGCCGCCGGCGTCTCAACCCGTTGACCCGCCGCGCGCTTTCGTGTCACGTCGCGCGGCTTAAATAATCGCCGGAAACGACTGCGAATCAATGGCTACCGACCGCTACAACGCCGCCGAGGCCGAGGCCCGCTGGCAGAAGATCTGGGACGAGCGCGGCATCTTCGCGACGAAGAACGAGGACGTGCGCAACAAGTACTACGTGCTGGAAATGTTCCCCTACCCGTCCGGCCGCATCCATATGGGCCATGTGCGCAACTACACCATGGGCGACGTGGTGGCGCGGGTGAAGCGGGCGATGGGGTTCGACGTGTTGCATCCGATGGGCTGGGACGCCTTCGGCATGCCGGCCGAGAACGCGGCCATCGAGCGCAAGGTCCATCCCAAGACGTGGACCTACGACAACATCGCGGCGATGAAGAAGCAGCTCAAGTCGATGGGGCTGTCGCTCGACTGGAGCCGCGAGATCGCGACCTGCGATCCGGCCTATTACAAGCACCAGCAGAAGATGTTCCTCGATTTCCGGCGCGATGGCCTGGTCGAGCGCGAGAACCGCAAGGTGAACTGGGATCCGGTCGATCAGACCGTGCTCGCCAACGAGCAGGTGATCGACGGCCGCGGCTGGCGCTCGGGCGCGCTGGTCGAGCAGCGCGAGATGAGCCAGTGGGTGTTCAAGATCACCAAATATTCGCAAGAGCTGCTCGATGCGCTCGATACGCTCGACCGCTGGCCGGAAAAAGTGCGGCTGATGCAGAAGAATTGGATCGGCCGCTCGGAAGGCTTGCTGGTCCGCTTCGCGCTCGATCAGAAAACCACGCCGAACGGCGAGAGCGAGCTCGAGGTTTTCACCACACGGCCGGACACGTTGTTCGGCGCCAAATTCATGGCGCTGGCGCCGGACCATCCGCTGGCCGCGGCGGCGGCGGCCAAGAATCCGGCGCTGGCGAAATTCATCGAGGAGTGCCGGCATCGCGGCACCGCGCAGGCCGAGATCGACACCGCCGAAAAACTCGGCTTCGACACCGGCATGAAGGCGGTGCATCCGTTCGATGCGTCGTGGCAGATTCCGGTCTATGTCGCCAACTTCATTTTGATGGACTACGGCACCGGCGCCATCTTCGGCTGTCCGGCGCACGACCAGCGCGACCTCGACTTCGTCAACAAATACGGCCTCGGCAATGTGCCGGTGGTCTGCCCGCCCGACGTCGATCCGAAAACCTTCGTCATCACCGACACCGCCTATGACGGCGACGGCCGCATGATCAATTCGCGGTTCTTGGACGGCATGACAATTGCGCAGGCGAAAGAAGAGGTGGCGCGGCGCCTGGAACAGGAAAGCCGCGGCAACCGTCCGGTGGCGCAGCGCCAGGTCAATTACCGGCTGCGCGATTGGGGGATTTCGCGGCAGCGCTATTGGGGCTGTCCGATCCCGATCATTCATTGCGGGAGTTGCGGCGTGGTGCCGGTGCCGGAAAATGATCTACCGGTGACCTTGCCGGACGACGTCACGTTCGACCGGCCGGGCAATCCGCTCGATCATCATCCGACCTGGAAGAACGTCAAATGTCCGCAATGCGGCGGACCGGCGCGGCGCGAAACCGACACCATGGACACCTTCGTCGACTCGTCGTGGTATTTCGAGCGCTTCACCGATCCGTGGATCAGGACCGCGCCGACCGACGTGCCGATGGTCAATGCGTGGATGCCGGTCGACCAATATATCGGCGGCATCGAGCACGCGATCTTGCATCTGCTCTATAGCCGCTTCTTCACCCGCGCCATGAAGGCGACCGGCCATGTCGGATTGGACGAGCCGTTCGCCGGCCTGTTCACCCAAGGCATGGTGGTGCACGAGACCTATGGAAACAAGAAGGGTGAATGGTTCACGCCGGCTGATGTCAAAATCAGACTCAAGCCAAACGGTAAACGTGAAGCACGGTACAGGGGCAAAATTGCTAAGATCGGCGCCATCGAGAAGATGTCGAAGTCGAAGAAAAACACTATCGACCCCGACGAGATCATCGCCACTTACGGCGCCGACGTGGCGCGCTGGTTCATGCTGTCGGACTCGCCGCCCGAGCGCGACGTGGAATGGACCGAGCGCGGCGTCCAGGGCGCCTGGCGCTTTGCGCAAAGGCTGTGGCGGCTCGTCGGCGAGGCCGGCGAAATCGCCCAATCGGCGCCGGCCGGGCGGCCCGCAACGTTCACCCCGGCCGCGCTCGCGTTGCGCAAGGCCAGCCATCGGGCACTGGCCGAGGTCACCGCCGACATCGAAAAGCTACACTTCAATGTTTGTGTCGCCCACATCTACGAATTCGCCAATACGCTCAATGCGGTAATCGGCGATATGGGGTCGGATGAGGGGGTCCAGAATGGCGAGATTGCGACGCCGGATTTCCGCTGGGCCATGCGCGAAGCGGTTAACGTTCTTGTGCAATTGTTCGCACCCATGATGCCGCATCTTGCCGAGGAATGCTGGGCTTCGCTCGGCCAGGCGACGCTGGTGGCGCAGGCGCCGTGGCCAAAGCTCGAGCCGGATCTGCTGATCGAGACCACGATCACGCTGCCGGTGCAGATCAACGGCAAGAAGCGCGCCGACGTGACAGTGCCGCGCGACGCCAAGCCGGCCGAAATAGAGGCTGCCGTCCTGGCGCTCGATGCGGTAAAAAAGGCGCTCGACGGCAAGCCGCCGAAGAAGGTGATCGTGGTGCCGGGACGGATCGTCAATGTGGTGGTGTAAGCGGAAAGCGGCCTGGGGCCGACTGGCCCGGCTCGCCGTCGTGCTCGCCGCGGCGGGCCTCACTGCCGGCTGTTTCCAGCCGCTGTACGGCAACCAGCCGTCGGCCGCCACCGACTCGGTTCGCGACAAGCTCGCGCAGATCGACGTGCCGGTGATCCCCGCGCCGAAAGGCCAAGTGGCGGCGCGCGTCGCGGTGGCGCTGCGCAATTCCCTGCAATACGGCTTGAACGGCGCCGCCGGTGCCAATGCGCCGACCTATACGCTCAAGGTCAACGTCGCCGTTTCGGCGCTGTCGGTCGTCGTCGACATCACCAGCGGCCGGCCGGACGCGCAGGTCGCCTCCGTCATTGCCAGTTACCAGCTTATCGAAATCGCGACCGGCAAGACCGTCTTGACTGACACGACCTTTGCCCATGTCGATTACGACATTCCCGGCGCGGCGCAGCGCTTCGCCAAGCAGCGCGCCGAGCGCGATGCCGAAGACCGCGCCACCGAGGTCGTCTCCGACACCATCAGGAACCGGCTGGCATCGTACTTCGTCGCCGGCACGTAGAGCATGATCCCGAAAAGTGGATACCGGTTTTCGGAAAAGATCATGCTCAATCGCAAATAGCTCATCATCATGGTTGCGATCAAAGCAGCCGACGTCGACGCCTTCGTGGCGCGCCCGGATCGGGCGCGGCCGGTCGTTCTGGTGTTCGGCCCCGATGCCGGCCTGGTCAGCGAGCGCGTCAACGCTCTGATCAAATCGTCGGTCGACGACGTCAACGATCCGTTCGCGCTGGCGCGGCTCGAGCCTGAGGATTTGGCCGCCGAGCCGTCGCGGCTGGTCGAGGAGGCGCAGACCATTCCGCTGTTCGGCGGCCGCCGCGCGGTGTGGGTGAAGGCCGGCAGCCGCAATATCGCGCCGGCGGTCGAGGCGCTGCTGGCGCTGCCGGCAATCGAATGCTGCGTCGTGATCGAAGCCGCCGATCTGCGCCGTAACGCGCCGCTGCGCGCGCTGTGCGAGAAGGCGAAGAACGCGGCGGCGCTGCCGTGCTATGCCGACGACGAACGCGCGCGGACGCGGCTGATCGACGACGAAATGCGCGACGCCGGGCTCAAGCTGGCACCGGACGCGCGCGCCATGCTGATTCCGCTGTTGGGCGGCGACCGCCAGGCGTCCCGGAACGAGATCGCCAAGCTCGCGCTTTATGCCCGCGGCCAGGACCAGGTCGGCGTCGATGACGTTGCCGCAGTCGTGTCCGACGCCTCGGCGCTGGCGCTTGACGATATTGTCGATGCGACGTTCGCCGGCCGCCCGGCGGAGCTGGAAACCCAGCTCGCCAAGGCGCGGCTCGCCGGCACTTCGGCGGGATCGATCCTGTACGCCGTGCAGCGCCAAGTCGCACAACTGCATAAATGGCGCAGCGCGATCGAAGCCGGCGCCGGATTCTCGCTCGACGCGGTGCAGCCGCCGGTCAATTTTCGCCGCAAGGACGCGATCGCGGCGGCGCTCAGGCTCTGGTGCGCGGCGCGGCTTCTCGTCGCCATGAGCGAATTGGCGGACGCGGTGTTGCAATCGCGGCGCAATGCCGATCTGGCCGACACCATCGCCGAGCGCGCGCTGCTCGCGATCGCCGCCAATGTCCGGCGCAGCGCCGCGTAACGGTCATACGGCTTAATGCGCCGAGGCGCGGCCGCGCGTCGACGACCAGTCCGCCAGCTTGTTGCGGCCGACCACCGACATTTTTGCGGCCGCAGTGACGAGCACGCCGTTAAGGACCAGTTCGAAGTTTTCCCGTGCCGCGCGGTTCGCCGCCATGGCGGTGCGCAGCGCGTTGGCATCGAACGGTTCCGCCCGCAGGTCGTTGCGCAATTCTTCGCGCGACAGGCGCAGATCGGCTTGCGCGCTTGCCACCTTTTCGGCGTTGACGCGCAACTCGGAGCGCATCACCTCGGCGTCGGTTGCCGGCAGCGACGCGGCGATCTCATTGAGGCGATTGGCCACGTCGCGATTGATCTGCGCCACATTGGACAACGGCACCGTGCCGGCTCCGCTATAGCGAAACGCCACCGCACCGGCCGCGCCGACAAAGAATACATTCAGTGCCAGCGATGTAAGGAGCAGCCAGCGCACAGTGCTGGCGCCGTCAAGCTTCGGCAAAAAAGACATGGTCACCCCGCTTTGGCCGGCAATTTCGGCGGCGCGAAACCGCAGTCGTGCCGGCACGAGCCAATTTTACACGGGCAATATTCGTCAGTTCAAGCCGCGACATGAACCCGAAGAAACCTGTCGCCGGATTGAACCGAGGATGGGAACAATTCAATTGAATTTGATCGTGGCCCAAAATCTTTGTTCGAGCATGATCTTATCCGAAAACCGGTATCCACTTTTCGGGATCATGCTCTATGACGGGTTTTCCAGGCTGAACATGCCGGTATCGTCGTCATAAGCGAAAGCCTCGGCATAGCGGCCCCATGCGGTCACGGCGCGCAACGTATGCTCGGCGTCCTCCGTGCTCATGTGATCTTCCAACTCGTCCAAAAAGCGGCTCTTCGGCGCCACGTGATTGGCACGCTCCTGCAGCACCCGGCGAATATGGGTGGCGAGCGGAATGTAGGCCAAGAGCTGCTTCTGGAACAGCTTCTTGCGGTCATCAGTGCCGAGTTCGGCGAATTGCTTGCCGATATCGGTCAGCTTTATGTCGCCGCCCTCGACTTCGGCGAAATGAAACATCTGCATCGCCTCGGCCACGGGAAATAATTCGTCTACTTCCATGTGCAATTCGTCGGCCAGCACCGGCAGATCGGCCTTGCCGTTATAGGGCGCGGCGGCGAGCGTCTCGATCAAGCCGGAAAACAGATTGGCCGAGACGCGGGGCAGCACGGTATTGATGGTGATCTGCCGCCCGGCCGGTGCGTTCGGCGTGCGCGCCGTCATCGCCACGTAGATTTTTTCGACCAGCTCGCGGAACGGCGGATCGAGGCGATTGCGCGGCTGCGGCAGGTCGACGCCGATCTCGCGGATGATGCGGCCCGGATTGTTGGAGAACAGCAGGATGCGGTCGCACATCAGCACCGCTTCCTCGATATTGTGGGTGACCAGGATGACGCCCTTGATCGGCAGCTTGCCGTCGCCCCACAGCTCGAGGAAGTCGGTGCGCAGCGTCTCGGCGGTGAGCACGTCGAGCGCCGAGAACGGCTCGTCCATCAGCAGGATGTTCGGGTGCACGACCAGCGCGCGGGCGAAGCCGACGCGCTGGCGCATGCCGCCGGACAGCTCGCGCGGATAGGCCGATTCATAGCCGTCCAGCCCGATCAGGTCGATCGCCGCGAGCGCGCGCTTGCGAATCTCGGGATCAGGCAGGCCGAGCGCTTCCAAGCCGAGCTGCACGTTCTCCAGCACCGTGAGCCAGGGAAACAGGGCAAATCCCTGAAACACCATGGCGATGCCGGGCGCCGGCCCGAGCACCGGCTGGCCCAGATAGGTGACCGAGCCGTCGGACGGCTGCGCCAACCCGGCGATCAGCCGCAGCAAGGTCGATTTGCCGGAGCCGGTGCGGCCCAACAGGCCGACGATCTGGCCTTGCGTGACCTCAAGCTCGATGCCGTCGAGCACCAGAAGGTCGCCGCCGTCGGCCTTGGGAAAGGTATGGCGCAGACCGTGAATGTCGAGAAGCAGGCTGCTCATGGTCTCCCTCAGTCCAGCCGGAATTTGCGCTCGGCGTAGCCATACAGCGGACGCCAGAACAGGCGATTGATGACGACGACGTACAGGCTCATCACGGCGATGCCCAGCACGATGCGGTGGAAATCGCCGGCATCGGTCTGCCGGGCAATATAGGCGCCAAGCCCGTCAGCTTGGAGGTGCTGGTCGCCCCAGGAGGCGACTTCGGCGACGATGCTGGCGTTCCACGAGCCGCCGGACGCGGTGATCGCACCGGTCACGTAATAGGGCAGCACGGCAGGAAGCGCGATGCGCCGCCACCACAGCCAGCCGCGCACGCGCAGATTGGCACCGACTGCCCGCAGTTCGTTCGGGATCGCCGCAGCGCCAGCGATGACATTGAACAGAATGTACCATTGCGTGCCGAGGATCATCAGCGGACTGAGCCAGATATTCGGATCGAGCTGCCAAGCGACGATCCCCGACACCACGATCGGGAACAGCACGTTGGCCGGAAAGGCGGCGAGGAACTGGGCAATCGGCTGCACCACGACCGCAGCATGGGGCCGCGTGCCGACCCAAACGCCGATCGGGACCCAGACGACGGTGGCGAGCGCGATGAGCACGACGACGCGGAGCAGCGTCGCCAGCCCCAGCAGCAACACCGTGCCGAGATCGGCGAGCGTGATGCTTTCGGTAAAGAAGCGCAGCGTCTGCCACAAGGCGAACGCGGTCAGCGCGAACACGATCAAGCCCAATTGGAACGTGATCCAGCCGGGCCGCGTCCGCGGCGCGCGCCTGACGGCTTCGACATTGTCCGGATGCCGCGGCAACAGCAAGCGCCGCCACAGCGCCGCGAACGGCCGCATGGTCCGATCGACGATGCGCGACCGGCGCAAAATGTCGAGCACCCACGAGCGCGGCACGACGGCGCCCGGTTCCTGCTCGTAGCGGAAGCGGTCGGCCCAGGCCACCAGCGGCCGGAACAGGATCTGATCATAGACCAGGATCACCACCAGCATGGCGCCAATGGCCCAGCCGACCGCCCTCAGGTTCTGCTGCTCGATGGCGAGCGCGATATAGGAGCCGACGCCGGGCAGCGTGACCGTGGTGTTGCCGACGCTGATCGCTTCCGAGGCGACGACGAAGAACCAGCTGCCGGACATCGACATCATCATGTTCCAGATCAGCTGCGGCATGGCGAACGGCACGTCGACGCGCCAGAACGACATCCATGGGCTGAGCCGGAAATTGCGCGATGCCTCGATGAGCTCGGTCGGCACCGTGCGCAGCGACTGGTAGAAGCTGAACGCCATGTTCCAGGCTTGGCTGGTGAAAATCGCGAAGATCGCCGCGAATTCGGCGCCCAGCACGCGCCCGGGAGCAAGCGCCATGAAGAACACGACGGTGACCGAGATGAAGCCGAGGATCGGCACCGACTGGAGAATATCGAGCAGCGGAACGAGGATGCGCTCGGCCTGCTTGTTCTTCGCCGCCAGCGTCGCATAGGTGAAGGTGAACAAAAGCGACAGCGCCATGGCGACGAGCATGCGCAGCGTCGTGCGCGCGGCATATTCGGGCAGATTGGCTGGATCGAGCGACGGCGGCGTGCGTTGCAGTTCGGCCAGCGGCTCGAACAGATGGCGGCTCGCTTCGCCGAGGAAAACCAGGAGTCCGAGGATCAGCAGGACTGCGAGAATATCCCACCGGCTGAACAGTCGGTCCCAGCCGCCGACCGAAATGGGGACGAACACTCGCATGTCTCGACGCCCGGCTGTCACGGAATTGTCGTGCAAATGCAGCCGGAACGGAACCGCCGGCCGCGAGGTCCGGTCATCCCATAACATCGCCGCCGCTTCATTCAAACCCTATTGCGCGGCCTTTTTGCAATTTGTCCTGGCGATTTTGCCGCTGCATGTGTCGACGGCGCCAGCCGCCTACGATCCCTTCGGCGCCAAGGCCGAGAGGGCATGGACCAGCTCGATCGGGAACGGGAAAACGATCGTCGAGCCGCGCTCGCTGGCGATGTCGAACAGCGTGCCGAGATAGCGCAGCTGCATCGCCTGCGGCACCTCGGCCAAGATGCGGGCGGCCTCGACCAGCTTCTGCGCCGCCTGTTGTTCGCCCTCGGCATTGATGATCTTGGCGCGGCGCTCACGCTCGGCCTCGGCCTGGCGGGCAATGGCGCGGACCATGCTCTCGTCGAGGTCGATACGCTTGACCTCGACATTGGCGACCTTGATGCCCCAGGCCTCGGTCTGCTTGTCGAGCACGTCCTGGCTGCCGGCATTGAGCTTGTCGCGCTCCGCCAGCATCTCGTCGAGGTCGTGCTTGCCCAAGACCCAGCGCAGCGTGGTCTGGGCGAGCTGGCTGGTCGCGACCAGGTAATCCCTGACTTCGATGATGGCGCGCTCGGCATCGACGACGCGGAAATAGATGACGGCCGAGACCTTGACCGAAACGTTGTCGCGAGAAATCACGTCCTGCGGCGGCACCTCATCAACGATCACGCGGAGATCGACGCGCACCATCTGCTGGATGAACGGCACCAGGAGGAACAGGCCGGGTCCCTTGGTTCCGGTATAGCGGCCCAGCGTAAAGACGACGCCGCGCTCGTATTCGCGGAGCACGCGGACCGAGGAATAAAGGAAAATCAACACCAATACGGCGATGACGATCACGATCGTTACAAACATGACTCGGCTCCTTGTTCAAACGAACAATGCAGGTCAGACCGCAGCAACGTGAAGAATGAGGCCGTCGCGGCTGACGACTTTGATCGCCGTGCCGGCCGCAAGCGGCGCGTCGGCCCGCGCCAGCCAGATTTCGCCGTGGACCAGCACCCGGCCCGCGCGACCCTGCCAGGACACCGTCTC
>Ga0310038_10002263_pt1 | contig 14211 bp, 12 predicted proteins | sample Sb_taG_6_FD_200461 | JGI IMG/M metagenome (GOLD analysis project Ga0310038, IMG submission 200461) | Peat soil microbial communities from Weissenstadt, Germany - Sb_50d_4_PS metaG (v2) (version 2) | ecosystem: Environmental > Terrestrial > Soil > Wetlands > Peat | place: Germany: Weissenstadt... | reverse complement strand
GTGGCGGTTTTCGTGCATCACAATGTGCGCGATAACTTTTTCGGGAGTCGCCGTCAGGATTTTATTAAACATCTTGTGATCCTGCGGGACATCCCACTCTTCGATGGGAAACTTTTCAACACATTCCCGCAGATCCTTCCGGCTTTGCTCGCCGAACTGGAAGAGAGCTTCGATGTCGTCGTTTGGTAGGGAGGCGGTGTCGGTGAGCGGCCGGTCAGAGAGCCGATCAACATAGCGCTTGTCGGCAGAAAACACTTGCTCCACCACATCGCCCACCGTATTCATGCGGCCGTCGCCATTCGGCCCGGCGCTGGTCTTCAGAGCATCGTCGCCGCGCTGCCGGAGCTAGGCATGCTACTTCTGCAGCTCTCATTCGGTGTTCGTCTTCAGCAGGTTCGAGAGTAAGAAGGCGCATTGGGTAGCTGCGGTTTCGGGCTGAGTGCACCGATGTTTATTTCCTTCGAGCGGCTGCAATTGTACTGAAACCTCTCTTCGAGCGTGACGCGTTTTTGTTCCTGTCTCCGTTTCAGGATGGCCTCTCGTCGGCCGTAGTACACATGGCCGGAGCGACGTTCCCGATCCCTTCGTGATAGCGACGATGGTTCTAAGACTCGATGAACTCCCAGATCGACCGCTACAACCCTTCCGCCTCAAATCGTGACTACCTCAATTTTACTGCAATCGCCGCATTGCGGGTTTCTGGCCACATCTTCGAAGGACGTCTAATCGATTGAATCTTTTGTAGTAAGAGTGGTGGGCCTGGGAAGAGTCGAACTCCCGACACGCGGTTTAGGAAACCGCTGCTCTATCCAAACTGGCCATGAGTTTCACGCGACATTTCTCATGCCTTCTAGATTGAATGTCGATTTTCGCTCGTTCCGTCGCGCCCCGATTCGCTCTGTTGTCTTTAGCGATGAAGATGTCTGGCTCGGTGACAGCCCGCGCAGAGCGTAATGAGATTCTCTTCCACGTCATCCCCTAACCGGCTGCGGGGGCGGAGGTGGTGGACCTGAAGATTTTGTGCTGTGCCGCAGTCTTGGCAGCGCCACCCGTCGCGCGCGAGCACGTCGCGGGCGAGCTGGCAATACGCTTCGGGTTCAAGCCTCAGTCGCGACTGCTTCCCTCTGAATCGGTTCAAGACGGTTCCTCACGATTTCCAACAACTGCAGTCTCTGCGCGACAGGAAGAGCGCCTATAAGGCGAGCGAGCGCCAAAAACAATGTGCTCTCCGCGCCGGCCTCCAGGCTCGCTCCCGCCAAAAAGTCCGCGCAGATCATCTCCAGGCAGTAACCCCGCGACTTGTCCGTCCCGAGCATCAGTGCCGCAGTCTCGAGCGCCTGCTCGATCACTGGGAGCTGGCTCTTGTACACCTTGAAGTAGAGGATCTCCCACGGCTCCGTCTCCTGGCCCGTCAAGTGGCGGTCCACTTCGCGCTTGAACTCCTCGGTCTGCATCGAGCGCGCCTTGTGCAACCAGATTGCACTTTCGAAGCGCTGTCCCTCCCTGCGTGCGATTTTGGCGAGCTCTGTGGCCTTCGTCCATCCCACCTCTCGGAGCTCCGGTTTGGGAATGCGTGGCAGATGCTCATGAATTGCCATCAGGTAGTAAGCTTTCCGCCGGGATTCGGGAAACCGTTTCTCAAGGAATTCATCGAAGGATTTGAGATTGTCGAGCCGCCAATACTGCCCGGAGCGGACTTCACACAGGTAGCGACCGAGCTCCACAAACCGGGTATCACGCTCTCGCTCGATGGCTTTCTCCCAACCCAGGATTTCATCGATCTTGGCCAGCACAAAGAGAGCCCTGCGGCGGTTGAGCTTCGGCGCCTCGAGCGGTCTTCCATTAGTCGTCAAGGTGGTCAAGCCAATCAAGGTCGCTGGCTCCTGGCCGGCGGATCAGATTCGCGTCAATCAAAGACTGGTTGTTGAGACACAGCCCCAAATGGGGACAGCTGACGCAACCGTTCTGTGGGAAGCGGATGCCGCTGTGCGAAACGAACTGACCGGCTTCGATCTGAGATACCGTGGCTTCGACCAGCCGGCCGTATTCTCGTCGTTGCTCTTCGGAAATCGTGGCCCGGAGGTATTGAATTTCCGGTTGGTTCTTGCGTACGAACACCACGACCGCCACCTCAGGAATCCCGCTGATCCAGGAGTAGCAGATCAACTGAGGATCGAGCGCCAGTAATCCCTCGGGCTCTTCCGGATAACGGCTCGTGGTGGTCTTCCAATCGATCACGCAGGGCGTGCCATCGAGTTCTCCGAGGGCGTCAATGTAGGCCACGAATTCGTTGTTTCCAGGAAGCGAGCGGAGCATCTTGACCTGCAGGCTGTTCTTCGGCCGGGGAATCCGAACGCGATCGTCCTGAGCGAACTTCTGGAGCAGATGGACTCCCTGGTGGACCAGGCGATCCCAGGAGTCGCCTTTCTTGTATTCAAACGGCGCATCCCGATACGCACCCCATTCCTTGAAGAGCACTGCACTCGGATCCTCCTGGCAGAAGTAGGCACCGAGGGCCTTCTCAAACGAGCGGCCGAAGACCATGGCGGCGCGTGTTTCTTTTTCCTGCCAACCATCGAGATACCGGTAGCGATAGCTTCGCGGACAGCGCAGGAACTGGCTAATCTGTGTGTGGCTGTAGATCATCTTCATTCCTCCCCTGGGCTGCAGCACACGAGAGTTCTTCCCACTCGCCGGCAGGGGCAAAAGCTTCGAGGCTCTGGTAGGAGCGCCCGTTGAAAGTAGCCAGTGAGGTTCGTATGACTCCTCGAAGGTTGAGGAGCGCTTTCTCATCCACTTGATCTTGCCCAAGCAGTTCGGGGTCATAGCCAAAGTCGTGCAGAAACCAATTGAGCTTCCAGAGCGCTCGCCGGCTGCAGTACAACCGCCCGGAGAAGGAATGTGTGGCGAAGGATTCGGGCTCAAGGACCACAAAGCGGAGAATGAGGAATGGCTTCTGCGGATGCCAACGGTAGGAAGCGGCATCCACGCGCACCAGGAAGAAGCCCTCGAGACGACGATCAATCGCTTGGCGTACTGAGTGAAGGCCCGGAATATGGCGTTTCATGGCTGCACCTCCACAGATTGGGCGTAGGAGTTAAGTTTGCAGATCAAAGCATCCCGGTCGTTTTTTGCCGAAGCGGCGAGATGGGAGATGAAGGATTCGACCAGGTCGCGACTGGCTTCCTTGAGAGTTTCGGTACCGCAGAAGTCGGCGGCGTAGGCCTTCACGAGTGCGGGGTCGAGGTTGTGCTGGCGGATTAAAAGACAAAGTTGGTCGCGTAGCCGAGGATGATGACCATTGGTTGAAGGATCCGCGATGTGAAATGCACTTGAATGGCCCGAACGGAGGGACGCGGTTGGCGGGCTGGAAAGTGAACCTAGCTCTTCTACGCTGCAGAGCCCGATGCCGTATGCCTTGCGCAAAGCCCGGTTGACAGCTCGTGTTTCGGCAACGCGCATTTCGGCGCCGCGAACTAGCGCAGAAACATTGGAGCGATCGGCGTCGCCGTAACCGACGAACCCTGTAGACATCGCGGACCGATAGACGACGGCCTTAAACACCCAGCGACTAGATGCCGGATCACAGAATTCGCGCATCATCCGTACGTGGATGCCTACACAACGCTTGCGTCGAGCGAGACCCAGTAGGCCGCTGTTCGTGACATACCACTTGCCGTCGAGCAAGCGTAAATCACCTTTAGCGATTGATAGATGAAACTCCCGTGACAAACTCTTGAGCATGCGGATGTGTTCTGCGTAGAGCGTCCAAATCTTGCGAGCGAGTCGGACGTTCTGGGAAGTAAGCGCACGCCGGGTTGGCCTCGTAAGTCGTTCGGTCGTTCTTTTGTGCATAAAGTTCACCCCCGTGTTTCTAATAGAAAACAATAGTAACTACTAGAAACGCGCCTGTCAATTGTTTTCTGTTGTAAAACTTTTGTTACGGCAGCTATGATTCGACCCATGGCGAGAAAAGTATTCTTGGGGATCCGGATCGATCCCGAACTCAAGAAGGCACTCGAGCAAGTCGGAAGGATGGAGGAACGAAGTGTTTCTCAAGTCTGTGAGCTGTTGTTAAGAAATGGCGTTGAGACTTATAAGAGCCGAGGTCCAGGTTCCATTCGTTCGGCCCGCAAGCAAAAGGAAATTGAGCCAAAATAGGTGCTCGAAATTGGTCGCGGTCATTCTGCCCCGCGCGATGAGTTGGATAAACGCTGCAAACGACATTAATCTTGTTCGAGACCGCTCGGGTTCGCACGGCTCCCTCTGCTCGCAATCTCGCGGCCGAGCGTCCCGGGCACCTAGTTGAGTTGACGAGCGCCGAGAATTGCAGTAACGTGGTTCTTAGTTGAGCCTCCTGGGAGGCGGGCGGCAGGAACCCCCCGCTTGGGCCAGGCCGTCAGGTGCAATTGGCGGAAAGGCCGGCGATGTACCCCGGAGGCTTATGTTCGAAACGTTCGAACCGTTTTCCTATGACCCTCTAGAAAGTGCCATGGGGCAGGCGTTTCAGAGCGAAATGCGCTGGACGCTTGGTGAGCTTTTCCCAGATGGTCGGTCTCTCGACCTAATTTACAATACCGAATCGGATCAACTGGAACTGGTGTATTTCGAGGGCCCGAAAACAAAAATCGGCGCGACGATTGACGTGCGGGGCCACGACTACGAAGTCGCGCAAATAAACCGGACTTTCGTATGCGCGAGTGTGTGGCCGTCGCGGGTAGAAGAATCCTGTGGATCGACGGCTGTCCTTTTCGCGGCGATTCGCGACGTCTTCGCGCAGTGTGGTTTTTCTGAGGTTGTTTCGGTCGCCGCGGCGTATTCCGTTTTTTCTACCTGGTTCTCGGAACTCCTTCCAATCGCGCCCACTCTCTTGATCAGGGGGTCTCAATCAGAGGCAAGATATTTGCTCGATATTTTATCGTGTCTTGTGCGTCGTCCGCTGCGGTTCGGAGAACTCGCTCGCTCCGTTCTGGGCTGTCTGCCGTTTGCATTACGCCCTACGTTATTATTCATCCCCCAATCGGAGAGAAAGAAGGCGCGGGAGATCCTGTCGATTTCAAGTCGGCCCGGATGTTACCTTCCGCGCGGGACGAGTATCGTGAATGCGTCGTATCCCAAGGCCATCTACGTTGGTGCGGAGTTCGCCTCTGACGATTTCGGCGGCGGCGTGATCCCGGTCCACATCACGCCATTTCGTGGGCGCCTACCGAGTCTCAGCGCTTCAAGCCGACGACAGATCGCCGACGAGTTCCAGCCAAAGTTAATGGCCTATCGCGCCGGAAACCACGTCGCGGTTAGTCAATCCCAGTTCGACGCTCCGGAATTCACGTCGGAAACTCGGATATTAGCGCGCGCTCTCGGATCCTGCGTCGTCGGCTCACCCGAGGTTCAAGCCGGACTGAAGAATATACTCGGGAGCTGTGACGAAGACGCCCGAGCGGAGCACTGGTGCGATCCGCGATGTATCGCCGCTGAGGCCCTCGTATCGCTCGCTCATACGCAGCCAGACGCGAAGGTGTATGTCGGCGAAATCAGGGCAGCCATCGTGGAAATTCAAAAGAATCGTGGGGAAACCGGTGCGCTCACAGCGAGACAGATCGGCGAAATCCTGCGATCGTTGGGAATCCATTCGAAACGCGACGGACAGGGATTTTCATTTGTCCTAACCGATAAGATGCGCCGTCAAGTTCACGAGCTCGCGCGCGAACTCGAAGTCGCGCCCTTGGAGCAAGGCGAACCGCCATGCAGCCTTTGCGCTGAGCTGCTGGCTGCTCCAGTCAAAACGAAAGTCGCTATTGCGGAAAGTGAAGAGGCGAAGGGCGAATGAACGCACTTAGGGTGGCCGGACGTTCGATGTACGTCGTGTACGTTATGTACAACATTTAGATCTATCGTACCAAGGACGGATAGGGAACCATCCACGGCGACGCTCTGCGTGTCGAAGCGTCGCTGTCGGCAGGTGAGCCCCGCGGAGCTACTACCGACATTTATACTTCAGTATCGAAGACTAGACATCGTCGCGCCTGTCAGAGGCGGATCGAAACGCGCCCTCGACTCTGCCGTGAGGCTGAATCGCTCGAAACTTTAGCAAGGATGCGGTTAGGCGGGGTACTTTCGCGTGGCCGTATCCCTTACGTTGACACCCCTCTTGGCGGTCTCTAAACTGCAAGATTCGGGCTTTTCTAGGAGAATTCGCTGAGGATTCGTGGGGGCATCTGGCTGGTTTTGCTGGCTGCGGCGGCGGGATTGGCTGGCGGTTGCGCGCACGTCAGCACGCAGAAGCATTTGCCGCCGGGGCAGGTGCCGCGGTCGCTGGACGCCACGAAGGCTGAGCTGATTGAGAAGTACAACAGGCAGGCTGCGGCCATTCAATCGCTCAATGCCACCGTCACGTTGACGCTTACGGCAGGCTCGCAATACAGCGGCGTGATCGAGCAGTATCATGAGGTGAACGGATTTATCCTGGCGGCGCGCCCGGCGATGATTCGCGTGATCGGCCAGGCGCCCGTGGTGGCCAAGAACGTTTTCGATATGGTCAGCGACGGCGAGACGTTCCGGATTTTCATTCCTTCGAAGAACAAGTTCATCACCGGCCCGGCGAGATTCGAGAAAAAGGCGAAGAAGCCCATCGAGAATTTGCGGCCTCAGCATTTGGTGGATGCGCTTTTCTGGCGGGGAATCCCGACGGATGCGCCGGTGCTGTTTGAGGAAACGGAAGATGCGACAGGCCGGGCTTACGTGTTGACAGTGTTGCGGCGCGGCGATGGCGATGCGAATCTCGAAATCGAGAGCAAGATTCGCTTCGATCGCAGCGACTTGAATGTTTCGGAGATCGAGAATTTCACTGGCGATGGAATTCTCATTTCCGTGAGCCGCTATGCGGACTGGCAGGCGGCGGGCGCAGCGCAATTTCCGCGCAGCATCACGCTGGCGCGGCCGCGCGATGATTACAAGCTGGCGATTCAGGTGAAGAAATTGACGCTCAATGAAACGATTGCGCCGGAGCGATTCCGCCTCGCACAGCCGGCCGGGAGCGAATTGGTGGAAGTGGGCAAAGAGGACCAGGGAGCGCAGCCGTGATCCCGCAGATGATTTTGAACAACGTGCTGCACCGGCCGATCCGCACGATCATCACGGTGGTCGCGGTGGCGGTCGAAGTGATGCTGGTCATCATCGTCGTGGGGCTGACGAGCGGCCTCGTGGCGGAATCGGCCAAGCGCATCGAAGGCGTGGGCGCGGACATCATGGTTCAGCCGCCTTCGGCGTCGGTGTTCATGGCTTTCAGCGGCGCGCCGATGCCCATTCGCCTGGGCGACAAGCTGGCGGAAATGAAATACGTGAAGTCGGTGGCGCCGGTGCTGCTGCAATTTAATTCCACGAATGGGCTCGACATTATTTATGGCATTGATCCGGAATCGTTCCACGCGGTGTCGGGCGGATTTGTCTTCCACTCGGGCGGCGATCTGGAACAGCCGAACGATATTCTCGTAGATGATGTCTATTCGCGATCGAAGCACGTCGTGGCCGGGCAGATGCTGCACATTCTGGATCACGATTTTCACGTAGCGGGGATTGTCGAGCACGGAAAAGGCGCGCGCCTGTTCGTGCTGATGCATACGCTGCAGGATCTGGCCGGCGCTACGGACAAGGCCAGCGTCTTCTTCATCAAATGCGAGCGTCCCGACGATACCGATACGGTGATGGAGGAGCTGCGCGAGTTGTTACCGCGCTATGAGATTCGCCCTCTGAAAGATTTCATTTCGCTGATGACTTCATCGAATCTGCCGGGATTGCAAGCGTTCATCAATACGATGATCGGAATCGCCGTGGCCATCGGCTTCCTGGTGATTTTTCTTTCGATGTACACGACCATCATCGAGCGCACGCGGGAGATCGGCGTGCTGAAGTCGCTGGGGGCGTCGAAGGTGTACATCGTGCGGGTGATTTTGAGCGAATCGACGCTGCTTTGCGTGGCCGGGATTTTGCTGGGCATCGTGTTTTCATACGGCTCGCGCGCGCTATTCTTGAAATTGTTCCCGACGCTGACGATCTTGATCACCGTGGATTGGATTTTTAAGGCGGCGTTCATTGCAATTCTAGGCGGCCTGCTGGGATCGTCGTACCCCGCGTGGCTCGCCAGCCGCAGAGACCCGGTCGAAGCTCTGGCGTATGAGTGATGCGGAAGTTCCTGCCGTTTTGAGTTAATTCCCATCGCAAAAAACAAGATGCAGGGCCGCACACCGGGCGGGGCTGAAGGCCCGCCCCTACAACGGCTTGGATTGCTTCTCGTAACCTGGGCACTGTAGGACTGGTAAGCGTGGGTACTTTGCGAAATTTGGATCTGTGGCTGAGAGGCGGCAGAGAATGAATTCGGCGCCGCGGTCGCTGCGAATTTTTTGGGCGTTGTTGCAATCGGCGCATAGGCCGGCTTGCTGGCGTGCGCTGGCTTCGTCTGCGTCGGCCATTGCGGTTGGCTACGACTCGCGGCCGCGCAGGATTCTGGCGGCGCGGGCTACGCCGGATTCGCCGCTCGCGGCGCCATCGGCGCTTGCTTCCGCGTCGCCGTTTGCGCCCGCCTGTGCATCATCTGCCGGCGTGTCGCCTTCGCCGGGCGCGAGGAAGAGATTGCTCTCGAGGCCGTGCTGTTTCGTGTAGAGATCGAAGTAACGGCCGCCGAGCGCGTAGAGCGTCTGGTGATTGCCACGCTCGATGATGCGGCCCGCTTCAATCACCAGGATTTGATCGGCGCGGCGAATGGTAGAAAGGCGATGCGCGATCACGAACGTGGTGCGTCCGCGCATCAGATAGGAAAGCCCCTGCTGAATCATGGCCTCGGATTCGGAATCGAGGCTCGATGTAGCTTCATCGAGAATCAGGATGCGCGGATCGGCCAGGATGGCGCGGGCAATCGAGATGCGCTGGCGCTGCCCGCCGGAGAGCTTCACGCCTCGCTCGCCGATGATGGTGTCGTACTTCAGCTCGAAGGATTCCGCGAATTCATCCACGCGAGCAATTCGGCAAGCGGCAAGGATGTCGGATTCGCTGGCATCGGGGCGCGAGAACGAGACATTGTCGCGAATCGTGCCGTCGAAGAGAAAAGTATCCTGCAAGACGATCCCGAGCTGCGTGCGATAGGTATCAAGGCGCACGTGCGAGAGATCAATATCATCCACGGCCACGCGCCCGCTCGTCGGCGTATAGAACGCGGCGATGAGCCCGATGATCGTCGATTTCCCCGCGCCCGATGGCCCGACAAGCGCCGTGACGGTTCCCGGCTGCGACTCGAAGCTCACATCGTAAAGCACAGGCTTCCCGGGATCGTACGCAAAATTCACATTGTCGAATACGACTTCGCCACGAATCGCGCCAATCGTGATCGTCCGGTTCGGATCGACATCCTCGGGCTTCTCGCTCAAAATTTCGCTGGTGCGCTCGAGCCCGGCCATCCCTTCGGTAAGCTGCGTGCCGATGCTGACGATCTGAAACACGGGCGCAACGAGCAGCGCCAGGAACGCGACGTAAGTAAAGAACGTGCCCTGTGTCATCGTCCCCGCGGTGACGCGTTTCGCGCCCATATAAAGGATGAGCGCGCTCTCGATTCCGAGAAGCAGCGTGGACGCGAGATTCATCAGCGAAGTCGCCGTCAGCGTCTTGAGAATATTGTCGAGAAGCCGCCCAACGCCGCCGGCAAAAACTTTCTCTTCGCGCCCCTCGGCGCGATAGCCCTTCACCACTCGCACGCCGGCCAGCGATTCGGTGAGCCGCCCGGTGACTTCGGCGTTCAATTTCGAGCGCGCGCGATAAATGGGGCGGACCGTTGCGAACGCGCTGTTCAATCCGATGGCGAAAGTGACCAGGATCGAGATGGCCACGCAGGTCATCAACGGGCTGATGCGCAGCAGCACCGCGAACGCAAACAGGCCGGTCATGGCGCTGCCCACGAATTCGACGAGTCCCGTGCCGACCAAATTTCGCAGGCCTTCGACGTCACTCATGATGCGCGTGACCAGCGCGCCAGTCTTGGTGGCGTCATGGAAGGAGACCGGCAAGCGGCCGATGTGCGCCTGCACCTGCAGGCGCAATTCGGCGATCATGCGCTGCGCGGCCTTCGAGAGGAGTTGCGTGAGCGCGTAGGAAGTCCCGCCCTGCACCGCGGCGGCGCCAAGCAGCGCGAGCACAAGCGGGAGCAGAAGCGAAATCTGGTGCTTGTTGAAGATGTTGTCCACGACGAGTTTTGTGGAGGCCGGCAGCACCAGACCCGCGAGACGGTTGACCACCATCAGCAGCAGACCGAAAAGTAGAAGCCAGCGCTGCGGCCGCACATATGGCCACACTTCGGGGAAGAGCCGGATCAAAGTGCCGGGGGTAGCAGCCAATTTCGAAGCGGTGCTGCTACCGGCGCCGGGATCGGAAGAGCGCCGCGAAGAAGTGCGTTCGGAATGGAATCCAGAGCGAGCCATGGGACAAGCATCTATTGTCTAACATCTCGCAGCGAATTGCTTGGCGCGGTGCTGTGACGCGATATGGATTACAATGCTTGGATGGGCAGGGACGCCAAAGCTGCGGAGACGCTGGATCTGCTGAAGCGGGCGATTCAGGGCGGGCTTTCGCGGGCTTACTCGACCGTGCAGATTGATTCGGAGGCTTACCTGCGGCACCTGCGGCGGGCTCACGGTCTGCCGATTCTGGGTTACCGCGACATGTTCCGCCTGCCGGTGGCGGCGCTTGATCACGTGGCCGAGCAAACCATCTCCTCATCGAAAAAAGTAGCGGCGCTCGAAGGCGCGGGCGTTGGCATGGGCGGCATGCTCACAGTCCTTCCGGACATGAGCTTCCTGGCGATCATCGCCATGCGTATGCTGCAAAAGCTCAGCCTGATCTACGGATTCGAATACGCGACCGAGGAAGAGATCGTCCATCTCTGGATCGCGGCGGGGACGGCGGCGGGGCTCGATCTGGGACGCGATTTGCTCGAAAAAGAAGTTCTCGAGCGCTTTGTGCCGCGCGTGATGGAGCGGGTGGCCGCGCGCATGGGCGCCGAAGTCGCGGAGAAATGGGCGGGCCGGCTGATCCCGGTACTCAGCGGAGTCATCGGCGGAACGCTAAATTATTATTTCATCCGCGAGTGGGGCCGCCGCGCGAAAGAACACTTCCGCGAGCGGCATCTGATGCGCCGCCAACTCGAACTGGTCGAGCCTTCCTATCGCGAACTAAATTCCGGCACGCCGCTTCTGCCTTCGTAGCTCCGAAGTAGCGCCGGCGTCCCCGCCGGCATCCGGCGAAGATAATTCCAACCACGGCAAACAATCACGCGCGGACGACTGAGTCCCACTAGAGCGGATCATTGAGCGCATAGCTCCGCGCACGATTATCGCCTCTCGGAACATTCGCGCTCGCAAGATGCCGGCAGGGACGCCGGCGCTACTTCCTGCGAATAGCCTAGTCAGCGGCGAAAATCGCGACTAGAATCGAGTCTTCCCCTTCGGCAGAGAAGCGCTGCCGGGAGCGTGTGTTGGAATCCATACTCAAGACCGAAAATCTATGGAAGGTCTATCGCCAGGGCAAAGTCGACGTGCCAGCCCTGCGCGGCGTGAGTGTGGATGTGCCGCAGGGAGAATTCCTGGCCATCATGGGCCCATCTGGCTGCGGCAAATCGACGCTGCTGCACGTGATCGGCGGCCTCGCCAGCCCCACGCGCGGCCGCGTGCTTCTCGATGGCAATGATCTATCGGCGCTGAGCGATGCCGAGCGCACGCGCCTCCGCCGCCACAAAGTCGGTTTCGTCTTCCAGCGCTTCAATCTTCTCCCCACGCTCAGCGCACGCGACAATATCGCCCTCGCGCAACACATTCACGGCGACGGCTTCGATCCGCATCGCTTCGAAGTCGTCACCACGATGCTTGGGCTATCGGGCCGCCTGACGCACAAACCTTCCGAGCTATCAGGCGGCGAGCAGCAGCGCGTAGCCATCGCCCGCGCCATCATCAACGAGCCGAAAATCGTCCTCGCCGACGAGCCCACCGGCAATCTCGATTCGAAAAGCTCCGACAACGTGCTGGCCATGCTGCGCCAGCTCAATCAGGATCTGGGACAAACCATCGTGATGATCACGCACAATCCCGACGCGGCGGCTTTTGGCCATCGCGTGATTCACATGCGCGACGGCCTCGTGGTGGACGCCGCAGCGGCGGACTAAATGCACAAGCTGTGGAACGCTCTGCGCAGCACGCTTTTCTGGTCCTACGACCGGGGAAGCTGGCCCTACGACGTGATGGTCATCGCGATTCTGATTTTTGTGCTGCTCACGCCGCGGAAGTGGTTCAACGATCAACCGTCGGCCACCACGGCCGCCGCCGCGCAGATCGAAGCGATGATTCAACTCGTCGCGCAGGACGATACGGCGCACACGCGCACCTACCGGCTGAGCGCCACCGTTCTTCCTCCAAACAAGCGCGCGCAGAAACCCACCCCCGAACTCGAGGAAGAAACCCACGAAATCCTGGGCCGCACGGTCGAGGAGCTGAAAGGACGCACCTTTCAGGTACGGGAGATTGACCCGGTACGCGCGGAAGACGGCACCGTGCAGTATTACGATGTAGCCGTTAAGTTATAGATTCGCGGGCAGTTCCTCCCTGTTGTCGCTTCCGCGCGGAACCCTTACCGTAATCCATACGTCCAAATGTAGTGTGCTATGATGCGTCGGTTTTGCGCGCGTCGCGCGCAGACATGTAGCACAGGCACTCCTGCCTGTGCTGGGCGTCTGATTCATGTTGGCTTCGGGGTGATAGTGCTGAAACGGTTTTTGCTCGCTTGCATCTTCGTCAGTCTGGCCGGCGCGGGAGTCGCCGCGCTGCAGGGGCATGCAGGGCTCTCGCTCGAGGGCGCGCTCGATCAACTCGATACGCAGGCGCATGGATTTCATAGCCTCGCGGCGGATGTCGAGCGCACCAAGGTGACCGTAGTGGTGAACGATCGCTCGACGGAAACGGGCTCGATTCTCGTTCACGGCGATCACATGCGCATGGAAATCAAGGCTCCCGACGCGCGCACGATTCTTCGCACCGGCGATTCGTTTTTCATATTCAATCCCAAGCTGAATCGCGTCGAGGAATACAATCTCGGAAAATACAAGGCCTTCGCCGATCAATATTTGTTGCTCGGCTTCGGCACGCCGGGGCATGAATTGAAAAAAGGCTATCTGGTGACGCTGCGCGGCGAGCCGACGCTCGATGGCAAGAAAACCTGCGAGCTCGAGTTGACGCCGAAATCAGAAGCCATGCGCAATCAAATTTCGAAAATTCAACTCTGGTTTGATGAAGGCTCCTGGCTGCCGGTGCAACAGCAGTTCTTCGAAACCGGCTCGGATGATTACTTCGTGATTCGCTATTCGAATATCGTGCGCAACGCAAAGATTGACGAAAACGAATTCAAGCCGCACTGGCCCAAAGGCGTGGAAAAAGTAAAGCCAGTGGGTGATTGAGCCTCAGGTAGCACAGGCACTCCTGCCTGTGGCCTTGAATGTGCGACTGATTCCCAGTAGCTACTAAAGGAAAACCTACACAGCCAGGAGTGCCTGTGCTACCCCGCTGCGCCCGCATGTCTTGCAATGCGCTCGCGGGCTTTATTCAAGGACTGAACCAGTGCGGAGACGTCCGCCGGCATAGTGCGGAAATTGGTGATGCAAGCGCGCTGCACAGTCTGATTCGCGCCAATGCGCGTTGTCGAAATCCAAGCTTCACCCGAGCCTACGACTTCCTGCGCGATTCCTTCGAGATGTGCAGCTGCGTCCGCGTGCGCGCTGCGGGCATCTGTGAAGCAGACGATCGGCAGCGGCGTGCGATTGGCTATCTTCCAGCCGGCTGCGGCGAGTTCGCGCCGCAACTCTTCTCCCATCGCGGTCATGTGCCGCAGCGATTGCGCGTAGCCATCCCATCCCGCAACGGCGAGCGAGAGAAACACTTTCAGGCCGATGAAGCGGCGCGACCATTGCAACGAATGTGCCAGCGGATCGGCAACGCCCTCGGCTTTCGGCGGCACGTAAGCGGCTTCGATGCCGAATGTGCGGCTAAGAATTTCCGGATGGCGCGTGAGATAGATTCCCGCGGCAACCGGGACGGAAAGCCATTTGTGAGCGTCAAAAGCGATGGAATCAGCGCGCTCGATGCCATTGAGCAACGGCCGCAATTCCGGCACTAGCGCGGCCGCACCGCC
>Ga0310038_10002262_pt1 | contig 14215 bp, 13 predicted proteins | sample Sb_taG_6_FD_200461 | JGI IMG/M metagenome (GOLD analysis project Ga0310038, IMG submission 200461) | Peat soil microbial communities from Weissenstadt, Germany - Sb_50d_4_PS metaG (v2) (version 2) | ecosystem: Environmental > Terrestrial > Soil > Wetlands > Peat | place: Germany: Weissenstadt... | reverse complement strand
GGCACGAGGTCGGCGAGCGTCGCCTCGGTATACTTCCTGGCGAGGAATGCCAGCGCGGCGCGTGCGGGACTACGGCTCCCTCGGCGGGCAAGCTCGGATCTGTCGACGCCATAGTGGCGGCACACAGTCTGGACAACGCGGTCCAGATCGACGCCGAGCAAGACGCGCTCGTCCCGGCGCAGGTCATTTCGGGCACGGCCCTGGATCAGGATCCGGAGCCGATCCACGAATCGCCCGCTGCCGAGGATCCACTTGTGCCTTGCCTGAGTCCACGGGGCCTGGGGAGGATTGCTGATCCCGGCCGTCACGAAGCGCCGGTACGACGCTTCAGCGTCGGTGCCTCCAAACTCCCCAGACCAGGCGGCAAACAATTGCTCGTATGCGACCCAGTCGAAGCGGCGGCTGCGGTAGGCGTAGCCGGGGTAGCTGGACCACGGCCAGAGTTCCGGCCGCGCCACGATCCCGGCCCGCACGGGATTGAGGTGAACGTACCGGGTGAGGACCCAGAGATAGGTCTCGTCCTCGACCAGTTCGGTCCTGAAGCGTCCCTGGAACAGGTGCCCGCCGGCCTGGCGGCGGCGAGCCCACCAGTTGGCATACGAGGACAGCAGCAGTTGCATGCCTTTGGAGAGGTTGGCGCGGGGCGTCTTGAGCACCAGGTGGAGATGATTGGTCATCAGCACGAAGGCGTAGAGGACCCACCCCGAACGATGAACGGCTTTGTCCAACCCGTCGATGAGTCGTTGCCGGTCCGCATCATCGCCAACGATGTCTTGCCTGGCGTTGCCCCGGGCCATGACGTGGTAAATCGCATCAGCATACTGGATTCGAAGGCGGCGACTCATGGATCGATTGGACCAAAAGAGCAGTGTCCTTGCAAGAAAAAACTAATAAATCAGTCTGACCCCACAGGGCCCCTTTCGGCATCACAGAGGTGGGCATTTGTCGGAGGTGGCGACAGTGGATCCATCGGACTAATGTGCTCAACGCCTTTCGGCATCACAGAGGTGGGCATGATGGCATCCGCCATGAATACTCCGTGGATTGAAAGTGCTCAACGCCTTTCGGCATCACAGAGGTGGGCATTAGTACGTTCCGCCCATCGCGCCTCGGACTCGCTTGTGCTCAACGCCTTTCGGCATCACAGAGGTGGGCATGTTGCATGCATTGCAATCGTTCCGGTTCTGAGGAGGTGCTCAACGCCTTTCGGCATCACAGAGGTGGGCATACAGGCGAGCAGGGAGAACTACTGACATGAGCAATGAGTGCTCAACGCCTTTCGGCATCACAGAGGTGGGCATCATGGCCCGCTGCATCATCTGGGAGGCTCGCTACAAGTGCTCAACGCCTTTCGGCATCACAGAGGTGGGCATGGCTTGGTCCCGTGTTCGTCTCTTGCGGGTCGCATCGTGCTCAACGCCTTTCGGCATCACAGAGGTGGGCATCTCGATCGATCGCACTCCTCACATGCGGGGATGATGTGCTCAACGCCTTTCGGCATCACAGAGGTGGGCATGAGCATACTTCACCGCATTCTCTGCCTCTTGTTTGCTGTGCTCAACGCCTTTCGGCATCAGAGAGGTGGGCATAACGGATTTTCCTGCATTATGACTCAGGGATGGGCGTGCTCAACGCCTTTCGGCATCACAGAGGTGGGCATCTGTTGGCATTCTCGCTGAGCGAACATCGTGACTAGTGCTCAACGCCTTTCGGCATCACAGAGGTGGGCATAATTTGTCGTGGAACTCCCCGTAAAATGCAGGTTGTGCTCAACGCCTTTCGGCATCACAGAGGTGGGCATATTGGTCATTTGACCAGATCTTTGACTTCGGTGTGGTGCTCAACGCCTTTCGGCATCACAGAGGTGGGCATCATCGACTGGACGCTTGTGCCAACCGGGTGATCAACGTGCTCAACGCCTTTCGGCATCACAGAGGTGGGCATGCGATGCGCATAATCTGGACGAGTCAGGAAACCATGAGTGCTCAACGCCTTTCGGCATCACAGAGGTGGGCATCAGAGCTTCCAGGGGCTGAGAAAGATCATCCGTTTTGTGCTCAACGCCTTTCGGCATCACAGAGGTGGGCATCCACCTTCTACATACGGATCTTTTACCAGTGATGGGTGCTCAACGCCTTTCGGCATCACAGAGGTGGGCATTTTGAAGGCCGCTGTGGCAGCGACTCCGGTCGCGATGTGCTCAACGCCTTTCGGCATCACAGAGGTGGGCATGCGGGCCGAGTCGCGTGTTCGTCGTTTGCGGGTTGGTGCTCAACGCCTTTCGGCATCACAGAGGTGGGCATAAGCGGGAGACACGGGCCATGCTCCAGGCCGATGCGTGCTCAACGCCTTTCGGCATCACAGAGGTGGGCATACGCGCATGAGCGGACACGACGGTTCGCACGCTAGTGCTCAACGCCTTTCGGCATCACAGAGGTGGGCATAATTTGCCGTTGTGAAAGAGAGAGTACATAGGGGTCTGTGCTCAACGCCTTTCGGCATCACAGAGGTGGGCATGCCCCGAGACCAAGGCAGGCACTCAGCATATCCGTAGTGCTCAACGCCTTTCGGCATCACAGAGGTGGGCATAATCCGGGCGGCTGCAACTGTCCGAGCACGGGTATGTGCTCAACGCCTTTCGGCATCACAGAGGTGGGCATCCGGGGCCGAGGTTGCAGCCGGTCCCGGGCCTTTAGTGCTCAACGCCTTTCGGCATCACAGAGGTGGGCATATGAGTGCCGGGACGATCCAGACATGTTTAACGAGTGCTCAACGCCTTTCGGCATCACAGAGGTGGGCATGGCCCGCATCGAAGCGCTTGAGGCAGAGGCGAAAAGTGCTCAACGCCTTTCGGCATCACAGAGGTGGGCATAAAGCCGGCTGCATCGCCGCCGCGATGTTCGAGTTGTGCTCAACGCCTTTCGGCATCACAGAGGTGGGCATCCTGGATCATAATCCGGGTACATGTCGGCGTCGATGTGCTCAACGCCTTTCGGCATCACAGAGGTGGGCATGTTGGCGCGAGCGTAAGCATCGCAGGCGGTCTTGTTGTGCTCAACGCCTTTCGGCATCACAGAGGTGGGCATGACGGCACGCATTACGAGGATGGCTCGGCATCGGTGTGCTCAACGCCTTTCGGCATCACAGAGGTGGGCATAGCTAAACTCCTGGCATGGCATCGATGCTGACTGCGTGCTCAACGCCTTTCGGCATCACAGAGGTGGGCATCCGGCGATAACTCATTGCAAGACCTTGTGAAAGAGTGCTCAACGCCTTTCGGCATCACAGAGGTGGGCATCAGGTTACAGCCGGGAACTGGAACGACGGGACAATGTGCTCAACGCCTTTCGGCATCACAGAGGTGGGCATCCCTGCCCCGCCGAAGAAAGGGGGCGGGAAATGAGGTGCTCAACGCCTTTCGGCATCACAGAGGTGGGCATCCTGCGATGCAGGTTCTGGGATGAAAATCTCAGACGTGCTCAACGCCTTTCGGCATCACAGAGGTGGGCATGGCCGTTGGTAAACCAAGTAGTAGGGACAATCTGAGTGCTCAACGCCTTTCGGCATCACAGAGGTGGGCATGTGCCAGCACGCCTGGGCCGCATCGTCCGGCCACGTGTGCTCAACGCCTTTCGGCATCACAGAGGTGGGCATAAGTCCTCCCTGGGTGCATTCCTATGCGCAGTGATTGTGCTCAACGCCTTTCGGCATCACAGAGGTGGGCATCTGGTCACAGACGATGGACATTCAGCAATTGTCAACGTGCTCAACGCCTTTCGGCATCACAGAGGTGGGCATGTCCTCTGGAGCCCCAGCGGCAACCCGCCCTACAAGTGCTCAACGCCTTTCGGCATCACAGAGGTGGGCATGGATGAAGCTGACCGCATTCTCGTACTAGAGGGAAGTGCTCAACGCCTTTCGGCATCACAGAGGTGGGCATCTTTGTGGCTGGATTAAAACCATACTTATCGAAGTGTGCTCAACGCCTTTCGGCATCACAGAGGTGGGCATACCGACTCCACGTTACTGGCCTACGGCGTCTACTAGTGCTCAACGCCTTTCGGCATCACAGAGGTGGGCATTCCGCGATGCAGCAAACGAAGCGCTCGGCGAAGTCTAGTGCTCAACGCCTTTCGGCATCACAGAGGTGGGCATACGTCGAACTCTTCCGCTCGGCGCTGCATCTCCAAGCCGTGCTCAACGCCTTTCGGCATCACAGAGGTGGGCATCCGAACCACTTGAGTAATGCGGTGAAGACATGAAAAGTGCTCAACGCCTTTCGGCATCACAGAGGTGGGCATCAGAGCGCAACCCACCCTCTTCGACAACAAGGAGCGTGCTCAACGCCTTTCGGCATCACAGAGGTGGGCATACCGAGGGGGCCTGGACAGGCAAGCGCGACCTCGCGTGCTCAACGCCTTTCGGCATCACAGAGGTGGGCATCTGCACTCCGCCGGTCGCTCTCGCCTACGTACAGATGGTGCTCAACGCCTTTCGGCATCACAGAGGTGGGCATCTACTGTCGGATCCACTGGGACGCTTTGGAATACGAGTGCTCAACGCCTTTCGGCATCACAGAGGTGGGCATCAGAACCAGCTCCGCGGCCAGTACGGTGGCACTGTGGTGCTCAACGCCTTTCGGCATCACAGAGGTGGGCATTCGGCGACGGTCTCTCCGGCTTTGGCCGCGCTCTCGTGCTCAACGCCTTTCGGCATCACAGAGGTGGGCATACCCCCCTTCCAAACCCCTTCCATGAAACATCTTGCGCAGGCGGTTTTCAAGGTAGGTGCGGGAAGCCAGCCAAAAGCGGACGAACGTGGGGTTGTCCCACTCAGGCCCGCGGCTCAATTCTTCCAGGGAACTGGAGTTATGGAGAATCATGGATCTTCCGAATTGCCAAGGAGCCTGAAATTCAATCCCCGTAATCCTTTGAGTCGATTCCTTGGCCTGTGGCCGCCGCACAGTCGGGGATGCTTGAATTGCGCCCAAAGGCGAGATTGGGGCCCCTGGAGTCGGCATTTGCCGTTCGCGACGGTCAGACGATGTCATACGGCTCCGGGGCGTCGGGCCAGCTCGGGACGTTCTGGGCGGAGTGGGTCGTTTCCATGCCCTCGACGCATCGGGCGCAGAGGGGAATGATCAGAACATCATCCTCGGGCGCGAGAACCTCGGTCAGTTCCCAACGGAGCCTCTGCATCTGCGTGGGATTCATCCAGCAACGGAATACCGAATACTGCATCCGCTGCCCCGTCCCTTCGAGAATCTTCGCGGCGCGGCGGAGCCGAGCCGGGTCGCGAACGTCGTAGCTGACGAGCCACCACTTGGAGTCGCTCATGAATCATGGCTCCAGGCAGACCACCGAGTCAAGGGCAGGAAAACGTCGCGGCGTCATCGTAGCCGAAGCCGGGCAAAGAGCCCTGGTTCGCCGCTCCACTCCTTCTCGAGCAGGCGGGCCTCCAGCTCCAGCGTCCGCGAGTAGGACAGCGAGTAGCCCACCACGGGATGCTTCCAGGTCTCGTCGAGTCGAGCTTCGAACAGGCCGATCGCCTTGCGACGGCCGGCGTCCGAGAGCCAGACCTTCCCCTTGGTGACCACGAAGTCGGCGTCGGGATCCCACTGGTTGCGGTTGAGCGAGCCCATCAAAACCATGTCCCAGAGCGGGACGCGAAACAGCTCCATCAAGTCCAGCACCAACGGGTACGCCGCGCTGCGCGGCGTGTGAAAGAAGCCAAGCGAGGGCTCCAGGCCGGCAGCCAGAATCGCCCGCATGACTGCGGTATGCAGGAGTCCGTAGCCGAAGCTGAGCACCGCGTTGAAGCGGTCGAGCGGCGGTCGGCGGCTTCGGGTTGAGTAATGAAGCGGTTCCGGAACGGTCGGGCTGATGAGCTGGGCCAGTCCCTGAAAGTAGCCCACGGCGGCCGAGCCTTCGAATCCGCGGAGCGAGTCCCGGTCGGGGGCATCCTTGATCGAGACCAGTGCCGACCGCAGCGGGACCAGGTGAGGGAGCATCGTCTCGCGGGCATGCTCATCGCCGCGCGAGGTGCGCAGCAGGTAACGATGCTGGCTTTCGATCTTGGCCCTGGCCAGGGCTTTGGCCAGCCGCAGGCACGTTGCCTCGTCGGCAAGGGCGCGATACTGCCGCAGCCGGCGCTGAACTTGCCCGGCCGTGGACGTCAGGCTGGCGATGTGCCGGCCCGAGGTGGTCAACCAGTGCACGGCGACATCGTGCTCGGAGCAGAGGTTGAGCGCCTGGGTGGAGATCTGCGCGGGGCCGTGGAGCAAGAGCGCCTCGAGTTCGCGCACGGGCCGCTTGACGTCTGGGGTGTCGTCCGGGCTGTGGACGACCAGTGACTCGCCGCTTCGCCCCACGTGCGCGCCAGGCTTGATGACGTGGAGGCTGGTGCCGTCGCGGTCCGGCGGGAACAGGCGCAAAGGCTCGCGATCGGGATGCTCGGCCTGGCGAACCTCCTCGGGCAGGCAGACTGGCGCCAGCGAGCAATGGACGCAAAGCCGCTCGTTCTCGGCCACCGGCGGCCGCTCGGTCGATTCTCGGAGCCGCCTGGCCGTGGCGATCGCCCCGGTTAGCTCTTGCCTTGCCGCGTCGTCGAACGGCACTCGTACGGTGGTATTATCCGCGTGATAGCGGATTCGCCCCTCGGCCACGGGCTGCCCCGTTACCGACTGGATCAAGGCGGCATACGCAATCACCTGGAGCCGATCCGAAGGCCACGCCGTCGCCGTCTTCCCCTCTTTCTGGGAACGGCCCCTCTTGTGCTCGTACGGCAGCAGCGACCCATCCCGGCGGCGGATCGCGTCCACCTTGCCGACCAGCCCCAGTTCCGGGTCGGCCAGCTCCAGTTGCGTTTGCTCCCCCTCCTCATCCGCCTCGAGGGAGCTGTGTAACTCCCGCCCCGCATAGACCCGGTCATCCGCCACGCGGATCTCCTCAACCTCCTCGAGGTAAAAGAGCCGGTGGCAGTAGGCCAGGGCGTGCAGGGACATGACGCGGAGGGGATAGTTCTCGTGCGAGTTCATAGTTCCTCCGGACCGAGGATTGTGGTCCAGGCCTGGTCCGGCGCTAATTCCGAGGTGCCGGGCTCTCTGGAATAACGACGCCACCTCGTGGCAGCCGAACCGACATGGTCAACCCAGACGGGAAGCTCACTCTGGCCTTTCGAGTCGACGACCACCCAGTCAACGGGCTGACCTGGTGAAGGATTCCATCGCGCGATCCTGTTGACAAGGTCGTCGCTCAGGCCAAGGCATACCACGCCCGATCGCTCAATAGACTCAGGCTTATCGAGAGCCTCGGCCGCGCGCTCCTCGAGAGTCGGCTTTTCCGACTCGAGCGAGGAATCGAGCCAGAGAAGGAATTTCACGCCGCAAAGAACCTCCATGTACTCCGGTGCGTTGCCTAATTTTGATTGCTTGTTGGCCACCCCGTACTTGTATCGGCTCCGCTTCCTGAGCGAGGTCGCGAGCTTCGGTTGGCTGAGAAGGCCGACTGCTAAGCGAGCACCGAGATGTCTGCGCCGCCGCCACTCACCGACGAGCGAAAGGAGCATTCCATAGACCGTTGCGGGAGGGGGCAGTTCATAAGTCTCGGCATACGAACGAGCGAAGGACTTGCGGAAGTTTGCGAAGGGCACCTCGACTTCGAGGGCGATCATGATTGAGGCTCCTTGGCGTTCTTTGAGACGACATCGAGGGGGGATCCGTTCCCCACGATCAACTGCTTGACCTTGATCGCCGCCTGGAGCACACCTGGGAAGACGGTAGCGCCGGCCTCCTTTAGACCCTTAGCGAACTCGGTGTCGTCCACCAAACCGCCAACGACCAGCTCGTTCCCCGGCACGTCCCCGCATTTCACCCGCCCAATCAAGCCGTTTAGAGAATAGCCGCGGGTTTTCTCGTCGTGCTCGAAACAGTTCTGAATTTTGGGTGAGTGGCAGTCTGTCAGGCGGAAGATCACCGTCGCGGGTGAGAAATCGTAGGAGAAACGGGCATGGTTGCCAGCCACGGGGGGCGGATCGACGATCGCGTCGATCAAGTGGCCGATGTTGGCCTTGTCGGCGACGTCATTCAGGTTTAATCCGAAGGTGTATTGATACTCCGTTGTATGCATCTCGGCGGCGTAGAGCGACAAAGCGCCCTCCTCTTTCGCACCACTGACGCAATTGTACGAAATCTCCCCGCGGTAGGGACGCAGCGAGACCGCGCGGCCGACGGCGAGGGGGCTCTGACGCTTGGTTGTCTTGCCCTTGGGCTTCTTGGGCGTAGCGCCTTCATCCTTAGGCTTCTTGGGCGTAGCAAGTTCGTCCTTGGGCTTCTTGGGTCCTCCTTTTCTGGCTTCGTCCGGTCGGTCCGAAGGCGGCTCTCCCTCCGTTTCAGCCTCCTCCTCCGATTCCGACTTGGCGGCCTCGGCGAGCATGAACCCCATGAGGTCGTCGTCGATGAAGTTTTCAAGCTTCGCTGCGTCCCACTGGATGTGCTTCTCATCGGCGTACGCAAGGACGCCTTTGTCTGCATTGTAGGTTCGGTTGACTCGTAGTCCTTCGAGCTGGAAGCGGTAGCGAAAGGCGAAGCGAATGGCCTCGGCGGAGACGCTGGTATGCAGGTCATCGCCAACGAAGACCTTCTGCAGTGTTGTCGTATTGCCGAGATTGTCCCCGCGGTTGTTGGCCGCGACAGCCTCGCCCGTCAGGATGGTGCCGAAGAGGTAGCGCGTGGGCATGATCAGATCCTTTCACACGATGAAGTGGTCGACGCACTGGGTGCATTTTCGTTGGAGTCGCCGTGGGGCTCTTTGTCAGACGCGTAGCTGACCAAGGCGAAGAGCAGCAGGTTCTTCAGGCGGTCCGCATTCCGGGGATTGAACAGAAAGCTGCGGAACGTGTCGGAGTCTTCCTTGAACGCCGCCGGTGCGCCCTTCTTGCGACTGGCGCGGGCCATGAAGTTGAGCAACCAGCCGCTGAGTTGGTCGTGCGTCCTGGCTCGAAGCAGGTCGTTGCGGATTCGCTCACGTTCCACCTCAACGAGCCGTGAAAAGTTCTCTCCCTTTTCCCTGGCGCGCTCGCCAAGCGCGGCCATGGTCATCTCCCAGGCTTTCTGGAACCGCTCGATGACGAGGCGGTCTTCCTTGTCTTGGACAGCGTCTCTCATGGCGCAAAGGCCCTCCTTTCGGTACAGCAAGGAAGAAAAGTCTCTCTTCTCCGCTACAAGATCCCGGAAGTGAGCGCACCAGTGTTCGCCCGCCGCCAGGTTAGCCGCGAGGAGCTCAGGAACAGGGCAGTCCGGAACTGCGAAGGGATCGCCCTTCTTGGTCTGAACGACCCGTGTCTTGCTCAAGTGCTTTGCCGCAGCCTCGAACACCCCCATCTCTTTGTATTTTGTACCCAAGCGCGCAATGCCGCTTCGATTCTGCTGATTCTTGTCCCAGGGGACCTTGCCCATCGCGATGACCACGAACGAAGAGACGCCCAGTTCTCCTGCTGCGCCGTGAGATCGGAGGTCCATCAGGAAGCGCAACGCAGCTTCCTCCGCTCCCCCCACCACCCGGCCTAGGTAAGTGTCCGAGAAACGTGGAAGATCCCTGGAGCTCGAGCGGTGAAGACGCATCGAGAAGAGCTTCAAGTCCGTGACGTCAGGCACAATCAAAGAGCTCTGCACCTTCTCCTCTCGGCGCCGAGATCGCACGAGAAACACTGGGCAGGCCACAATCAGATACTGGAGGAGGAAGGCATCGCTGGGCCTCGCCTCGAGCTCGCTCGCTCCCGCCATGGCCCCGGGCAAGAGGGCCTGCGAGAGTGTGACGACTTCTGGCGGCTCACCGGGGCTCACATCCCATCCTTTACCGAGCAGGCCGGTTCCCTGGGCGACCTGATGGGAATAGCGATCCACCCTCTTGAAGGTAAAAATGGCCGGCTGGTCCTCGTCACCGATCTTGAGAGCAACGGTGCCGACGCCCTTGCCCGGCCTCTTCTTGTTGTGCTGGAGGAACGTCTGAGCCAGGCCGCTGTGCACGGCGAGTAAGACCTCCTCGCGGTTTCTGCAAAGCCCCAGACCGGGTAGTTCGATCATGCCCTCCGAGGTACGGCGGAAGCTTGCCTCAAGCAGCACGCCGAGCGCTTTACGATCGGGCGTCTCCGAAGGCCAATCCAAGGAGACCTCCGTGGCATCCATGCGAATCGTAACCTGTGTGGCATCGGGGCCATGCAGCGTTCCCCCCCGCGTCGCGCGCTCCGGCTCATATCTTAATGGGGCTGGAACACCGTTCTCGTTCCACGCGCGAATGGTCGCCGCCAGGCCACCGAGGGCGGCCCGGTGATAGATCGTGAAGCCCGGTTCGCTCAAACGATAGACCAATGGGGCAAGTCGTGCCATTGCGCACCTATTCTGTCACGGGGGTCATCATCATCGACGGGGCCGTAGCACACGTGTTTTCTTGGGGCGATCGGCAAGTCGCTGAATGTCTTCCAACCTCGGATTTCGGGTCGGATTGGGATGGCGACCTCGTGCTCGCGTAGCCAGAGCCGTTTGAACCGAACATCCTTCAATCGCCTCTTCGGGAACGCCTCGTGGTCACGTTCGAGGATGACGGATATTGTGGTTCCCCCATCCCTTGTGGTCGCTGGGTAGGTTTGCCACACCCCACTGACGAAGACCGCGTTACTCCTGGCCGTCGGAAGGTCTACAGCGCCACCCGGAGCGAACTCCGAGAATTTCGCGACCAGGCTCTTTTGACCAAAGCAACGGGAGTCTTTGCACAGGTCCTTGATCCAGTCCTCGGCCTGTGTGAGCTCCCCTTCCGTATAGGGCAAGAAATCCCGAACGCCCGCGTTTCTCTTCGAAGCCGGTGGGTTGCAGACCAACGCAAGTCCCGAGGGGCTCGTTCTCGGCGTTGACCAGCGGTTAAGCCTGCCGAAGCGCTGGATCAACGCTGGAATCGACGCAAGATCGGTCACCAGCAGATCCGCCGAGAGGTTCAGGGACATCTCAGCGACCTGCGTAGCAATAAGGATGGCCGGCCTGGGCGACTTAAACTCGTCTATGACTCGACGGTGGACTTGAACGCGGTCCTTGTAGCGGAACCGCGAGTGATATAGCCCGATGAACGGCATTGGATCGGACAGTTCATCGAAACAGCGACGGTAAGTGTCGATGGCCCAATCCACTTGATTGCGAATCCACAGAACCTTGCCGCGTTTCGGATCGGCGAGGCAGTCACGGACGCCTCGCCAAACCTCTTCGTCCGCAGGGAACAACACGGGCCGCTGGTATCGCTCCTTCGTCTCAAGGTCGACTGGCCCAGAAACCCGCACGAGATCGGGCCGAATGCTCTCAATCGCGCGCCGGCGCGCCTCGGGAAGCGAGGCGGTCATCAAGAGAACCGGAATTCTCGGGAACGTCTCGAGGAAAATGAGCAGATGCCCAAACAGTGTTTCGTCGTAGGCATGAACCTCATCGAACACAATGGCAGACTGCACGATGGCCGGGAAGCTAAGAACTGGTTTTCGTGCGTTGGCCATCAGTCCGAGCACCGAATCAGCAGTAGCGACTACGAGGGGCGTGCCCCAGAGGTTCAGCGCCTCGATCTTGTCGCGCTGAGCCTGAAGCATCCGCGCGGCTTGCCGGGATGGATCCCGGACCCGTCCAGACTCATCGAGGTCATCTGCATCACTTTCTTCCTGGGGAGCGGTGTCGCTAGCGAAGAACTGCAGATCCACTTCCGCGCGAGAGTGGCACAGGGCCTTAAGCTCATCGGGAATTCCGGCGTGGAGGGCATAGTCCTTGAAATGCTCTGTCGTCGTGCCGGTCGTCGGCAGCGTGAAGAAAAGCCGGAAGCCCGCCCTGCCTTCATCCTGCCTGCGCTGGCACCGTCGCTGACCCCAGAGATAGGCGGCAAGGCTCTTGCCTGACCCGCACCCAGCCTCGGCTAGGGTCAGGTTCGACTGCGACTCGGCGACCGCCTCCTGGAATGGCCGGATGACTAACCCAGGCGGAGGCAGATCGGCCTTCACGGGAATCGTGAGACACTCGCATTCCTTGACGTTGCCCTTCGCCCAGTGCCAGATGATCTGCCAGAAGTCACTCGGAGTGAGCGTTTCCGAGAGGTTCTTTTTCACGAATGTCGCAACCGGGTGGCTCTCCCCCGGCTTGGCTATTCGGGCCACGGCGCTAGCACAAACGTCCGCCGCGATACCGACCACCTTCACCAGAGCGACAAACCTGCGAAGCGCCGGCTCGTCATGGTCCTCGACCCAGAATACCCACTGATCGATCATCGAGTTGACCGAAGACGTTGCATCCAGATCGCAGGCGTCGCTCCGGCCCGTGCCGATCGTGAGGTCGTGCAGATCGATCGCCAAACTCCGAATGCAGAGCCTGTCTGCCATGAGTTTAAGGATTTCCTTGAAGTCCTCGTGACCAATGTACACCTTGACTTTCTCCGAAAGCTTGGGCCGCCAGTGGCGCTCCGAGAACTTGCGATGATGGCCGACCGCTCCCCAAAGTGCCGGGAATAGCACCCCGAGGTCAAACTCGCCCCCAAGCCACTGCTGCATCTCCGGAAGCGAGGCGATTAGTCCCGATATCGTCTCATGTCTTAGTAACTGGACGATCTCAGGCGAATGCCAGACCATCTCGTGGAACTGGTCATTGGCTTTGCCGAGGTCTTGAATCAACGTATTGAGTCGAACGGCCTGACGAAACCTACCGGACTCCGACTCCGAGGCGGGGAGCCCCGCGACGTCCAAGACGTGATCTCCCAAGACGTGCAGCAGCGCCTCCCCTGCGTCGGCGACATCACAGGTGTGCTCCAGAAGCAGGGCAAAGCCTGGCGGACCGCTGGGATGCTCATCTTTGTCGTATGACTTGGCGAGAAGCCTTTGTGGCCGCATCGTGAACCTCGTGGCCTTCGGGGCAGGGCACGGCATCACTGAATTCGGTTAGTCATAGCAAGACCTTCCGCTAGAACCTGTGCTCAACGCCCTTTGACCTGCACCGATGGCCGTGAGGGAGGAGCGGGCCGGTACCGGTGTTGGAAGCCGACGCAGCGCGGCTTTGGAGGCCCAGTCGCTATCGATTCCTGGTACCAGGAATCGATTTCCCAACCCGCGCAATGAGGTTCTATCAAAAGGTCACCACCACACAAGATCTAAACGGATTTTCAGTAGCCGCTGAAATCAAAAAGCCTACCCGCGATCCGGCGGATCAGATCTCGGCGCTCGCACGAACTTCGTTGTCCCCATGGGCACGAAAACCCCGCACCCCATGCGTCTTCTTCCCCCGAGCCCTACCTCCTGAAGGCGGATGCACTCCTCCGCAGTTAATCCGGTCACTCGTAGGGCGTACCCCACCACACGCTTTTCCCTGACCTTCAGAACCCGCCTCAACGGTTGACCCGCGAAAGCCGGGCGGCTGGAGGGGACGAAGTGCGGTGTTCCCGAGATTTCAAGCCGGGCGAGTTCCCGACGGACGTCTTCTTCCAGGTCGGAAGGAGCCAGTGCATGCCGAAACGTGACGAGGCGAGAGGCTAGATTCGCGGCCGGTACGAGGGCTTCGACTCTGGGGATTCCGACCTGGAGGCGGTGGGATTCGAGCTCAAATGCCTGCCCGGCGAGAGCGATGTAGGGAGCGATCTCGTCCGACGGAAGCCGCAATTTCAGCCGGGAACGTTCGTCGAGGGTTAGCACCCCTGGGGCAATCTGGCGGCCTCGAATCGGGTGCACCCCGATGCTTCGGTCACCGTGCATGCCAGGGACGACGCGACATATTGCCGAGAACAGGCAGTAACCATGGTCGAGAGGAAAGGTCGTCCCGACCAGAACAAACGATAAATCAATAATGGGCATCTTCCCGGATCTCCTCATCGATCCTGAACGTACGCGCAGTTCACAGATATACCACCTGCATGACTGACCGTCAACAACCACAAGGAACCGGGTTCTGCATTTTCCGATCCCGCCTGTCCGATCCGCGTTCACTCGCGTTCATCCGCGGCTGATCCTCCACGGGACGATTCCGCTCCTGTCCGCCGATAAATCCGGCCAACGGCTTGCAAATCCGATACGACCATCGCGATCAGTTCTGCTGGTTCCAGCACCTCGCAGTCGGGCCCCCAGTACATCACCCAGCGCTTGATCAAGCGCAGGTCGTTCACATGGAGTCGGAGGATCAAGGTGCCGTCGGGCTGGGGTTCGAGGACCTGGCCGG
>Ga0310038_10002259_pt1 | contig 14223 bp, 11 predicted proteins | sample Sb_taG_6_FD_200461 | JGI IMG/M metagenome (GOLD analysis project Ga0310038, IMG submission 200461) | Peat soil microbial communities from Weissenstadt, Germany - Sb_50d_4_PS metaG (v2) (version 2) | ecosystem: Environmental > Terrestrial > Soil > Wetlands > Peat | place: Germany: Weissenstadt... | reverse complement strand
GGTGAGCGCTGGCTCAGTGCAGCGAGTAGAACGGGATTCCGGTGCCTGGGTGGACCGCGTCGACGGACATCGTCGACCGGCGCGGGCACATCTGGTTGGGGAAGCCGAGCAACTGGGCGACTTTCTGACCGGGCGGGTAGACCCGCAGCGTCGAGCCGTTAACCGGATGCGCGCACACCGCACCCGCGTCCACGACTCTCAGCACGAAATGCGAGGTATCCCCGGGTGCGAGCGTGACCAGGGGCTTAATGCCGCCATGAGTCGCTGGCAGGCCAACCTGGCTGCCATGAATATTGAGCTCGGAGACTCCGGGGTAGCCCTTGAGTGTGCAGGTGTGGTGCCCTACGTTGCTGATCTCGATCTCGTAGTAGATCGTTCCTGCTGCCCCGTTGCCTTGAGCGGCATTCCAGACCTCGGTGCCGACGGCGTGGCATGCTGCCAGGGCTGGATGGGCCGGTGCGTCGGAGCCTGCGGACGAGGCCAGCGCTGCCGTGGGCAGCAGGATGGCCGCGCAGGCCAGACCCACTCCGGCGGCGAGCCGTCGGCTTGCCAGTGACGTTAGCTTCATGATGCGACTCCTTGGTCTGGATCCGTGGCGGACGCTCCTACCTGTGACGTCGCTCGGCGCCGCCTGGTTGGAATCGACCATTGTGCAGGGTGCCAGTGCACCAGCGCCAGAGGTACCGGCCGGCTCGCCGGCGTTGGCCGCCGGGCAACCCGCGAGACCGGGTGCTCGCCTCCGCGAGTCGCTGAGGACGTCGCAGCCAGTTCCGTCATATGGTCAGTACCGTCAGATCCGGTGCACTCTGGACGGTGAATCCAGATTGGGGACATATCTGGGTCGATTCTCTGGCGGCTGATCGGCAGGCGGTAGCGGCATGGCCAGCATGGCGGATGTAACTCAGCGGGGACGCTCCCTGCTGTTCGGGGTGGTCCTGATCGTGGTCGGCGTCTTTGTCGGGCACGCGCTGCCGCAGAACACGGCCACGCCAGCGGCCGAGATCGGCACGGTGACCTACGTGAAGCTGCAGACGGGCGGCTCAGGCACCCAATTCGTCTTCAAACCCAAGAGCGGTGGTCAGCAGACCTACCAACTCGACACTCCCACCCCGTGGCAGAACAAGCCGGGAAGCTGGCACCTCAGCGGCATGCCAACCTGTCTGGTGCCGAACTCTCATATACCCCATCGTGTCACGATCGGCGTCATCACCGTGCAGCCCACCGGCTCGCTGGCCGGCGGACCTTTCATCGCCTGGATCAAGTGCCAGAGCTAGCCAGCCAGGGTAGCCAAACAGCTGCGCTGGTTGCGGACCAGGACCGCTGAGGCGGTCACGGCCGATACCTTTGACAGGTGAAACGGACCGTGGCGGGCATGATCGCCACCGCAGCCGTCGGCCTCACCGCGCTGCTGGCCAGCGGCGTGGTTCCGGCCGCAGCCGCGGCGGAGTCGCAGGGTCAAGCACGGGCCTCCGCCCACCCGGTGATCGTGATCGGCATCGGCGGTCTGCGGTGGAGCGATATCACGGCCGCCACGACGCCGGCGATCTGGCGGCTCGCCGGGACCGGCGCGGCCGGCACGTTGGCCACCACCACGATCTGGCCGGTGACCTGCCCGGCCGATGCGTGGTTGACCCTGAATTCCGGCGCCAGGGCCAGCGGGTCTAGCGAGCAAGTCCCGACGTCGGGACCGTGCCCCGGACTGCCTTCCGTCGAGCGCCTCGTCCTGCTATCGCACACCGCAGCCGGGCCGGCCCGGATCCCGGCGATGCCCGGCCTGATCCAGCTGAACAGGCCGTTCAGCTACAGCCCGTGGTGGGGGCTACTGGGCTCGGCGGCCGGTGCCGGACGCTGCGCTACCGCGATCGGACCCGGTGCCGCGCTGGCGCTCGCCAACCCCGCCGGGGACGTCCCGCATTACCTGCCGGCCTTGCCGAGTGCGAGCCGTTCCGCTTCAGGCTTGACGGTCTTGCGGCAATGCCCGCTGACCGTGATCGACCTTGGCGCGCTGCCGCCGCCAGCGGCGGCGTCCGGGAGTCGGCCGAGGGCGAGCGCGATTCAGACCCAGGCCAGCCGCGCGGTCGCGCTCAGCGCCGCCGATCGGGCGGTCGGCGGGATCGTCGCGGCGGCTCCGCCCGGGGCGATCGTGGTGCTGGCGTCCACGGGGGATGAGCCGGGGCCGCACCTTGGCGTCGTCGTGGTGAACGGACCCGGCTACCGTAACGGGCTGCTCACGTCGACCTCGACCAGGCAGCCCGGGGTAGTGGTGATCACCGACCTGACGCCGAGCATCTTCTCCTGGCGGCACGCGCGTTTCCCGGCGCCACCGGCCGGGACCGCGGCGCCCACCGCGTTGACGCTGACTGCGGTGGGCCGGGGCTCGCTTGCCGCAGCGGTCAAGGCGATGATCGGGCAAGACACGGCGGACCAGGTCTACCGGTCCATCGTGGGCTGGTTCTTCCTGTTCTATGGTGTCGCCGAGGCGGTGCTGTTCGCCCTGATCGCTCTTGCGCTGCGGGGTGGTGGCGCGCAGCGGGTACGCCGCCGGGTGGCCTGGTACTCCGCCGCCGCGGTGTTCACCGGGGCCGTGCCGGTCGGCACGTTCCTGGCCGGCCTGTTGCCCTGGGAGCAGTGGCCGCACCCGGCGCTGCTGCTCTACGGGCTCGGCTTCGCCTGGGCCGCCGTGATCGCCGTGGTGGCGATGGCCGGGCCGTGGCGGCGCGACCCGTTCGGCCCGCCCGGGTTCACCGCCGCCGTGACGCTCGCCGTGATCGCGATCGACGTGATGACCGGATCGCGGCTGCAGATCGGCGCGCCCTTCGGGTTGTCGCTGCTCGAGGCAGGCCGCTTCTACGGCGTCGGCAACAATGCGGTCTGCATCTATGCCACGGCCGGAATACTAACCGCGACCTGGGCAGCGGCCGCCGCGCTGCGGCGCCGGCCCGGCTCGCGCCGGGCGGCGCTGACCGCGGCGGGCGGCGTTGCCGTCGCTAGCGTGGTGGTCCTTGGCTGGCCAGGGTTCGGCGCCAAAGTGGGCGGGACGATCGCGCTGGTACCCGCGTTCTTGGTGCTGCTGGCAGCCATTGCCGAGGTCCGGATCACCCCGCGGCGGGGCCTGATCATCGGGGTCAGCGGCATTGCACTCGTGTCAGCATTCGCCGTGCTTGACTACCTGGTCCCGGCGATCGGGGCGTCGCATCTCGGTACGTTCGTGGGGCAGGTGCTGCACGGTCACGCCGGGGGCACGCTGCACCGGAAGGTCAGCTCGAACCTGCAGTCGCTGACCAAGACCTGGTACACACCGGTCGTGCCGGTCGTCGCGGTGGTGACCGGGCTGATGCTGGCCTGGCCGAGCCGGCTACGGTTGCGCACCTTCGTGGCAGCCTGCTCCCGGTCGGCACTGCTCCGGACGTCGCTGTTCGCGGTCTGGCTGGCGGTCGTGCTTGGCTGGCTGGTGGACGACTCAGGAGTCAGCGCGGCGGCTTCCGCGCTGCCGATCGCGCTGCCGCTTGCGATCGCCCTGGTGGTACGGGTCGCCCAGTTGCCGGCCGAGTCCGGCGCCGGCGCGGTGACAGTCGGCGGGCAGGGTCAGGCCGGCCCGCCGCCTACCGGGGCGCAGCCGCGGGGGTCCGGCGGGGTCCGGCCGTCCGGACCCCCGCCGCCGGCCGGGGCGCAGCCGCCGGGGTCCGGGCGATCGGACCCCGCCCGAGCGGGACGCGGGGTGGTCGATGCAGTGCCAGCGGAGGGCGGGGTCGATGCGGCTGCACCAGGGCGGGGGGTCGATGCCGCGCCACCTGGGCGAAGGATAGGTGCCTCCCCACCTGGGCGAGCGGGCTAATCTGGGCAGTGCCGGTCAATAGCACCGTAACCGGGAGGACCGGGTGAAGTATCAGCTGTCGAGGGTCATCCTGGGCCCCGGGCTGCGCCTGCTCGCCCGGCCCGAAGTCATCGGTGCGGAGAACGTCCCTGAATCCGGTCCCGCCATCCTGGCGTCGAATCACCTATCGGTTGTCGACTCCATCTACCTGCCGCTCATGCTCAACCGCCCGGTCACCTTTGCCGCGAAATCCGAGTACTTCACCGGAACACGGCCGATCGAGCGGATCGCAGGCGCCTACCTGCGGGCCACCAAGCAGCTATCGGTGGACCGGGCCGGGGCGCGAGCCGCACAGGAGATGCTGGAGGCCGCGCTCGGCCTGCTCCGCCAGGGTGCGCTGTTCGGCATCTACCCGGAGGGCACCAGGTCCCCGGATGGGCGCCTGTATCGGGGTCGCACCGGCATCGGCTGGCTGGCCTTGCACTCAGGTGCGCCGGTGATCCCGGTCGCGATGGTCGGCACCGACAAGATGCTGCCGCCCGGCCGCAAGGTGCCGCGCCCTGGGCATATCCAGATCCGGATCGGCAAGCCGCTGCTCTTCGATGGGTACCGGGATCAGTCGGCCGGAGCCAGACAGCGGCGCGCGGTCACCGACCAGGTGATCGAGGCGATCCAGGAGCTGTCTGGCCAGGAGTTCGTGCCGATCTACGCCTCGATGCGCAAGGAACAGCTGGCGGCTGCCGAACAGGAGCCGGGGCAGTCGAAGAAGCCCGGGCAGTCGAAGTAACCGACGCAGTCGATCCGGCCGACACGGACGAAGCGGCCGACGTAGCATCCAGGCGGTGCGATCAGCCCCGCTCGGCGTCGACGGCCGGGAAGGTGTCGGTCGACGCTGTCGGGTTCCACACGTAGATCGGACGGCTGCCGGTATCCGGGCGGCCGGTGTCGGACTCTCCGCCAGAGTCAAGACGCCTGGTGGAGTCAGGACGTCCGGCGGAATCAGGCGCGGTGTTCTGCGGTACGAACCGCGGACCTGTCACCGGCCCGGCCTCGGGACCTGCCGGGCCGCGCCGGATGGGGGCGAAGAGCGAGCCGGGCGCGGCGGACACCTGCGGCTGAGCTGCCTGCCATCTCGTTTCTGGTGGAACTCTCGGTGGCCCCACGCTGCCGATCCCGCCGCTGCCCGGCTGCGCTGGCGGGATGGCAGCCCAGGGAAGTGCCGAGGTTGGCTCCGGGGCGGGTTCCCAGGGCGGAGAGCCGGAAACCGCGGCATGGCGCACGGTGGGACTGGGATCCGGACCGAAGGCCGGCCTTGGCCCGCTTCCTGACCCCGGTCCGAACAGATCCGATCTCGTCTGCGGTGCCGGCGTGCCTGGCGTCTGCGAGCGAGCCGCGAAGGGCGGACCAGCCTGGACCACTGGCAGTGCCGGGATCGCTGGTGCTGCCAGGGTCACCGGCGCCGCCAGGGGAGCTTGGTCAGCTGTATGGCTCGGCGGAAGCTGCCGGGTCGGCATGACCGACCGGCCCGGCCGAGCCGGCCGGGCCTCATGAGGTGAGCGGGCCTCGTGAGGCGAGCGGGCCTCATGAGGCGAGCGGGCCTGCTGAGGTGCGCGGGCAGGCAGAGCTGACCGGGTCGGCAGGCCCGATCGGGCCGAATGCGCCGGCTGGGCTGGCAACGCCGGCTGGGCTGGCAATGCCGGCTGGACTGACAGTGTCGGCTGGGTCGGCAACGTCGGCTGGGTCGGCAACGTCGGCTGGGTCGGCTGTCTCGGCCAGAGCGGTGCTGGTAGAGCCGAGTGACCAGCGAGCTTGGGGGTCGGCCTGAACCGGGGGCTGATGGCCGACCGTGCGCCGGCTGCCGGGTCGGCCGGCCGGGCATGCTGCGGACCGAAGAACTCGAGCAACGGGTCGGCGGGCAGCGTCCGGCGATCCGGGCGTGCCGGGTTCCGACGGCCTCGTTCGGCCACAGCCAGAGCCGTCTGCCGGTCCCGCCGTCGGGTGATCCAGCCGTAGGCGACGATCGGCACCAGCAGCGCGACCAGCACGCCAGCGGAGATCGCCCCGTCCTTCAGCAGGTTGCGCATGACAACTGCCGCCGACGAAGCCACCGCGGGCAGCGCCGGGCTGCTGCGCGGCAGCGCACCGAAGCCCGCGGGCCGGGCATGCGGCGGCGATATGTTCGCGGCGCGGGAGAGCGCTCGCTCGGCGTCGATGGTGCCGTAGCCCGATCCCTCGGCTTTCCCGCCGCTCGGCCGATACCCCGGGCCGCCGATCAGCGCGTTGCCGACCTGCGCTGCCGTCAGGTTGGGGAACTGCGACCTGACCAGCGCCGCGATGCCAGTCACGACGGCGCTGGCCGGCCAGGTGCTGTCCATCGTCTGATAGCCAGCCGGGGCGGCGGCGACCATTCCCTCGCCGGCGGCGGTCAGGGTGACGTACGGCTGGCGGCTGCTATAGGAGGCGAGAGCGAACCTCTGGTCGAACGCGCCGACCGAAACCACTCCCGGATACGCAGCTGGAAAGGTCACCGCGTCGCCGGTCATGGCGTTGTCACCGGCCGGCGCGACCAGCATCACATCCTTGCTGACGGCATAGGCGATGGCCGCCCGCTCGGCGGTGCTGCCGCCGGCCGCGGCGGCGGCACTACCCAAGCCGGTCGTGCCGGGCATGCCAGGGTCGGTCGGCAGGTCGATGACGCTCGCCCCGTGCCGCACCGCGTAGCGGATCCCGCGTGCGATCGCATCCGGCAGTCTGGAGGTAACCTTGGCGTCAGTCCAGAGCGGGTCACCCGGGCTCAAGGTGACCCGGACGGAGAGGATCCTGACTCTCGGGGCGATGCCGAGGACGCCGGCCGCCCACTTCTTGCCGTGCCCATGACCTGCGATCAGGCTGGCCAGGCCGGTGCCCACCAGCCCGAAGTACGGGCTGCCGGCGGTCCGTCCCGAGCCGGTGAAGTCCGGTCCTGAGATGACCGAGCCTGCCACGTCGGCTTGGCCAGCGATCACGCCATCGGCCAGCACGGCAACGATCACGCCGGACCCTTCGTTGATCCGCCAGGCCTTGGTCACATGCAGTGCGCCGAGCCACCACTCACGCTGCTGCAGCGAGTCGGCCAATGCGGGCATGCTAACCAGAGCGACTGGTGCGGACGCCAAGCAGATCACGGCCGCGATCCTGGCGAATCTGGGGAGTCCTAGCGGCACGCCGTCGTTGCCTTCCGTGATGCGTAACACGCATTCTGCCACGTCCGTATTGGTTCGCCTGCGAGTGACGAGACTTCGCTAGATGCAGCCAATTTCGCCCATCCGGTGCTCCGCGCGGCGGACCTGACCGGCCGGCTAAGCCGGGGGACTCTCGCACCAGGCGCGCCGCTGCGGACCGCTCGTCAGGCGGGCAGAGCCGCGGCGATCCTGACCCGGGCACCGGGCGGCAGCGACAGTGTCTCAGCGGCGTTGCCGTTGCTCACCGCCAGCGAGATCAGCCCCGCACTGTCGGTGAAGGCGACCAGCTCGCCAGGGGCCGCCGAGCCGAAGGTCTCCAGATAAGGAGCGACCAGTTCACGCCGGTTGCACCGGATCAGCAGCGAGGAGCCGAAGCTGATCCCCAGCTCGGCGGCGGCTGGCGCGGCGATTGACAGCTGGACGTTGCCGAACCGGTCCACCGAAAGCACCTCGCCCTCCGCCTCGCCGTCGTGCATCCGGCTAGTCGGCGGCGCCAGCATCACCAGATCGGCGACATCGATCATCGGTCCGGCATCGGCGAGGGCAGTGCCGGTGAGCAGGTGGGCGGCCACGGGCATGAAGATGTCCCTGCCGTGGAAGGTCGGCGAGACCGGGTGACTCCACAGCGCGTCGTTGGTCAGCAGGACCGCGCGGCTGGCACCGCCGAGCGCGGTGATCGCCCAGGAGAGCAGGCCGTTGTCCGGGCCGACCAGGATGCCTGGGCCGGCCTGCACGGCGATCGCCCGGCGGGCGGTGCCGACGCGCGGGTCGATGACGGCGACATGCACGGCGGGCGGCATGCCGGGCACCGTCTGCGCGAGCACGGCGGCGCCGCGGCGAACGTCACCAGGTGGCACCAGGTGAGTGATGTCGATGATCCGAGCAGCCGGGGCGATCCGCACCGCGACACCGTGGCAGGCGGCGACGAAACCGTCTTCGAGGCCGAAGTCACTGAGAAAGGTCAGGCAGCTCAACGAAGTCACAAATTGTGAGCGTACGTCCCCGGAGCGCCGGCATCTAGAGCCGGCCACCCCGCCCGGGCGCTTTGTCAGCTGCGCCCAACTCCAATAAGTCGAACAGTGGCCATCTGACTTGTCATGATCACGGGCCGAAACCCGCTATCTTCGGCGGTTTCGGCCCGTGATCATGGTGTTCTACGGCCGAGCGGGCTGAGGTCAGCCCATCAGGTCAGCCGCCCCGGGTGATCGTCGCGCCGTCGGCGGTGGACGGGGCGTAGTCGGGTGTTCCTGCGAAGGTGACGATGTAGCGGCCGCCGTTCGCCCGGATGGCGTCGGACTCAGCCAGCGTCAGGACGCAGGATGCGGTGCCCGTGCTGTTAGTAGTGGCGGTGCACAGCGTGGTCAGGCCAGCGGTGAAGGTGAGCGACTCGCCGGCGAGCGGGTTGCCGAAGCTGTCGAGCGTGCCGAAGACCGTGTAGAGATGCAGCGGGTCGATGCTGATCTCGGTGGTGAGCACGGTCGGGGCGCGGAGGATGGTCTCGATCAGCGGCGCGCTGGTTGACTCGGACCACTTCGCGTCGCCGCTGTAGTGGGCTGTGATGGAATCCGCTCCGGCCGGCAGGCTGCTGGTCGTGCACGAGGCGTAGTGCAGGACGCCGAAGTGCAGCAAAGGCTCCGCGATGCAGCCGAGGATGTCAATGCCACCGTCCTTGAAGGTGACCGTGCCGCCGCCATCGGTCGGGTGGACAACCGCGACGAAGGTCACCGGCACACCGGCGTAGCTGGGGTCCTTGGATGTGGTCACGATGGTGACGGTGGGCGCCACGTGCTCGGTCAGGGCCGCGCTGGTGGAGCCGAGGTAAAGCGTGTCGCCGCTGTAAATCGCGGTGATGTGGTTGAAACCGGGGGGCAGGCTTGTGGTGGTGCAGGTGGCCTGGTAGCTGGCACCGACCAGGGTCAGTGCCTGCGCGGCGCAGCCGGTGATGTCGACCAGGCCGTTCTTGAACTCGACGGTGCCGCCGCCGTCGGTCGGGGCGACCGTGGCGGTGAAGGTCACCGACTGCCCGAGGTTGATCGGGTTCTTCGATGAGTGCAGGGTGGTGGTCGTAACTGTCAGCACGTTCTGGCTCAGCGCCGTGCTGGTCGAGCCGGCGTAGAGGACATCTCCGCTGTAAATGGCGGTGATGGAATTGAGCCCGAGCGGCAGGCTGCTGGTGGTGCAGGTGGCCTGGTAGCTGGCGCCGACCAGGGTCAGTGCCTGCGCGGCGCAGCCGGTGATGTCGACCAGGCCGTTCTTGAACTCGACGGTGCCGAGGCCATCGGTCGGGGTGACGGTGGCGGTAAAGGTCACCGACTGGCCCAAGCCACTGGGGTTCAGCGACGAGGTCACAGTGGTCGTAGTGGCTATGGTGGCGCTGGCCGGGCCGGCCCACAGGGCGGTGGCCGACAGCGCGACGCCGGTCAGCAGGGCGGCGCTCAGCACAGTGGCGCGCGCTCGGCCGAGAATGCGGTGAACAGGTCTGTGCATGGTAAGGCCTCTCTCTGCCCGGTCACCCGGGGCGTCAGTACGACAGTGCGAGCTACCCTCTAATTACTGAGAGTAACAGTCAGTGACTGTGTGTAATGGAGTTTGACACGGCTCGGGTGAGCCATTGCGGCTGGTCAGCGCACTGAACATGCAGATCGGCCGGTAATGGGCTGGCTGCGGCCAGGGTTTGGGTCGCGGTCCGTTCGCTGTGCCGCTGATGCACCGTCGGCCGTAGCCCGGCGCCTTCGACATCCCACGGCGTGGCCGGCCCGAGCCCGGTCCGTCTGGCCGGCCTACCATGGAGCTCAGATCAGAGGGGCCGGATGCCAGGTGTCGAGTCTGACCGAGCTTGAGATGCGCATCCTGGCTTTCGAGCGGAGCTGGTGGCGGTCTCCAGGCGCCAAGGAAAGGGAGATCCTTGAGGCGCTAGGAATGCCGCCGACCAGGTACTACCAGCTGCTGAACGAGCTGATCGACCAGCCAGCGGCGGCCCAGTTCGATCCGGTGCTTGTCGCCAGGCTGCGGCGGCGCCGGGCGGTCAGGAACGAGCTGCGCTCGGCCCGACCGGACAGCAGTACCTGAGACTGACCAGGGGGAAGCAGTCAGATGGACGCGGGGGGAACTCAACCCGACGCGACGGAGGACGGTCAGCGGTGTGCAGCGGTTCCGCCGAGGTGCCGGACCTGGCTGCCGAGGCCGACCTGGTCGTCGATGGTCCGGACGGAGTCGCCGCCCTGCTCGCCGCACTCGCCGCGGCGATCAGGCGTCTGGCGTGAGTCCGGAATCCAGGGCGGCCAGCTGGTCGGCGAGCCATCGCGACGGAGGCATGGCGCCGGCGGCTGCGGCGAGTGACTGGCACCGGCTGGTTCGTTCCTGATCGGACATGGTCAGTGCCTCGTGCAGGGCCGCCGCGGTACTCGCCACGTCGAACGGGTTGATCAGCAGGGCGTAGCTGCCTAGCTCAGCGGCCGCGCCGGCCTCGCGGGACAGCACGAGCACGCAGCCGCGGTCGGACAGGATCGGTCCTTCCTTGGCGACCAGGTTCATCCCGTCCCGGATCGGATTCACCAGCAGGACGTCGGCTAGCCGGTACCCGGCCAGGGACCTGGGGTAGTCATCGTTGGCCCGCAGCAGGATCGGGCGCCAGTCGGGCGTGCCGAATTCGTCCTCGATCTCGCGTGCGGCGCGCTGCACGCTGGCCGCGTACTCGCGGTACTCGGGCAGGTCGTGCCTGGACGGGTAGGCCAGGGCGAGCATCATGACCTTGCCGTGCCATTCCGGGTGAGTCAGCAGCAGCTCGCGATAGGCGGCCATGCCGCGGACGATGTTCTTGGACAGCTCGGTCCGGTCGACCCGGAGGATCAGCTTGCGCTGGCCGATGACCTCGGTGAGGGTGGCCATTCTGGCCTGCACATCAGGTTCGCAGGCCCGGCTGATCAGTTCGGCGGCGTCGACTCCGAGCGGGTGCACGCCGATGCCGGTGACATGTCCGCGGTGGGTGACCCGCTGGCGGTCCCGGTCGACCGTCGCACCGAGTACGTGCTCGCAGCAGTCGAGGAATGCGTCGGCCCAGCGCTGGCAGAGGAAGCCGGCGTGGTCGGCACCGAGGATGCCGTCGAGTACCTCGGCCGCGATGGCGTCAGGCAGCAGCCGGAAGTAATCGACCGGCGCCCACGGTGTGTGCGAGAAATGCGCGATCTTGACCTCGGGCCGCAGACTTGCCAGCAGCCGCGGGACCAGGGTCAGGTGATAATCCTGCACGATGACCCGCACCAGCTGGGTGCTGCCCGGGCTGGTTGCTGTGCCCGGGGTAGCCGCAGCGGCCAGCGCCTCGGCGAAGGCGCCGTTGTACTCGCGATACGCTGCCCAGTCGCGGCCGAACGCGAGTCCGAACTGGGGTCGGTTCGGCGTGTCGTACAGCATGTGGTGGATGAACCAGAGGACGGAGTTGGCCACCGTGTTGTAGGCGCGGTTGAAAGTGGCGACGGGGATGTTCAGCATCCGCACGGCCGATCCCTCAGGCGTCCCGTCCAGGTCGAACATGCCGAGTGGCGTCCGGCGAGCGGCCGCCCGGTCGGCGTCGCTCAGCGCCGCGCAGACCCAGAGCAGGTTGCCCTGCCCGGCGGCCGAGGAGAGACCGGAGACCACCCCGCCGCCACCCCGCCGTGCCGCCAGCTGGCCGTCATCGCCGCGGAAAAAAGAGAACGGCCCCCGGTTGGAGGCCATCAGGATCCTGTGCCCGGCAGTCGCATCGCCCATTCGCATCAGGTTAACGCTGACTTCACCGCAGCTGCGGCACCGCCCCCGCGAGTTCGGCACGCGGCTCGACGTTAGCCTGCCACCGGCCAGGACATCGGGCGAAGTGTCGGTTAGAGTACAGGTACAACTTCATATCGCTCATCCAGAGGGGTGGAGGGAACGGCCCTGTGAAGCCCCGGCAACCATCACGGTGATCCGCGCCTGACCGCGCTCGCCGTACGCGTCCCGATCGTGGCCCGTCCCGATCGTGGCCTGTGCGGCGCTCGGTGTCAGTGAGGCCAGCACGTGACTGGTGCCAACTCCGGCTCGCTGCCAGATCGGCAGCGGGACAGATGAGGAGAGGCCTCACTATGTCATCTGTTGTTACTCAGTCATCTGTTGTTGCACGGTCACGAGTCAGTACTCAGGCCCGCGCGCGCTTCGGCAACGCCTGTGCGCTGGCCTGCCGCGAGTGCGGCAGCAGTTACGAACTCGGTGCCCAGCATGCCTGCGCCGAGTGCTTCGGCCCGCTGGAGGTCAGTTATGACCTGCCGCCGATCACCAGGGAGACGATCGAGGCGGGCCCGCGGAACATCTGGCGCTACGCCAGCCTCCTTCCAGTCCCGTCGGATATCGCGGCCTCGCCGAACACCGAGCCAGGCTGCACCACCTTGGTGCGCGCCGACAACCTGGCCAGGGTGCTTGGCATGCGCCGCCTGTGGGTGAAGGATGAGCGGGGCAACCCCACCCACTCGTTCAAGGACCGAGTTGTCGCGGTGGCGCTGGCCGCGGCCACTCAGATGGGTTACCGGGTCCTGGCCTGCCCGTCCACCGGAAATCTGGCTAACGCCGTGGCGGCCGCCGCGGCACGGGCCGGAATCGCGTCGGTGGTTCTCGTTCCCGCCAATCTGGAGCCGGAGAAGATCCTGGCTTCGGCGGTGTACGGATGCCTCCTGGTCAAGGTTGAAGGCGGTTACGACGACGTGAACCGGCTAGCGTCCGAGCTGGCCGACGAGCATGAGGACTGGGCGTTCGTGAACGTGAACGTGCGGCCGTACTATGCCGAGGGCTCGAAGACGATCGGCTACGAGATCGCCGAGGACCTTGGCTGGCGGCTGCCGCGCCAGATCGTGGTGCCGGTGGCCTCAGGCGCCCAGCTCGTCAAGATCGACAAAGCCTTCCGCGAGCTAGCCGATCTCGGCCTGGTCGGTGACCAGCAGTGCCGGGTGTTCGGCGCTCAGGCTAGCGGCTGCGCTCCGGTTGCCGCGGCTTTCCGAGCCGGGCACGACGTGGTGCAGCCGGTCCGGCCGGACACGATCGCCAAGTCGCTGGCGATCGGCAACCCGGCCGACGGTCCTTACGTGCTCGATGTGGTGCGCCGTACCGGGGGGTCCGTCGCTGACGCGCCTGACGACGAGATCGTGGACTCGATCAGGCTGCTTGCCGCTACCGAGGGCATCTTCGGCGAGACCGCGGTCGGAGTGACCCTGGCCGTGCTGCGCAGGCTGCTGGCCGCCGGGCAGCTCGACCCGGACGAAGAGACTGTGATCATCAACTCGGGCGACGGTCTGAAGACGCTCGACGCGGTCTCCGGGGCAGCGCAGGCGACGCCGACGATCCGGCCGAACCTGGCAGAGTTCACCAGGCTGCATGACGCTGCCGCGCAGGTAGCGTGACAGACCAGGAGATTCGCTCGGTAACCGTCCGGCGCTGGCCGGATTCCCGCCATAGTGCGCGGCTATATCGGTGATTCCAGCGGTGGCTGGCGGCTAAGGTTCAGCGGTCTGGCGGCCGAGGTGCGAGTAGTAATTGTGCATCAAGACCTGGGATGGATGTCGTCGCCGACTTTCCCCGGGTGTTAGGCGCGACGGATGGTAGTCCAGACCCGGATTCCGAACACGGCGTCAGCGTGTCTTTGGCCGGGGAAGAATGCGGCAGTCTGGTCGAGGATCTGGTTCCGCAGTGTTTCCTCGCTGATGGCGCCGGACTCGATCGCGGTAGCAGCGTTGCTCTGGCTCAGCAGGTAGTCCACCAGCTGGGTGGCGGTAAGGGGAATGTGGATATCGTCTTCGGCGTAGCTGACCTCGCTGAAGCCGGCGGGCAGCGCGGCGGCGGGGTCGAAGTAGGCGTGCCGCGGCGGGGTTGGGTACCGGGGCAAGTAGGCCTCTTGGAGCCAGCTGGCGAACGCGGGCTGGCCAGCCAGCTGGCCGTGGAAGAAATCGGTGTAGACGGCCAGGCCGGCGCCGCTGCGCAGCACCCGGGCGAGTTCCGCGAATGCGCGCTGCTGGTCGAACCAGTGGAATGCGGCTCCGACGGTGGCCAGATCGGCGGTCGCGTCCCGCAACGGGATCCGCTCAGCTGCCGCCACGAGATAGCGGGCGCGCGAATGCGGCTGCGCGGCGCGGAGCATCGGGGCGGAGGCGTCGATGGCGATGACGTGGTCTGCCAGCTCCAGGACCGCCC
>Ga0310038_10002258_pt1 | contig 14224 bp, 15 predicted proteins | sample Sb_taG_6_FD_200461 | JGI IMG/M metagenome (GOLD analysis project Ga0310038, IMG submission 200461) | Peat soil microbial communities from Weissenstadt, Germany - Sb_50d_4_PS metaG (v2) (version 2) | ecosystem: Environmental > Terrestrial > Soil > Wetlands > Peat | place: Germany: Weissenstadt... | reverse complement strand
GACGTCGGCGGCGAGTCGACCCGGCCCGGCGCCGCGCCGGTCGCCGAGGACGAGGAGCTTCGGCGCGTGATCCCCGTGATCGAGGGCCTGATCGCCGCCGGGTGCGCGGCCCAGATCTCGATCGACACCTCCAAAAGCGGGGTGGCGGCACGGGCGCTCGAGGCCGGAGCGACGTTCGTCAACGACGTCACCGCCTTCCGGGGCGATCCGGAGATCGTTGCCGTGGTGGCGGAGGCGAAAGCCGAGTGCTGCCTGATGCACATGCTGGGCACTCCGCGGACGATGCAGTTCGACCCTCGCTACGACGACGTCGTCGACGAGGTCAAGGCGTTCCTCGAGGAGCGGATGAGGTTCGCGATCGCGCATGGGGTCGCGGAAGAGCGGATCATGCTCGACCCCGGAATCGGGTTCGGGAAGACGGTGGCGCACAACCTCGAGCTGCTGCGACGGCTGCGGGAGCTGGTCGAGCTCGGGCGGCCCGTCGTGATCGGCACCTCGCGCAAGTCGTTCCTGGGCAAGCTCACCGGGCGCGAGGTCGACGACCGCATTGCGGCGACGATCGCCACCAACGTGCTCGCGTACGAACGCGGGGCGCGCGTATTCCGGGTCCACGACGTGGCCCCGGTGCACGACGCGCTCACGGTCACGGCTGCTACGGTCAGCGCGCCATGGACGACCCCGACGAGTACGACGAGGTGGACGAGGACGAGGGGGACGAGCACCCCGAGCCCGAGGTGACGATCGAGGTCAGCGGGCTGTCGCTGTTCACGCACGTGGGCGTGACCGCCGCGGAGCGGGAGGTGGGCCAGCGGCTGCTGCTCGATCTCCGGATCGATGTCGGCGAGTGCGATGCGACGGTCACCGACCGGATCGAGGACACCGTCGACTACGCCCAGGTGTGCGACACCGCGAACCTCGTGGCCCAGCAGCGCAGCTACAAGACGCTCGAGCGGCTGTGCGCGGCGATCGCCGACCGGTTGATCGAGCAGTACGACGCCAATGCCGTGTGGGTCAAGGCCGCCAAGCCCGAGCCGCCGATGGCGCTGCCGGTGAGCGAGGTGTCGGTCGAGGTGTGGCGCGAGGCCGAATGACGCCGCGTCATCGCCGCGGCACGGCGATCGCGCGGGGGCGCCGCGGGAAGCGATGACGCGCGGCTTCCTCGGCCTGGGGTCCAACGTGGGCGACCGGCGGGCGCACCTGGAGGAGGCGGTGGCCGCGCTGCCGGCGCACGGCGTCACCGTGATGGCGTCCTCGTCGGTGTACGAGACCGAGCCCGTCGGCCTCGTGCTCGATCAGCGCGAGTTCTACAACGCGTGCCTCCTTGTGAACACGCAGCATGGTCCGGAGGAACTGCTGGCGGCGTGCAAGGAGGTCGAGCGCGAGCTGGGGCGGCCGGCGGGCGGCGTGCGCCACGGACCGCGCCCGATCGACGTCGACGTGCTGATGCTCGACGCGCTCGAGTACTCCTCCGAGCGGCTGACCTTGCCGCACCCCGAGGTGACCTCCAGGCGGTTCGTGCTCGTGCCGCTGCTCGAGCTCGACCCGGAGCTGGCCCTGCCGGACGGACGGCGGCTCTCGGACGCCCTGGCCGCGCTCGGCGGAGAGGGCCAGGAGGTCCGGCGCGCCGGGGAGCCGCTGCTCTAGGGTTCCCGCATGCTGCTGGTCGTCGACGTCGGCAACACGCAAACGCACTTCGGCCTGTTCCGCGACGGCGAGACGACCGTGTTCCAGCACTGGCGGTTCTCGACCGTGCGCGACTCGACCGGCGACGAGCTAGGCGCGGCGCTGTCGAACCTGCTGGGACTGCGGGGGCTCTCGTTCACCGACGTCGACCGCTCGATCGTCTCCTCGACCGTGCCCCAGCTGTCCCATCACTGGACGCAGATGGCCAAGCACTATCTCGGACATCAGATGCTGGTTGTCGGTCCGTCGATCCGGACCGGGATGCCGATCCGCTACGACAATCCGTACGAGGTCGGCGCCGATCGCCTCGCGAACGCGGTGGCCGCGTACGATCGGATCCACGACACGTGCGTGGTGGTCGACTTCGGCACGGCGATCACCTACGACGTGGTGTCGGCCGCCGGCGAGTACCTGGGCGGGATCATCACCCCCGGCGCGGAGATCTCGATCGATGCACTGTATGAGCGCGCGGCCAAGCTGCCGAAGGTCGAGCTCGCGGAGCCGCGCGCGCTGATCGGAAAGTCGACCGTCGACGCGATCCGCAGCGGGATCGTCTACGGGTTCGCCGGTCAGGTCGAGGGGATCGTCCGCCGGTTACGCACCGAGCTCGGCTCGTCGACGCGCGTGATCGCCACCGGCGGCCTCGCCGGCGTGCTCGTGCCGTTCATACGCGAGACGATCGACGAGGTCGACGACCTGCTCACCCTGACCGGGCTGAGGCTGATCTGGGAGCGGAATCGCGATTGAGGACCGCGTCCGGGATCGGGACATCCGGGGTCTTGGCGACGGTGGCGGCGAGGATTAGGAACGTCATGCGCCGGCGCTCGTCGGGGTGCTCGGCCGAGTACGCGTCGTAGCCGTCGAGCAGCGAGCGGATCGCCGCGAACACAGGCGCGTCGTCGATCTGGTCGGGCACGTCGCACGCGAGCCGCGCGAGCGCCAGCATTTCGGTCGGGTCGACGCCGCGCATCTGGCCGAGCGCGCTGAACAGCACGAAGAAGGCAACCCGGTCGAGCAGCAGATGGGGAGCACGCTCGCGCTCGCCGATCGGGGGGCCGGCCGGTTTGAGCGGCTCGCCGGCGGCGATCCTCAGCGACTGTCCGGACGCGATCGAGCGGATCTGGTCGTGCGACATGCCAAGCTGGAGCGCCCAGCGGAGCTGGAACGCGGCCGAGATGAACGTGTTGCCGTAGGGGGCGTCGCTGGCGAACACGATCTGGCCCGGCGGGACCAGCGTGAACAGTGCCTCGAGGTCGGCCGGGATCCACCAGGCCGTGTCGAACAGCAGGTTCGGTAGGTCGCCGGCGACACGCCAGATCCACGACAGGTCGCAGATGCCGGCGTGGGCGAGGATCAGCCGCACGTCCGGGAACTCCTCGGCCAGCTCGACCGCGTCCAGGCCGAGCGCCGGGATGCCGCGGCCGGCGTGGATCAGAACCGGTAGCGAGCGCTCGTTCGCGAGTGCGACGATCGAGCGGACCTGCGGGTGGTCGAGCGTGAACTGCTCGGCGCGCGGGTGGAGCTTGATCCCCTTGGCCCCGGCGGCCAGCGAGCGCTCGGCCTCGGGCACCGGGCTGTCGTGCGGGTTTACGCGGCAGAACGGGACGAGCAGCCCGTCAGCATCGTGCGCCGCGGCGAGCACAGCGTCGTTGGCGGCGGCGTAGCCGTCGGGCTCGTGGAACGGGAACGTGAACGCGCCCCGGGCGCTCGCGAGCTCGAGCGCGGTCACGAGCTCCTCGCCGGTCTGCTTCATGCCGTCCGGGTCGTTCTGCCCCAGGTGCGTGTGGGCGTCGAACAGCTCGAGTCCCGGGACCTGGTCGAACACGACGTCGGCCCAGGGGCGAAGCTCGTCAAACAGGTTCATCGCCGGATTCGTACCATGAAACCCGATGTCCCGATCCCTTACGGATCCCTGGCGCCTCGGGGGGGTGGCGATTCCAAACCGCGTGGTGCTCGCGCCGCTGGCCGGAATCGGCAACTGGTTCGTTCGCCTCCAGGCCAAGCGCCACGGGGCAGGCCTGGTCGTGTCGGAGATGGTGTCGAGCTTCGCGGTGCACTACCGCAACGAGCGTACCTGCCGCGAGCTCTTGCGGATCCACCCCCAGGAGCACCCGGTGTCGGTGCAGCTGTTCGGCAACGATCCGGACGTGATGGCGTCCGCGGCCGAGCGGGTGGCCGCCGCTGGCGCGGATCTGATCGACATCAACATGGGCTGCCCGGTCCCGAAAGTGTGCAAGACCGGCGCCGGGGCGGCGCTCCTCTCCGAGCCGGCGCGGGCGGTCGCGGTCGCTCGCGCGGCGGCGCGGGGGAGCGGGCTGCCGGTGACGGTCAAGCTGCGCTCGGGGCAGCGCCCCGGGGATCTCAGCGGCCTCGAGGTCGCGCGCCGGCTGGTGTTCGACGGCGGCGTGGCCGGTATCGGCATCCATCCCCGGCACGCCTCCCAGCGCCACAAGGGTCTGCCGAACTACTCGCTGGTGCGCGAGCTCGTCGAGGAGCTGCCGGTGCCGGTGCTCGTGTCCGGCGGGCTGCAGACGCCCGATGCCGTGCGGGCGGCGTTCGAGCAGACCGGCGCCGCCGGCGTGCTGCTAGCGCGGGGCTCGCTCGGGAACCCGTGGCTGTTCGAGCAGGTCCTCGGCCTTCGGGACGTCGCGCTCGAGCCCGACCGCGACGAGATCCTGGACGAGCTCGACTGGGTGATCGACTGCGCGGTCGAGCACCTCGGCGAGGACCGCGCCACCCGGTACCTGCGGAAGTTCTACCCCTGGTACGTCGAGCGCCTCGGCGGCGGGCGCGCGCTCCAGGGGGCACTGCAGACCGCCCCGACACTGGCCGCGGCCCGGGAGCTGTTGCACGGCGTGTCGCTCGCCGCCGCGTAGGCCATCGGGGAACCGGCGCACGCGAGGCGACGGGTGTGTAGGTTGCCCGTCCGTGTTCCGGTGCATCGGCAGGGTAGCCGAAGAAGAAGCGCCACAAGGGCAAGGGCAAGCCGAAGCCGAAGATTGTGGGCCTCGCTTCGCTCGGCGTCCGTGGGACCGTGCAGGCCCGTCCGGACCGGGTTGAGGCGCGCGGGGCGCGTCGGACCGTCCGGCACGCGGCGCGCCGGCATCGCCCCCCTCGGCGGCCGGGCGACCAACCTCGAGAAGATCGACCACTCCGGCTTCGGCACGTTCCTCAGCTTCGTCGACCCTCGGACCCGGAGGCGCCGACGACCGTCCACGTCAAGTCGTTCCCGCACCAGACGCTGCCGAAGACGAGCAAGGCGATGCTGAGCACGGTGGCGCTGCCCGATTCCGGCTCGGTCTCGTACGTCAATCCGGTCGTCGCGGGCGCGGTCCCGGCGGGCGAGAGCGGCCAGGCCACGACCGGGTCCAAGATCCGACCCTCCTCGAGCAGCGTGGCCGGCATGGCGGAGAGCGCCGGGCGAGGCCTGCTCCAGTTCCCGCGATCGATGTCGAACGCGCTGCTGGTCAGCGCTGCCGACAGCGCCAGCGGCCATCCGCTCGCGGTGATGGGTCCCCAGGTCAGCTACTTCAGCCCGGAGATCCTGATGGAGGAGGACATCCACGGGCCCGGGATCGACGCCGAGGGCGCATCGTTCCCCGGCGTCAACCTGTACGTACAGCTCGGCCACGGCCCCGGCTACGCCTGGTCGGCGACCTCCGCGGGCCAGAACAGCATCGACACGTTCGCGGCGCCGCTGTGCAATCCGAGCGGCGGCACGGTGTCGATGGACTCCGACTACTACCTCCTGGGTGGCCAGTGCGTCCAGATGGAGACGCTGACCCGCACCGAGTCGTGGCAGCCCAATCTGGGCGACTCGACGCCGGCCGGATCGGTGACGTTCCAGACCAAGGGGACCGCCTACGGAATCGTGATCGCGCGGGCGCGGGTCAACGGACGGCCGGCGGGGTACACGAACCTCCGCTCGACCCACATGCACGAGCTCGACTCCGCGCTCGGGTTCGAGAAGTTCAACGAGCCGGCCGACATGCGCAACCCGCAGGACTTCATGAACGCGGCCTACGACGTCGAGTAGACGTTCAACTGGTTCTACGCCGACGACAAGAACATCGCCTACTTCAACTCCGGCCTGAACCCCGTCCGCGCGCCTGACACCGACCCGCTGTTCCCGTCCTGGGCGAGCGATGCCTGGAAGGGCTACAACGACGCCGCCACCGGCCAGGAGTACTCCTCGGTCTACGGCTCCCAGCTGCTCGACAACAACATCAACGCGCAGCTGTCCCTTACGGGGCACAAGATGACGCTGGCGGATCTGATCAACGCGATGGGAACCGCCGGCACCCAGGACCTGCGCGGCGTCGAGGTGCTGCCGTACGCGCTCCAGATCATCGGCCACCCGAGCGACCCGACGCTGGCGAACGCGGTCAACGAGCTGCAGGCGTGGGTGGCGAGCTGAGCCCACCGGATCAACCGGGAGCATCCGGGCGCGTCGGGCGACTACGACCAGACCGACGCGGTGCGGATCGCTCGGTCCTCAGCGACAAGATGGCCGGGCCGCTCAATCGCGAGTATTGCGGCGGCGGATCCCTGGTCGCGTGCCGCGCCGCGCTCGAATCCTCGCTCAGCCAGGCGATCGCGGAGTCCCCGCAACAGGTCTATCCGGCGGACGGCGTGTGCGCCGCCGGCGACCAGATGTGCTCGGACTCGATCCAGTTCCGGGCGATCGGCGTGATCAGCCAGCCGCTGATCGAATGGGTCAATCGGCCGACGTTCCAGCAGGCGGACGAGATTCAGGGCCACGGGCCGAGATAACAGCCGAACCCAGCCGGCACAACCGGGCGTCTATACTCGTCCGCCCACGCACCCCAGCTGGGTACTAAATCCCCGCTTTAGCAGGCGGGTTTTTTCTCGTCCGGACCGCCGGCTGCACCGGCGGTTCCCCACCAAATACAGGTCTGCGACATGCCCAAGGACGTCATCATCACACCCGAAGGGCTCGCCAACCTAAAGGCCGAGCTCGACCATTTGACAACAACCCGTCGTCGCGAGGTTGCCGCCCGGATCAAAGAGGCGCGCGAGTTCGGCGACATCTCCGAGAACGCCGAGTACGACGACGCCAAGAACGAGCAGGCGATGCTGGAGGCGCGGATCGCGTCTCTGGAGGAGAAGCTGCGTTCGGCGACCGTGATCGACCAGTCCGATCTCTCGACCGACCAGGTTCGGGTCGGATCGGTTGTGCACGTCAAGGACGACGGCGGCAAGTCGACCAAGTACACGATCGTCGGCTCGGCCGAGGCGAGTCCCGCCGAAGCGAAGCTGTCCAATGAGTCGCCGGTCGGCAAGGCGCTGCTCGGCCGCAAGCGCGGCGACGAGGTCGTGATCGCCACGCCCAAGGGCGAGCGACGCCTCAAGATCACCAAGATCGACGTCGCGTCGGCCTAACCGCGCTGGGCGCGCGCGTGAGCGACCCCACCGACGGTGCTGACGAGCTGCTGGCGACGCGTCGGCGCAAGCTCGAGTCGCTGCGGGACGCCGGGATCGATCCGTTCCCGCACGAGTTCGACGGGGTCGAGCCGATCGCGGCCGTTCGGGCCGCGCACGCCGCGCTGGCGCCCGGGGATGAGACCGAGGCGCGGCATCGCGTCGCCGGTCGGCTGGCGGCGCGGCGCGGCCAGGGGAAGATGGCGTTCCTCGACCTGGTGGACCGCTCGGGCCGGATCCAGCTCCAGGCGCGCGTCGACGAGCTCGGGCAGGAGGGGATGGACCGGCTGCTCGGCCTGGATCTGGGCGATCTGATCGGCATCGACGGCGTGGCCTTCATGTCCCGGCGGGGCGAGCTGACCTTGCGAGTCGAGGACTTCACGCTGCTCGCCAAGTCGCTTCGACCCCCGCCGGAGAAGCACCACGGGCTGACCGACGTCGAGACGCGCTTTCGCCGGCGAGAGCTCGACCTGATCGCCAACGAGGAGGCGCGGGAGCTGTTCATCACACGTGCGCGTGTGATCGCCGCGGTCCGCCGGTTCCTCGACGCCGAAGGGTTCATCGAGGTCGAGACGCCGGTGCTCCAGCCCCTGTACGGGGGTGCGCTCGCGCGGCCGTTCACGACGCACCACAACGCGCTCAACCGCGAGTTCTACCTGCGGATCGCCACCGAGCTGTACCTGAAGCGGCTGATCGTCGGCGGGCTCGAGCGGGTGTACGAGCTCGGCAAGGACTTCCGCAATGAGGGCGTCGACACCACCCACAACCCCGAGTTCACGATGCTCGAGTGGTACGAGGCGTACGCCGACTACGATGACATCGCCTCCCGCTGCGAGCGGTTGGTCGCGTACGTGGCGTCCGAGGTCGGCTACGACGGGCCGTTCGACTTCACGCCGCCGTGGCGGCGCGAGCGGCTGCCGAAGGCGATTCTCGACCGGACCGGGATCGACATCATGGAGCTGACCACGAGGGAGCGGCTCGCGGAGTCGATGGCGGCCCGCGGGCTGCCGGTCAAGAGCGACGACACGTGGCCGCAGCTGGTCGACGAGCTGCTCTCCAAGCACGTCGAGCCGACGCTGACCGAGCCGACGTTCCTGCTCGACTATCCGGTGGCGCTGTCGCCGTTCGCGAAGCGCCACCGATCGATTCCGGGCCTGGTCGAGCGGTTCGAGGCGTACGTCGGCGGGATGGAGATCGCGAACGCGTTCACCGAGCTCAACGACCCCGACGAGCAGCGCCGGCGGTTCGAGGAGCAGCGGGCGCTGGCCGGCGCCGGCGACGAGGAGACGCAGCCCTATGACGAGGCGTTCCTCGAGGCGCTAGAGCAGGGGATGCCGCCGACCGGCGGAATCGGGATCGGCATCGACCGGTTGGTGATGGCTCTTACGGGTCGGCGGTCGATCCGGGAGGTTGTGTTGTTCCCGGCCATGCGCGATTGAGTCTCTTGCTCGCGCGGGCTTCCGTCGACCGCGCCGGAGGCCCGAGCCTGCAAAACGCGACATTTGGGGTCGGTTCGGCGAGCCGTGCCGTGTAACGCCTGGATATCGACGCATTTTGCGGCAAGGTCTTGGCTTGACGGCTGCCGTGTCGTGATATGCAGGTCGGCCGATGAGAATCGGAGTCTTTTTGTTCGATCAGGTCGATCTGCTCGACGTGGGCGGGCCTTATGAGGTGTTTCTGACTGCATCACGCCTGGTCGTGCGCGATGGTGGCGCGCCGCCCTTCGAGGTCCTCACGGTCGGCGCGACGGCCGAGCCTGTCGTGGCGTTCGGGGGGCTCCGCCTGACCCCGCACACGACGCTTGAGGCGTGCCGGGCGCTCGACGTGCTGGTGATACCGGGGGCGGTCGACATCGATGCGGTGGTTTCGGACACGACGCTGCTGGATGCGGTCGGACCTGTGGCGCGGGACGCGAGGGTCGTTGCCTCCGTCTGCACCGGGGCGTTCATCCTGGGCGCGCTCGGCCTGCTGTCCGAGCGGCCGTGGACCACGCACTGGGAGGACGTGGAGACGCTGGCCGCGCGGGTTGGAGGGCGCGGCGAGGCGTGGGTCCGGTGGGTCGATTCCGGCGAGGTCGTGACCTCCGGTGGGCTCAGCTCCGGAATGGCGATGTCGCTGCACCTGGTCGACCGGTTCGAGGGCCGCGAACTGGCTGCTCGGACCGCAAAACAGCTCGAATACGACTGGGATCCGGGCGCCGGCGGGCGAACATGAACAAGCGGTGAAGCGGGGCCAGTGCCGAAATGGCGCGAAGGGGCGCTGGTAAACTGGCCTATGGCCCGAGAACTCGAGACCGTTTCGCTCATCAAAACGCGCCTAATGGCCGACAAGGTGGGTAGAACGGGATCTTCGGTGTCCCCGCAGTTGCGAACTACTATGTAACGCAGCAGGTAGGCGAGGAGCAGACCGGAAAACATCCCGACCGAACAGACCGAGACCCGCCAGAGAAGAGAAGGATCATGTTCGAGCGATTCACAGAGCGAGCCCGCCAAGTGGTCGTACTGGCCCAGGAAGAAGCGCGGACGCTCAAGCACAACTACATCGGTACCGAGCACATTCTGCTCGGCCTCCTCCGCGAAGAGGAAGGCTTGGCTGCGCGCGTACTCGAGTCGCTCGATATCACCGTGGAGCGCGTGCGCGCTCAGGTCGTCCGCATCGTTGGGTCGGGCGAAGAGGTCACCTCGGGACAGATCCCGTTCACGCCGCGAGCCAAGAAGGTGCTCGAGCTCGCGCTGCGCGAGGCACTCAGCCTCGGCCACAACTACATCGGGACCGAGCACATCCTGCTCGGCCTGGTGCGCGAGAACGAAGGCGTCGCGGCGCGGATCCTGCTCGACTTCGACGCCGACTCCGAGAAGATTCGCAACGAGGTCATCCGGATGCTCTCCGGGCCCGGCAGCCGGCAGCGCGGCGCCGCCGCGAGCGGCGCGGCCGCGGCCGCCCAGGGCGAGAGCAAGAAGTCCTCGAAGCTGCTGGACCAGTTCGGCCGCAACCTGACCAAGCTGGCCGCCGAGTCGAAGCTCGACCCGGTCGTCGGCCGGGAGACCGAGATCGAGCGGATCATGCAGATCCTCTCCCGCCGGACCAAGAACAACCCGGTGCTGGTGGGCGAGCCCGGCGTCGGCAAGACCGCCGTCGTCGAGGGGCTGGCGCAGCGGATCACGCACGGCGAGGTCCCCGAGCTGCTCAAGGGCAAGCAGATCTACACCCTCGACCTGGCGGCGCTGGTCGCGGGCTCTAAGTACCGCGGGGAGTTCGAGGAGCGCCTCAAGAAGGTGATGAAGGAGATCACCCAGCGCGGCGACATCATCCTGTTCATCGACGAGCTGCACAACCTTGTCGGTGCCGGCGCGGCCGAGGGCGCGATCGACGCGGCCTCGATTCTCAAACCGGCCCTGGCCCGCGGTGAGCTGCAGACGATCGGCGCCACGACGCTCGAGGAGTACCGGAAGTACCTCGAGCGGGACTCCGCCCTGGAGCGGCGCTTCCAGAAGATCACCGTCGACCAGCCCTCGACCGAGGAGACTGTGCAGATCCTCAAGGGCCTGCGCGACCGCTACGAGCAGCACCACAAGGTGAATATCACCGACGAGGCGCTCGAGGCCGCCGCCGAGCTGGCCGACCGGTACATCTCCGACCGGTTCCTGCCCGACAAGGCGATCGACCTGATCGACGAGGCCGCGTCGCGGATGCGGATCAAGTCGATGACCTCCCCGCCCGTGTACCGCGAGCTCGAGGACGAGATCGAGGAGACCCGGCGCGCCAAGGAAGAGGCGATCGAGAACCAGGAGTTCGAGAAGGCCGCGAACCTCCGCGACAAGGAGCGCCGGCTGACCCAGCGCAAGCGCGAGCTGGCCGAGCAGTGGGAGGCCGGCGAGTCGACCGAGCGTCCCGCCATCGGCGAGGAGGAGATCGCGGACATCGTCTCGATGTGGACCGGGATCCCGGTGTTCAAGCTGACCGAGGCCGAGACGGCCAAGCTGATGCGGATGGAGGAGGAGCTCCACAAGCGCGTCATCGGCCAGCACCCCGCGATCGAGGTCGTCTCGAAGGCGATCCGCCGCTCGCGGGCCGGCCTCAAGGACCCGAAGCGGCCGACCGGCTCGTTCATCTTCCTGGGCCCCTCGGGCGTGGGCAAGACCGAGCTGGCGCGGACGCTGGCCGAGTTCCTGTTCGGCGACGAGGAGACGATGATCCGGATCGACATGTCCGAGTACATGGAGAAGCATGCGGTGTCGCGTCTGGTCGGATCGCCTCCAGGCTACATCGGCTACGACGAGGGCGGCCAGCTGACCGAGGCCGTGCGGCGCAAGCCCTACAGCGTGCTGCTGCTGGACGAGATCGAGAAGGCCCACCCCGATGTGTTCAACATCCTGCTCCAGATCCTGGAGGACGGACGGCTCACGGACGCACAGGGACGGACCGTCGATTTCCGCCACTGCATCGTGATCATGACCTCGAACATCGGGGCCTCCGAGATCGCCCGCAACACACCGCTGGGGTTCGCGGTGTCCGACGACGAGACCGGCATCACCTACGACGACATGAAGACCCGGATCACGGGCGAGCTCAAGAAGGTGTTCCGGCCCGAGTTCCTCAACCGCATCGACGAGGTCATCGTCTTCCACAAGCTGACCAAGGACGAGATCAAGGAGATCGTCGACCTGCTGCTGCGGAGGATCCGCGCGTCGATGGCCGACCGCGAGCTCCAGCTGGAGCTGTCCGAGCCGACCAAGGACATGCTCGTCGACAAGGGTTGGGACCCGTCGATGGGCGCCCGGCCGTTGCGCCGCGCAATCCAGCGCTACGTCGAGGATCCGCTCGCGGACTTCGTCCTGCGCTCGCAGGTGCCGTCCGGATCGACCGTGATGGTCGACTGGCCGGCGGGCGAGGACGGCGCCGAGCCCGGTCCGGACGCCGAGGTCAAGCTGACCGTGATCGAGCCCGAGCCCCAGCCGACTCCGGTCGGAGTCGGCGCCGAGGGCGGCGAGGGCGGCGGCGAGCCGGCGGGGTCGGAGGACCCGGCCGGGCCCTCCGAAGCTCCCGAGAGCGAATAAGGCGCCGCCGTCAGGCGCCGCCGACCGATCGACTAAGGCGCCGCCGTCAGGCGCCGCCGACCAATTGAATAGCTCAGCTCCACAACGTTGCCGGCGGCGGCGATCACCGTCGCCGGCTGGGTGGGCGGGCCCAACTTCTTGGCGAGTGCGCGAGCTGCGACGTTGTCGCGGAGCATCGACATCTGAAAGCGACGGAAGCCCGCGGATCTGGCGCGCTCGGTGAGCGCCGCGAGCAGCGCGATGCCGACGCCTCGGTGCTGCCAGCCGTCGACGACCGCGATCGCCACCTCGGGAGCGCCGGCTTGGGGGCGCCGGCTTGGGGGCGAAGAACCGCTGGAAGCGGGAGCGCTCGCTCAGGTGGCCGAACGTGAATGCGACGATCCGCCGGTCGGACGGTTCGAGCGGCCGGATGGTGATGCGCGGCGGCTCAGCCGACATGGGTGACGACGAGCGCGCGCGCCGCACTCCGGCGGGTCTCGTAGACGTGGGGGACATCGATCGGGAACGTGGCGTAGTCGCCGGCGCCGAGCTCTGTGACCCGCTCAATAGGCCCCGCGATCAGGATTCCCTGGAGCACGTACACATGGGCGCGGCTCCCGGCCGGCCTGGGCTCGGGCTCCTCGAGACGGCGCGCCTCCCACGCGAGCTCGGCGACCTCGACCGCGCCGTCGGCGAGCGTGTCGAGGCCCCGCCGGCTCACCCCGTCGCGCGATTCGAGCCGGCTCTGGCTGGCGCGCACGACGCGGACCTCGCCGAGCGGAAGCTCCTCGAGCAGCTCGCTCAGCGGCACCCGGAGGGCGTCGGCGAGGCCCGCCAGCGTGTCGATCGTCGGGTTCGAACGGCCGCTCTCGACCCCCGACAGGGTCGCCTTGCTCATCCCGGTGGCGCGGGCCAGCTCCGACAGCGATAGGTGCCGCGCGATCCGCAGTCGGCGGAGGTTCGCGGACAGCAGTTCCTGCACGGGAGTCGGAGTCTGATCGGCTAACATAGAGAACAGATCGTTCAGTTTATCGAACGCCATTCCGACTGCCATTGCCCGGAATCACCTTCTACTTCGACGTCGGGTCGCCATACGCGTACCTCGCCGCCGAGCGCATCGATCGGGTCCTGCCGGGCCCGGTCCAGTGGCAGCCCGTCCTGCTCGGCGGACTGTTCAAGCTGACCGGTCGCAGCACGTGGGCGCTCGGCGACTACCGCCGGCGCCAGCGGGGGATGGCGGAGATCGAGCGGCGCGCCCGCGACTACGGTCTGCCGCCGATCATGTGGCCCGACCCGTGGCCGACCGACTACCTGGCGGCGATGCGCGTGGTCACGTACGCGTTCCGGGCCGGGCGCGGCCGGGAGGTCGTCGCGCGTGCGTTCGCGGATGCGTTCGCGCGGGGTCGCGACCTCAGTATCAGCGCGCACATCGTCGACGCGGCTTCGCGGGCGGGCCTCGAGCGGGGTGAGGCGGAGGAGGCGACGCGCGATCCGGAGATCAAGACGGCGCTGCGCGAGGCCACCGAGGCGGCGCACGCGCGCGGCGTGTTCGGCGTTCCCACGGTCGCGGTCGGGGGATGGAATGTGTCGGCGGCGCCTGACGGCGGCGCCTTAGGGAATTTGTCGGCGGCGCCTGACGGCGGCGCCTTAGGGAATGTGTCGGCGGCGCCTGACGGCGGCGCCTTAGAGCTGTTCTGGGGCGATGACCGCCTCGAGGACGCGGCGGCCTGTGTCCTTTCCGTCGGGCCCGCGGCGTAGCCTCGGCTGCGCTGCCATGCCGCGACCAACTTCGATCCACGTCTGCTCGGCCTGCGGTCACGAGAGCCCCCGGTGGGCGGGGCAGTGCCCGGGCTGCGGCGAGTGGAACACGCTCGTCGAGGAGGTGCGCAAGACGGGGCCGTCCGCTCGGGGCCGTGGCTCGAAGTCGAACGGTCGCGCGGTCGTGAGACCGGTTGCGCTGCGCGACGTCGCCGCGGCCGAACGTGAGCGCCTGAGCACCGGGATCGGCGAGCTCGACAACGTTCTCGGCGGCGGGATCGTGCCCGGCTCGCTGGTGCTGATTG
>Ga0310038_10002256_pt1 | contig 14227 bp, 12 predicted proteins | sample Sb_taG_6_FD_200461 | JGI IMG/M metagenome (GOLD analysis project Ga0310038, IMG submission 200461) | Peat soil microbial communities from Weissenstadt, Germany - Sb_50d_4_PS metaG (v2) (version 2) | ecosystem: Environmental > Terrestrial > Soil > Wetlands > Peat | place: Germany: Weissenstadt... | reverse complement strand
GCGGCGCCCGGCAGGAGGAACAGATCGGACTGCTCCGCCGGCTGTTCACAGAGCCCGTCGTCGACTTCTCAGGCCGGTTCGACCGGATCGACCGCGCCGCGCTCGTGCCCAAGCCGACACACCCCATCCCGATCTGGCTCGGTGGATCCTCCGAGCCGGCATACGATCGGGCCGCCCGCCTCGCCGATGGCTTCATCTTCATCGGCGGCGACATCGACCACACCATCAGCGCCTGGAGCCGGCTGCGCGATCGCGTCAGCAGCTTGGGCCGGTCGGTCGAAGACTTCGGCGCGGAGTACGTCGCGCGCCCCCAAGGCGGCCCAGACGACCTCAGGGCCAAAATGGACGCCTGGCGCGAGGCAGGCGGCACCCATCTCTCGGTGGTCACCATGGGCCTCGGCCTGGACACCGTTGACGGGCATATCGACTACCTCGCATCGCTCGCAAACGCACTGAACCTGTCCTGACGGGCGCCTGAGCGTGACTAGCAGCGGCGCTCGCACGCGGGGCCTCGGGCTTTGTCGGCCCCGTCAACGCGCCGCTATCCCGGACGACGCAACTGCCGCGATCTTGCCCATGGACACGATCGGGCCAGGGCGGGCGAAACTATCCTGATGCCGATGCGCCTCCCCAAGACGTTCACGGCGTTTCAGTACTACGACACCGCGGACGGCATCCGGGGCCGCACGGTCGAAGTCCCGATGTCCGAGGTCGGCGATGGGGACTGCCTCATCCGGGTGACGCACTCGTCGGTCAACTACAAGGACGGCCTGGCGGCGACCGGACGCGCCCCCATCGTCCAGTCCTTCCCGCTGATCGGCGGCGCGGACGCCGTCGGCGTCGTCGTTGAGAGCGGCCCGTCTGACCTGGTGAAGGCAGCTGACCACGTCGTCGTCACCGGCTGCACCTTGAGCGAGACGCACAACGACGGTTACGGCGAGTACCTGCGTGTCCCGGCCGAGTGGGTGACGGTCATCCCGGAGAGTCTCACCCTCGAGGACGCCGCGACGTATGGCACCGCGGGCGTCACGGCGGCCCGCGCGGTGCTCCGGCTCGAGGAGGCTGGCGTGCGGCCCGAGGACGGTCCGATCGCCGTCCCCGGTGCCAGCGGCGGCGCCGGGGGCCTTCGCGGTCGCGATGCTCGCCGGCCTGGGCTACGAGGTCCACGCGTTCTCCGGCAAGCCCCAGGCACGCAACAAGCTCCTCTCCTACGGCGCGGGCGAGGTGCATCCCCGCCCGGACGTGGCATTCACCGGCGAGCCGCTCCAGGACGGCAAGTGGGCCGAGGCGATTGACCCCGTCGGCGGAGACACCCTGGCCTGGCTCATCCGCACCACCCGCCCGCACGGCAGCATCGTTACATTCGGGCATCAGGCGGCAGCGATCTGAACATCAGCGTCCTGCCGTTCATGTACCGCGCCATCTCGCTTCTGGGCACGAACATCACGTGGCCGTCCCTCGACTTGCGCACCAGCATCTGGAACCGCCTGGCTACAGACCTGCGACCGGCGCACCTCGACGACTTCCGGAGCACCATCACCATGGACGAGCTGCCGCAGGCGCTCGAGGAGATCGTCACCACCGGCTTCGTCGGCCGCACCGTCATCGAGATCAGCGACCCGGCCATCGCCGTCCACTGAGCCGGCGGCGGCCGACCTCAGGGCATACCCCGCCGCCAACCGCCAAGGGCACGGTTTGGAGCAGACCGCGTCGGTGCGCAGGACGATCCGCACCACGGTGCCGCCGTCGACAGAGTGGCGGTTGGCCATCACCGTGCCGTTCAGCACGTTGGTCACGAAGAGGACGGTGTGATTGCCCTCGTCCACCGCGGTCAGGTCCCACGGGCCGGTGATGGCGCCGCCGGAAATGGTCTCGACCACGTGCCCGCGGGAATTCAACACGCTGAGCGCTCCGGCGGTCGCGGCGGTCGCCACGCCTCCGGAGGCCGGCAGGCTACCGACGATGACTTACCCGTCGGGGAGCGCGGCGAGGGCGGTCGTCAGACCAACGGCGGGCGTCGGGGTCGGTTGGGGGACGACGGCGAATGCGCTCGACGAGCCGTGTGAGGGTAAGACCTCGACGATGCTCGAACCGGTTCCCTGCTGGTTCTCGGCGTTGTTGAAGTTGGACACCAGCACGTCACCGCGGAGCAGCTTCCCCGTTGTCTGTGGTACGACGGCCGCCCCGTCGGGGTTCTGGTCGCCCAGCGCCGGACCGCTCGCCGGCACGGTGCTGGCCAGAGTGGAGACGTGGGTGAACTGGCTGATGAACGACTGCCGGGCGACCGCGATCGAAGGTAACAACACGATCGCTGACCCCACCGCAGCCAGCAGGAGCATGGCACGACGAATTGCGCAGGGACATGTGATTCCGTTTCGGTGGCCTTCCCCACAAGGACGCATTGCAGCAGGTGAACCTTCCCGGACGATTCGAGCTCGCGTTCGCGGCGTGTGGCTACGGCACGGCGCGTGATCCGATCGATCGATTGGCTGGCTGCACCCGGAAGGAAACCCGTCGTCGACGTGTCTGGCGTCTTCAGGAGCGTGAACAGCGCCAACACCTCGCCAACAAGGAATCCAATGCGTCAGATAGCCAGCAGTTTCACTGGGTCAACCGTCGTGAGACGGCGCACCCTCCGGTCCCTCGTCAACTCCCCAGCTCGCCTCGGGCAGATCGCACTCGGTTTGATCTGGTGCACGGATGGTCTGCTCAAGCTCCAGCCGTTCTTCTTTCACCATTTCGTAAGCGGTGTCATCGACCCAAGCGCCGTCGGGCAACCGGGGGTGATCGCGGGTCCGATCAAGTCGATCGCCAGCATCATCGCGCCTCACCAGGGGCTCTTCGTCGTACTGGCCGTCCTGACCGAGGTCACGATCGGGATCGGCCTGCTCGTGCCCCGCACCGTCACGCCGGCCCTGCTCCTGTCCATCCCCTGGGCCCTCAACACCTGGCTCACCGGCGAGGGCGTGGGCGGACTGTTCACCGGCACCGCACCCACCCCGCTGCTCGGGATCCTCGGCAGCGCACCCCTGTACATCATCGTCGGACTCCTGGTGTGGCCGCGCAAGACGGAGCACGGGAGCGAGTCGGGCTTTGGGTTGCTCGGTCGACGCGGCGCCCGCGCCATGTGGGCGGCGCTCTGGTAGGCGGCGCCGCGCTGTGGATAGTTCCCTCCAATGCCGGCGCCCACGCGCTGGGCGGAGTCTTCACCGCCGCACCCTCGGGTGCGAACTGGCTGACGAGTCTGCACTCCTCGGCCGCCAGCGCCATCGGCGGGTCCGGCACGACGATCACCATCGCGCTTGCTGTCGTCTCCGCCGGGATCGGCGTCAGCGTCATCTGGCTTCGCGGCACCCGGATCACCCTGCTTGCCTCGATGGCCCTCTCACTGTCGTTCTGGGTCCTGGCCGAGGGTCTCGGCGGGCTGTTCACCGGCCAGGCCACTGACGTCGGCACCGGCCCCCTGATGATCCTTCTCGCCGCGCTGCTCCTACCGCTGGCCACCCAGTCCGCCCCGGCCCTGACCCACGCCCGGGTTCCGTCACACGCGCTCCAAACTCAAGCCCCTCCGGAGACAGGTCCCGTCACCGCCTGAAAGATGCTCGAGACACCGCCCTGCCACACCCTAGACCGAGCACGCACGGGCACGATCAGTCGCTCAACGGCGGGCTGCCGGGGCCGTGACCATGATCGAAGTCCTCGACGAGGTCGATGGACATGCGACGACGCTCTGGCGGATCGGTGATGACCGTCGCCCCCGCCCGGCAGGCCGGCGACGACGCCGTGCTTGAGACCGAAGATGAAACGCGGCTCGGCACTCAGGTTGAGCAGCCACGCCCGTGGCCCGGGTTCCGGGATCCCGCTCAGAAAGATGGAATCCTCGAAGCAGTAGAAGACAATCTCGATCCGTCGCGGCTCTCCGGAGCGTCGAACTGCCGTCGTGATGTCGATGGTGCGCTCCTCGAGGGTCGCGGAACGACCGATGGCGAGCGCCTGGCGTACGTCGGCACGCACATAGGCGCCTCAGCCTACTTGCGGCGTGATCACGGGCTTGCCCCGAAGGTTCCCCCTTGCTCGAGGTCAGTGGGGGGCATCGAGTGCCTCTGCGAGCGGACGGCACGAATGGCCGGGAGGCGGAAGTGGCCCTCGGCGGCTCGCGCGCCGGGTCCGAGAGGCGCCCACGGCGAGACCCGGGCCGTCCGGGTCGCGCGTGTTGCGCTCCGCGCAGGACGGACGCAGACCTACCAGCCCCCCCCAACATGTGCACGCCCGTCGCCGTAAGCGGGGCCTAGAGGCCGGGCTCGTTATCCAGCCTCGTGCGTAGGCAGTGCTCCCGTAGGCGGGCAGTGGCTCGGCAGTGTGGCCGCGCGGCAGGGCGCTGCTCTGCTGGCATCGGTGACTGCCGCTCAGCACCGGATGCAACAGCGTGGGCAAGAGTGCCGGACCAGCGACGGAGCGGAAGCGTCTCAGTAGGCGCAAACGCCGAGTGTTGATTGCATCGGAGCGGGCTCGGTTCAGGAGACGAGAAGCGTCTGGCATGCCGGTTTGGCTCAGAACCGCAACAGCGCCGCGATCGGCCGCGTTGACGGGAGCTCCGCCAGCGGCTCGGTGAACGCAAGCACCTCGGCATCCTGGAGGAGTGCAGTCTGCACGACCGCCTCGCGCCGGTTGTCCGCGTCCCCGAAGTCGCGGCTGAGAAATAGCGTCGCTACGCGCCGCTCGACCAGGGCCCGCTGAACCTCCTCGATGCCTGCGGCGACCCGCTCGCGTCCGGCTAGACGACTGCGCAACGTGTCGAGCGCATCGGTCCGCGCGGCCGCGCGGCGCTCGCCAGCCATCTCCTCGATCGCCAGCACCACATCCACGTCAGAGGCGACGGACGGGTCCAGCGCTAACCTGCCCGCGAGCACGGCGCTGAGATCGTCGCGCAGCAGCGACTGGAGCCGTGAGACGATCTCGACCGGACCGGCGACCGCCAGCAGCTCGAAGCGATCGCGGTGAAGCCGACTCTCCAGCTCGGCCACCACCTTGAGCAGGTGATCCTCGATGTCCTGCTCGCGCGCGTGGGTTTGCGCGTCGCCCGACTGATTGTCTCCACGGACATAGGTGCTAGAGCCGCCACGGGCGATGATCGTCGCGCCATCGCCCTCAAGCAGTTCGGCGTCGTTGCTGGAGACGACCGCGGCGCACCAACGACCGAGGTTGGGAGCGGTTACCAGCGGCTCGACGTGTGCGACCGGAGCCACGAAGACCTCAGACGCGGTCGGGACGGTAAGCGCGACGGTTTCGTACACGTCATCGGCGCCCGAGCAGAACACGGCGAGCCCGCGAGCGCCGGACACCGGTAGTTCATCGGATCCGAGCTCGGCCTCGACGCGACCAAGGTCGGCCTCCAGCGTGACGCGGCCGTCGTGGTCGAGCGCGAGCGGCTCTGACAGACGCCGAGCCTCGTCCAGCAGCGACCGAACCTGCGTGGCGCGCGCGGGAGGAGTAGCAAAACGCGTCGGGTCGAGGTCGAGGTACAGGCTGATGACTGGATGTGTGCCAGTCCGCTCTACCAATCGTCGTGCGTGCACTGCCGTGGTCGTCATCGCGTCTGGTTCTGGGTGGGGGGCTGCAACATAAAACTCTCCTTCGATCCGTCTCGACTGGGCTCCACATTCTCGCGATCACGGCCACCCACGGAACGACGGGCGATACCTCGCTGACGATGCGGGGGTCTCGCCGTCTACCGCCAAAGCCTCAGCGATATCTACTCCTTTGCGACGTTCGACCTGACTTCGGACCCAATGGGAATGCGCGTCGGACTTGGATGTCGCCGAAACCGGGGCCGGCAGAGCGGGGGTGCAAAATCGCGGATTTGCGTAGGCACGCCCGGCCGGAATGTTCCTCGCCGGATCCGATGGTGCCGCTGAGCGAGGCGGTCGCAGGTCGCGGCCGGCGCGCTGCCGATGGTCTCGCTCGTTGTCGCTTGAAGCCGGCGGCGCTTGCCGCAATCGGGTGAACCTTGGCGCTCCGCCCCGCTGCTGCCTGTGCCGAAAGGGGGGCGTCTGATCGCAGGGGTTTCGGACGCCTGCTTGGGCCAGACGCGCGCAGCAGTCTCGTGGGCCCGAAGCGGGGGCTCGACGCTGCCGCATCTGACCAGCTCGAAGCGGAACTGCGCGGCGAGGAGCCCGCGCGGGCGCCTCGTCTGCCCCGCCGGCGCGCTGGACGCCCGGGCGCGTGTCACCGTCGCTCGCGGCCTCCGCTCTCGAGCAGCCGCACGACCGAGCCGAGTTCGAGGTCCGCAGGGCCTTCCGGAGCGCACAGCGCTACCGCGTCGTCAGCGCGTCGATCGCGACCGTGAGCGCGACCATCAGCGCTGTGTCCTCGTCCGCGTCGATCTCAACGCCGTAGGACTCGCGCAAGCGGAACCCCGTTCCCAACCTGTCTCATCGGGCTTGACAGGCTCCGCAAGACGACGCCTACTCCCGCGGCAAGCGCCGCAACCAGTCGGTGACCGTTCGTCGATCGCGACCGGCCTGACGGTGGCGTCGTTGCCTGTCAGCTTGAGGGCTGAGCGCGACCTTAGCTTCCCGGCGACCGGCCCGACGGCGTCGTCGTCGCCTGTCAGCTTGCCTACTGCCCTGTTGCGTGTGCCCCAGTTGATCGAGCAGCGCCGCAATGTCTGCAGCGGCGTGGACAACAAATTCTGCGTCGGCGTCCGACTGCACTCGAACGTCAGCGGTGCGCACGCGCCCACGAAAAAGCGGCATCGTCGGGTCGCCCGGAGCGAAGATATCGCCGCCAACTCGCCACCAGGTGCCTGGAGTGATGGCCGTCAAACGCGCGTGAATAGTGTCGACGTCAACCATTGCGTCCGAGTTCATCGTAGCCTCCTGTCAGAAGATGAGGAGCTGCTCTGTCACGACTGCTTTGGCAACGGTGAGGTCGGCGTAGCCGACCTCACCGCGCCCGCATCGGTCGCGTCAGGCGCGATATCGCCACCCACTTCATGCAAGCCGGCGGGGCGGTCGGGTTCGGGCACTGTGGCGAGGCGATATCCGAGTGTCTTGTGTCCGCCAGGGTCTGTGCAGCTGACGCGGTCGATTGCGTATCCGGCGAGTTGCAGGGTGTACACGGCTTGGGCGGGTGCCTTCACTCCGCGTTCTCGCAAGGCGGCGACGGTGATCGCGCCGGTGTGATCGCCTTCCAGCAGCGCCAACACCCGCATGAGGTCACGATCCCCCTGGCTTCGCGCCCAGGTGGGGTCCGCGCTCGTGGGCATCGCCCGGTCGTTCATCCGCGCACGGCGAGGGGTGCAGCGGGGAGCCGGCGTCTGTCGAGCACCGTCTGGAGTGCCCGGGGCGCCAACGGGCGGCGTACAGCCGCTGCGAGCAGCGGCGACACCCGTACGCGACCGCCCGCCCGGTCGTACGGGGACGCCGCCGATCGGCGGGCAAGACAACGGACGCGGACTGCGTCTTTCATAGTCACGGCTCCGCTTTCGGCGCTCTCAGCAGTCAGGGCCTGCGCGAGGAGAGCTTGCCGAAAGAGGACCCAGCGAGCAGGACCTCTAAGTATAGGCCGCCACTGGGGCGGCCAAAGGAATTGATCCGCACGGACAGCCACGCGGGCGCTGCGGCTGCTCTCAAGAATCACAGCCACGGCCGACGCCCGTGCTTGCTCGCGAGCGCGCGATTAGCAAGCCCTCGTCGTAGGGAATGAGCAATCGGCGCTAGCGACGAGGCCACTGCCCATAGAGGAGAGGCGGTAGCGTCGCTGATCGGAGCCGGGTGACGTCTCCTTCCCCGACCAAGCGAGAGTGTCTGAGCCGCCCGCGCTAGCCGGGAGCCGGGCTGCCAGGAAACGCCAAGCTTGTCGAAGCGGAAGTGACGATCGCCCTCGGGCTGATTGTCGCTGCGGAACGGGACCAGCAGCGTCGCCTCCACTCGACCAGCACCTGCGTCCCGAACCCCGACTCAGGCGTCGGGGTGCCGCGCGAGCCCGCACGCGAGCTCGGGCCGACGCGCAGCGCCAGGCACGGGGATCGCCGGAAGCGAGGCTCACGAGACGGCATGCAAGATCGCGGGTTTGCGTGGGCAGAACGCGCCTCGGGCGGCCGGCTCAGCCGGGCTCATCGGCAGCGACCACTGTAGGCGGAATTGGGCGATTCCGCGCCTCCGGCCGAAGCGTCGCCGACGCTGCCATCCACGGCGGCGGGCGAGCGCCACGGTGCCGGTCGGAACGATCAGAGCGAGAGCAGCGGATCGCCGTCGTCGCCGGCCGGCGGTGATCGCTTCACGCCTGGAGCGGTCACATCGGCGCGACTACCGCTCCGTGCGAAGGGGGCAGTCTGAGCGAGACTGCCCCGTGGGCGACAAAGCAGAACCCACGCCAGGCTCGCTTGGCGCCGATCCTCGCGCTCGAATTTGGGCGATGCGAGCGCGGTCACGGTTGGGGTGATCTTTAGCTGGTCGACGGCGCCGGCTGATTTTGCAGGCCACGTTTATTACCGCCCACCTCGCTCATGTGCCGCGCGGAAACACTGACCGCGGAGGATTGGCGTCTGGCGTCAGCGATCGTGCCTTGATGCGGCCCATACTCGTTGTGCACAGCAGTGCCTACAGCCGCGGAACTGGGTCCCCGTGCAGACGGCTTCAGCGCATCCGCGCGACCGCCCAAGGACGTCGCCGGATCCGGCGACTCGGGTCAATCGGGGTATGCGCGTTCTGGCGTGAGGGTCGCAAGCGGCGAGGCGATCAGCGGTTCGATAACGTCGCTGACGTGGTGTAGGTCGGGTCGGTTCGTTTGGCGGTCTTCGCTAGCCGATAGTGAGCGGAGAACCTCCGGTAGCGCGACTCCTTGCTCAAACGTCCGAGCGCTGGCGCCACCCGCTCCTTCTCCTCGGACCCGGATCGGGCGTATGGTTACTGAGTGAATCGGTGCCCTGGGGAGACCCCGTGACTGATCGGACCATGAGGAGTTGGCTGTCACCCACAATCGCGGCGAGTCAACTTCGGATGCCGGGCTCAGGGATGCAATGGCCGTCCTTCGGCGAACCTGTGCGCTACACCGACGGAGGACAGCGTGGATCACGTCGATCAGGCGGGACGAAGCTTGCGCTGACTTTGACCTTCGAGCGCGGCGGCGGTAAGCCGGTGTGCGTGGCGGAGGGCCCTGTACCGAGTCTTTGAGGAGGATCGATGAGCAGCAACTTGGCGTTGAACCTGACGGGCACGGCAACCGCGCGCGGGCAGAGCCAGGCGCTGAGGCTCGCGGACGTTGTGGTGAGCTACGCAGGGCTGAATGAAGCGACCGCTCGGTTTGCCGGGCTGCTGCGCGAGCGCGGCGTCGGGCTCGGCGACCGGGTCGGGATCATGCTTCCCAACGTCCCTTACTTCGCGGTCGCGTACTACGGCGTGCTGCGCGCCGGAGGGGCGGTCGTGCCGATGAGTGTGCTGCTCAAGCAGCGTGAAGTCGCCTTCTACCTCGGCGATCCGGAAGCCAAGCTCGTGTTCGCATGGCACGAGTACGCCGAGCCCGCACAGGCGGGCGCGGCGCAAGCGGACGCGGAGTGCGTGATCGTGGCTCCGGGCGAGTTCGAGCAGCTGCTCGCGACGATCGATCCCGTGACGGTGTTCGAGGGCGTGCCGACGATGTACTCCGCGCTGTTGCACCACCCCGAACGCGACAAGTTCGACGTCTCGTCGCTGAACGTGTGCGCTCCGGTGGAGCGGCGCTGCCGGTTGAGGTCCTACGCGGCTTCGAGAAGGCGTTTGGCTGCAAGGTGCTCGAAGGCTACGGGCTGTCTGAGACCTCCCCGGTCGGGTCGTTCAACCCGCCCGATCGCGAGCGCCGGCCGGGCTCGATCGAGATTCCGGTGCAGGGCGTGGAGATGCGGGTCGTCGACGAGCAACGGAACCCTGTGGCGCAGGGCGAGGTGGGCGAAATCGCAATCCGCGGAGAGAACCTCATGAAGGGCTACTGGAATCGCCCAGAGGCGACCGCTGAAGCGATCGACGAGCAGGGCTGGTTCTACACGGGCGACATGGCCAAGGTCGACGAAGAGGGCTACTACTTCATCGTCGACCGTAAGAAGGACATGATCATCCGGGGCGGCTACAACGTGTACCCGCGCGAGGTCGAGGAGGTCCTCTACGAGCACCCAGCGGTGCGCGAGGCGGCCGTGATCGGCGTCGCGCATGACTCGCTCGGCGAGGAGGTCGCCGCCGCGGTCGCGCTCAAGCCCGACGCGGAGATCACCGCGGCGGAGCTACGCGATTACTGCAGGAGCGAGATCGCAGCGTACGAGTACCCGCGACGCGTGTGGATCGTCGACGAGCTCCCGAAGGGACCGACGGGCAAGATTCTAATGCGCGAGATCGAGGTGCCCGCCGAGGTCGCTGAGAGCGGTGGTTCGTGATGGTCGCCACCGCCACCGAGGACCGACACGCGACCAGGGGCCGCCGCGCCGCCGTGAGCGCTGCGCTCGACGTGATGCTCACCGACGCAGCGCTCGACCACGGTGGTCGCAGCCGGTTCGTGCAGCCCTCCGCTGCCGCGAAGGTCGTGGGGGGCTTGGCACGCCACCCGGACCGCCTTGGGCGCGGCCTGGGTGGGCTCGCATCCGAGTTCGCCCGGGTGGCCGCTGGGCGCTCGGAGCTTGTGCCGCCGAAGGGCGACCGTCGCTTCGGCGACCGCGGCTGGCAGGAGAACTGGCTACTGCGCCGCGTGATGCAGGCCTACCTCGCGGTCGGTGACACGGTGGATGATCTGATCTCCGAGGCGGACCTCGGATGGCAAGCCGAGCGCCAGGCGCATTTGGCGGCCGAGAACGTGCTCGACGCGCTGTCGCCGACGAACTTCCCGTGGTCGAACCCAGCGGTGCTCAAGGAGATCGTCGATACCGGTGGCGCGAACCTGATCACGGGCGTGCGACGGTTCGGGCGCGACATCTCGCACGGTCGACTGCCCGCGACGGTCGACAAGAGCAACTTCGAGGTCGGCGTGAACCTCGCGGCGAGCCCCGGTTCCGTGGTCCTGCACACCGATCTATTCGAGCTGATCCAGTACCAGCCGCAGACGAAGCAGGTACGCGAGTTGCCGCTGCTGATCGTTCCGCCAACGATCAACAAGTACTACGTGCTGGACCTTGCGCCGGGCCGCAGCCTCGTCGAGCACCTCGTCGCCCACGGTCAGCAGGTGTTCATGATCTCCTGGCGCAACCCGGACGCAGCGCAGAGCCACTTCGACCTCGACGCGTACGCCGATGCCGTTTTGGAGGCGCGCGCCGCCGTCGCCGAGATCGCCGCCCAGCAGGCGGTTCATATCGCCGCCGCCTGCTCGGGCGGGATCATCAGTGCCGGCGCCCTCGGGCATCTCGTCGGCGACCGCCGGCGGTCTGACGTGTCGAGCCTCACGCTGCTGGTGTGCGCGCTCGATAACGCGCGCGCCGGGACCATCGCGGCGCTAACGACCCGCCAAGTGGCAGCGGCGGCGGTCGCCGAATCGGCCCGCAAGGGCTATCTTGACGGCAGCGCGCTCGCGGGCGTGTTCGCCTGGCTGCGACCGAACGACCTGATCTGGGGATACGTCGTGAACAACTACCTGCTGGGCAAGGACCCGCCGGCGTTCGACATCCTCTACTGGAACCAGGACACCGTGCGTGTCGCGGCGGGGCTGCACCGCGATTTCATCGGGCTGGCACTGGACAACTCGATCACGAAGCCCGGCGCGCTGACCGTGCTTGGCACCCGGGTCGACCTCGGCGCCATCGACCTCGACACCTACATCGTTGCCGGGTCAAACGACCACATCGTCCCCTGGGCGAACTCATACAGCAGCACTCAGCTGCTCGGCGGCGAGTCTCGGTTCGTGCTCTCGACCAGCGGTCACATCCAAGCGCTGGTCAACCCGCCCGGGCCTGAGAGCCGCTCCAGCTACCGGATCGCCGAGGGGAACCCCGCCGACAGCGACGACTGGCTCGCGCAGGCCGTCCAACGGAAGGGCAGCTGGTGGCCCGACTACGTCGAGTGGCTGCAGGCGCGATCCGGTGACCTGAAGCCGGCTGCGAAGCGGCTGGGCAGCCGCGCTCACAGGGCGGCGGCCAAAGCGCCGGGCATCTACGTCCACGCGGGCTGACACCGGCGTTTGGGGTCAGCCTGGGCCGCGGCCGCCAACACCTCTGGATAACGCGCCGCTGCACGACGCTCATGACGGCGGGCACTGGTCGGGAGGCCACCCGAGACCCGCTGGTCGCTCGAGTTCGCCCGCCTGCTCGTGGACCCGGTCTTCGTCCCGCTCGAAGTTCCTCGTGGCGATGGCCGGCGAGGGCACGGTGGGGCGCTACCTGGCGCGTGGGGGTTCAGTCCGCAGAAGCCGATGCGTCGTGCCTATGAGCAGTCTGACGAGGCGGTCCGCCGCTGGCTTGAGGTCGAGTATCCGGAGATCGAGAAGCGAGCGCGCCGCGAGCGCGCCGAGATCCTGTGGAGGACGAGTCGGGACGGCGCTCTGACCACACCGCCGGACGCACGTGGGCGCCGGTCGGGCAGACACCGATCACCAAGGCCACCGGCGAGCGCTTCCGCGCGAACATGATCGCCGCGATCTCGAACACCGGCACGCTGCGCTTCCGCGACTTTGAAGAGAAGTTCACCGGCCCTGTGTTCCTGGACTTCCTCAAGCGACTCGTCCGCGACGCCAAGGGCCGCAAGATCATGCTGATCATCGACGGGCATCCCGCCCACCGCGCCCGGATCGTGCGCGGTTGGTCAATCAGCACCCCGAGCTGATCGAGTTGCACTTCCTGCCCGGCTACAGCCCCGAGCTCAACCCCGCCGAGTGCCTCAACCAGGACGTCAAGACCAACGCCCTAGGCAAACGCCGCCCCGTCAATATCACCGAGCTCAAAGCCGACGTCCGCGGCTTCTTGCGCTCCTGTCAGCGCCGTCCGGCCAAGGTCGCCCGTTACTTCCTCGAACGCCACGCTCGCTACGCCGCGGCGTTGGCATCTATTGTCCACCTAGGAGTGGTAAGCCGGTCGGTCGTCGCCGGTTCGTAGCGAGCGTCCGTGTCCGGCGCCGAGCTCGCCGGGTACGCCGACGGGCGTACCTTCAAGCGCTACGTCAGCCGTCACCGCGGCCCAGACGCAAACCGCGATCGATCACGCCTTCGGTACCCGCAGCTTTGCCGGCGGCTGGCGCGACGCCTCCTAGCTCAGGACTGACGATGTCGCTACCGAGCCACTTCATGGCTTCCTGACGGCTTTCATAAATGTGCGGAGCCAGTCCCCGGTCGGACAGGCGCTTGCTGAGCTTGAGCCGCATGAAGGAGCTGGTCGTGTATCTGGTCACGCTGGCGTAGTAGCGCTCGCCCAGCCTGCGGACCACGGCGGTGTAGCCGTCGGTCAGGTCCGGGGCTAGGAAGAAGTTGTCGTAGTTAACGACCATGTGCACCTTCTTGCCGATGGCGGCCAGACGCTTGCCGACCTCGGTCCCGATCCCCTCGACGTCGTCCTGGCTGACTAGGGACACCCCCTCCATGTTGAGGAAGAACGTATTGCGTTCGGCGTCGTAGGCGAACCGCGCCTCGAGTGGCACTGTCAGCAGGTCGTCCTTCAGGCCCATGGGTTCGGCGGCGAAGATTCGCGCGTCCATCAGCTTCGGCTCGCCGCGGATGATCGGCTCGAACCCGACGTGGGCGAGGACGTCCTTCTCAAGGTCCACCCCCGGGGCGATCTCGATCAGCTCCAAGCCGTCGGGGGTGAGCTGAAAGACGCACCGCTCGGTCACGTACAACACCGGCTGGCCGGTCGCGACCGCGTACTCGCCGCTGAACGTGCGCTGCTCGACATCGGCGAGAAATTTCGCCGCCGCGACACCGTTGGCGATGACCAGCCGGCCGTCCAGCACCTGGCAGCGGCTCGGCGCGAGGAGGGTCCCGAGGAACACCAATCGCTTGGCGTTCTGGCTGATGTTGATGAACCCCCCCGAGCCCGCCAACCTCGAGCCGAACCGGCTGACATTGACATTGCCCAGACGGTCCGCCTGGGCCATGCCGAGGAACGCGGCGTCCAGACCGCCCCCGTCGTAGAAGTCGAACTGGGAAGGCTGATCCAGGATCGCGTGCGCGTTCACCGCCGAGCCGAAATCCAGCCCCCCTGTCGGCATACCGCCGATGGCACCAGGTTCGGCGGTCAGGATGAGGTAATCGAGGATGTGCTCCTCGGCGGCCACGTTGGCGCTGC
>Ga0310038_10002255_pt1 | contig 14229 bp, 8 predicted proteins | sample Sb_taG_6_FD_200461 | JGI IMG/M metagenome (GOLD analysis project Ga0310038, IMG submission 200461) | Peat soil microbial communities from Weissenstadt, Germany - Sb_50d_4_PS metaG (v2) (version 2) | ecosystem: Environmental > Terrestrial > Soil > Wetlands > Peat | place: Germany: Weissenstadt... | reverse complement strand
GAATCTTGACAGAAAGTGTCAGTTCCCCGAGCAGATTTTGTCAGAAACGCGGTTGCGGTAACTCCAGCCCGAGGCCACAAGGCCGCAGCCACCCGGCGGGACTCGCTTATGGCGGAACCGCAATCCACAATGGGACCTTTACCACGCAGTGAACCCTGCCCGAAGTGAGGCAAACTCGCCGCCGGGCTGTGCTAGTCTCTGCTTCAGGTTTGCCCCGAGGAGAACTCGCCTTTGGAAACCAAAACCGAGTTGGCGGCGGGACTGGCCGAGGCTCCGCCCTCCACGGCGGGGCAGTTCCTCCTCTGGATGGCCCTCGCGCTGACCTTGCTGACCTTCATCGGCACCTTGCGGTTCGAGTTCGTCTATGACGATCTATCGCAGATCGTCAGCAACCCGCACGTGCAATCCTGGCGTTACGTGCCCACCTACTTCACGGAGCAGGTGTGGGGGCACCTCCACCCTGGTCAGCCCGGCGACTACTATCGGCCAGTCTTCCTACTCTGGCTTCTCTTAGACCACACCTTGTTTGGGACGCGGCCCGGAGGATGGCACGCGACCACGCTTTTGCTCCATTTGCTGACGACCGGGCTGGTCTACCTGTTGGCCGGCAGGCTGACCAAGGACCGCATAGCCGCGGGCATCGCCTCCCTCTTCTTTGGTCTGTATCCAGTCCACATCGAAGCTGTTGCCTGGATTTCTGCAGTTTGCGAGCCGCTTATGGCCGCAGCCATGCTCGGCTCTTTGCTGTGCTATCTGAAACAGCGGGAGATTCAGCCGCCGAGAAAAAGAAGCCTCTGGCAGGCAGCTTCGCTGGCGTTGTTCTTGGTCGCGGTTCTGAGCAAAGAGACCGCCCTCGTGCTCCCGGGAATCATCGCGGCTTGCGAGTGGCTGTTTCCTGCGGACGGGGAGACCCGGGCGCGGGATTCCGAGACCGCGAGCTTGCCGTTGCGGATTTTGCGTGCGGTCGGTCCTTTTATCGTGGTGCTGGCGGGCTACCTTGTGGTGCGCTTGCGCGTCCTGAAAGGGCTGGCCATCCCGGCGGACAAAGCCACCTATGTCGCCGTGTTGCTCACTTGGCCGTCCCTGCTGTGGTTCTACCTCAAACAACTTCTGTGGCCGGTCAAGATCAGCCCGTTCTACGAAACGCCGTTGGTGCACTCCCCGGGCCTGGGTAACTTTCTCCTTCCGCTCCTGGCGGTAAGTTGCGCGGCCGCAGCCTTGGGCTTTTGGGCTCGGCGTTCGCGCCTGGTCGCATTTGCGGCCATCTGGCTGGCGCTTACGATCTTCCCAGCGTTGTGGGGCGTGCGCTACTTCGGCGAGAGTGAACTGGCGCACGACCGCTATCTGTACCTGCCGTCGGTCGCCTTCGTGCTGCTGCTGGCAGTAGCTATCAGAAAACTACATCGGGGCCACGCCCAACTGTTCGGACAGCCGGCGGTACAGGTTGCGGCGGTGGCGATGGTGACGTGCGTCCTGGGGATTGCCAGCGCCGCGCAGAGCGTCCATTGGGCCAATAATCTATTGCTATACACCCGGGGCGTTCAGGTGGCTCCCCACAATACGCTCGCCTGGGACCATCTGGGCACCGAATGGATGGCGCGCAACCGCCCGGACAAGGCGATCGAGACTTACCAGCATGCCTTCGAGATCGATCCCGATGCCTGGAACACCAACTTTGCCCTGGGTATCGCTTACTCAAGTGTGGGGAAGCTGCCGGAGGCGGATCGTTATCTTGCGCGCGCCTGCGAACTGCGCAGCGGTTATGCCAACCAGTACTACTACCTGGGGGCGGTCCGCCTGCAGATGGGCCGGCTAAAAGAGGCGGAAGCTCCGCTGCGCAAGGCGCTGGAGATCTGGCCGGCGGCGGTCGGCTGGCACCAGACATTGGGCGTAGTCCTGGAACGCGAGGGCGATCTGCCCGGGGCTCGCGACCAGTTCCGGGCGGAGCTCACCAATAATCCCGCTTCGAACGCCAAGCAACAACTCGATGAGGTACAGGCACGGTTGCGCGCCACCAGTGCTCCCGCCACGCTGCCCGCGTCCGGCCAGAAACGCTAAGTTCTTAGTGGCCGGCGTTGGCCGCCGCTTCGATGGCCAGCGCCTTCTGATACTCCTCCACTGCTTCGGCCTGCCTTTGCATTCTTGCCAGCACCAGGGCACGGGCCGCGTGCGGTCCGGCGGCGTTGGGGGCGATGGTGAGAGCCGTTTCCGCTTCCGCCATCGCTTGCTCGAGCCGCGTGGTTTCGGAAAGCTGCGCCGCGGCAACTTCATGCGCTTTGGCGGCGGCGGCGGCCACTTCGAACCGCCCGTCAAAGACCAGGATCGAGTGCGCAATCAGCGCGCTCGGACGTTTCCCGCGAAATTCCGTGTAGGGATTGTAGGCGTCCCCGCCCCAGAAAGGGCCGGCAACTTCGCTCGCGCTCAAGAACACCGGACCGTCGATGGTGGCAGGAACCGGCGCCACCGCAATAAGGTTGGCTACAGAGAGGGAGTTGGGCAAGGGTTTACAAGGAATGCCATAGTAAGACGAGTCCGCGACATTGGCGGCGAAGTATGCGAACCAGCAATCTTTGATTCCGCGCCGGTCGAGATACGTTCTCATGGCTTTGAGTCCCTGTCCCCAGTCCACGTTTGAATCCGCAACCAGCCGGTAGCTATTCGCAGATCCGCCCCAGAGTTCATTGGCGTAGGCGATATCGTCCGGAAACGAGCGCAGCGAAGACGCGACGTGAAGCACCACCAATGCGGCAACCAGGATCGCCAACGCACGGCTTCTGCGGGCGAGACTCCAGGCGCCCGCCGCCACCAGCACGATAACAAACGGATACGCGGGAAGAATGTGGCGCACGCCGAGGTTGATGCCCGACGCCATCGCCGCTGCGAAGTAGACCGCCGCAGGAATGGCGAGAAAAATCAGTTCCCGGCGGCGGTCTGGGTTGCGAATCAGCGGCGAGAACACCAGCAGCAAACCCAGAGCCAGAAAGCCTAGCGTCGATTTGATGGCGAAGATCACCGGGAACCAAAACCACTGGGCCCGCGGATAATACTTGCCAAGAAGATAGGTAGGAGTCGCTTCCCCATGCAGGATATCTGCGAAACCGAACAAATAGGATTCCGGCAACAGCTTCCAGCGCGCCACCGCCAGCAGGAAGGGCGAGCCGGCCGAATGGGCTCCCCCCGCCAACACCGCGAGCGGCGGGACCAGGGTCGATCCCGCGGGGCGTGCCGCGAAGCGAAAGCCGTAGGTTGACCACAGGAGCACAACGGCAATCGCCACAATCGCGGCCAACGATGCGATAAGAGTCAGTACCTTCCTGCGGCCGTTCTTTTTGTCGGCAGAGTTCTCGCGGCGCAGTTGCAATTCCAGAAGGCCCAGAAGCAGCAGAATGGGAAAGATCAGAATCCCGGAATGCTTGCTGGCGAGCGCGATCCCCGCGGCAACGCCGGTGGCCATCAGCCAGGGCGCTGACGGCCGCTTCACAAAACTGTAGAAACAGAAGACAGCCAGGAAGATGCCGAACGTCACCCCCACGTCGGTGGTAACCAGGGAACCGTGGGCGACGAGATTCGGCTCGAAGACAGCCAGCCCCAACGCGAGAAAGGCCGGGCCTGCTCCCCACATGGCATGCGCTGCGAGAAAAACCGTCAATGCCAGCGCAAGGGCCAACAGCGCCGCCGCCAGCCGCGCGCGCAACAACACCGTGTTCGCGTCATTGGCATACAGGAATTGGCGTCCGCCGATGAATTCGATGGCTTTGAAGTAGCCTTGCGGCCGCGGCGGCGTGCGCAGGTGGAGGGACAACAATGGCATCGCCGCCACCAGCTTGACCAGCGGCGGATGCTCGGGATTGATGCCGAAGTCGAAATCCTTCCAGTAGCGATAGCCGGCAAAGACATGACATGCCTCATCAAAGGTTTGCGACATGCGGCGGGCGGAAATCGCTAGCTCGGCGGCAAACACGCCCAGCAACGCGACAACGCCAAGGATCAGTTTGACGCGGCGCGCATCGGCACGATTCTGAATGACGATCTCTCCCCTGCGGATGGATTCCAGGAAGTTGCTGGTCTCGGCGAATGTAGCACGAATGCGGACCGAGCCTTGCGCCTGCCTATCCCTATCGTTTCCCGCCCGGCCTACTTGCTCTCGTGGTATTCCATCTCGGTGTTGACGCGCCAGATGTTGGCCTTGTCGGTGCGGCCGGCAATGATGTTATCCACGGCTTCGATGGCGGTCAGCATGGAGTGATCCTGGTTGTTGTACTTGTGCATGCCGTTGCGGCCGACCAGGAAGAGGTTGGGGAAACCGTCCAGGTAATTGCGGATCTCGTCGAAGCGCGAGTAGGCGCCGAAGTATGCAGGATAAGTCTTGGGCATGCGAATGACGGTGGAATCCAGCACCGCATCGCGATCGATGATGCCGATCTTGTGCAGTTCCTGGCGGGCGAACTCGGCCATCTCGGCGTCCGGCTTGCGCCACAACTCGTCGCCTTCGTAGCAGAAGTACTCCACTCCCACCCAGACATTGCCGGGCTGGCTCACCAGGTGCGGGCTCCAGTTGTTGAAGATCTGCAAGCGGCCGGCGAGCACGTCGGGCTCCTGGATGTAAATCCAGTTGTCTTCGATCAGCCGGCGGGCGTAGCCGTTCGCGTTACCGTTAACAGCCGTGTCCGCCACCTTCAGGCCCTTCAGCAGCAAGCCGACGGTCAGGAAATCGCGGTACTGGAGTCCGTCGCTCACCTCGCGCACGTTGGCGGGAACCTCGGCGTCGAGCGCGCGCACCAGTTCCTTGATCGGCATGGTGGAGAAGAAATAGTCGCCGGTGAATTCGCGTTCGCCGCCGCTCGCGTCTGCTGCGCGTATCGATACGATCCGGCCATCCTCGCAGTGCAGTCCGCGGACGTCGATGCCGGTGTGGATCTCGCCGCCCAGATCCTTCACTTTTTGCGCGACCGTCTCCCACATCTGCCCGGGGCCATACTTGGGATAGAGGAACTGCTCGATGAGCGAGGTCTCGGTGCTCTTCTGGGCCACATCGCCGGGCTGATGGCCGTTGAACCGTTTCTTCAGGAAGTGGGTAATGGTCTTGGTGACGGAGAGGCCTTTGACGCGCTGCGCGCCCCATTCCGCGCTGATCTCGTGGCAGGGCACGCCCCAGACCTTTTCCGTGTACGACTTGAAGAAGGTCTCGTAGAGCTCGCGGCCGAAGCGGTTGATGAAGAACTGCTCCAGGTTCTGCTCGTTCTTGCGGGGGAACATGGCGCTGCGGGCGTAGCTGGCGCCGATGCGCAGGGTGCGCAACGCGCCCAGGTTGCGCAGCGTGTCCGTGCTCAGCGAGATGGGATAGTCGAAAAATTTGCGCAGAAAATAGATGCGCGACTTGCGCTTGCGCACCAGCATGACCTGGTCGTTGGTTTCAGGGTCGGGACCGTCCGGCGACGCGGCAACGTCGCGCGTCTGGTTCTGGTACTTGATCTTCAACCCGTTGCCGTTCAAGGGAACCCGCTGCATGGGCATGTGCTGCAGCCACCATTGCATGACGCGATCGCTCTTGGAGAAGAAGCGGTGGCCACCGATGTCGATGCGGTTGCCCTTGTAGTTGACCGTGCGCGAGATGCCGCCCATGTATCCGCTCTTCTCCAGCACGATGGGCTGCACATCGCTGCGAGTCAGCAACTCGTAGGCGGCGGTGAGTCCCGCCGGCCCGGCTCCGATGATGATGGCTTTCTTACGGCTCAATTGATGTGTCCTGGTGGCGCCGGCGTGCGAGTTGACGCCAGAATCTCCCCCCGCTGCGCCGATTATAGCCTCGACATGCCGGGACTGAACCGTCGCTGAGTTGGCGATGTTCACAGCAGGCCGAGGAATCCGCCCGGATACATGGGTCAAAGGCGGGCGAACGTGGTTTTCTCGAAACCTTATTGAGATTAGCGGAGAATCACGCGCGGCGGAACGGGCCAATGCACCTTCGTTACGTACGCGTTAATGCCAGTCGTGGTACGGGTTAGAGCAGCAACGAGCGCGGGTTGGTACGCCGGCCGGGAAGCGGATCGGCGCCCGCGATCCTGCCGCAACCGCGATGAATCTGGTGGTACCACCGCCGGCCCGGCTCACAACCACGCGCTTGCGCGTTGTCGAGTCCGCTGCACCCCAGGCAGCGCATCCGCTGCCGGCGCGGCTGCTCCTGGCGCTCGCCCTGGGACTCAGCTTGCTCAGCTACGCGCAAGTGTGGCGCTTCGATTTCGTTTACGACGATGACTCACAGATTGTCAACAACTCCAAGATCCACGACTGGAGACACCTCCGCGGATATTTCACCTCGCATCTGTGGGCCAACACCGGCAGCTTTGACCGGGCCTCGAGTTACTACCGGCCGCTGTTCCTGGTGTGGCTGCGGATGAACTACGCGTGGTTCGGACTGGACGCTCGCTATTGGCACGCGCTATCGCTGGCGCTTCATCTTCTGGCGGTCGGGCTCGCGTACCTGGCGGCGCTGCGCTTGCTGGAGTTCGCCGGCTCGCAGCAGCAGTCGCGCCGGACGACCGCCGCGGTTGCGGCTTTGCTCTTCGCCTTGCACCCGGCGCACGTCGAGCCTGTGGCCTGGCTCTCGGCCGCGAGCGAGCTGCTGCTGACGATTTTCTTTCTGCTCGCCTTCATCGCCTACGTTGAGAACCGGGTGCGCGGGAAAAGGCTCTGGCTCGCGGCCTCAACGGTATGCTTCGCACTGGCCCTGCTGGCCAAGGAAACCGCCATCATGTTGGTGCCGCTGCTGCTGTGCTGCGAGCTGATGCGGCGGACCGATGATGAACCGGGCCTGGTGGCGCGCCTCGGCCGCGCGCTGCGCGGAAGCTGGCCCTGGGCGGGCACAGCGTTGCTGTATCTGCTCGCGCGCCGCGCCGCCCTGGGTACGCTCGGACACGCGCAGGTGCCGGTGGGAACCGCGGTGGTGCTGAAGAGTCTGCCGGAGCTGCTCTGGTTCTACGCGCGGCACTTGCTCTGGCCCTGGCCACTGGCCGAGTTTTATGACGTGTTCTACGTTAGTTCCGTGCGGGCCCGCGAGTTCGTCATTCCGGCCGTAGCGATGGCGGTTGTCCTGGCGGCACTGTGGGCCTGGGCGCGCCGCTCGCGGGTGGCGCTCCTGGCCGGCTTGTGGATGCTGTTTCCCCTCCTGCCGGTCCTCGATGTTGCGCTGTTGCGCTTCAACGCGCTTGCGGCCGACCGCTACCTGTATCTTCCCTCGGTGGGGTTTTGTGTGCTGGCGGCGGTGCTGCTGGTGCGTCTCACCGAGCGGCGGCAGTTCCGGCGCGCCGCCCTGGCGATGGTTCTGGGACTGGCTGCGGTGATGGGCGTGGTGACGGCGCGCCAGGCCGCACCCTGGGAGAACGCTCTGCTGCTCTACGAGAACGCCGTGGCCGTGGCTCCGGGCAATGCCTTTGCCAAGACATCGCTGGCAGCCCAGTTGATGTTGCGCAGCGAGAACGATCGCGCCCGCAAGCTGCTGCTGGAGTCCTACGCCATCGATTCCTATTCCTGGGCTACCTCCTTCAACCTCGGCTATCTGTATTTCACGCTCGGCGACCTGCCGCAGGCCGAGCGTTTCTTCCAGCACGCGATCGGGCTCGATCCTTACAACCGCAATCAGTTCCTCCAACTGGGATTGACCCAGAAGCGCAGGGGCAACTTCGCCGATGCCGCGGCCACGCTCACCAAGACCGCCGAAATCTGGCCGGAGGCGCCGCTTGTCCACCTCGCGCTCGGCGAGGTGCTGGAGCAGCAGGGGCGGTACGACGAGGCGCGCCGTGAATTCGACAAGGAATTGAGGGGCCAGAATCCCGCGGCTGCCCGCGTCGCCCTGGCACGCCTGGAGCGGCGGCTGACGAAGCCCTTGTAGAGACATAACAAGCAACGTCTCCACACCATACTTATTTATTTATTCTGTGCTTTGGCGATGAGGCTGGGCGCTGCCGCGATGGTCTCTTCGGGAGTGCGCTCGTTGTAGGCGTTCAGGCGCATGATGGCGTCGTTCTGGTCCACCAGCCACACCCGGCGATTGGCAAAGTAGTGCAGCAACTCTTCGTTCTTCTCCGCGCCCATGTCGCGCGCCCAGACGATCTTGGCGTGGTCGAGATCAGCCCTGTTGTAGATCCAGTCTTCGGAGCCGGTATGCGAGCGCCGGTTGTGCACAATGATCAAATGCTGGCCGGGAATCTGCTTCAACTGCGCCTCCAGGCGGGCGCGGTCCATCGCTTCCGCCAGGAGCTTTCCTTTATTGATTTGGAGGATGTACGGATTCAGGATCTTCTCCCCGAGAGGGAACAGCATCCAGAGCGCCATGACCAAGACAATGGCGCGGGAGGTCATGAGCCCTATGGGGATGCCGCGCGGCTTCCAACCCCGCAGCATGCGCAGCCCGTAGATCGCGATCGCCAGCATCGCGGAGAGGGCCTGAGCGGCATAGTGGCTGTGCGGGGGCCAGGACTCGACCAGCAATCCCGCGAGCAGTACCAAAGGCGTGATGGCCAGCAGCCGCTGTTTGGGACTCTTCATCATCTGCCAAAGAGCGAAGAACATCAGCAGGAAGAGCGGCCAAACGAAGGAGACATAGTAGATCTGGAACTTCTGTCCCGTCATCTGCTCCAGTCCCCAGAGCTGGCGTGACTTGAGATATTCCGGCAGCTCATGGAAGCAGTAGAAGGTCCGCATGACCCGATGGTGATATTCAGGGACCGGGTTCGCGGCCTGCCAGAGGAAGGGACGGGAGATGTGGTACGTGGCCGCGTTGACGGTGTAGGGCATCAGCAGGGGATTTCCCGTGCCGCGCCAGTTGTAATAGAGCCCGAAAGCCCCGGCCAGCAACCGCACCGCCAGGGCCGGTACAGCGACCTGGCGCAGGAATTCGGCGGTCCACATGCGCTGGCGAACGGACCACACCAAAAGGTAGATGATCGCCGGGAGGCTGAAGACGAACCCCTCGTAAGGCCGCGTGTACGCCAAAATCACCAGTCCGAGCGCCAGCAGCAGGGCATAACGCGTGCTGGGCCTGCGCACCAGGCGCACCAGCGCCCCCAGCAGAATCGCTCCCGCGGTTGCGGCCACCGCTCCGCCCCAGTACGAGTTGATCCAGTAGCTGAAGGTCGCGTAGCGCATCACACAGTACAGGCCGCCCAGCAGGGCCCAGGAACGAGGCGCCCAGCCTTGCAGCATCCACACCACCGCTCCGCACATGACGCCGACGCTCAACCACACTCCCCACCAGGGATTGCCGGTGAGCGCCTCCGCCAGCGCCAGCACGCTCGCTTGCCCGGGCGGGTACATGGACTGGTACGTGGGCCGCATGTTGATGTGGAAGCTCTCGAAGTGGACCCACAGCGGAGGCGTGGGGTTGGTGAGGTGTCCGGAAGCGAGGGTGTCCGCCTCCAGAAGATAGCTGAACTCGTCGTGCACAATTGGGGTGGGAATGGGGATCAGCGGCAGCAAAGCCGCCCGGATGCCCAGGGCGAGCACTCCCACCATCAGAATCGAAAGAGTGCGGTGCCGCGCCACTTCCCGGAACGCCAGTTCGGCCCGAACAAGAATTCTGGGACGCCGCCACAGCAGCACCAGCGTCAGCCCGATGACGATGCCCCAGAACAAGAATTCCAGCAACACCGGATTCAGGGTTACGCCTGGGACGGGAAAGTCGTCACTGCCGTCCAGCCACATCCGCAGTACGTGCAGCAATTCGTCGTGACGCAATTTCAGACTCCGCGAAGGTCAGTACACCGGTGCCGCCGCATGGGCAACGTAGCTGGGGCGCGCGCCGGCCTTCTCACGTCGCGGTTCACGCCTGTCGTCTACAGAGAACAATAATTCGTACTTGCCGTTTTGCAATAAGCGGACCTCCGCCCCATCCCGTGCCAGGGCATCGATCAGCCACCCGGCATGAACGCCGTACAGCAGGTACTTTCTGTGCCGGCCGCGAAATTCGTTCAAATCCTGCTGGCGGATGGGGAAGGTGTTGCGGCCCAACACAAGTAGCCTCTCGGCCGTGTCATCTGTCTTGAAGCGGTCGACCGCGTCCATGTCCACCAAGAACGTAAGCCGAGAGCGGATTTCCGGCGGGGCGTAGTAGGCCATGGAGAGCGTTAGCAGACCTTCCTGCACCACCATCGGCAGATCCAGTTGGGAGACGATCTTCTGGGATTCAAAATGGGCGAACCGGTCATGCTCCGCATAATCCATATGCGCTCGGATTCCGGCATGCACGAAGAACCACGCCAGGAGCACAGGCACCAGGGCGAATCCAACTGCTTTGCTGGCGCGGCCCGCGCCGTAGGCGGCGAACCCGAACATCACTGCAAACCCGCATACCGCCGGCAAGACGTAGCGGAAGGTGATCATGCCGATGAAGGCCACAGCCACCGCGTAGGCAAGGACCGGCAAAGCGCACAATACCAAGCCGGCGGTCACTTCTGCGGCGGGAATCCGCGCGCGATCGCGGGAGGCCTTGCCGGCTGCTTGCTGCGCCTGATGCTGGAGCATCCAGCCAATCAGCACCGGGACCATCAGCAACAGCCCGTAGCCGATCAGCACGCCATATGCTTCCCAAACGAATCCGCCCTCAGGCTTGTTCCATACGTATTGGTTCTTGTGCAGCGTCATGCCGACGCGGATGAGCGGCAGGAATAGCAGCAACGGCGCCGGCCCCAGCGCCAGCGCTGCCCAGACCGGCCAGTCGATCTTCCTCCGCGATGCGCTGCGCACAACTTCTCCCGCCGCCAGGGGTGCGGCCAGCAGCACCGCGTAGTAGTGGCTGGAAACCGCCACGGCCAGGGCCAGTGCCAGCCCAGCCAGCCATCGGGTACGGTGCTCCGCCTCAGTGGCGCGCTGCCAGCACACCAGCATGGCGGCGCAGCAAGCCAGCACGATGGCATACGGCCGCGCCTCATAGGCATAAAAGTAGGCATCGGTCGTAAGCAGGAACAGGGCAGCGCCCAGTCCGTAGAGCACGCTGGTGCGACGCCGCACGAACTCGAACACGCACACGGTCGCTGCCCAGAATGCCACCATGCACGGCAGCCGCAGGGCCAAGGCGTTCTCGCCCAAGGCCATTTCGGAAGCGCGCGCGATTAGGTGAAAGAATGGCGGGTTCAGGTCAATTCCAGATTTCAGCGTCGCCCACAGTTGCCCGAAGCTGTGGAAGCGCAGCACGTACAACGTGATCAGCTCGTCGAACCACATCAGTTTCACCCGGGAGACGGCAAAGGTCGGCAAGAAGTACAGTAGCGAAAGGAGAATCAGGGACCAGACCGGGTGCTGGCTGATCCTTTGCTCGAAGCGTGCTGACCAATCCTCGAGGCGGCGAAGTTGCAAGGACAATGTGGTTCCCATCGACATGGACAAGAAGACTTCTGATTTTTCGAACGCAAGCCGAGTGTAAAAGACGAAGAAGCACGGGGTAAATAGGCGTATGCACCTTCGTCATGTCTGCCGTAATGCCACTTCTGGTGCAGGGTCTCAAATGGCGGCGGCCCCCTTGATCGCCGACCGGTGGGGAAGACGTGCAACCGCGGCACTCAGCTGACCAGTGCTTTGCGCGGGGCCTTTATCCTCGGCGCGCTGAAGGTGTCAGTCGCATCAGCGCCGGCCACTGCCAAAGGTGCATAAAACTCCCGTAACGGGATAGCAAGCCAGATTCCTCTTGGAAATAGGTTTTGCCCTGCGTAGATTTTGGAGCAAACTCTGAAGGGAACATCGTTACCCGAATTACGCAAACCTTAAGGTTTTGACCGCAGTCAAGGGGCAATCTTGTATGGTACCTCAGGAAGTAGTGATCGTAGGCGGCGGCGGCCACGTCGGATTGCCGCTGGGGATAGTGTTCGCAGACCGCGGTTTGCGGGTGACATTGCTGGAGATCGATGCCAACAAGGTAAAAACGATCAACTCAGGGTGCATGCCGTTCCTGGAAGCGGGTGCGGAGCAGGTCCTGCATCGTGTCGTCGGCCGTAATCTCACTGCCACCCTGGATTCCGCTTGCTTGCGCAGCGCCGGAACCGTGGTGGCCGTAGTGGGCACTCCGGTGGACCGTCACCTGAATCCCACCGTCGTCGAACTTCACCGCAGCATCGACGCCATGCTGGACGAGATCGCTGACGATGCCTTGCTGGTGCTGCGCAGCACGGTTTATCCGGGCGCGAGCAAGCTGGTATATGATCGCATTCAGCGGCGGGGTCGCAAAGTCCATCTGGCATTTTGTCCCGAACGCATTGCCGAAGGCAGAGCGATGGAGGAGTTGTCGTCGCTGCCTCAAATCGTGGCTGCCTTTACTCCCGAGGCCCGTTCCCGGGCTCACGAGCTCTTCCTCACGATCACTCCCCACATTATCGATCTTGAGCCGCTGGAAGCCGAGTTGGCCAAGCTCTTCACCAATAGCTGGCGTTATCTGAATTTTGCCATCTCGAACCAGTTTTACGTGCTGGCCGAGAGCTACGGGCTCGACTTTCACCGCATTCACGAAGCGGTGACCCGCGACTATCCGCGCATGCGAAGTTTTGCGCGCGCTGGTTTCGCCGCCGGCCCCTGTTTGCTTAAGGACACTCTGCAACTCTCGGCGTTTTCCGGCAACAGCTTCTTTATGGGGCATGCTGCCATGCTGATCAACGAAGGCCTGCCCAACTTCATCGTCAATCAATTGCGGGCGCGTGATCTGCCGAACCGGCACATCGCCATTCTCGGCATGGCCTTCAAGGCAGATTCCGACGATTATCGGGAAAGCCTGTCGTACAAGCTGCGGCACTTGCTCGAGGTGGAAGCGAACGAGGTGCTATGTAGTGATCCGTTTGTCCAAGACGCTACCCTGGTCCCGCTGGAGCTCGCCCTTGCCTGCGCTGACACGGTGATCCTGGGCGCGCCCCACACCGTATATCGGGATCTGGTGATCCCTCCCGACAAACATGTGATTGACATCTGGGGATTCTGGCGGGACACCCGGTCCAAGCCGCTGCCCGTGCACGAAATGCTGGCCTCTCGCGCATGAAAATTCTGGTCACCGGCGCCTCGGGTTTTATCTGCGGCTATCTCGTCGAGGAGCTGTTGGCGGCGGGATATGAGGTTGTTGGCCTGGACAACCTGACCAAATACGGCACCGTCGAAAAGTCGTACGACCGCCATCCCGGGTATTCCTTCTTCGAGGCCGACGCCAAGAACGTGTCGTTGCTGAAGGAACTGCTTTCCGACTGCGACCATTTCGTTGCGGCCGCGGCCATGATCGGAGGCATTTCCTATTTCCATCAACTCGCCTACGATCTGCTCGCCGAAAATGAGCGCATTACCGCGGCCGCGTTCGATGCCGCGATCCATGCTTACCGCCAGGGAAAGCTCAAGAAGATCACGGTCGTCTCCTCCAGCATGGTGTTCGAGTCGACCGCTGAATTTCCCACGCCGGAAGGAGCTCAGTTCCGTTGTCCGCCGCCGCAATCCACCTATGGTTTTCAAAAGCTCGCCACCGAATATTTCGCCCGTGGCGCCCACCAGCAATATGGTTTGCTTTATACCCTGGTGCGCCCATTCAACTGTGTCGGTATCGGCGAAAAGCGAGCGGTGCGCGACTGCGATACTACCAGCGGCAATGTTACTCTCGCGATGTCTCATGTGGTTCCCGATCTGGTGCAGAAAGTTCTGAAGGGCCAGGATCCGCTGCACATCCTGGGAACAGGAAAGCAAGTCCGGCATTACACCTACGGCGGCGACCTGGCCAGAGGCATTCGACTGGCGATCGAATCGCCGGCTGCCTTGAACGAGGACTTCAATCTCTCAACTTCGGTCCGCACTACCGTCCTGGAGCTGGCGGAGCTGATCTGGCGCAAGATTCGCGGAGTCGATGAACCGTTCCGCTATGTCAGCGATCCGCCATTTCCGTTCGACGTGCAGGAACGCTCCCCCGACACACGGAAAGCAGAACGCATCCTGGGTTTCCGGGCGACCACCGGCTTGTCCAAGGTGCTGGACGAGGTGATTCCCTGGGTGGATGCGGAAATCGCCGCTGGCAAGATTTGAGGGCTACGCCATTGGAGCCGAATGACCTCACCATCATCGTCCCTGTCTTCAACGAAGGCGCGGGCTTTGCCGCATTTTGGAACGCGGTAAGTTCGAACCTCTCCGTGCCCTTCCATGTCCTCGTAGTTTACGACTTTGAGGAGGACAACACGGTTCCCATCGCACAAGGGATCATTGCCGCCGGGGAAACCCGTTTAA
>Ga0310038_10002243_pt1 | contig 14266 bp, 15 predicted proteins | sample Sb_taG_6_FD_200461 | JGI IMG/M metagenome (GOLD analysis project Ga0310038, IMG submission 200461) | Peat soil microbial communities from Weissenstadt, Germany - Sb_50d_4_PS metaG (v2) (version 2) | ecosystem: Environmental > Terrestrial > Soil > Wetlands > Peat | place: Germany: Weissenstadt... | reverse complement strand
CAGCATTTCATAGGTCTTGCCGACCCCTGGCGCCGCGCCGAGGAAGATCTTGAGCTTGCCGGTGTGCCTATCTTCTTTTCTCGCCGCTTCAAGCAGTGCATCCGGTGACGGACGCTGGTCGAGATCGCGACGCTGATCGGCCATGAATCATGGGTTCCTGATGCGGGCCGGACCGCCGGCCAACGCATCACTGGGTGCCGGGGGTGCCAGCGCGATCCAATGCAAGATTCAGCGCCAGCACATTGACGCGCGGCTCTCCGAATACGCCGAGCGTGCGGCCCTCGATTTGCTCGCCGACAAGCTGGCGAACGCTATCTTCGGACATGTTGCGCGCCTTCGCAACGCGTGGCACTTGAAAGAAGGCTGCCTCCGGCGAGATATGCGGGTCGAGGCCGCTGCCCGAGGTCGTCACCATGTCGACCGGGACTGGGGCTGAAGGATTCTCAGCTTTCAGCTTTTGGACATCGGCCGTGACCCGGTCGATCAGCGCCTTGTTGGTGGGACCGAGATTCGAGCCCATGGAGTTGACCGCGTTGTAAGGCGCAGCGACGGTCTTGCTTGGATCCTTGGGGTCGGGGCCGGTGGTGGCCGAGGGCCGGCCGTGGAAATAGTGGTCGCTCTCGAAGGCCTGGCCGATCAGGGCCGAGCCGACCACCTTCCCGTCCTTCTCGATCAGGCTGCCTTGCGCCTGATAGGGGAACAGCACGCCGGCAATGCCGGTCATGACCAGCGGATAGACGAGGCCGGTGATGAGCGTGAGGGCGATGATGAAGACGATCGCGGGGCGAATTTCTCTCGACATGATAGCTGTTCCTTAAACGAGGTGTAGGGCTGTGACCACAAGGTCAAGGGCCTTGATGCCAACGAACGGGATGATGATGCCGCCGACACCGTAGATCAGCAGGTTGCGGCGCAACAGCGGACCGGCGCCGATGGCCCGGTAAGCAACACCCTTCAGCGCGAGCGGAATCAGCGCGATAATGATCAGCGCATTGAAGATGATCGCCGACAGGATCGCGCTTTGCGGCGTCGCCAGATGCATGATGTTCAGCGCCTGCAACTGCGGATAGAAGGCGAGGAACATGGCCGGGATGATGGCGAAATACTTGGCCACGTCGTTGGCGATGGAGAAGGTGGTCAGCGCGCCGCGTGTCATCAAGAGCTGCTTGCCGATCTCAACGACCTCGATCAGCTTGGTGGGATTGGAGTCGAGGTCGACCATGTTGCCGGCTTCGCGCGCCGCCTGCGTGCCGGTGTTCATGGCGACGCCGACGTCGGCCTGAGCCAACGCAGGAGCGTCATTGGTGCCGTCACCGCACATGGCAACGAGCTTGCCCTTGGCCTGCTCGGCGCGGATCAGCTTGAGCTTTTCCTCCGGCGTCGCCTGGGCGAGGAAATCATCGACGCCCGCTTCCGCGGCGATCGCCGCCGCGGTCACGGGATTGTCGCCCGTGATCATGACGGTGCGGATGCCCATGCGCCGGAGCTCAGCGAAGCGCTCGCGGATGCCGCCTTTGACGATGTCCTTGAGGTGGATGACGCCGAGCAGCTTTCCATCCTTGGCCACGGCGAGTGGCGTGCCGCCGGATTTCGCGATCGCCTCCGCAATGGCATTGACCTCGCGCATCATCTCAGCGCTGACCGTTGTCTTGCGCGCGGCGGCGCCAGCGGACGCGGCCTTGGGTGACGACGTCTTGAGGTAATCGAGGATTGCGTCGACCGCGCCCTTGCGGACCCACGAGTCGCCGATTTCCACGCCGCTCATCCGGCTCTGCGCCGTGAATGGGATGAACTTCGCCCCCAGCTCCTGGATGTCGCGGCCGCGGATGCCATACTTCTCCTTGGCGAGCACGACGATCGAGCGTCCCTCGGGGGTCTCATCGGCGAGAGAGGCGAGCTGCGCCGCATCGGCGAGCTCCCGCTCGGTCACACCAGAGACGGGCCTGAACTCGGCCGCCTGCCGATTGCCGAGCGTGATGGTGCCCGTCTTGTCGAGCAGCAGCGTGTCGACGTCGCCTGCGGCCTCGACCGCACGGCCCGACATGGCAAGCACATTGAAGCGAACGAGGCGGTCCATGCCAGCGATGCCGATGGCCGAGAGCAGCGCACCGATGGTCGTGGGGATCAGCGTCACGAACAGAGCCACCAGAATGACGACCGAGACCGCGCCGCCGGCGTAGGTGGCATAGCTCGGGATGGTGACCGTCGCGAAGACGAAGATGATGGTCAAGCCGGCGAGCAGGATATTGAGCGCAATCTCGTTCGGCGTCTTTTGGCGCTCGGCGCCCTCGACCAGCTTGATCATTCGATCGAGAAAGGTCGAGCCCGGGGCCGCAGTGATGCGCACGCGTATCCAATCCGAAAGCACTTGCGTGCCGCCGGTGACCGCCGAGCGGTCGCCACCCGACTCGCGGATGACCGGCGCGGACTCACCCGTGATCGCTGCCTCATTGACGGAGGCGATGCCCTCGATCACCTCACCGTCGGATGGGATGATGTCGCCAGCCTCGACTAGAACCACGTCGCCGACTTTCAAGCCAGCGCTGGGAACGAGTTTCCAGCGCTCAGAGCGCTCGCCCGTTAGCAGCTTGGCTTGCGTTTCCGTGCGCTGGCGCCGTAGCGTTTCCGCCTGTGCCTTGCCACGACCTTCGGCGATGGCTTCGGCGAAGTTGGCAAACAGAACGGTGAACCATAGCCAAAGGATAATCTGGAACTCGAAGGCGATGTGTGCACCTCCCGTGAAGAGGTCGCGGACGAGGATCACGGTGGTCAGCGCCGTCACGACCTCAAGCACGAACATCACCGGATTCTTCATCAGAGTTCGCGGATCGAGCTTGACGAAGGCCGAGCCGATCGCAGGGAGCACAATCTTCGGGTCGGTCAGGGCCGTTACCGGCATCCGTTTGCGGAGTTTGGCAGTCTGCATTGAAATGACTCCCGAGGTAAATCCGATCAGAACAACGTGCCCGCGATCATCGCGAGATGCTCGACAAGGGGTCCAAGCGCGAGCGCGGGGAAGAAGGTGAGACCGCCAATGATCGCGATCACGCCAACAACCAGGCCGACGAACAGCCCGCCATCGGTTGGGAACGTGCCCGCAGACGGCGGAACTGACTTCTTCGTCACGAGCGAGCCCGCGATCGCCATGGCCGGGATGATCATGAAGAAGCGGCCGACGAACATCGCCACCGCGCCGGTGACATTGTAGAAAGGCGTATTGCCGTTGATGCCGGCGAAGGCCGACCCATTATTGCCGTCGCTCGACGTATAGAGGTAGAGAATCTCCGAGAAGCCGTGCGGCCCTGGATTGGCGATCGAGGCGACCGCGGACGGCACCACCGTGGCAACTGCGGTCCAGCCGAGATACATCAACGGCAGGACGAGGATCGCGAGCATGGCCATCTTGACCTCCTTCGCCTCGATCTTTTTGCCAACATATTCGGGGGTGCGGCCCACCATGAGGCCGGCGACGAAGATCGCGATAATGACAAACAGCAGCATGCCGTACATGCCGGCGCCGACACCGCCGACGATGATCTCGCCGAGCTGGATATTGATGAGGGGCACCATGCCGCCAAGCGCGGTGAAGGAATCATGCATGGCGTTCACGGCGCCGCACGAGGCGTCGGTGGTGATCACCGCGAACAGGGCTGAGAGCGGAATGCCGAAGCGAAGCTCCTTGCCCTCCATGTTGCCGCCGGTCAGCCCAAGCGCATTTAGCCCGGTGGTCCCCGCGGCTTCGGCCCAGTAGCAGACGACGACACCCGCGAGGAAAAGGATGCCCATCACGGCGAGGATGGCCCAACCTTGGCGCTGGTTCCCAACCATGCGGCCAAAGACGTTGGTGAGCGCGGCGCCGATGGCGAAGATCGAGATGATCTGAACCAGATTGGACAGCGCCGTCGGGTTCTCGAAGGGATGCGCAGCATTGGCATTGAAGAAGCCGCCGCCATTGGTGCCGAGCATCTTGATGGCGATCTGCGAGGCGACGGGGCCTACGGCGATGGTCTGCTTGGCCCCTTCAAGCGTCGTCGCATCGACGTAAGGCCCAAGCGTCTGCGGCATGCCCTGCCAGACCAAGAAAAGGGCGTAAGGAACGCAGATCGGGATGAGGATGTAGAGCGTGCAGCGGGTGATATCGACCCAGAAATTGCCCACCGTCTTGGCCGACGCGCGCGCAAAGCCGCGGATTAGCACCATCGCAAGCACGATGCCCGTGGCTGCGGACAGGAAGTTCTGGTGGGTCAGGCCGAGCATCTGCACGAGGTAGGACATCGTGCTTTCGCCACCATAGTTCTGCCAGTTGGTGTTGGTGATGAAGCTGATGGCCGTGTTGAAGGTGAGGTCCGGCGCCACGGCGGTCATGCCCGCCGGATTGAAGGGCAAAAGGCCCTGCACGCGCATCAGGACATAAAGGATCAGAAAGCCGCCGACATGAAAGAACAGCATGGCGACCGTGTAGGTCAGCCAATGCTGCTCCTTGGCCTCGTCAACCCCACCGACCCAATAGAGCGCCTTCTCGACCGGACGGAACACCGGTGATAGAAACGTTCGCTCGCCTGCAAAGACGCGCGTCATATACCAACCGAGCGGCTTCACCAGCGCCACGATGAGGACGCAGTAAATCGCGATCTGAATCCAGCCATTGAGAGTCATGGTCGTTGCGCCCCTTTAGAATTTTGCGCGCTTTTAGAATTTCTCGGGCCTGAGCAAGGCGTAGGTGAGGTAGACAAGCAGCCCCGCGGAGACGATGCCGGCGAGCCAATAGTCGAAGATCATGGGAGTTATCCTCTAGAGACGATCACAGGCGTAGGCGTAGGCGACCGAGGCTATGAAGAAGCCAAGACCGAGAGCGATTAGGATGACGTCCAACATAGGATGCTCCTTGCAAGCTATAAGGCCAAGTTCAACACCATGAACTTCCGCTGGTCTGACAGCCTTGACGCGGATCAAGCCGCGACGAGTTATTTCAGCCGACGCTGATTAGCGCGCTGTCGCGTATGTTTTCGAGATGGATTGGAGATCAACGTTATAGGAATCTCATATAGATTCAGTCGCTGACGACACCTTTATGAAATCCCTATTTCGCAGCACCCCGTTCCATCTCGATTTTTTATGGCCTTTGGCCCCATCTTACGATGCAGTCGTGTTGATCCCGTGAGATTGCGTCATGTTGTTCAATCCGAAACAGAAGGAGCACCTTGATGCGCTGGAGGAACAGCTTCGTCGTGCCCACGGGCTCACGCCCGATCTCATCTTCAATGTCATCGCGGACGCCTGCACACGCCTTCCGGTGCTGAAAAGAGCTGGAAAGGCTGCCCGAATCAATCAGTTGATCGAGGCTGGCGCGTGGAATGACGCGGCGCTTGCTCTGGTCGAGCTTGAACTGCCGGCATGGAAGCTGCGCCGCCTCGTCTACGAGGATGGCGAGTGGCACTGCTCTCTTTCGCGGCAGCCGAATCTGCCTGTGGCGCTCGATGACACTGCAGACGCGAGTCACGAGGTGTTGCCTCTGGCGATCCTAAGTGCATTCGTCGAAGCGCGCCGTAGGGCTAGCGCTATGCGCGAAACCAGTTTGCAGACAGTGCCACACGTCCGTCCAACATCAGGCTATGCGATTTGTTGCGACAACTTCGCCTGAAAGGCCTTCGCCGAGCTCGCATTCACTTCGAGATGATTCGCGCCAATAACAATAATAGGATTGGCTGGCTTGTGGACTCCGTCTTGTGGACTCCGTAGTTCGGATAGTTTTAACGAGCAAAAAGTTTCGTGTGTGTCCGCTGCTCTTCCCAAAGGCTCATGTCGCTCCAACATCGCGTAGGCGAGTAAAGCAATGCGCAACCTTGTCGTGCTGTCTGTTGCCGCCCGTGTCGCCTTGACCATATCACCGGCTTCAGCGGATGAGTTGATGCAGAGGGCTCAAGAGACCTTCAAGCCGATCCCGTCGGTGGTGCCTGCCATCAAGGGCAACGCGGTCACCCGCGATAAAATCGAACTCGGCGAGATGCTCTTCTTCGATCCCCGTCTGTCGGCCAGCCAGATCATTAGCTGTAACAGCTGCCACAACCTCGCCGCTGGCGGCGTCGATGCCGGGCCAACCTCAATCGGCCATGGTTGGCAGAAGGGGCCGCGCCGAGCCCCGACCGTCCTTAATGCGGTGTTTAACATCGCCCAGTTCTGGGACGGCCGGGCCGCGGATCTGAAGGCGCAGGCCAAGGGGCCGGTCCAGGCGAGCGCCGAAATGAACGCTACGCCGGCTCTCGTGGAGAAGACGCTCGCTTCCATGCCGGCCTATGTTGATCGGTTCAAGAAGGCGTTCCCGGAAGACGCCTCGCCGGTGACCTTCGACAACATCACCAAGGCGATCGAAGCCTTCGAAGCTACGCTGATCACCCCCGCCTCCCGCTTTGACCAGTTCCTCGAGGGCAATGCCGGAGCGCTCACCGCCGAGGAGAAGAAAGGCCTCAGCCTCTTCATGGACAAGGGTTGCTCCAGCTGCCACAACGGCATCAACGTCGGCGGCGAGGCCTATTTTCCTTTTGGGGTGGTCGAGAAACCAGGCGCCGAGATTCTGCCGGCCAATGACAAGGGCCGCTTCGCAGTGACCAAGACGGCGAGCGACGAGTACGTCTTTCGCGCCGCGCCGCTGCGCAACGTCGCGTTGCGGGCTCCTTATTTCCACTCCGGCCAGGTGTGGAACCTGAAGCAGGCTGTGGGCATCATGGGTGCGAGCCAACTTGGGCAAACGCTCACTGATCAGGAAGAGGACGCCATTGTCGCCTTTCTGCAAACGCTGACTGGTGAGCAGCCCAAGGTCGAGCTGCCGATCCTGCCGCCCAGGACCGACTCCACGCCGCTGCCCAAGCAATGAACGAGCAGGCTGTTAGGGTCATCCTCGAATGCGATGGCAAGAACGTGGAGCGGTAGGACTTTAGCCGCCCAGCAAGAAGTCGCGCGAAGACCGCCGCTGCGGCCGACATCAGGTTATGCGGTTTGTTGCTTGAGCGGCCTTCGCCGAGCTCGCATTCGCTTGGGATGAGACGCGCCTCGGTTAGCTGGCTAGTTGGGCGAAATACCGAGTGGACTTCTGGAGACAACCCGAGTCCAGTCATCATTAAGGAGAACCGCCATGAGACAAGGCGAATCTTCTTGCTTTCTGATAGGCCAGAGGGTGCCGCCAGACTTGGCCAAAGCATGGATACGTGCAATCTCCCGAATCGACGACACCAGCACCCCCCCATTTGCCTATCCTCACCGACGGCGGCGCGCTTCGGCCGCAAGTTTAGAACGGTGGCCGCTTCGGCCAAGCGATGAGCCCGGAAGCCGTCATCAGGTCGTGCCGAGCGCTGCCCGGATTTGCGATCCGGTTTGAGATCTGCCCCGATCGCCTGGGCGCATGCGCTCACCGGAATTGCTCCGTGGTGAAAATGGCTGTGGGTCACGCCGTTTCAGTATGACTGGGGCCAATTCACGGAGGGAGTTCGGTGCAGTGCACGTTCTCTTTATATCGCCTTTATGACGAGCACCGCCGTTACATCTCGAATTCATATGCGGTCTTGAGCACATTTGCGGCACGGGTCGATGCATGTCCAGCGACAAGTGTGCAAGCAGGACGACTTCAACCAATGATCCGGAGATTTGATATGCCGGTCGCGCGCTCAAGCTGTTCCGCAGATCCTGAGTCGGTATCATCCAACCCCTTGGACCTGGGCATGGTGTGGCTGCGCGCAACACGATGGGGCGTAGCGATGGTGAAGCGCGCCTACCCGTTCATTCGCAATCTTCGGCGCCATTCTTGCGGGAACGATCCCGCTCCGAATCGCGATCTGGCTCCCCGCCTTTGGCCACTAAGTGGGCTTCTGGAGACAAACCGACTCCAGTCATCGTCAAGGAGAACCGCTATGAGACAAGCCGAACCTCCCTCGAGTTCGAGATCGTCGCTCTTTCTGATCGGCCAAAACAGCCGGGGGAACTGGGTTGTTCAGGACCAGCGCGGCGTCTGCGGCGGACTCTTCGTCGATCGTGCCGAGGCGCTCCGGTTTGCGATGTTTGAGAACGGAAATCGGCCGCAAGCCGTTGTCATGGTTCCCGGTGTTTTCGAGCTCGATATGAGTCGTAAGGCGGGCACAGCGTATCTGCCGCTCAACATCGACGCTCCTCGCAAGCGACGGGTCGCCTAACTTGGCTTAAGGCGCTTCCATCCTTCCAAACGGCGGCTCTGATTGTTGGCATCTGATGGAGGAGTGAACTGCCCACATGCGTGATGCTGCCGCTCACGAAGAGCGGCGGACTAAGAAGGTCAGGGATTGGTTGCTGGCCATTTTGCGTTTCGCCGTGACGCTGGAACAAGCCGACAGAACCACCGTGTTGGTGATGGCCAGAGAAATGGATGGTTCTGGATCGGGCGACCAGACAGCGTTCGCATTCTTTGTCAGGACGAGCAGCAAGTTCTGCAACGCCATCGCCAACAAGGACGAGCCCAAGAGGGTCGCCACCTTGCGTCATTATCTCAGGAGAGTTTATGACCATCGCCTACAGCGAGCCCTTGAGGCCGCAATAGAATTCGAGCAGGCAGGTGACGGATGAGCGCCTAACCCAAATTGCGAAGGCCTTTGCCATGACCCACGAGGAAGCACACTGATGAGCGTCGTCGGCTGGGGACAGATCGGCCTGCTCGCCCTTCTCATTGGCGTTCTCGTGAAGCCGTTGGGCGGGTACCTGGCTCGCGTCTATGCCGGCGAGCGAACGGTGTTGAAGCCGATCCTCGGACCGATCGAAACAGCGCTTTACCGATTGGCGGGACTCGATGCGTCCGTCGAGCAGAAATGGTCCGAATATGCCGTCGCCCTTCTCGTCTTCAACGCCGTCGGGACAGTTGCGCTCTATCTTCTCCTGCGCATCCAAGGTCTGCTGCCGCTCAATCCGCAACAGCTTTCAGCGCTTTCTCCGGATCTAGCGTTTGATACGGCGCTAAGCTTCGTCACGAATACGAGCTGGCAATCCTATTCCGGCGAGGTCACGCTTTCCTATTTGGCCCAGATGGTCGGGATCGCCGTGCAGAGCTTTCTCTCCGCGGCTACGGGCATGGCCGTCGCGATGGCATTGATCCGCGGCTTTGCACGCCGCTCCGCCAGCACCATTGGCAATTTCTGGATCGACCTCACGCGCGGTACCCTCTATGTGCTGCTGCCGATCTGCGTTGCGGCAGCCGTGTTTTTCGTGGCGCAGGGCGTGCCGCAGACTTTGGCGCAGTACATCGAGGCGAAAACCATCACGGGCGGAACGCAGCTCATCGCGCTTGGCCCAGTCGCAACGCAGGAGGCAATTAAGCTGCTAAGCGGCGATGGCGGCGGCTTTTTCAATGTGAATTCGGCCCATCCGTTCGAAAATCCGACGCCGCTCACGAACCTCGTGGAGATGGTGTTGATCCTCTCCCTCGGCGCGGCCTTGACCAACACGTTTGGCCGCATGGTCGGGAACGAAAAGCAGGGTTGGGCCCTCCTCGCGACCATGACGATTCTGTTCGGGCTCGGCGTTGCTGGCCTGTATGCGTGCGAAACGGGCGCCAACCCTGCACTAACGACCGTGCAAATCGATCAGGCGCCCGAAAAGCTGCAGGTGGGGGGCAACATGGAAGGAAAGGAGGTGCGATTCGGCATAGCCGCCTCGGCGCTCTTCGCCGAGGCCTCGACGGCGTCATCAGACGGCGCGGTTGATGCGATGCACGACAGTTTCTTGCCGCTCAGCGGCGCTATCCTGTTCGGCAACATGATGGTGGACGAGGTCATCATCGGCGCGCCCGGCTCTGGTCTATGGGGAATCCTACTGTTCTGCCTCGTCGCCGTATTCATTGCCGGCTTGATGATCGGACGAACGCCGGAATTCGTCGGCAAGAAGATCGAGGCGCGCGAGATCACGATGGCAATGTTGGCCCTGCTCGCCGCGCCAGCCTTAATCCTCGGCCTGACCGCATTGGCGAGCGTCGTCGCTCTAGGGCTGGCCGGACCAGCCAATGCTGGACCGCACGGCTTCTCCGAGATCCTTTACGCCTATACATCGGCGGCGGCCACCAACGGCAGCGCCTTTGCCGGGTTGAACACGAACACGCCTTTCTACAATCTGACGCTTGCGCTGGCGATGTTCGCGGGTCGGTTCTTGATCATCGTGCCGGTGCTCGCAATTGCCGGCTCGCTCGCGGCCAAACGGTCAACACCGCGCTCCGCTGGTACCCTGCCGACGGAGGGCCTTCAATTCGTTCTGCTGCTCGCCGGGACGATCGTGATTGTCGGCGGTCTCACTTTCCTTCCGGCGCTGTCGCTCGGGCCGCTGGTCGAGCACTTCGCCATGCAGGCGGGAGTCACCTACTGACTTTCGGCTCCTGGGATGACAAATTTGGCCTCAGGTTCTGGGCTTCATGCTCTCCAGGGCCTCGGCCATGAGCCGGCCAAGCTCTTGGGCCTGATGTGCGTAAGACTGGATCTGGGTCTGGGCATAGCGGCTTTGAAGGGACAGCACGCCCTGGATGTCTTTGGCATTGGCGAGTTCTTTCGCCAACGCGAAGCCGGCCTCTGCGTTCTCCTTGGCAAAGCGGATCGCCAACTCCTGGATATCCCTGAACCCAGACGTGATCACGTTCGATGGAGCCGTCGACCACGCACTCGTCGCTTGCGTCATCGCGTCCATGAATTGAGCGTAAGCCGCACGGACTTGCTCGACATTCTTTTCCGCAAGCTCACGCAGCTGCTTAGGCAACTCGAAAGGCTGGTTTTGGGCCATAAGGTCTCTCCGTTTCCAAGGCCGCGGCCTCCGGGAGAGTGAAATCCTAATGAACGGCCTTGCCATGACATTGATCTGGATCAGATGGGGTCGTCGCCAAGGAGAAATGTCCGCTTTGGGTCAGTTGCTGACGTAGTGACGCGTCATCGAGTCGGTCTGCTATGTGCCAGAAGCGGAAAACACCGCTCTGTGCCCGCATCTCCCCGACACCTTGCTAGAAGCAGAGATTGAACTCGCCGAAGCGGACTGCGAGGAGGGGGTCGTTGATTGACCTCTATTCCCGCCTAGCCGTCGATATGCCCAATGAAAATGGTGCCCAGGGGCGGACTACTCTAAGTCAATAAACTCAGCGGCTTAGCAAAAAGTGGGACACTCAATCTTCCCACACGATCATTATGCTTTCTGGCGCGAGTGTCCCACCGTCGAGGGCCTGCTCTTCCCAGCGCGCGAAGCATTCGTAGATGGCTCGAAAGCGGACATTGGGACTGCCTGCCTGAACGTCCGCTAAGTGCCACAAGCGCACTTGAAGCACTTTGTCGCGACAGCGCTAGCTAAAGCCTCAACACCACGCTGAGACTCAGAAAAGACTCCGTCGGAGCGACCCATCACCCCAACTCGTCGCACACAAAAAAATTCATTCGCGCTAACGGGAGGCGCGCGACATTCATCTGGAAGGCTCGGGAGGGTCTATTGGATTGGCGGCATGGCGGCGACAAGCTTGTTGTAGTTCTTCACCACGAGATCGATATTGGCAGGGAATTTCACGGGCTCGGCGGGGGCTTTCAGTTCTGACTGCAATTCATCGAGTTGCCCCTTCTTGTCATTCGGTGCCAACTTTTCGCTATCGACCGAGGCGATCTCCTTTTTAATAACAGCTTCTTCACCGACGTATTTTTTGGTGTCCGGATCGATTCCGCTCATAACCAGGCCGATGTTCTCGGCAACATCATCGTATTCATCGTAATTTGCGAATTTGTATTTCTTGGCCACGGTTTCAAGCTGCTCCATAACTTTGGGGTCCGGTTGGTCCCCTTGAGGCGCCTTGGCGATGATTGGCCCGATATCCTTCTGCGCGGCAATGAAATCATCAATCTGCGCATCGGTCAGGGCGATCTGCTTCACGCTCTCCTCGGGCGACGCTGCTTCTTGCGCAACGACATTTTGGCTCAAGGCACCCAGGGTCAACGCTACCGTGAGTGCCATGCCGAAAACCAATATGAAGGGGTAAGTGGTGATGCGCATGAGGTCTCCTTACAGTTGCTGGATATCCAGGCCGTCATCCAGAGTAGTGTCCGAACTAAAGTTCAAATCGCGATTTTGAGGCAACGACAAGGCGTGCGAGCCGGGGTGGACTTTGTGACTGGGCCTGTGTTTCGCGCTCAGCCAACCACCGACGCCTTCCGTCCATATCCGTCCCCCCGGCATACCAAGTCAAGACAATCGTCTCCTCATTTGAGGATCGGGTGGATTCAGTACGGCAAGCAGAGCCCATACGGACCAAGGTAGTAGCCGTATGGGCACACAATCGGTGAGACCACCACAGGCACAGCCGGCACGACTACCACGGGCGCAGCCGGCGCGACTACCACGGGCGGCACATACACCGTGCCGTTGCGAACACAGTAGCCGTATGGGCCGCGGTGAAAGCCCAGCCCACAAAAGTCGCGTACCAACGTGATAACAGGTGCCGCGGTTCGCGCAGCCCCGGACAACGCGGGTAATGCCCGGACGTCTGATGAAAATAACGACACCAGCAGACCGCACGCCAGAATCAAAGCTAACTTTCTTGACATCGGCAAAACTCCTTACGCTTTTCCGTCCGTTTTGATCCGGTGCACGGTTCTCCAGCTAGGAGGGTTCCGAAGTCGCCGGCTCAATCTCAATCACACTGGGTGGATCAACATGAAAACGGGAAGCTCCGATGTCACTCTACACGGGATTTCGCTTTACTTGCCATGCAAATTCGGCGCTGAAGTAGGCCCCACTCATCTCGTTCTCAAGCACCCGGCATAGACCAAGACGCCCGAGCAGCAGAGCTGCTTGATGCTCCATCGCACGCGCCATCTGTTCATCCGCCAGCAGACCGCGGTGATCAACGCCATCCGTGCCCATCTTGCCGAGTTCGGGGTCGTTGCGCCGGTCGGACGCAATGGCGTGGAGGCGCTGCTCGAAGTAATCGCTGATCCAAATGACAAACGGCCCGGCCATCCCCTCGATCAACCCACCCACTGCACATCCGGTTCTTTACGTGGAACCGGCGCTGCTGCAATTTTGGGATGCCCCACGATGATCGGAGCAACCACAACGCATTCCGGGCCAAGCTTGAGGGCAGCCTTTCCTTCGGGGGTACCGAGCCAATGTTTGGCAAAGCCGATCCAGCATGTTCCGAGCCCAGCGGCATATGCAGCGAGCATCAGATTTTGTGCCGCAACGGAGCAGTCCTCTACAGCCCAGAGGCTCGGCTCCTTCGCCGAGATCACAATCAGGACGGGTGCATGATAGAAGATTTGGAAATTGGGATCGGCCAGGAGTTCGCGGTAACGATCCATTGCGCCCTGCCCCGGTGAGCTACTCAAAAGGTAAAACTTCGACTTTTCTGAGATCTGTGAGAGCAGGACTTGATCACGCACGACTGTAAAAGTCCATGGCTGGCGATTGACCGCGCTCGGCGCCTGAACGGCAGCCTTAATCAGTTGCCTTAGAACCGATTCGTCAACTGGATCGGATGTGTAGTCCCTTACAGCCCTGCGTCCGTACATGGCATCCGTCACATCCATGCGGACTATTCATCATGGCTGTTTGGGCCGGCGCCTTGATATCGGTCAAGGATCAATCCGAAGGGTCGGCTTCGATCTCCTCGTAACCGGAGCATGGGCCACTCGGCGCTCTACCATAGGATGATCGGCAAAACCACCGACCTGCAAACAGACTCAGCAGCCGCCTCCGTTAATCAAACCTTTAGCCGTTCGACTGAGAGTCAACGCGGGCACGATCAAAATTTAGGCCGACACCATGTTGGCGTTTGGACTTGGCAGTCGAAAAGGCGAGCGTCTCAGCTACCGAGGATACGCTGTCGAAATTTCCAAGGATCCAGTTGGCTGGCGTCTCGGAATTTTTCCCAGCCGACCAGAGCTGCCCATCCTTGCAACTTGCAATTTCACAGTCCCCTGTCCCCGCAAGGATGATGCACTCTCTGCGGCGTGTAAGCGGATAGACCTCATATTGTCGGTTTGACTGGCCACTTTTTGGCTATCGGCGCTGCATAACCTTTGACTGCGCTAGCTGAGTTCAATGTCGCCGACGAATCCGTTCATGGGGACCTCCTTAGTTCATCTGAAGGCAATTGAGGGATCCGCGTCTCCCAAAAAGCAGGTTGTATAGCCAACCGAAAATACCACTCCATCAGTACCGTCGAGCGCAATGGGATGCCCTGGCAGTGTGCAAAGGTGCACCTTCCACCGTTTCCACCGGTCACATTCAGTGCCGGTGT
>Ga0310038_10002236_pt1 | contig 14290 bp, 10 predicted proteins | sample Sb_taG_6_FD_200461 | JGI IMG/M metagenome (GOLD analysis project Ga0310038, IMG submission 200461) | Peat soil microbial communities from Weissenstadt, Germany - Sb_50d_4_PS metaG (v2) (version 2) | ecosystem: Environmental > Terrestrial > Soil > Wetlands > Peat | place: Germany: Weissenstadt... | reverse complement strand
GTAATGTCTCAAGCCTTGCGTGAGAACCATGGAGCAGGCGCGTTTCAACGAGTGGGCAATGCCTCGCTACACATCTACGCTCTACCTCTTCACCAGCACGACGAAGTCATCGGCGGCCTCGCGATTATTCATGATGCCGGCTATATTCGGGCGCAGACCTTTCACATTTGGCGCGAAACATTCCTGCGAGCGCTGGCACATGTGCTTCTCATCGTGCTGATCACGCTGTTGATTGTTCGCTGGAGTATTGCCGGACCCATCGCACGTACGGCGCAGTGGATGCGCGCTTTGCGGACGGGGCGAATCTCTTCCCGCCAGAACGCCACCGATCTGGATCTCTTTCGCCCCCTGGTGCGGGAGGTCGCCGCCTTCGCCGAAAGCCTTCACCAGGCGCGGTCGGCGGCCGAAACGGAAGCCCGCCTGCGGGACACGGGTGAGTCTCTGTGGACAGCCGACCGGCTGGCCGTGCACGTGCGCACACGCCTGGACAATGCGCGTCTTTTTGTCGTGTCTAATCGCGAGCCCTACGTGCACATGCGGCGCGGCAAATCAGTGGAAGTGATTGTGCCGCCCAGCGGGTTGGTCACTGCGATCGAGCCCATACTGCGCGCCTGTGACGGAACCTGGATCGCCCATGGCAATGGCGATGCCGACCTCGAAACGGTTGATGAGCACGACCGGCTGCGCGTGCCTCCGGAAGATCCTCACTACAGCTTGCGCCGGGTCTGGCTGAACAAGGCGGAAGAAGAAGGCTATTACTACGGATTTGCCAACGAGGGAATCTGGCCTCTATGTCATATCGCGCACACCCGCCCGATCTTTCGCGCGGAGGACTGGAAATACTATCAGGCCGTAAACCTGAAGTTCGCCGGTGCGCTGCTCGAAGAGATGAGGGACGTGAAGAAGCCCATTGTGCTCGTGCAGGATTACCACTTCGCGTTGCTGCCTCGGCTGATTAAGGAAAAAAGACCGGAGGCCAGGGTGGCAATCTTCTGGCACATCCCGTGGCCCACCCCGGAGGCATTTGACATCTCTCCGTGGCGACGCGAACTTGTGGAGGGTCTGCTCGGTGCCGATCTGATAGGGTTTCACATCCAGTCGCACTGCAATAACTTCCTGCAGACGGTGGACCGGGTAGTGGAGTCACGCGTCGATTGGGAACACTTTTCGGTGAGACGTCTGGATCATCTCACCCTGGTGCGACCCTTTCCCATCAGTGTGGACTTCACTAATGTGCACCGGCCGGAGTCGACACTGGATTCCTACACCGAACGTTCCACTTTGTTCAAGGCCTTGGGGGTTGAGGCTACCTTCATGGGTGTGGGCGTAGACCGGGTCGACTACACCAAGGGGATTCTGGAGCGTTTTCTGGCCATTGAGCGCTTTCTGGAGAAGTATCCTTCCTATCAGGGCCAGTTCACATTCGTGCAGATTGGCGCTCCCAGTCGCAGCCACCTGAAACGCTATCACGATCTGATGGCGGAGGTGGAAGCGGAAGCCGACCGTATCAACTGGCGGTTCCAGACGGACAAATGGAAGCCCATCGTCTTTCTGAACCGGCAGCATAACCACCAGGAGATTCAAAGCTACTACCGCGCCGCAGACTTATGCCTGGTTACCTCGTTGCACGATGGCATGAATCTGGTGGCGAAAGAATTCGTGGCCGCCCGGCACGACGAAAGGGGTGTTTTAATCCTGAGTTGTTTCACCGGCGCCGCCCACGAGTTGCGCGATGCCTTGCAGATAAACCCCTACGATATCGACCAGACGGCGGAGGCGATTCGTTTCGCTCTTGCCATGGAGCCGGAGGAGAAGGAATTGCGTATGCGACACATGCGGAAGACGGTCAGGGAACACAACGTTTACCGCTGGGCAGGAAGCCTCATCGCGGAACTCTGTGAGCTGCGCCTGGACGCGTCGGACGAAAGCAAGGAGAAGCCCCGAGCGAGCACTGCTGCCTGGGGATGAGGAGCGGGGTGTTGTCCAGCACGGTCAATCCAATCGAAGTCGAGGGGTTCATGAACGCGGTGGCACAGTCGCCGGTTTCCGCGCTTCTGCTCGACTATGACGGTATTCTCGCGCCCTTCTGCCTCAATCGCCAGGAGGCTCTCCCCTATCCGGGAATGACCGCGCTCCTGCAGGAGATCATCGTCAATGGGCGCACCCGCGTGGTCATCATCACAGGTCGGAACGCCCGCGAAGTGATCCCGCTGCTTGCGGTTCACCCCAGTCCCGAGATCTGGGGATGCCATGGGTTGGAGCGGTTGAGACCGGATGGAACCTGCGAGGCACCCCGCGTGGAAGAGCCGGTGCTGCACGCACTGGCGGACGCAGATCGTTGGTTAAGGTATCAGGGGCTGCACAACCGGGCTGAGTTCAAAACCGCTGCCGTCGCCGTCCATTGGCGCGGGCTGGACGAAGCGACGGCGGCCGAAATCCGCGACCAGGTTTTGCTGGGCTGGCTCCCCATTGCTCAAAGTACGCCAATGGAACTGCTGGAGTTCGATGGCGGTATTGAAATGCGCATGCCGGGTCGTGACAAAGGGGACGCGGTCCGCACCATCCTGGATGAAATCGGCCCGGGGGTTCCCGTCGCCTACCTGGGGGATGACTTGACCGACGAGCGGGCTTTCCTCGCTCTTGGTGCCCTGGGCCTAAGCGTGTTGGTTCGCCCCGAGTGGCGCAAAACTGCGGCCGCCCTGTGGATCAGGCCGCCAGAAGGTCTGCGGGAGTTTCTGACGCGGTGGCTGCAAGCCTGTCGTGAGGGGCAACATCGCGCAGGGTCAGAGTCTTCTGGCCTTAAATGAGTAAGAGTGCGACCCGAATGCCAGAGACGCCCTCGAGCATCCTAAGAGATGTGCGCGGCGAATTGCCTGAGCTAGGCGCGCAACATTTCTGAGACTTTCTCTAGCCATGAAACCAACATCACCTCCGGCGCAGCGGCCAAGAAAAAGCATAATTTCGAGCGGGGCCGGACTTATTTCAAGCTCCGGCCGGGTTACCCGCAATATCCGGTAGCAGACGCGAACTCCCTCCAGCGGCGTTCTCAATGAGCGAAATCGCCCTTCTGTCGTCAACCATTCTCAAACCCGATGAACTATTATCGGCGCGCTGCCGATAAGAGACAGTGAGCCGCAGGAAAACCCGATGAAGTGCTGTGCACTAAGAACGCCGCAGCGCGGACTCCTGGCTGGAAATGGTCGTCCTCGAATAGGAGCATTGGATCATGGAACCTGAATATTCAATCATAAAGAACAGAAGTGCGTTTCCTATCGAAGCCGGAGCAACCGTCAAGGCGAGCAAGAATAGCCAGACTATCCATGCAACTACAGTAAATATGAGTGCAGGCGATGTGCTTCTGCATTTCGAAGAGCCGGTTCAACTCGCGGTGGGTGATCAGGTGGCCTGCGAATTCAGAGTCGCACACGAGGCCGGCTCGCCGCTCCCGTATTGGGGGCTGGGAAACGTCGTCCGCGCAGAGGACTGCCGCGTCGCGGTCGTGCTCAAAGCCGGCGACTTTTCTCCATTGGAATCCGAAACCGACGCCGCGGCCTCAGCGCGAATCTGAGCCACGCTCGCGGCAGCCTTCCGGGCGTCCAGCTCATACGACGCTGGAGTTCCTCCAGCGTCTTTTTGCATAGTTGGTTCGTAAGCGTCCAAGCAACGCACCTTGTCCGGTCAACGCCCGCCCTAGCACCCGGCTCCTCCAACGCCCGCACGAATTGTTGACATTGCGGTCTTGGGCGCACACGTAACCACTGCGGTCGGCAGTTACCTCGGGCATCGTCCCACCTCTTTCACCCCGCCCTTACGTGGCGGGCCTCAGCACCGTACAAACGGAGGCGCAGATAGGCCCCCCGATGTTGAACGTCGCTGCCAGACGCGGATTCTTCACTTGCAGCCCGGTGGGAGCCTTGCCCCGGAGTTGCCACGCGCACCACCCCAGCATGGCGATTCCGGTGGCGCCAATGGGATGGCCTTTGGCAATGAGTCCGCCGGAGGTGTTGATGGCGCACTCGCCGTCCACGCCTGCTTTGCCCTCGCACCAATAGCGCGCGCCCTGGCCGACGGCGGCCTTGCCCAGCACTTCTGTGCCGATGGCGCCCATCACCGTGAAGCAATCGTGGACCTCGGCGACGTTCACATCCCCGGGCTTGACCCCGGCCATGTCATAGGCCTTGTTCATCGCGCGGTAGGCGCCCTCGGGCCGCAGGACATCGCGTCCCGCTTTCTTCAGGGGATCGGTAGCCTGAGCATAGCCTGCGATCTCTACGCAGTCGGCCTTGTTCACGCCGAGCCTCTGCAACCCCTCCTCGGTTGCCAAGATGAGGCTGGCGTAGCCATCGGTGATCTGGGAGCAGTCGTAAGTCTTCAGGGGCAGGCCCTCGACAATGTAGCGATTGATGCCTTCGATCTTCATCGCCTGGTCCACAGTGATCTGCACATTGCGCATTTGGGCGTAGGGATTTTGGCGCGCGTTAGCGTACTCGGCGACCGCGATCTGCGCCAAATCCTCCTCCCGCACCCGATGCACCTTCAGGTAGCACTCCATGATCTCGGCGAACAGGTGGGGAAAGATGAACACCTTGCCCTCGCGCTCGTCGGGGTGGGAGAAGTAGCCCAGAGCCTTGCCGATGAGCTTGCCGTCCATCTTGCCTTCGGCGTCGCGCATCTTCTCGTAGCCGACCGCGATGCCGACGTCACCCCACCCCAGCAGGAGTTTCTGGATGACGGAGAGCACGGCCTGACCGCCGGAGGCGCAGGCGTTCTCCACGGATTCTATGGGCTTGCCGGCCAGGCCCGGCAGCATTGCCATCAGGCCGGCGAGCAGACCCTGCTCGTTCAGGGAAATATTGCAGGTGGCGCCGATCGAGCCTACATCCAGAACGGCGGGCTCGACGCCGATCTCGCTGCACGCTCCGTTGACGGCGTTCTGGATGATCTCAGGCACCGACATGGCCATGAGCTTTCCGAATTTCGATTGATGGTAGGCGGCGATGTAAATGCGCTTCATAAGACACCTCTCAGGATGATTTCCGCTCCGGCGTGAACGTATCGCTTTCACCGGCGCCGGCAAACTTGAGACTTCGTAGTTGGTCCTGGAGTTCGAGTTTCAGGACCTTACCATAGGCGTTGCGGGGCAACGCTTCTATAAAGATGATCTGCCGGGGCAGTTTGATCCTATTGATTCTGGGACGAAGGAACTCGATGAGTTCGAGGTCGCTGGTGTTCGCGCCTGATTTCAGCGCAACGAAGGCGACTGGAACTTCGCCCCACTTCTCATCGGTCGTCCCCATGACGGAGGCCTCGGCAATGGCCGGATGATCGAGTAATTCCTTCTCGATCTCCGCCGGATAGATGTTAACACCGCCGCTGATGATCATGTCTTTAGAGCGGCCTGCGATGTAGAAGAACCCATCTTCGTCGCATCGTGCCAGGTCGCCAGTGTGGAACCATCCTTCCCGGTCGAGCACCTGGGCGGTGGCGGCCGGATTGTTCCAGTAGCCCCGGCAAACGTGTGGCCCTCGCAGGCACAGTTCCCCAACCTCAAGTTCGCCAACTTCATTGGTTGCGACCTGCTTACCCTCGGGGTCGAGGAGTTTCGCCTCCGTGAACATCATCGGCTTACCAATAGAACCAGGCTTGCGCAGGGAGTCCTCGTCGCTCATGGCAAAGCAGTTCACGCCGACCTCGGTCAGTCCGTAACCTTGGCGAAAAATCAGTCCGCGCTCCTGGTAGGCACGGAGAAGTTGTAACGGAAGCGGAGCGCCTCCGCTGGCACACCAGCGCAGATGGCTGAAATCGAGCGATGCGAATTCTGGCGAATCGAGAAACATTTTCAAGATCGTCGGTACGCCGAAAAGAATCGTGCACTCGTAGTCTCGGAAAGCTTGTAAAACTTCAGCGGCGTCGAAACCGTCATGCAAAACGATGCTGCCCCCGATGGCGAACAGCGGCGTCATGAATACGGTGAGGCCACCGGCGTGATACATGGGCGTGTAAACCTGAACCCGGTCACTCTGCCGCAATTGCCAGGAGACAACCGTATTGTAGGCGTTCCATGCGATCTGCCGGTGTGGAATCATTACGCCCTTCGGCCGCCCGGTGGTGCCGCTCGTATAAAGCAAGCAGAAAATATCCTCGGGTTGGAGTTTCGCCGAGAGCGGACCTGGACGAACCCGATCTATACTTTCGGCGTAACTCAGCGTCTTCGGGACAGTGTCCTCCGCATCCAGACTTATGAAGTGCTCGAAGGCCACGAGTTGTTTGAGCTCTTGCGCGAGTTTCTCGTACCGCGCGGAGTACATGAGGCAGCGCGGTCCGCAGTCCGTGAATATCTGGTGCAGCTCGTGAGCCGTGCTGCGTGTCCCGAGAGGGACGAGGATAATGCCGGACTTACCCGCTGCCCAGAAGGCATCGACATATTCAACCCGGTTCTCGGAAAGGATGCAGACGCGATCCCCTGGGCTCAAAGAGCAGAGATCCGTCCAGACCCGCGCGCACTGCAGGGCCCGCCGATTTAGTTCTGCGTAAGTGAACTGCAGGCGCGTGGGAACGTGGATCAATGCCACCGCGTCGGGACTAAGGCGGGCACGCTCTCCGAGAATATCGCCGGTGATCACGAGGTCTCCCCAGACCGTCCGGAAACAGATTGCGCAGTGGCGACCAGGCGCGACGAATCTGACGCGAGGATTTGCAACAAGACTTGCGTCAACTTTTGGGGACGCTCGAACTGAGGTGCATGGCCGCAACGCTCAATGACCGTAAGCGTGCAATGCGGAAGCTGCGATTGCAACTTCTTCGCATAGTCTAGTGGGACGAGTCGATCGGAGGCACCCCAGATGAGATCGACCGGCAGCTGGAAGCTTGCCAGTTTGTCTTCGAGCAGGTATTTCGACATATCTTCTACGCTTGCGGCCAGCAGCCGCGAGATCGGACCTGTATTCGAGACGCGGACCAGATCATCGAGGACGAAATTCGGCCAACGAGCCGTGGAAGGATCCAGAACGGCATCGAGCGTGCGCCGAGCCTCTTCGCGGTCCTTGGGCATTATGCCAATCTCCGATGCATTCTTGATGGGGCCGCCATCGATGAGGATAACCCGCGTCACCCGATGCGGGTGTTTCTGCGCATATTTCTGCACATAGAGCATCGCCATCCAGGCGCCAAGCGAATTACCAGCAAGTACCATCGGTGCGTCTCGCCATGGCATTGCATCGAGCACCTGCTCCAGTGCGGTGAGCAGCGTTCCCAGACTCAGCGCACCCGCAACCGGGTCGCTCTCGCCATGGCCTGCAAGGTCCGGAATGACCAGCTGAAAGTGGCGCTTCAGCTCGGGCGCCACTTTGTTCCATGTTCCCGCTTGATCGCCTGCGCCATGCAGCAACACCAGCAAGGGCCCGGCGCCGCCATGCCACACGATCTGTTTTCCCACCGTGGTCGTAAGCTTCGTTTTCCGAAGACCGGCTCGGCGAAGCGCTCTCCTCCGTAACCAGACCGTCGTGGCGACGGGTCGCAAAAAGATAAGAATGAAGAAGACAATCAGAGCAGTAAGTGCAGCGAAAACCAGTAGCAGCACAATTTTGATTGGCAGGCTCATTCCGCTCCTCTCGGCCGGCTTGGTTGGAAGTCAAGTCCGAAAGCCGCCTACGGCATACGAAACGCGCAGCCCGCCTGGTTGTAGCCGACCCCGGAGCCGACCAGCACGACCAGGTTACCGGACTTCACCTTGCCCTGTTCGATCGCGTGGTCGAGTGCCATGGCGACGCAGGCGGAGCCGGTGTAGCCATACTGTTCCATGATGGTATGCGCGCGTTCCACGGGGACACCGAGACGGTCCATCACGCGTTCAATCGTGGGTTTCCGCACCTGGGTGAAGATGAAGCAATCGACGTCGCGCAGATCAAAACCACCGTCCTTTGCGAGTCGTTGCACGATGATCGGCCATGTCTCCTCGTTCAACTCCGGAGGATAACGGTTCTTGATCGTGCACGCGGTGCGCCCCGCCTTAACGGAGTCCTCACTGGCCGGTTCGAAGGTGCCTCCGGAATAGATGCCCCAATAGTCGTGATAAGAGCCGTCGGCGCGAAAGGTCGAAGTAATAAAGCCCGGCGAAGTTGCGGGTTCGAGCACGGCCGCGCCCGCGCCGTCACCATAGAAAAAGATCATCGGATCGGCAGCCGTCGTGAGTTTGTGCATGAGATAGACGCCGATGACGAGCACCGTCTTGATTCCCGGGTTGGCGGCGATGATTCCCGCGGCTGCGGAAAGACCGGTTGGAAACGAAGCACAGGCGCAACCGACATCAAACGTCCCCGCATTTTTTGCGCCCAGCTTATACTGCAGTACGACCGATGTAGCAGGTGTAATGTAGTCCGGCGAATCGGTGCCGAGGACGATCAGATCGACCTCCTCGGGTTTCTTGCCGGCGCGTTCCAGTGCGAGCTTGGCTGCGGGCAGAGCGACATCGCTGGTAGCCCAATTTTCGGGGGCGTTCCAGCGAGTCTTGATACCGCTGCTGGCCTCCATTTTGTCCACGAAATCCGGGATATGTTTGAAGCGCTCGCGAAGCATGTCATTGGTCACTTCGATCTCAGGTACGTACCTGCCGGTAGCGACAATGGTTGCGTAACGCGTCATGAATGAGCCCCTCTTGAATTGCTGTAAGTCATGTCCCCAGTACTAATCCGCCATCGACGGAGAGCACGGTACCGGTAATGAACGATGCCGCATCGGAGGCCAACCAAACGTAGGCCTCGGCAATGTCCTCAGGCTTTCCCATGCGACCCAGAGGCGTGTGCGAAACCATGTTCTGGACGACCTTCTCCGGCATCTTCTGCACCATTTAGGTCACGACGAAACCGGGAGCGACGGCGTTCACGCGGATATTGTATTTTGCCAGTTCACGCGACCACGTCCGGGCAAACGCGATGACTCCGGCCTTGGTGGCGGCGTAATTTGTCTGACCGAAATTTCCATACAGACCCGCGACGGAAGAGGCGTTGAGGATCACACCTGAGCCTTTGCGGATCATGTGGGGCACAACCGCCCGCGAGCAAAGGAAGACCCCTTTGAGGTTGACCGAGATGACCGAATCGAACGCATCATCGGTCATCGTACCGGCAACTGCACCATCCTTCCACTTAACGAACTGCGAGTCACGCGTGATGCCAGCGTTATTGATGAGCACATCCACCGCGCCCCACCGTCCGACCACTTCTTCGACGGCAGACTCCACATCGGCGGCATTACAGACACTGACTTTGCGGAAGAGCGCCTCTCCGCCGAGCGAGGACAGTTCGCGCAGCAACTCTTCCTGCCCGGCATCGTTGACATCCCATGCCGCCACACGGCAGCCTTCGCTGGCAAACCGCCGGGCCGTGGCGCGGCCGATCCCGGCCGCGGCTCCGGTGACGACGACGACCTTACCGCGCAGACCTGTGTCTTTCATGCGCCTCCTAAAAGTTGTATTTCAGCGCAAACTGGATCACTCTGGGCCCGGTGCTGGTCGACACGATGTGCCCAAAGTCAGACGAGGGATATATGATGTTGACCGGGTTGGCAAAATTCACATTGTTGAACAGATTGAAGAACTCGGCCCGGAATTCTACCCGTTGGCTTTCCGTGACCGGAATGGACTTCATGATGGAGAAGTCCGTGTTGATCTGCTTCGGGCCCCGTATGATGTTCCTGCCTAACTGTCCCCAGTCGGGGGTAAATGCGGGGGGTTGCATGAAGGCTGACGGGTCGAAATAGCCGTTCAAGCGGTCCTTCACGTCGCCGCTCTTGATCGCGGATGCCAGGGTTCGGCCGGGCACCAGGTCGGCTCTGGTTGCCACAAACGCGTCCGCCCGGCCGAAGATGGAGAACGGAACACCGGACTGCAGGGTCACGATTCCCGACACACTCCAGGTGTTTAGCAGTTTTTTCCCGAAAGCCGAGCCGCCGTGATACGCGTCTGGCAGGTTATATAAGTAACTCGCGACGAAGCGATGCCGCCGGTCGAAATCGGAAGAGGCATAGTTGCTTTGTTCGTTGACCATGTTGCCCGGGACCACCCCAATGTCGCTTACGTCACTGCCGGAGTAGTCGTCCATCGAGCGTGACCAAGTGTAGCTGAGCAGCATTTGCAGGCCTTTGGAGAAGCGCTTGTTGAGGGTTGCCTGGAGCGAGTTGTAATTGGAGTTAGCGTTGCTCTCCATCAGGAAGCTGCCCAATCCGGGGGCCGTCAGATTGCTGAAGCCGGGGTAGAGAGATCCGCCCAGACTTCCCGCCGTGGGCGGGAAGAATAACCCGCTTGGGGGAAGTCCAAACACTAGGTACGGATTTTGCGCTTGGTTGAACGAGAACAAGCGCGGAAACTTGCGCCCTTCCGTACCGACGTAGCCCAAGTCCAGCATCCAGTTGTTGGCGAAGCTCGTTTGCACTCCGAGGTTGAAGGATTGCACATAAGGGATGCTCCAGTCGTGCAGGTCTGGATAGATCCCGGTGGCCGGAACCGCAGTCTGGATAGGACCCAGGAAGTACGATGTCATTTTTAGGAAGGCTGGATATCCTCCGAAGGGGAAGGTGGCGCTGGGGCTCAGAGGGTTCAGCGGGAACTGGTTGGGCAGTGGAACTTGGAAAAATGGATTTTCGTTCGTGGTGACCAGCGCCGTGGCCATCATTTCGTAAGGCATGTTGAACAATTGGCTGTTATACAAGCGCATGTTGGGCCGATCAAAAAAGATGCCATAACCACCACGCAGGACAATCTTGCCGTTGTCCGTTAGTTGGTAAGCGAAGCCCACCCTGGGCGCGAAGTTCTTGTAGTTTGGATTCACCAAGCCGTTGCCAACTTTGGGAATTCCAGGCAAGTTTCCGTTCCCGGCCTGGACGAAGCCACCGGTGACGATCGAGCCACAGGTGCTGGGCACGGCCGGGCAATTAAGACCAAACCCCGGTATCAGCAGAGGAGTGGTCACGGCCTTCGACGGATCGAAGCCAACAAAATGGCCCTGGGTCTCGGTGGTCGGGCCGAAGTAGTCGTAGCGCAGTCCCAGGTTTAGCGTAAGGCGGGGCGTGACCTTCCAGTCGTCTTGGAAGAAGGCCGAAAAATCGTTGGCGCGGTTGTGGAGGCTGTTAGTGCCCGAGCCAATCACGGACGCCCCGGCAAGCCCGCCTAGAAAATCTGCGAAAGGATTGCCGGTCAGCAAGCCCAAGTAGAAGACTTCGCCGCTGGGGAATACATCGAAATAGGGAGCGTCCAGTTCCTGCCGCTTGTATTCGCCACCGAATTTGAGGGTGTGCCGGCCCTTCGTCCACGTCATCATATCGCTGCCGCTGTAGGTGTTGGTCGCAGCGTAGTTGGTGGCCAGCGGAGACGGTCCCAGAGTGAACATGTTCAAAAAGGATAACGTCGGCATTCCGGGAAACAAGCTACTTAAGGGCGATGAAATTCCTAAATCCGAAGAGCTGACGGGTTGCGATGGTTTGCCGGGGCCGTAAATCGTACTCCAGCCGAACCGGACTTCATTCAGCAAATGATTCGAGATCACTGAAGATATGCCTACCGAGAGCAGGCGCTGGGTGACGTCTTCCTCGGTCGGCCAGCCGGGCGCCTGCAGCGGGTTGCCGTCGCCAAAAGTATCGTAGAGCGCCTGATTGGTGCGATTGTTGGCATAGAAGAACTTGCCGAAGAAGCGATTTTTGTCATTCAGTTTGAAATCCAGATTGGTGTTGAACTGGTCTTCTTTGTAAGTCGAGTTGGAGGGGATCGTCTCTAAAACTGGGGTGGTCGGCGCCCCTGGTGAACAATTGCCGGTGGTGGTGACGCCAGGGGCCGAGGGAATCATGTACTGCCCGTTGATCTTGGCGTTCAGGGCATCGTAGGCCGTAATCGGGTCGAATAGTCCACCCAACCCATAACACTTCGAAAGCGCAACCAGAGATGCGGCATCGCGCTGCGGTCCCAGAAATGCCGGCAGGAACATCGTGGAGAGCGAGTTGGTCAGCGAGGTCCCATTGGTTTCGCGGGTGCCCTGATAGGAAATGAAAAACCAGGCGCGATCCTTCATGATCGGACCGCCCAGAGTGCCGCCAAACTGGTTGCGGTTGTACGTGGGCCGCGGCGTAACCACCCCTTCCGCTCCATTCAGGAAGAAATTGTTGGCATCCAGGTCGGTATTCCGCAGGAACTCGTAGACGTCGCCATGGACCCTGTTGGTGCCAGACTTGGTCACTGCGGCCACGACGCCACCCGCGTTGCGGCCCGCCGAAGCATCGTACAAACTGGTCTGAACGATGAATTCCTGGAGCGAGTCGATGGCGGGAACGGCGAGATTTGGGTTCGATCCGGTGCCGATGGAGTTCGCATCGACGCCATTGATGACCACGTCGTTGGAAAGTGCACGCTGTCCGTTGACGTATACGGCGACGTCGCCGCGCCCCAGTTCCGAGGAGTTCTGGAGGGTACCCGAGGTGCCCGTAGTCAGGGTCAGCAATTGCTGGAAGTTGCGGGTCGGCAACGGCAGTTCGCTGATCTCCTTCTCATCGATGACGGTGCCGCGGGCCGAGCTTTCCGTCTGCACCAGCGGCGATTCGCCCGTGACCGAAACCGTAGTCGGCGCACCCGCCACCTTGAGGGCAACGTCGATGACCGAGCTTTCGGTGATCTTGACGGCGATGCCTTCCAGTTTGGCCGATGCGAATCCGCTGAGGGTCACTTCGAGCCGATAGGCGCCTGGGTCGAGCAAGGGAAACGTGTAACGGCCGTTGCCGCCGGTTACGGTTTCGCGCCGCACGCCGGCGTCGCTAGTCAGGGTGACTTTTGCGCCTACCACGAGGGCCCCGCTGGGGTCCGTCACCACGCCCACGATTTGCCCGGTGGTGGCCGTCTGCGCCAGAGTCATCGGCGTCATGAAACAGAAAATGCCGGCAACCGCCAGCAGCGTTGCGAGTATTCGCGACCGCATATTTCCTCCTTGTGTCGTAACTACTGCTTCGCAGCCCGATCCTTCCGGCTGCGGGTGTACAGACGGACAAACTGATCGACAGCTTCTTCGTCACATACTCCCAGATAGCGGGTGGCGCCGAAGAGTTTTTCCACTAGAAAATGCGTAACAAACTGCAGGTACAAGCTGACATAGGCAAACCCGGGGTTCACGTCGCTGGGAAAGGGAATCGGCGCCTTTTGAAACAAGGCAGTCGAATAGGTGCGCAGACCTCCCGCAATTTCACGATAACTGTGAATGAAGTGCTTATGACGGAACTCAACCACGTCGACGTACATAAGCCGCCAGTAGTCCAGATTCTCCGACACGATCCGGCCGACGGCCATCCCCAGTTTCTTCAGCGATTCCGGATCGGGGGATTGCATCAAGGGAAAAAGCTCTCTCTGGCGGAGGGCCTCCATTTTCTGCTCCATGCGCTGGACCAGTCCGATGAATATGTCTTCCTTGGTCGGGTAGTAGAGGTAGAGCTTGCCCATGGATACGCCGGCCTTGTGGGCGATTTCCCGGACGGTCGTACCGTGGAATCCTTGCCGGGTGAAGAGCTTTTGCGCGGCGAATTCGATTTTGAGCCGGTTCTTGGCGACGGTGTCGTCCAAAAGCTTGGGCATATACGCATTCGCTCGCTATATCAAAACGAGCGCTCGCTCTCGGTGTGAAATTCTAGAACGCCGCCCTTGGGCTGTCAAGAGAATTTCGCGGCTGGGGCTGGCGGTCGCCCAGGACTGTTCCAAGCCTGCCAGGAAGAGATATCAAGGACGAGAAGGATCTCGACAAATACAAAGGCAAACTGGCAGGGAAACTCGTCCTGCTCGGAGATATAGATTGCCGATTTCCCCCTGGGAAAGCCAAAGGCTTTCTCAGACAGGAATCAGGATTACGTAAAGCGGGCGCCCCTGCTCGATAAAACCGGAAAGTTTCTAGCCTCGGAGCATGCTCTGGCGATTATTCTTCCCAGCCGCGACGGCCCCCGAACTCGAAGAGCAGCGCTCGGCTCCGCTCAAGGTGATGCCCGGAGCACTGGAACCCACGGAAGATACCAAGGATAAGAATAAAAAAAATAAGTAGCGGCGAGTCTTTGGAGGAAATCGTGATGCGAAGAATTGCTGTGATTTGTTTTGTCGTGGCGACGGCGGGATGTTGTAGGGCGCAGACATCCAGCGCAAAGACTGTGGCGTTGAACTGCGGGAATCTCTTTGATGGGCGAGGGGGCACGACAGCAGGCACTTCCAACCCCGATGTTATACTTTGCTCGATGGCGGACAAGGCAAGCGTAGAAGCGGCTGTAGCTGCGCCGACAG
>Ga0310038_10002232_pt1 | contig 14303 bp, 9 predicted proteins | sample Sb_taG_6_FD_200461 | JGI IMG/M metagenome (GOLD analysis project Ga0310038, IMG submission 200461) | Peat soil microbial communities from Weissenstadt, Germany - Sb_50d_4_PS metaG (v2) (version 2) | ecosystem: Environmental > Terrestrial > Soil > Wetlands > Peat | place: Germany: Weissenstadt... | reverse complement strand
CACCCGAAAGCACAGCCGAGCCGCGCGGCTCGACCGCCACCACCCGCAGCTGCGGGTTTGAATGCTCGCGCAGGTGCTCGCCCACCCCGGTGATCGTGCCGCCGGTCCCCACCCCGGCCACGAGCACATCCACCTTGCCGCCCTCCAGCACGCTCGTGATCTCCGGACCCGTCGTGCGCCGGTGGACGTCGGGGTTCGCGGGATTGGAGAACTGGTCGGGCAGGAACACATCGTCCGCGCGCGCCATCTCGCGGGCGGCCTGCACCGCCTCGCCCATTCCCCCGAGCGACTCGGTGATATCCACGCGCGCCCCGTACAGCCGCAGCAGGCTCTCGCGCTCACGGCTCATCCCCTGGGGCAGCGTCAGCACCAGGTCATAGCCCTTGGCCGCGCACACGAACGCGAGCGCGATCCCCGTGTTGCCGCTCGTCGCCTCGACGATCGTCGTCCGTCCCGGCTCGATTCGCCCCTCCGCCTCGGCCGCCTCGATCATCGCGACGCCGATCCGATCCTTCACGCTGCCGCCCGGGTTGAGCGACTCGAGCTTGGCGAGGAGCTCCACACCATTCTCCGCCGCAGGCGTACCCTCGAGCATCCTTGGAAGTGCGACTAGAGGGGTGCTCCCGACAAGCTCAGCAATGTTGATCGGGATTGGGGCCATATCGCCCACCGACAATAGTGGGCGGGCGATCCTCGCGTCATTGGCAACGGTCCCGTGATACCCGGTCCTTGTGCGGACCCGGTTGGATCTCCAGGCGCTCAGATCAGAGCTCAGATGTAATACATGCTCGCGCCGGCCTCGCGCGACTCCCGCTCGATCACGTCGGCGATCGTCGTCCGCGCGAGCACCTTCCGCGCGGCCTCTGCGGCATCGGCGAACGTACCCTGGGCGTCGCGCCCGAGCGGGCCGTCGAGCAGCTCGACGATCTCGAGGACGGTGACGGTGGAGGGCTCGCGCGCGAAGCGGTAGCCGCCCTTGACGCCCCGTTGAGAGCTGATGATCCCGGCGCGCCTGAGCACCGCGAACAGCTGCTCGAGGAACTGCACGGGCACCTCGCGCTTGCGCGCCAGCTCACCGATCGGCACCGGCTCCGAGCCGGCAGTGCGACCGAGCTCGGCAAGTGCCAGCACGGCATACGGGGACTTGCTGGTAATCGAGATCATCGCGCCTGCGCTCTCATTCACGCGACTTTACGAAACAACGCCCCTGAGACGGCTGCTGGCCAAGCGAGGCGAGGACGCAGTGAGCGAAGTGTGCTGGCCGAACGGGGGATGGGAGCCGAAGGCGAGTGTCTGGGTGGGTGGGCTCCCATCCCGGTCGCAGGCGAGTGTCCGGGTGGGCGGGCTCCCTTCGGCACACGAGTGAGGGAGGACGCAGTATGGCGCCGTGCCAGCGGGCGTCTCAGAGCCAGCCGCGCTCGGTGGCGATGAGCACAGCCTGCGCGCGATCAACCGCGCCCAGCTTGCCGTAGATGTTGTGCAGGTGTGTGCGCACGGTGCTCGTTGACAGCGTCAGCTCGTGCGCGATCTGCTTGTAGACCTTGCCCTCGGCCAGCCTCTGCAGGACACCCAGCTCCCGCCCTGACAGTGGACACGGGTCGATGTGGCGCTGGCGCTGGCCGGTGGAGCTGGGCAGCTCGTACATCACCCTTCTCAGCTCCTGCGGCCCAAGACCGACGGTGCGGGCGGTCTGGAGCATCTCTGCCGGCGAGACCGGAGCGCCCTGCTCGTAGTGCGCCAGCATGTCCGCCAGGCGGATGAACGCGGCCTCGCCTTCCACCTCGGCGTTGTGGTGGCGCTCGATCGCCGTGGCGACAGTCACCGGCAGCCCCCAGCGGCGGGCGAGCACGCCGCCCACCAGTGCATGGTCGACGCCCAGCTCGCGGCGCTCGGAATGGATGCGTTCCTCTGGTGTCCTCGCGCCGCGGTGCACCTGGGCGGGATAGCCGGGATACGCGTGCAGCAGCACCAGCTTGCCGATGTCGTGGAGCAGGCTCGTGACGGTCAGACGGTCGCGGTGCTCGTAGCCGACCTCCGCCGCAAGGCGGTCGGCCGCGTGCTGGGTCGACAGAGCGTGCAGCCGGAAGCGCTCCGGAGCGGCGTCCCACACGCTCGAGCGCTCGAAGAAGTCAAATGTGCGAACCCGACCGGCCACCGCCTGCACGGTCTGCGGGCTCAGGAGCGCAACCGCTCCCACGACGGTATCCACCCGTCCGCGGCCAGCACGCGCTTGGTTGGCGATGCGCAGCACGGCGATGATCAGCGCGACATCGGACTCGACGGCCGTGACGATGTCGGCGGTCGCTACGTGATCCTTGGAGACCACCGCGAGCAAGCGGTTGCGCGACTCGGCCAGTGCGGGAAAGGCCTCGAGCGCTTCGAACGCCATCGTCAGGCGCCGGCCATGGCCCTCGTTCTGATGGCGCTCCCCGGAAGCTCCGCCGGAGGCGCCCGCACGGCGCTCGACCCCCACCCGGCGGTCGGCTTTTTTCGCGTTTGGCTTTGGCTTTGGCTTTGAAGCTGTCGCCTGCATTGTCGTCTGGATACCCATCCTTGGATTGTCGACCCCGTGAACGGGTCGCTCCGTGTTGGGGTCCTATCGGCATCTCTAGACGGAGGGTTGAGGACCGTTCCTCAACGAGAGCGACAGATCATCTGGATTCGAGTGCCCGGTCGATACGCCGCAGGGTCTCCTCGCGGCCGAGCAGCGCCACGCTCTCGAAGATCCCCGGCGAGATCGTCGTACCGGAGATCGCCACGCGCAGCGGCTGGTAAACCTCGCGTGGCTTGACCTTGCGCCGGGAGAGCACCGCTTCGAGCGCCTCCCCCACGCCGGCCTTATCGAGGCTGGCCGCATCGGCCAGCGCCGTGCGCACGTCGGCCAGCGCCGCGCGACCGTCCGCGTCCAGCCAGCGCTCTCGCGCTTTGAGATCGTCGAGGGGACCGTCGAGGAGCGAGCCAGCCAAAGGCCAGAAGTCCGAGAGCGTGTGGATCTTCTCCTGGCTGATCGTGACCGCGCCCGGAAACCGCTCGTCGCCTTGAGCGTCCGCGTGCCCTCTGCCCTCGAGGAACTCCCCCACGCGACGCTCGAGCTCCGGCGCCGGCAGCCCGCGAATGTGGACCCCGTTCAGCCACTTCAACTTGACCTCGTCGAACCGCGCGGGGTTGTGGCTCACCCGCTCGAGCGTAAACCGCTCGACGAGCTCAGCGGTGGACAGAACGGTCTGATCGTCGCCCGCCCCCCAGCCGAGCAGCGCCAGGTAGTTGCGCACCGCCTCCGGCAGGTAGCCGGCGTCGCGCAGCTCCTGCACCGAGGCCGCGCCGTGGCGCTTGGAAAGCTTCTTGCCATCAGACCCATGCAGTAGCGGCAGATGCGCATATACAGGCAACGGCTGCTCAGCGCCGAAGCCGACCGCCCTGGCCGCCTCCAGCACGAGCAGCTGCTTGGGCGTGTTCGACAGATGGTCCTCGCCGCGTACCACATGCGTGATCTGGGCGTCCAGATCGTCGATCGCGACGGCGAAGTTGTAGAGGACAGAGCCGTCCGCGCGCGCAATCACAGGGTCATCGAGATACACGTGCTCGAAGCTGGTGGGACCACGGATGATGTCGTGCACCACAGTCGCGCCCTCGTCGGGCACGCGCAGCCGCACGGCACCGTCGGCCTCGGGCTCGCCGCGGAAGCCGCGCTCGGCTCCCTGTCGCTCCTTGTAGGCGCGTACGTCCTCCGCCGTGGCGGGGCTTCGGTACGCGCGCCCGGCGTCGAGCAGTGCCTGCAACGCCTCCGCGTGCCGTCCCGCGCGCTCCGACTGGAGAATCGGCCCCTCGTCCCAGTCGAGCTCCAGCCAGCGCAGCGCGTCGAGGATCTGCTCCACGTTCTCCGGTGTCGAGCGCTCGCGGTCGGTGTCCTCGATGCGCAGCACCATCTGACCGCCTGAGTGCCTTGCCAGCAGCCAGTTGAACAGCGCCGTGCGCGCACCGCCGATGTGCAGCGCTCCCGTCGGAGATGGCGCGAACCTCACGCGCATCGGTCCGCCTGCGCGCTGGGATTGGTCGGGGACATGATCGGGGGTCAGAACCATAAGATCGCCGCATGCTAATCGGAGCGCACGTCTCGCCCGCGGGCGGCCTGCCCAAAGCGATCGAGCGCGGCGTCGAGAAAGACTGCCGCGCGATCCAGATCTTCAACCAGTCCCCGCGCATGTGGAAGCCCACGACCTACCGCGAGGAGGATGTCGCCGCGTTCCGGGAGGCGATGGCCGAGAGCCCGATCGACGCCGTTGTGATTCATGCCGTCTACCTGCTCAACTGCGCGAGCGACGATCCGGACATTCGCGCGAAGTCGCTCACCTCACTTACGCACTCGCTGCGCGTGGGAGCAGAGATCGGAGCCGACGGCGTGGTCCTGCATCCCGGTTCGGCCAAGACCGGCGACGTTCAGAGCGCGATGAAACGCGCGGGAGCGACGATCTCAGAGGCTCTCGCCGCAAGCGAGGAGTGCCCGCTGCACCTGGAGAATACCGCCGGGACTGGCGGGACCCTCGGCCGCTCGATCGACGAGCTCGCCGCGCTCCTTGAGCTTTCAGGCGGAAGCGAGCGCCTTGGGCTGTGCCTCGATTCCTGCCACCTGTTTGCCTCCGGCTACGACATCCGCACTTCCGCGGGTGTGGACGATCTGACGGCCGAGCTCGCCGAGAAAGTCGGTCTCGAGCGAATTGGCTCGCTGCACCTCAACGACTCACAAACCCCCCTCGGCGCCAACCGCGACCGCCACGCGAACATCGGCGAGGGTGAGCTCGGCGAGCGGGGCTGTGCGGCCTTTCTGTCCTCCCCCGCCTTCCAGGACCTGCCCTGCGTGCTCGAGACGCCCGGGGAGAACCGCGGCGGACCGACGCGTGAGGAGGTAGCGCTCGCCAGGAAGCTGCGCGAGCGCGGAATCAAAGCGCGAGCGCGCAGCCGCGCTCGGAACGCTCGGAAATAAGGACCGTCCGGCTCAGCCGGTGGCGGCTTCGGGGACGACCGGCGCAAGCACGTGTTCGAGCTCGGCGCGCAGCGTCGGCGTGTGCGTGACACGGTATGCCTCGCCCAGACGCAAGCGCCGCACACCCGCGGGCGTGTCGATGTCAAGCACCACCTCGGCGGGGCCGGGATAGTCCTCGACCAGCTGCTTGACGTCCTCGATCGCGCTCGCTTGAAGGCTCGCGGCATCGACCCGCATGTGCACGGGTTGGGCCAGCGTGGTGGCGGTCTTCGCGGCCGTCTCAGCCTGCTTACGGGCGCGCTTGATCTCCTCCTCGGAGGGCGTGAAAGCTTCGACCGTCTGCACGATCAGGCACGTCTTACCGGCTTCCTTGTGATCGACGCGCCCCTTCACGAGCACCACCTCGTCGACCGCCAGCGCCGCCTCGTGCTCGGCGAGCGCCTTGCCGAACACGAGCATCTCGACCGCGCCGGCGAGATCGTCGAGCGTCGCGAACATCATGTGCTCGCCGTTGCGGGTGCGGATGCGCTTGGCCTCGACGATAATTCCGCCCACCGTCACCCAGTCCTTGTCGCGGCGGTCGGAAAGCGCGGAGAGCGGACAGTCCACCCGCGCGCGCAGCGCATCGCGCAGCGGCTTCAGGGGATGCGCGGACACGAACAGCCCGATCGCTTCCTTCTCCGCGGCCAAGAGCTCTGACTGCTCGAACTCCGCGGTCGGGATCGGCAGGTGTACGGGGGCGGCGAATCCAGTGGCAATCGGCCCCCCGGCCGTGGCTCCACCACCGGCTGGCGCGTCTTCCTGCAGGTCGAAGATCGAGCCCTGTCCGATCTGTGCGTCCTGCTGGATTTTCTGGCCTTTGGCCTGCGCCTGCTCGAGGACGCCCAGCATGCCCTTGCGGCTGGCGCCCGTCGAGCCGAGCGCGCCGCACTTGATCAGCCCCTCGATCGCCTTCTTGTTGACCGTGCGGTTGTCCACGCGCTCGCAGAAGTCCCATAGCGAGAGGAACTCCCCGCCCTCCTCGCGGGCTCGTTTTATCGCCTCGACCGCTTGGTAGCCGACGCCCTTGACCGCATCCAGGCCGAACCGGATGTTGCCTTCCACGACCGTGAACTCGTGGTCTGACAGGTTCACGTCGGGGGGCAGGATCTCAATGCCCATCTCCTCGCAGCGGGCCACGAAGAACGGCACCTTGTCCTTCGTCGACATCACCGACGAGATCAGCGCGGCCATGTACTCGGCGGTGTAATTGGCCTTCAGCCACGCGGTGCGGTAAGCGATCAGGCCATAACAGGCCGCATGAGACTTGTTGAACGAGTAGTCGGCCGACTTTTCGTTGGTCTGCCACAGAAACTCGATCACTTCGGGCTTGGTGGCAGATGCACGGCAACCCTCGACGAACTCCGGCTTCAGCGCGGCCATCGCTGCCCGGTTCTTCTTGCCGATCGCCTTGCGCAGATCATCCGCCTTGGCCCCCGAGAAGCCGGCGAGCTCCTTGGAGATCTGCATCGCCTGCTCCTGGTAGAGGATGACCCCCATCGAGGACTCGAGGATCGCGCGCAGGCGCTCGTCCGCGTAGGTGATGGCCTGCGGGTTGTGCTTGCCCTTGGCGTACACGGGGATCTGGTCCATGGCGCCGGGGCGGTACAGCGCGTTGAGCGCGACGAGGTCGTTGAACTCGTCGGGGCGCACCTTCTTGAGCGCCTCGCGCATGCCCTCGGACTCGAACTGGAAGACTCCGGTGGAGTCGCCGCGGGCGAGCATCTCATACGTGCGCGCGTCATCCAGCGGGACCTTCGTCCAGTCGGGACGATCACCCGTGGAGCGCTCGATGATGTCGAGTGCGTCCTCGATCACGTCGAGGTTACGCAGCCCCAGGAAGTCCATCTTCAGGATGCCGATTTCCTCGATTGGCTTCATCGAGAACTGGGTGACCGTGCGAAAGGCACGCTCGCCGTTCTCGTCAGTGCCGGCGTCCGCGAGCTGCAGCGGCACGATGTCGGTCAGCGGACGATCGGCGATCACGACCGCGGCGGCGTGAATCGAGGAGTTGCGCACGATCCCCTCGAGGCCCTGTGCCACGTCGACGATCTGCTTTGCGGTCGGGTCCTCGTCGCACGCTTTGCGCAGCGGCTGTCCCGGCTTCAGGCAGTCCTCGAAGGACGGCGCACGGCCCATGATCGGGTCTGGGATCAGCTTCGCCAGGCGATCGCCCGCACCGTAGTCGAAGCCCAGCACCCGCGCCGCGTCGCGAGTGGCCGCCCGCGGGAACATCTTGCCGAAAGTGACGATCTGTGCGACCGACTCGCGCCCGTACTTCTCGGTGACGTAGCGCATCACCCGCTCGCGCCCGCGCACGGAGAAGTCGATGTCGATGTCGGGCATGGACACACGCTCGGGGTTCAGGAAGCGCTCGAACAGCAGGTCGTAGCGCAGCGGGTCGATGTCGGTGATCTGCAGGCAATAGGCGACGATCGAACCGGCCGCTGAGCCACGACCCGGCCCTACGGCGATGCCGTTCTCCTTGGCGAACTTGACGAAGTCCCAGACGATCAGGAAGTAAGCGTTGAAGCCCATCCCATCGATTACGCCAAGCTCCATCTCCATACGCTCGAGCGCCTCTGCCGGCGGCGGGTCGCTGTAGCGCAGGCGCAACCCCTCGAGCACTCGCGCGCGCAGGTACTCGCGCTCGCTGCTCTCGTCGGGCGTCTGGAAGCTGGGGATCAACTGCTTGCCGAGCTCGAGCTCCAGCGAGCAGCGCTCGGCGATCTCCAGAGTGCTCGCGATCGCCTCGGGCCACTCCGCAAAGGCGGCCACCATTTCGCCGCTGTCGCGCAGGTAGAACTCGTTGGTCTCGAACGTCATCTTGGGCGCGGCGATCGTGCTCTTCGTCTGCACGCACAAAAGCGCCGTGTGGTGGTCGTAGTCCTCGCGGCGCAGATAGTGCACATCGCCCGTGCCCACCAGCGAGCCGCCGACTTCGCGGGCGATACGCACGATGCCCTCGTTGCACTTGTCCTGCGGCGCCAAGCCGTTCTTTTGCACCTCGAAATAGACGTTCTCCGCGCCGAACACGCGCAACAGATCGTCGGCGTGCGCGCGGGCATCTTGCGGGCGATCCTCGACCAGGCGTTGGCAAAAACGCGAGGCCAGGCAGCCGGTGAGCGCGATCACCCCTGCGGAGTGGCGCTCGATCTGGGCGAGGTCCACGGTCGGCTTGCCACGGTGCAGACCCTCCAGAAAACCGGCCGAGGAGAGCTTGACGAGATTGCGGTAGCCGGCGTCGTCGGCGGCCAGCAGCGTCAGGTGGTTGCGCTCGACCTTCGGTGACCCGCCCACCCCGCTGTTTGCCACCGTGTGGTCATCGACGAGATAAATCTCGCAGCCGACGATCGGCTTGATGCGGTGCTTGGCGCATGCCTTGTACAGCTCGATCGCGCCGTTCATCACGCCGTGGTCGGTCAGGCCGAGGGCGGGCTGGCCGAACTCCGCGGCGCGTGCCGCCAGCGCGTCGATCTTGCACGCGCCGTCAAGCAGCGAGTACTCGGAGTGGACGTGCAGGTGGGCGCAGGTGGGATTGCTCACTGGGACCGCATAGTAGGCGGCTGTGCGGTCGTAGAGCGACGCGCGCGTCGCTCTTTGCGGGCAATCCGCAAGCGGCCGATCAGCGACCTCGTGTGCTTGTGCGGCGGCGGCTTCTCGGCCGGCGCGGCGGGGTTTTCCTGTGCGAACGGGCGTTCCAGCGCGACGGGTGCGCCCGGCGGGCCGGCGGCCGTTGGGGGCTCCCCAGGCGCTGCCTGGAGGCCCTCCATCGCCGGCTCCTCCATCGTGGGCGGCTGCTCTTGCACAACTGGCTCGGCGCCGGGATCCTCGAGCGCCGCAGGCGACTCCTCCATCGTGGGCGGCTGCTCTTGCACAACTGGCTCGGCGCCGGGATCCTCGAGCGCCGCAGGCGACTCCTCCACGCGCGCGCGCAGGCGTTCGAATGCGGCGGCAAGCGCGTCGGCCATCTCGCCGGGTTGGTCGGAGCTCTTGCGCTGGGGGACCTCCCATGTGGAGGTATTCGCCGCTGGTTCTTGGGTGGCGACGGCGGTGGTCGCGATCCGCAGCCGAGACACCCCACCATTCAGCTCTCTGACGAGGTCTTCCATCTTGTGGTGACCTAAGCGCATGTGCTCGAGCTGACGCTCGGCCCGTTCGCGGGCGGCTCGCTCGGCTTCCAGCCCGCGATGGATCTCGACCGTTCGCTGCTCGAGCTCGGTGAGCCGCTCCTTGAGCTCACGCTCGGCGCCTCTGACCACCGCGCGTTCGGCCGCCACGGCCTGCTCTGCTTCGGCCAGCTCCCGCTGGACGCTCTGCAGCCGGCTGGCCAGCTTGCGCGCGTCGCGCTCACTCGCGCTCACTCGGCGACTCAGCCGGTCGATCGCCGCGCGACTCTCGCGGTCGAGCTCTGAGCAACGATCCTCGGCCTCCACGCGCAGCCGCTGCTCGGCGTACTCGCGCTGCTTGGCACGTCTCAGCTCGTGCTCATGCTCGGCGCCCGCCACGCGTGCGCCTTGCAACAACTCGGACATCCGCCGCGTCTCCTCTTCGGCCTCCTCCAAGCGTTGCTGGAGGCTCGCCAGGTGGGTCTCGAGCGTCTGCACCGTAGCCTCGGCCGCCTCGGCGCGGCGGATCAGTGCGTCCGGGTGGGCGGGGTCCGAATTCATCGCGCGACGAGCACGGCGTTCGGCCAGCAGATCGCCTTCGGTCCTTCGCGGCGCTTCGCCGTCCGGCGTCTCTTTGCCCTCTGCCATCATCATTGATCGGCAAGGTATGGGGGACGCCGGACGACCTCCCAAGAAGCGCTCGGCTACAGAGGATTCTCAGCCCCGGCGAAAGATTTTGAACCGGCGGGGCCTCAACCGGCGACGCGTCGCGCGATCAGCACCGCCGCGATGACCGCTGAGCAGGCAGCGCCCCCCCTGACGGCCACAGTGCGAGCTGAGGGCAGCCTCTGGCGCAGATACCACTTCCCCCCGCGCCACACCGCGTAGCCGAGGAGCTTATAGCCGTTGCTGCTCATCCCAGCATGCTAGCGCCATGAGGCTTACTCGTTATGCAGGCGCCAGGCCATACGCGACTGCAGCGAGAACAGCTCGATGAAGCCGGGGGAGGCGGTCTGTGGGAAGAGGCCGCCGGACTCGGCGAACGACGCGAGGCTCGCGTCATAGACGGCATTGGGAGAGGAACGTGTCACCACCCGTGCTTGGCCCTTGTAGAGCTTTATCCCGATCGTCCCTGAGACCAGCTCGTTGACCCGCTCCATGTAAGCGTCCAGGTCTGACCGCAGTGGCTCCCACCACAGCCCGGCGTAGACGAGGTAGGCCCACTGGCGGTCGAGTTGGGGCTTGAACTGATTTTGGTGGATCGTGCCCACGAGCTGCTCGAGCTCCTGGTGGGCTCCCAGTAGGATCGCCGCGGCGGGTGCCTCGTAGATGTCGCGCACCTTCAGCCCGACGATGCGGTCCTCGATGTGGTCGACGATCCCCACCCCATGGCACGCGCCGAGCTCGGCAACCCGTTCGATCAGCTCCACGAGCTCGAGGCGCTCGCCGCTCAAGGCGACGGGCACGCCGCGCTCGAACTCAATCTCAACGATCTCAGCCTCGTCGGGTGCCCGCTCGGGAGGGGTCACGAGCTGGAACACGTCGTCCTCGGGCGCGTGCGAGAGATCCTCGATCCAGCGACCCTCCGAGGAGCGCCCCCAGAGGTTGTCGTCGATTGAATACGGCGCCTGCCCCTCCGCGCCTTGGATTGACTTGACGGGGATGCCGTGCGAGCGCGCGTAGGCGATCTCCTCCTCACGACCCATCTGCCAGGAGCGCACCGGCGCGATCGTCTTCAGCTCGGGCGCGAGCGTGGCAACGGTCACCTCGATGCGCACTTGATCGTTGCCCTTGCCGGTGCAGCCATGGGCGATCGTGTCACAGCCTGACTTGCGCGCATAGTCGACGGCGAGCTTGGCGATCAGCGGTCGCCCGAGCGCGGTGAACAGCGGATAGCCCCCGCCATAGAGCGCGTTGGCCTTGATCGCGGGCAGGACGTACTCGCGCGCGAATTCCTCGCGGGCATCGACGACATGGCAGTCCAGGGCGCCGAGCTCAAGCGCCTTGCCCTTGATCACCTCGTAGTCCTCGCCGGGCTGGCCGAGGTTGACGGTCAGGCACACCACCTCCGCGTCGTAGGAGTCCTGGATCCACTTCAGCATCACGCTCGTGTCGAGACCGCCGGAGTAGAGCAGCAGCACGCGGTGGACCTCGGCGGGGTCGGCCTCGTAGGAGGCTGTGCGCGGGGCGGATGTGTGGGTTGGATCCTCGGACACGGCGGCGAACCCTACCTTCAGTCCTGCTCGTCCAGCGCCGCGCCCAACCGCCCGAGCGCGTCATCGATCTCTGCCTCGGAGACGATCAGCGGCGGCAGCAGCCGCACGGTGGTGGGCCCGGTGGCGTTGACGATCAGCCGCTGCTCGAGCAGCGCGCGGCGCACGATCTCAGGCGCGGGGATGTCAAGCTCGCACGCGAGCATCAGGCCGCGCCCGCGCACGGACAGCACGTGGGGCAGGCGCTCCAGGCCGGCCGCCAAGCGGTCGCCTAGCTCACTCACCCGTGCAAGCAGCGCGGGGGTGTCGGTTACCTCGAGCGCCGCGAGCGCCGCTGCCGCCAGGACCGGGCCACCCGCGAAGGTGGAGCCGTGATCGCCCGGCTGGAGGACGTCAGCAAGCCGCTCGCCCGTAACCAGAGCGCCGATCGGCAGCCCCCCGCCGAGCGCCTTGGCGACGGTGATCGCGTCGGGAATCACTCCCGTCTGCTGATAGGCCCACAGCGTGCCGGTGCGGCCCATGCCGCACTGGATTTCGTCGAAGATCAGCGCGGCGTCGTGCTCGTCGCAGGCCGCCCTTGCCGCCCCGAGCAACTCCTCGGAGAGCAGGTTCACGCCGGTCTCCCCCTGGATCGGCTCGAGCACCACGGCGGCGGTGCGCTCGTCGACCGCGGCGGCGAGCGCACCGGGCTCGGGGGCGACTACGCGAAAGCCCGGAACGAGCGGCGCGAACGGAGCCTGCTTTGACTCCTGCGGGGTCGCCGACAGGGCGCCGTAGGTGCGCCCGTGGAAGGCGCCGTAGACGACGACGACATCGCCCGCGTGCTTGGCCTTGCGCACGAGCTTGATCGCGGCCTCGTTGGCCTCCGCACCGGAATTGCAGAAGTACACCTTGCCGCCGAGACTGGACCGCGACAGGCGCTCGGCCAGAAGCATCGCTGGCTCGGTGTAGAACAGGTTCGAGACATGCATCAGCTGCCCCACCTGCTCGCGCACCGCCGCCACGACGCGCGGGTGGCAGTGACCGATGTTCGTCACCGAGATCCCGCACAGAAAGTCGAGGTACTCGTTCCCGTCGGAGTCCCACAGGCGCGCGGCCTCGCCGCGGACGAACTCGACGGGAAAGCGAGCGTAGGACGGGATTACGCTGTCCCGCTCGAGTTCCTGCAGCTCTGCAAGGCTCATGCGGAAGCCTCGATCTTGGTGCCGATCCCCGCGTCCGTGAACAGCTCGAGCAGCAGTGAATGCGCTACCCGTCCGTCGAGGATATGCGCGGCCGAGACGCCCTGTTGGATTGCCTCGACGCAGGCGGCCAACTTGGGACGCATGCCACCCTCGAGCCCCGGCAGGGCATCCTTGACCTCCCGCGTGGTGGCCTGCCCGATCAGGCTGCCGGGGTCGGCTGGATCGCCCAGCCAGCCGGGGACGTCGGTGAGGAAGACCATCTTGTAGGCGCCGATCGCGCCCGCGACCGCGCCGGCGGCCTCGTCGGCGTTGACGTTGTAGGAGCGCCCGTCGCGGTCAGCGCCGACCGAGGCGATCACAGGGATGTAGTCGGAGGAGATGTGAGCGATCACGTCGACATTGACGCGCTCGATGCTCCCGACGAAGCCGATGTCCTCCCCATCCGGCCCCGCGCGGCGGGCTACGCGGAACAGCGAGCCGTCGTCGCCGCACAGGCCGACCGCGGGCTGACCGTGACGGTTCAGGCGCAGGACGATCTCCTTGTTGACCTTCCCGACGAGCACCATCTTCGCGACCTCGACCGTGTCCTCGTCAGAGACGCGCAGGCCGCCGACGAACTCGACCGGCAGGCCGAGACGCTCCATATAGGAGGTGATGTCGGGACCGCCGCCATGCACGACGATCGGGTTCAGCCCCACGTACTTGAGCAGCACCACATCGCGCGCGAACTCCTCTCGCAACCCAGGATCCTCCATCGCGGCGCCGCCATACTTTATGACCACCGTCTTTGAATGGAACTCTCTGATGTACGGGAGTGCCTCGAGCAGCGTGCCTACATCGCGCATGAAGAAGACCTCGGGTTGGATGGGTGGGAGACAACTACGCTGAGCGACCGAATCGGGGGTGATGTCGCCGGTCTCAGCTCGGGTTGGTCGGGCCAGGGCGCTCTTCCTCGAAAGCTCATGTCGTGTAGTCGGCGTTGATGGTCACGTACTCGTGCGAGAGGTCGGAGAAGAACACCTCTGTCTCGGCACCCTCGCCCGGGAGGGTGATCTCGTATTCGACTTCCTTCGCCTTCAACGCCTCGGCCAGCGCGTCCTCGTCGTAGTCGATCGCGGCTCCCGCCGAGCACACGTGGATGCCCTCGAGCGTTATGTCAAACACGAGCGGCGCGGCGCTCCCTCCGAGGGCGGCGCCGACGGCCTGGACGATGCGACCCCAGTTGGGGTCGCCACTGTGCAACGCGGCCTTGACGAGCGGCGAGTTGGCCACCGAGCGCGCCGCCGCCTCGACGCTCTCCTGATGGCCTCCCCGCACGACCACCCGCGCGATCCGGGCGGCGCCCTCGCCGTCTGCGACCATCAGGATCGCGAGCTGGCGCAGGAGCGCGTCGAGCGCCTCGCCGAAGCGCAGCTCGTCCTCTGACTCCGGGGCGATCCGCACGCCGGAGGCGCCGGAGCACATCAGGATCGCGGTGTCGTTCGTCGACAATTGCCCGTCGACCGAGACGCGGTCGAAGGAGCGCTTGACCGTGACTCCGAGCAGCAGATCGGCCGTCTCGGGCTGCAACTCGGCGTCGGTCTGGACGAAGCAGAACATCGTGGCGAAGCGCGGCGAGATCATCCCGGCGCCCTTGCACTGCGCGGTCAGGCGCACCGGGCCGGAGGGCAACTCGACCTCCAGGCAGGCGCGCTTCTCGAACGCGTCGGTCGTCTGGATCGCCTGCTGAAGATCCCCATCGCCCTCGCGGCGCAGCTGCTGTTGGGCGGCGATGATG